>Ga0209902_100371_pt1 | contig 54685 bp, 53 predicted proteins | sample FECB27metaG_FD_188304 | JGI IMG/M metagenome (GOLD analysis project Ga0209902, IMG submission 188304) | Cyanobacterial communities from the Joint Genome Institute, California, USA - FECB-27 (SPAdes) (version 2) | ecosystem: Environmental > Aquatic > Thermal springs > Hot (42-90C) > Microbial mats...
GCCGACCGGCGTGCCGCTCTACACCGACGCCCGCCACTACGCCGCCGCCGGCATTCCGACCGTCCTCTACGGCGCCGGCCCGCGCTCGATCCTGGAGGCCAACGCCCACGGCGCCGACGAGCACCTCGAACTCTCCGACCTCGCGGCAGCGACGAAGGTGGTGGCGCTGACGCTCGGGGAGCTGTTGCTGCGGCGGTGAGGACGACGGTCGTGAATCCATCTTGAGGACCGCGCGCCTACACTCTAGGTTGCCGTCGCCTGCTTGCTGGTGAAGTCTTCCGGGGTCGATGCGCGATGCGTAACAGTTCGATTGTTCTGATCACGGCCCTGCTTGTCGCTCTCGGCGGCTGCAATCAAAAATTTCCTAACGCAGGTCAGTACGACCAGTTTCGCGTCGCATTGAGCGAAGACAAGGATTTCCGGGAGAAGTATCGCGCCGAATGCTACCGAGATTTCAAGAAATATGGCGCGAGCTTTCGCCGGCTATTTTCGGTCTTGCTGAATGCGAGCGAGGCAAACACGGCTCGGCTGACGTGCGATCGACTCATCCAAGGGATCATCGACAAGCAACTAACCTACAATGATGTCTCCAACGTCATGCGCTTGGAGCCCTGACCGCGTCGCCCGGATCAAGGTGTTGTCGCTGACGCTCGGGGAGCTGCGGCGGTGACGGAACGGTGGGCGATGCGCGCGCGCACCGCGTGGCTCAGTCGGAGGACGGCGCGCGCCCGCTGAACACGGCGAAGCGCCAGGCCTTGAAGCTGCAGTCGACATCCGAGAAGCCGGCGTCCGTCAGCCACTGAAGCTGGCGGTCGACCGGCGCGCAGCGGTCGTGGGACATCCGGTCCAGTGCCTTGTCGATCTCCGGCTCGGGCACGCCGAGCTGCCGGATCTGCTCGAGCCAGACCTGTGCATAGCGCGCGTCGGCGACCGGGTTCGGCCCCGCGACCTGCTCGGCATTGACGAACAGGCCGCCCGGCTTCAGGGCGCCGCGGACGCGCGAGTACAGGTCGCGCTTCGCGTCGTCGGACAGATGGTGGACCGCCAGCGCGGTGATGACGAGATCCCACGGACCATCGAGGTCGGCGTGTGCCATGTCGGCGACACGGTGCTCGACCCCGGCGTTTTCCGGAATGCGGGCGCGCGCCTCGTCCAGCATCCCGGCCGAACCGTCGAGGAGACACAGCCGTCCGACCGGAAATTCCGCCGCCACCATCGCGGAGAACAGGCCCGTCCCGGCGCCGAGATCGAGAACATCGAGGGACGGTGCCAGCTGCCAGTCGCGAATGAGCGTCAGGGCCGTGCCGTAGAAGTCATCGAAGCAGGGGATCAGGCGGCGGCGCAGATCGTCGTAGCCGTGGGCGTCGCGGCTGAACGGTGCGGACGCCGGGACTTCGGCGGTCGTCATCGCATGCTTCCCGAAAATCTGCCGTTCACCCGACAACCGTCCCGTAGAGATCGTACGCGTCCGCCCGGTCTATCTTCGCCGTGACGAACTCGCCGGCGCGGATCGGGCGCCGCCCGGTGAGGCGGATGGTGCCGTCGATCTCCGGCGCGTCCCAGGGGCCGCGGCCGGTGGCGGTGAGGCCGTTCGACGTGTCGACCAGCACCTTCACCCGCCGGCCGACGCGCCCCTTCAGGCGGCGGGCGCTGACGGCCTGCTGGCGCGCCATGAAGCGGTGCCAGCGCTCGGCCTTCACCTCCTCCGGCACCGCACCCGGCAGTGCGTTGGCGGTGGCGCCGGCGACCGCCTCGTACTTGAAGCAGCCAACGCGATCGAGCGCGGCCTCGTCGAGGAAGCCGAGCAGTTCCTCGAAGTCGGCGTCGGTCTCGCCGGGGAAGCCGACGATGAAGGTCGAGCGGATGGCGAGGTCAGGCGCCATCTCCCGCCAGCGGCGGATGCGCGCGAGGGTCTTCTCCTGGTGCGCCGGCCGGCGCATCGCCTTCAGCACCGACGGTGCGGCGTGCTGGAACGGAATGTCGAGATAGGGCAGCACCTTGCCCTCGGCCATCAGCGGGATGACCCCGTCGACGTGCGGGTAGGGATAGACGTAGTGCAGCCGCACCCAGACGCCGAACTCGCCGAGCTCGCGGGCGAGGTCGAGGAACTTGGCGCGGACCTCGCGCTCCTTCCAGACGCTCGTCGCGTAGCGGATGTCGACGCCGTAGGCCGACGTGTCCTGGCTGATGACGAGGAGCTCCTTCACCCCCGCCTTCACGAGCTTCTCCGCCTCGCGCAGCACGTCGGCGATCGGCCGGCTCTTCAGATCGCCGCGCAGCGACGGGATGATGCAGAACGAGCAGCGGTTGGAGCAGCCCTCGGAGATCTTGAGATAGGCGTAGTGGCGCGGCGTCAGCTTGATGCCCTGCGGCGGCACGAGGTCGAGGAACGGATCGTGCGCCGGCGGCACGGCGCGGTGCACTGCCTCCACCACGCTCTCGTACTGCTGCGGGCCGGTGACGGCGAGCACGCCGGGGTGGGCGGACGTGATGTCCTCGGGCTTGGCGCCCATGCAGCCGGTGACGATGACGCGGCCGTTCTCGGCCAGCGCCGAGCCGATGGCGTCGAGGGATTCCGCCTTGGCACTGTCGAGGAAGCCGCAGGTGTTGACGACGACGACGTCGGCACCCGAGTGGCTCTTGGTGATCTCGTAGCCTTCGGCCCTGAGCTGCGTGAGGATGCGCTCGGAATCGACCAGCGCCTTCGGGCAACCGAGGCTGACGAAGCTGATCTTCGGCGCCGCCCCCGCGACGACGTCGGGGGCAGGGGGGGAGGCGAGGGCGGTCTCGATCATGGGATCACTCGTGCAGCGGCGCCACGGTGTGGCGCAAGCAGGGCGGCGACGCAAGCCGCGCGCCGCACTGCCGGAGCTTCACGGTGAGAGTAAGGCCGTACGCTGGGGATCCGACAGACGCTATGATATCCTGCCCCGCTCTCCAGCCTCATGAAGGGTGAGACGATGTCACGGCCCCGGCCAGTCATACTCGGCGATCACTTCGAGCGCTTCGTCGACGAGCGGGTCGACAGCGGGCGATATGGATCGGCCAGTGACGTCGTACAGGCTGGTCTCAGATTGCTCGAAGAGCGAGAGGTCGGCCTCGAGGCCCTCCGCTCCGCCCTGCTGGAGGGCGAGATGAGTGGCGTTGCCGAACCTTTCGACGTCGAGGCCTTTCTGGCGGCGAAGCTGGCCGACGCTGGCAGGTGACCACCTACAAGCTGTCACGGAAGGCGCGGTCCGATCTCAGCGACATCTGGGACTACACGGCTCGGCATTGGGGCCTGGAGCAGGCGAGCCGCTACGTGAAGCTGATCGCGACGGCTTGTGACGACATCGCCGCGCAACGCGTTGCTGGTCGTCCCGCTGACGACGTGCGCGCAGGCTACCGGAAATGGCCGGTCGGCTCGCACGTCATCTTCTATCGAACCGAGGGCCAAACGCCCGTGATCACCCGCATTCTTCACAAGCGCATGGATGTTCCACGGCATCTGTGAAGTCGTCCAGCGGAGAATTCACGCAAAGGCGGCGGCGCTGTGCGTGAACACCGCTCGCCCTGCTCAGCCGCTCGGGCGGCCGCGCAGGTCGTGCTCGACGGCGAGGCGGCCGGTGCCGAGGCGCTCGCGGTAGACGGTGACGTTCTCCATGACGCGCTGGACGTAGTTGCGCGTCTCGCTGAACGGGATGCGCTCGACCCAGTCGACCACGTCGACGCGCGGGTCCGCGGGATCGCCGTAGCGCTGCACCCACTGGTTCACCCGGCCGGGGCCGGCGTTGTAGGCGACGAAGATCTTGACGTAGGAGCCGTCGAACTTCTGCACGAGCTCGTCGAGATGGGCGGCGCCGAGGGTGGCGTTGTAGGTGGCGTCGTTCATCTTCCCCGGCGCGTAGGGAATGCCGTACTTCTTCGCCGTCGCCGCCGCGGTGGCGGGCATCATCTGCATCAGCCCGCGCGCACCGACCGGCGATACCGCACCGGCGTTGAAGGTGCTCTCCTGGCGCGCGATCGCATAGACGAGCGGCCGCTCGATGCCGCCCGGCATGCGCGCCCCCGAGGGGATGCCGGCGGTCGGGAACGCGAGCCCGTTCACCGGCAGGCCGCGGTTCTGGCCGTCCTTGGCGACGTTGAGGGCGAAGTGGTGGTAGCCGTTGCGCTCGGCGAGCTGGGCGAGCAGCGCCACCTGTCCGGCGGTCGGCAGCGCCTCCTCGGCCAGATAGTCGAACAGCGGCCAGGTCCGGTTGATCTCGCCGATGGCGATCAGACGCTTGATCGCCTTGACGACGTCGTTCGCCTCGAAGGCGGCGGCGTCGGCCCCGGTGGGCTTCGCCGGACCACCGACGCCGGCGGAGGCCGCCCCGAGCTTCTGGCGGGCGAGCTGGCCGTAGTAGGTCATGCCGTAGGCGGCGGCCTGCTTGTAGTAGGTCGCGGCCATGCCGGAGCCCTGCGCCTCGGCGGCGCGGCCCATCCAGTATTCGGCGCGCGAGCTGCTGATCGGCGTCTTCGCCACCTGGTCGAGCCGCTTGAAGTGCGCCATCGCCCGCGCCGGGTCCTTCAGGAAGCGCAGCGCGTACCAACCGGCGTGGAACTCGGCGTCCATGAACTGCACGTTGCCTGTCGCCGAATGGGTGGCGGCGAGCTTGTAGGCGGTGGCGGCGTCGCCCTTGTCGAGGAGCTCGCGCGAGACGAGCCGGCGCTCGATCCACCACGCGTCGGGGTCGACCAGGACGGCGGGGTCGCGCGAGGCGGACATCAGCACCTGCGCCGCCTCGGCGTACTTCTCCTGCCGGCGCAGCTGCTGCGCCTGGATGAACTTGTAGCTGGCGAGACCACGCACGTTCGCCGGAACGGCATTGAGGGCCGCGACGACGCCCTTCGACTTCTGGTTCGTGGCGATGTGGGCGTCCACATAGGCCCGCTCGCCGGCCGACAGCAGCGGCTTCAGCTTGGCCGCCTGGCGGGAGCGGTCGTCGAACAGCAGCATCTCGGCGCGACGGCGGTGATCGGCCTGGGTGAGGAGGTTGGCAAACTCCTTCAGCGTCGCGTCCTGCTGGGCGTCCGACATCTTCTCGGTCAGCCACGCCCGGCGGATCACCTCGGCCGCGGCGGCGCGATTGCCGGAGGCGACGAGGGCGCGGGCATAGACGCGGGCGCCGTCGATCGAGACCGGCGGCGACGAGCGGAACAGCGCCACGACGGTCCCGGCCGGCGGGTTCTCGCGCAGCAACGCCGATTCGGAGCGGGCGCGCATCGTCTCGGGGCTCGGCCAGCCGGGCGCCTCGCGGGCGAAGGCGGTGATGGCGTTGGAGGTCATGAACGGGCTGTCGGAGCGGATCAGCAGCCAGTCGACGATGCGCCGGTCGGTGGCGTTCGAAAGGCCGTTGCGGATCGCGTAGGCGCGCCGGCCGTCACCGGCGTCGGCCGCCTTGATCGCCGCCTTGAGATCACCGGCGGCGACGTCCGAGGGCATCGAGCGGCCGCTTCCGGTGCCGGGCGCGACTGGCGTCGCGGGGGCGATCAGCGTGTCGATGTCGGTGGTCGACGGCGCGTAGGCGGTCGCCAGGTCGACCGGAGCGGCACCCGTGGCCGACTGGAAGGGGCGCGACTTCGGCAACGGCACGAGCGCGGAGGTCTCGGCGAAGACGGGCGACCAGATGGTGCTGGCGGCCGCCAAAGCGGCGATCGTCGAAACGGGCAGGCGCAGGCGTCGCATCGAAGCTCGCATCACAACTCTCGTCGTTAGCGCGTCCAGGCGATGCCGTCCGCGTCCTCAACTCCAGTGCAGCCCGATCCCACGCTTAACTATAGCGCGGCTCGCCGCCGAGCGCGACCGAAGGGACCGGCCACGCCCGCTCAGGACAGGCGAACAGCGCAATTGTGACCGCGTCAGGGTGAATAAAGCGTTTCCGTCTGGCCGAGATCGCATGTTGAGGGGCGATCCCGGCCGAGGGACGTGGACGAGACGCGCCGCTTGCTCCCGGAAGAGGCCGCGGAGGGCGGGCACGCAGAGCTTCGACGGGTCAGTTGCGCGGGGTGGCGACGCCGAAGATGGTGACGGTGCAGCCTTCGACGGCGGAGAAGTTGCCGAGCGTCCCTTCGATGGTGACGACCTTCGAGGAGGCCCGCACCTTCGTCGGGGTGATCGTCAGGGCGAACGGAGACGAGAAGGTGTAGATGCCGACCTGGCCCGATATGCCCGTGGCCGTGAAGGTGCCCTTCGGCGATCCGCCGGGCAGCGCCTTCTTGTTCGGCTGCATGAAGTTGAAGCCGCCGCGTGCATCCAGCATCTGAATCCCGCCGCCCCGCTCGTTACTGGGTCGGACCTCGGAACGGTAGATCAGCCGATATTCGGTGCCGGCCACCCAGCCGTCGGCCTCGCACGCCTCGTTGACGGCGGTGAGCTTCACGATGCCGTCGAACACCGGCACCTCCGTCGCGGCGCTCGCCGTACCCGAGCCGAACGCCGTCGCGATAGCCAAAATACCCAAGGCAACCAGCTTTTGCATGTTTCCACCCCACGTTGACGTTCGCGTCAGCCACGCCTCATGACTAGTCGGCGTGACTTGCGGCGGGCAAGGGCAATCGGGAGCGAATGCCGGCGGACAACGCTTTCGTGATCGGTGGATGGTGGAAAGGATCCTCACGAAGGCTCGGAGGTCCCCTTCACGATGCAGGAGGCGAAGGTCGGCGTGCCGAAGAAATAGTAGCCGATGACCACCTTCTCCGCTCCCTCGACGGTGAAGTTCGTCGCGTTCCTGGCGATACTTGTCTCGTTCGCACCGTCGCTGGCCCGCGAGGCGATCGGCAACAGTTCCAGGAGCGTCATGCCCATGATGACCTGGACACCGATCGCCTGACCGTCGGTGCCCCCTGCGCACTGCATCTCGGTGATCGTCGTGGTCCGGCCGGCTTTCCCCTTGAACTGTCCGATGCAGGTCGACCCGCCGCCGCAGTCCATCTGGACATTCTTGTAGAAGGTCTTCTTGCCGTTCGCGGCCGGTGCGGATTCGATCGTCGCCTGGCTGCCTCCCTGTCCGAAACCGGCCGCAACCGACGGGAGGGACGACGTCGGCAGGGCGACGGCAGCGATGGTCAGTGCGGCACAGAGCTTGTTCATGGAGGCAACTCCCACAGGCGTCGACCAGTGCGATCGGTTCGATCGATGCGAACGGCGCAGAAACACTCTCGCCGGTTTCGCGCCCAGAAGATGTAGCCGGCATCACAGTTCGCGCTAATCGACCGGGTAGACGCGCGGGCCGGCCGGACCGTCGCCACCGTCCTTGAAGAGGGGAGGCGCCCCGACTATTGTCGCGCCGCTTCGGCCGGGGGTGCCGGTCCGAACGCTCCTCGGGAGAAACGCCATGTTCAAGGGATCGATCACCGCGCTCGTCACGCCCATGCGCGACGGCGAGGTGGACGAGAAAGCGTTCTCCGACTTCGTCGAATGGCAGATCGCGGAGGGAACGCACGGGCTGGTGCCGGTCGGCACCACCGGCGAATCGCCGACGCTCAGCCACGACGAGCACAAGCGTGTCGTGACGCTGTGCATCGAGGCGGCGAACGGGCGCGTGCCGGTGATCGCCGGCGCCGGCTCCAACAACACCGCCGAGGCGATCGACCTCGCCCGCCACGCCGAGGAGGCGGGCGCGCAGGGCGTCCTCGTCGTCACGCCCTACTACAACAAGCCGAGCCAGGAGGGGATGTATCGCCACTACATGGCGATCGACGCCGCCATCGGCATCCCGATCATCATCTACAACATCCCGCCGCGCTCGATCGTCGACATGAGCGTCGACACGATGGCCCGCCTCTACGAGGACGGTCGCAACATCAAGGGCGTCAAGGACGCGACGGCGAAGATCGACCGCGTCAGCCTGCAGCGCCACGCCATGGGGCCGGACTTCATCCAGCTCTCCGGCGAGGACGGCACGGCGCTCGGCTACATGGCGCACGGTGGCCACGGCTGCATCTCGGTGTCGTCGAACGTCGCGCCGAAGCTGTGCTCGCAGTTCCAGTCGGCCTGCCTGCAGGGCAACTATCAGGCGGCGCTGGAGTTGAACGACCGGCTGACGCCGCTGCACCGGGCGATGTTCCTCGAGCCGAGCCCCGGCGGCGCCAAGTACGGCCTGTCGATGCTCGGCAAGGTGAAGAACGAACTGCGCCTGCCGATGCTGCCGCTGACGGCGGCGGCGGAGGGCGAGGTCCGCGCGGCGATGCAGCACGCCGGACTGTTGAACTGAGGACGGACCGGCGATGAACGCACCGCGCGGGCCCACGGGCCCGATGAAGATCGTCGCCGACAACCGCAAGGCGCGGTTCAACTACGAGATCCTCGACACGTTGGAAGCCGGCATCATGCTCACCGGCACGGAGGTGAAATCCCTTCGTGCCGGCAAGAGCACGATCGCCGACGCCTATGCGGCGGAACACGGCGGCGAGCTGTTCCTCTACAACGCCTACATTCCGGAATACCTGCAGGCGAACCAGTTCAACCACGAGACCCGGCGGCCGCGGAAGCTGCTCGTACATCGCAAGCAGGTGAACAAGCTCGCCGGCGCCGTGCAGCGCGAGGGCATGACGGTCGTGCCGCTGAAGCTCTATTTCAACGAGAAGGGGCGGGCGAAGGTCGAGCTCGGCCTCGCCAAGGGCAAGAAGCTGCACGACAAGCGCGAGGCCGACAAGGAGCGGACGTGGAACCGCGACAAGGCCCGCATCATGAAGGACCGCGGGTGAGCGCAGCCGCGGGCGGCGACCCGGCATCGCCGAGCGGCGTGCGGCTGCGCACGATCGCTCTCACCGGCGCCTCGAGCGGCATCGGCGCGGCCCTGGCCGCCGAGCTTTCCGGCCCCGGCGTGAGGTTGGCGCTGGCCGGGCGCGAGGCGGCGCGCCTCGAGGAGGTGGCGGCGGCGTGCCGGGGCAGGGGCGCCGTCGTGGAGACGGCGCTGGTCGACGTGCGCGACCGCCCCGTCCTGCACGCCTGGCTCGCAGCCGTCGACGCCGCCGGTGAAGTCGACGTCCTCATCGCCAATGCCGGCGTCTCCGCGGGCCTCGGGCCGAAGAAGGTGCGCGAACGGGACGAGGACGTGCGCCGGCTGGTCGAGGTCAACCTTCTCGGCGCCATCGACACCGTCTCCGGCCTCGTCGAGGCGATGCGGGCGCGCGGGCGTGGGCAGATCGTCATCGTCGCGTCCGTCGCCGGGCTGCGCGGCTATCCGGCGATGCCGACCTATTCCGCGACGAAGGCGGCGCTGATCGCCTATGGCGAGGCGATCCGCGGCTGGCTGCGGCCGTCGGGGATCGCCGTCACCGTCGTCTGCCCCGGCTTCGTCACGTCGCCGATGTCCGCCCGCCACAAGGGCTCGAAGCCGTTCGAGATGCCGGCCGACCAGGCGGCCCGCATCATCGCCCGCGGCATCGCCCGCAAGCGCGCGATCGTGTCCTTTCCGTTCCTGCTGGCACTCGGCGCGCGGCTGTCGAGGCTGTTGCCGGCCGCCCTGTCGGACCGCGCCTTCGAGCCGTTCGCGGCCAGGATCGAACGCGATCCGCGCGCCGACGTGGACGGGCGGGAGTGAGCAGAGCGCCCGACTGAAGCGGCCGGCTCGGGCGGACAGCTCTACTCGGCGGCGGAAGCTTCGACGGGAGCGGCGGCCGCGGCGCGAGCTGCCGTGCGGGCGCGACGAACGCGGTTGCGCACCTTCGTCGGCGCGGCGGTCGATTCGCGCACCACCAGATCGACCGGCAGCACGACGTGGCGGCGCTGGCGCCGTTCCGGCGGGGTCTCGATCGTCTCCAGCAGGATGTCGGCGGCCTCGTGGCCGGCGTCGTACTGCTGCACGCGGATCGTCGTCAGCGCCGGATGCAGCCGATCGACCATCGGCATGTCGTTGTAGCCCGTCACCGAGATGTCGTCCGGACAGGAGAGGCCGCGACGGCGGAGCGCCGCGATGGCGCCGATGGCGAGGCGGTCGTTGGAGCAGACGATGGCGGTGAACGGCACGCCGCGCGACAGCAGCTCCTCGGCGCAGCGCACGCCTTCCTCGTCGTTGAAGGCGTTCGCCACGGCGATCAGCTGCGGATCGTCGTCGAGGCCGAGCAGGTCGCGGTGATGGCGGAAGGCGATCAGGCGGGCTGTGCCCGTCGACAGCGCCTGCGGGCCGGCGATGTTGGCGACGTGCTGGTGGCCGAGGCCGGCGACGTGGCCGAGGATCAGCTTCATGCCGGCGTCCTCGTCGTTGACGACGGAGGAGATGCCGGGATCGTCGACCTGGCGGTTCACCGTGACGATCGGCAGGCCGTCCTGCGACAGCCGCGAGATGGCGTCGTCGTCGCGCTCCACGCTCGCCATGATCAGGCCGTCGACGCCGCGGGCGCGGAAGGTCTGGGTGATGCTCACCTCGCGCCGGCGGTTGCCGTCGGTGTTGGCGAGGATGGCGACGTAGCCGCTGGCGGCGAGGCGGTCCTCGATGCCGCGGATGATCGGCGGAAACACCGGATTGGTGATGTCGGGAACGACGACGCCGATGGTGCGCGTGCGGTTCGTCTTCAGCGAGTAGGCGGCGGCGTTCTGCCGGTAGTCGAGCTCGGCCGAGACCTTCAGGATCTGGTCGGCGACCTCGGCGGTGATCAGGTGGCGCGTCTTCGGATCGAGCGCGCGCGACACCGTCGAGACATGCACGCCGACAGCCTCGGCGACATCCTTCAGGGTTACGCGCTTCTTCATTCCACCGTGCCATCCCGAGTCATGTGACGAGTATAGGTCCGGCGCAAACGCTTGCAAAGCGGGCGGCCGGCCCCTTGCATTCGTCCAAGATGGACACCTTTGGTGTTGTGGGAATGGCAGGCTCGCCCATCGGCGACGGAGGATCGGTTTCCCATGGGACGCATCATCACGTTCGCACAGCAGAAGGGCGGGTCGGGCAAGACGACGATGGCCGCGCATGTGGCAGTGGCGCTGCTGCGGGCCGGCCACAGCGTGGCGATCCTCGACGTCGACCCGCAGGGAAGCCTCGGAGAATGGTTCGAGCGGCGGGAGGCGACGATGGGCGAAGGAGAGACCGGTCTCGTCTTCCGCACCGCCAGCGGCTGGGGCGCCCGTCGGGAGGCGCGCTCGCTGGCGCGCGATCACGATTTCGTCGTCGTCGACACGCCGCCGAAATCGGATTCGGAATCGCGACCGGCAATCGAAGCGGCCGACCTCGTCTGCGTGCCCGTGCAGCCGACGCCGGTGGACCTGTGGGCGACGGCGCCGACGCTCGAGCAGGTCCGCAAGGAGGGGACGCGCTCCCTGGTCATCGTCAACCGCGCCGTCGGCCGGGCGGCGCTCACCGCGGAAATGACGCGGGCGATCGGCGAGCTCGGGCATCCGGCGGCCGCCGTTCCGATCGGCAGCCGCGTGGCCTTCGCAGCGAGCATGGGCGAGGGTTTGACGGTGATGGAGACCGCTCCGGGCTCCAAGGCGGCGGCGGAGATCGAGGCGTTGGCGAGGGAGGTGCTCACGAACGCGGCAAGCTGATGCCAGCTATGCGAAAACAGCGACCATCACGAATGAGCGTTGCACGTCCCGCCGCTTGACTTCCGCTCCGAGCGGGAGATATTTGCAAACGATTGCATTGGCGGGCGAACCGCTGCCCGGCGAGCGCCGTGGCGCGGCCGGAGACGAAAAGAGGAGATGCCCGGATGAACGAGATGCTGCTCAAGCCGCGCACGGTCGACGTCGAGACCGCGCTGAAGCACGCCCTGGAGCCGAACTGGCGCTGGGATCGCGCGATTCCCTCGCACGGCCACATGGCCGTCGATTTCGAGACCCGCGTCGACTTCCGCCGCCTGACCGCCTACCGCATGGGCCGCGCCAAGCAGGCGCTGAAGGCCTCGGGCCTCGGCGCGCTGCTGCTGTTCGACGTGAACAACATCCGCTACGTGACGTCGACCAAGATCGGCGAGTGGGAGCGTGACAAGCTCTGCCGCTTCGCGCTGCTCGCCGGCGACAACGAGCCGATCCTGTGGGACTTCGGCTCGGCCGCCGTGCACCACAAGCTTTATTGCGATTGGATGCCGCAGGAGAACTTCCGCGCCGGCATGCTCGGCATGCGCGGCACGGTGCCACCGGCGGCCGGCCTGATGAAGCGCCACGCCGAAGAGATCAAGGCGCTGCTGGTGGAAGCCGGCGTCGCCGACATGCCGCTCGGCGTCGATCTCGTCGAGCCGGGCATGTGGCTCGAGCTGCAGAACTGCGGCCTGAAGCTCGTCGACGGCCAGCAGGTCATGCTCGACGCCCGCGAGATCAAGAACATCGACGAGATCGTGCTGCTCAACCAGGCGGCGGCGATGGTCGATGGCGTCTACCATATGATCTACGAAGAGCTGAAGCCGGGCGTCCGCGAGAACGACATCGTCGCGAAGGCCAACAAGATGCTCTACGAGATGGGCTCGGACGACGTCGAGGCCATCAACGCGATCTCCGGCGAGCGCTGCAACCCGCATCCGCACAACTTCACGGATCGGCTGCTGCGCCCGGGCGACCAGGCCTTCTTCGACATCCTGCAGTCCTACCAGGGCTACCGGACCTGCTACTACCGCACCTTCAACGTCGGCCGCGCCACGGACTCGCAGCGCGACGCCTACACGAAGTGCCGGCTGTGGCTCGACAAGGCGATCGAGATGATCAAGCCGGGCGTGTCGACCGACAAGGTCGCCGCAGTCTGGCCGAAGGCCGAGGAGTTCGGTTTCCCGAACGAGCTCGCCGCGTTCGGCCTGCAGTTCGGCCATGGCCTCGGCCTCGCCCTGCACGAGCGGCCGATCATCTCGCGGCTGGTCTCGATGGACCGGCCGATGGAGATCAAGACCGGCATGGTGTTCGCGCTCGAGACCTACTGCCCGGCGACCGACGGCTACTCCGCCGCCCGCATCGAGGAAGAAGTCGTCGTGACGGATACGGGCTGCAAGGTCATCAGCCTGTTCCCCGCCGAGGAACTGCCGATCGCCAACCGCTACTGAGCGGCCGACATCGGGCTCCCGCGGTCCTCCGCGGGAGCCCGACGCGCTCCGCCGCGGCGGTCCTCGCTGCCCCTGGACGTGTTGCAGGGAGCCGGCAGCTGCGACGTCGACGACAGATCCCGCCGCCACGGACCCGTCCCGCACGACGCATGGGACGTTTCCGACGCGGTGGCTGAGACGGGCCCCGCCAGCCGGGCGCCAGGACAACCAATTCCGGCGGGAGGTCTCGTCCTTCCGCGAGAAAACGGACTCTGAACGGACAAGGGAGATCCGCCGTGAACGCACCGGGCAAGCCGGTCAGGAACGACGACATCGGGCTCGATACCCGGCTCGCGCTCTATCGTCAGCAGGTTGAGATGCGCGACTTCGAGAAGCGCGCCTTCGATCTCTTCCTCCAGAACCTCGTCAAGGGCACCAGCCATCTGTCGCTCGGACAGGAGGCGATCGCAGCCGGCTTCGGCGTCGCGATGAAGAAGGGCGACAAGTCCTTCTGCACCTATCGCGGACATGCCCACACGCTCGCCCGCGGCGTCCCGATGGACAAGATCCTCGGCGAGCTGATGCAGCGCGACAACGGCCTGATGCGCGGCAAGGGCGGGTCGATGCACCTGACCTCGGTCGAGCACGGCGTCATGGGGTCCTACGCCATCATCGGCGCGCACCTCTGCATCGCCAACGGCGCCGCCTGGCGGGCCCAGTATCTCGGCCAGGACGACGTCACCGTCTGCTTCTTCGGCGACGGCACGACGAACATCGGGGCCTTCCACGAGGCGCTGAACTTCGCAGCGATCTGGAAGCTTCCGATCATCTTCGTCTGCGAGAACAACCTCTACATGGAATACACGCCGATCGCGGACATGATCCCGATCGAGCACCCGGCGGCCGACCGGGCGAGCGCCTACGGCCTCGAGAAGATCATCGTCGACGGCAACGACGCCGACGCGGTCTACCGAGTCGCCCAGACGGCGATGACCCGGGCGCGGGCCGGCGAGGGGCCCTCGCTGATCGAGGCCAAGACCTATCGTCACTCGGGCCATTCCCGCGCCGACCCGGCCAAGTACCGGCCGGAGGGTGAGCTGGAAGAGTGGATGAAGCGCGATCCGATCAAGATCTACAAGCAGCGCCTCGCCGAGTTCGGCGTGACGCAGGCCGAGATCGACGAGATCGATCAGGCTTCCAAGCAGAAGGTCGAGGCGGCCACGGAGGCCTGCAAGGCGGCGCCGATCCCGCCCGAATCGATCATCACGACGGACGTCTACGCTGACGGGGGCTGGGCATGGCGGAACTGACTTATCGCGACGCGGTCGCCCGGGGCCTCGCGCAGGAACTCCGTCGCGATCCGAACGTCGTCTTCCTCGGCGAGGACGTCGCCAAGCCGGGTGGTCCGTTCAAGACCTCCGTCGGCCTGCTGGAAGAGTTCGGTCCGAAGCGCGTGCGCGACACGCCGATCTCCGAGCAGGCGATCCTGGGTGCGGCGATGGGCGCGGCGATGACCGGCCTGCGGCCGGTCGCCGAGATCATGTTCTCGGACTTCCTGGCCGTGTGCTTCGACTTCATCGCCAACGAGTTCCCGAAGACGCGCTACATGACGAACGGCCAGGTCGGCTGTCCGCTCGTGGTGCGCACCGGCAACGGCGCCGGCTCGCGCTTCGGCGCGCAGCACAGCCAGTCGGTCGAGAACTGGGCGATGATGATCCCCGGCCTGAAGGTGGTCGCGCCGTCGACGCCGCTCGACGTGGTCGGGCTGCTCGCCGCCTCGATCCGATCCGACGATCCGGTGATCTTCTTCGAGCACAAGTCGCTCTATGCGACCAAGGGCGAGGTGCCGGACGGCGAGATCATCGACCAGCTCGGCAAGGCGAAGATCGTCCGGCCGGGCAAGGACGCGACGATCATCGCGCTCGCGCTGATGGTGCCGCGGGCGCTCGCCGCCGCCGAGAAGCTCCAGAAGGAGTTCGGTATCGACGCCGAGGTGATCGACGTGCGCTGCCTGGTGCCGCTCGACACCCAGACGATCCTCGGATCCGTCGCCAAGACGGGCCGGCTGTTCACCGTCGAGGAGAACCCGCGGCTGTGCGGCTGGGGCGCCGAGATCGCCTCCATCGCCGCCGACGAGTGCTTCTGGGACCTGGACGGCCCGATCGTCCGCATCACCACGCCTCACCTTCCGTTGCCGGCTGCTGATAATCTGGAAGACATCGTCCTTCCGACGCCGGACCGGATCGCGGAACGGGTGCGCAGGACGCTGGGAGCCTGATGATGAAGACGGAAGACATCCTGAAGGGCGTGCCGACGCAGCTCTACATCGGTGGCCAGTGGCGCGACGCCTCCGACGGCGCGAGCTTCGCCGTCGAGAACCCGGCGACGGGCGAGACGCTGGCGACGGTCGCCAGCGGCACGGTCGAGGACGCCATCGCGGCGGTCGACGCGGCCCAGGCGGCGTTCGCCGACTGGGCTGGCCGTTCGCCGCGCGAGCGGGCCGAGATCCTGCGCAAGGCCTATGAGCTGATCGTCGCCGACAAGGAGCGCTTCGCGGCGCTGATCACGCTCGAGAACGGCAAGGCGCTGCCGGATTCGCGCGGCGAGATCCTCTACGCGGCGGAGTTCTTCCGCTGGTTCGCCGAGGAAGCCGTGCGCAACACCGGCGAGGTGATGCGGTCCCCGGCCTCCGGCGCCCGCATCCTCGTGCACCACAAGCCCGCCGGCATCGGCGTGCTCGTCACGCCGTGGAACTACCCGGCGGCGATGGGCACCCGCAAGATCGGCCCGGCGCTCGCCGCCGGCTGCCCGGTGGTGGTGAAGCCCGCCTCCGAGACGCCGCTGACGATGCTCGCGCTGATGCCGATCCTGGAGCAGGCGGGCGTGCCGAAGGGCGTCGTCAACGTGCTGCCGTCGCGGCGCTCGGGCGCCGTCGTCGACGCCATGCTGCACGATCCGCGGGTGCGCGTCATTTCCTTCACCGGTTCCACCGAAGTCGGCCGCAAGCTGTTGAAGTCAGCGGCTGATTGCGTCGTCAACCCGGCGATGGAACTCGGCGGCAACGCGCCGTTCATCGTCTGCGAGGACGCCGATGTCGACGCCGCCGTCGGCGGCGCCGTGCTCGCCAAGATGCGCAATCTCGGCGAGGCCTGCACGGCGGCGAACCGCTTCTACGTGCACGACAAGGTGCACGACGCCTTCGCCGAGAAGCTCGCCGCCAAGATGGGTGCGATGAAGGTCGGCAACGGGCTGGAGGAGGGCGTCGACGTCGGCTCCCTCGTCAATCGCGAGACCCTCGACAAGGTGGTCGAGCTCGTCGACGACGCGGTGTCGCGCGGTGCCAAGGTGCTGACCGGCGGCAGCCTGACGAACGGTCCAGGCTTCTTCTATCCGCCGACCGTGCTGACGAACGTGCCGGACGACGCGCGCTGCTTCAAGGAGGAGATCTTCGGCCCGGTGGCGGCGCTGACGCGCTTCTCCAGCGAGGATGACGTCGTCGAGCGTGCCAACTCCACCGAGTACGGCCTCGTCGCCTATCTCTTCACCAAGGACGTGAAGCGCGGGCTGAAGCTGTCTGAGAAGCTCGAGTTCGGCATGGTCGGCCTCAACCGCGGCCTCGTCTCTGACCCGGCGGCGCCGTTCGGCGGCGTCAAGCAGAGCGGCATCGGGCGCGAGGGTGGCCACGAGGGGCTCATGGAGTTCCTCGAGACGCAGTACGTCTCCGTCGAGTGGTGATGCCGGCCCGGGTCGGGCGCCGGCTGCGTGCCGGCCGCCATCCCGGGTGAAAAGCAGTCCGTCGTCGCCCGGCTCCGCCGGGCGGCTCCGGCCGCGGTGTGCGACGGCCCCAGGGCCTCGCATCGCCGCCGGTCGGACGCGCCGGCGAAACCGGGGCGTGACGGGGAGGGAATCCAGTCCCGAGGTCTCAGGCAACTGTCCAGAGGCGTGAGGAGAGGCAGAGCATGGACGTCGTGATGCCGCAGCTCGGCGAGACCGTCGCCGAGGGCAAGATCGCCAGCTGGTTCAAGAATCTAGGCGACACCGTCGCCGAAGGCGAGACGCTGTTCGAGATCGAGACCGACAAGGTCACGATGGAAGTGCAGGCGCTCGGCGCCGGCGTCCTCTCCGACATCCGCGTCGCCGCCGGCGAGACGGTGCCGGTCGGCACCGTCGTGTGTGTGATTGGTGGCGATGTCGTCGCCCCGAAGCCGAAGGCCGAGGCGGCCCCGGCGGCGGCTCCTGCCGCCGTCTCGAAGGGCAACGGCGGCGCGCCGCCGCCGACGCCGATGCCGGTGATCCCCGCCTCCGACCCGGTCACGGCCGGGCCGATGGACATCTACCACGAGGTGCGGACGCCGACGGCAGGCTTCGGCCCGGCCGCCGCCAGCGGCAACGGCGTGCGGATGACGCCGCTCGCCCGCCGTCTCGCCGCCCAGCAGGGCCTCGACGCCGCTACGCTGTCGGCTGCCGCCAAGGCCGCCGGTCGCGATCGCATCGGCAAGGCAGACGTCCTCGCCGCCGCGGCGAAGGCGCCGGCCGCCGCACCCGCTGTCGCCCCCGCACCGTCGGCGGCCCCGGCCGCCGCGCGGGCACCGGAGGCGCCGCGGCCCGGCACGCGCACGACCTTCAACACCGTGCGCAAGATGACGGGGACCCGTCTCACCCAGTCGTGGACGACGATCCCGCACGTCTTCCAGGCGACCGAGGCGGACTTCTCCAACGTCGACCGCGTGCGCAACGCCCGCAAGGCCGCCTTCAAGGAGCGGCACGGCGTGTCGCTCACCTACCTCCCGTTCATCGCCCGGGCGGTCTGCATCGCGATCGGCGAGTTCCCGCTCGTCAACGCCCGCTTCGACGGCGACGGGCTCGAGGTGCCGAACGAGGTCAACCTCGGCATCGCGGTCGACCTGTCCCACAACGGCCTCGTCGTGCCGGTGGTCAAGAACGCCGACGAGCTGACCGTGGTCGGCCTCGCCAAGGCGTTCGCCCGCCAGATCGACAAGGCGAAGGCCGGCAAGCTGACGCCGGACGACTACAACGGCGGCACCTACACGATCTCCAACAACGGCTCGTTCGGCACGCTGTTCACGGCGCCGATCATCAACCCGCCGCAGGTGGCGATCCTGTCGACCGACGCGGTGAAGAAGAAGCCGGTGGCGATCGAGGTCGACGGCAGCGACGTCGTCGTCGTCCGGCCGGTCGGCATGCTCGCGCAGTCGTTCGATCACCGCGCCTTCGATGGTGCCTACTCGGCCGCCTTCCTGGCGAAGCTGAAGCAGGTGATCGAGACCCGCGACTGGGCCTCCGAGGTCGCCTGAGCCTGGCCATCGGCCGCAGCCCGCCGCTCTGCCCGGCCGCCTCGTGAATTTCTCGCGGGGCGGCTTGGAAAACCACTTGAAATCGGAATGCAAACGATTGCATAGTGGCGGCGAGCGGGACGATCGGTGTCGCCTCAAGCAACCCGCCGGCGGCTGATCGACACGCACCCGGCGAACCGGAACGACATCCGCGACCGTCGGCAAGAAGATTGTCGAGGAAGCGCAGCGTTTAGAGCCCCTGGAGGGAAGTGATGCAGGTGAACAGGCACAAGATCGGCTGGATCGGCATGGGCCGGATGGGCTACCCGATGGCCGAGCGGCTGGTGAAGGGCGGGCACGACGTGCACGTCTGGAACCGGACGCGCGCCAAGGCGGAGCCGCTGGCCAAGAAGGGCGCGACGATCGTCGACAAGCCGTCCGACCTCGCCGGGGTCGACATCCTGTTCACGATGGTCTCGACCGGCAAGGACCTCGAGCAGGTCTACTTCGGTGCAGACGGCGTCCTGAACGGTGCCGGCAGCCCGGTTCCGAAGATCTTCGTCGATTGCTCCTCGATCGCCGTCGAGCAGTCCGTCGAGATGCGCCGCCGGCTCGCCGAGCGTGGCGCGCAGTTCATGGCCTCGCCGGTGAGCGGCAACGGCAAGTGCGTCAAGGCCGGCAAGCTGTCGTCCGTGGTGTCCGGCCCGGCCGACGTCTACGAGGTGGTGAAGCCGTACATCGAGACGATCGCCGGCAACGGCGTGTCCTATGTCGGCGAGGGCGAGCTCGCCCGCATCTGCAAGATCGCCCACAACGTCATGCTGGGCGTCGTCACGCAGAACCTCGTCGAGATCACCGTTCTGGCCGAGAAGGCCGGCGTGCCGCGCCACGCCTTCCTCGACTTCATGAACAACTCGGTGATGGGCTCGATCTTCACCCGCTACAAGTCGAACGCGCTGGTCAACCTCGACTGGACCACGACGTTCACGCCGGCGCTGCTGAAGAAGGACCTCGACCTCGGCCTCGCGGCCGGCCGCGAGTTCGGCGTGCCGATGCCGGTGACGGCGACGACCCGCGAGGCGCTGCAGGCGCACTTCGGCGCCGCCTCGCTGAAGGCCGATCCGAAGGCCTACCTGGAAGAGGACTTCTCGGCCCTGCTCGAGACGCAGGCGCTGCTGTCGGGCCTGAAGCTCGAGAGCGAAGGCGTGAAGATCCCGACCGGGCTCGAAGTTCCCGAGTAATCGGGACCCCGGCGCGCCGCCTTCGGGCGGCGCGCCACCCAAAGTCGATGCCTCGACGACGCGACGCCGGCGGCCTCCCAGCGCCGGCGTTCGCATGTCCGGGTGCCGTCAACCGGTTCGAGCGCTCGTCTGCGCCGTCAGTCCGGCTGGAAGATGTAGCCGTCTCCGCCGACGGCGAAATGGCCGAGGCCGGGCCAGGGGAAGTGGTAGCCGAGGACGCGCGTCCCGTCGGCGGCACAGCGCGAAAGCACGGCGCGCCGGGTGGTGGCGCTGCGGACGCGGTCGTAGTCGTAGCGGTAGGTGAGGTCCAGGCGCTCGGCGAGCATCGGGTGGTGCATGATGTCGCCGAGCACGAGGACGGTCTCGCCGCCGCTGCTCACCCGGTAGCTCGTGTGGGCGATGCTGTGGCCCGGGGTGGGGATGGCGATGACCCCGCGCATGACCTCGCCGCCGATGTCGAACGGCCGCACCTGATGGCTGCAGGCGGCCATGACGGCGCGATGGTGGCCGACATATTTCCCGGTGGTGGACGCCGCCGCTACGTAGGCGAGCTCCTCGGCGGCGACGTGCACGGTGGCGTTCGGAAACGCCGGCCGCCCGTCCGCACCGACGAGGCCCCAGGCGTGGTCGGGGTGGATGTGTGTCAGCACCACGGCTGCGATGTCGTCCGGCCGCAGCCCCGCTGCCCCGAGGCTCTCGATGAGGCGGCCGGAGTCCGGTCCAAATGCCAATTCCGGCCCGGTGCCGGTGTCGAACAGCACCGGCCGGCCATCCAGCAGCACCACGAGGGCATTCTGCGCGAGCGGCGTGCGGTCGGCCGGCAGACCGTAGCGCCGCGCGAGGGCGGCGACCGTCTCGGCGGGTAGATCGTCGAACTCCTCGACGGGCGCGCCGAGCCCGAGGGGGCCGTCGGAGACGATCAAGGCCGGCGATGCGCCGATGGAGAACGGGTGAACAAGGGGGCCGGGAACGGGTTCGCTCATCGGCCGAGTGTGCCGCTCCGGCAGGCGGCTGGGAAGCCGCCATGAGGCGTCGACGTAGGGGAATGCGGTGGACGGCGTTCCGAATGCAGGGCAGGGGCCCGGGTCCGAGCCAGCACGATGGACCCAAGCAACAAGGAATCTCCCATGAAGACGCTCGCAATTGCCGCTGCCGCCGTCCTGCTTTCCGCCGGCATGGCCGCCGCGCAGACCGATGCACCGACGCCCGGTGGGCCGGCCGACGGCGCTCCGTCCGCCGCCGCGCCGCAGGCCGGTTCCTCGAACGAGACCGACGCCGGCGGCCCGGGTTCCGACCGAGGTCGCCCCGACTGGGCGCGCGGCCAGGGCAAGCGCGGTGAGGGCATGCGCGGCGAAGGCAAGAAGATGCACCCGCGCGGCGGCCCGCACGGCCATCACGGCGGCATGATGATGCGTCCGAGCAAGGGCGCGAGCTTCGTCTTCACCGCCCCCGGCGAGGGCCGCATCATGATCAAGTGCGCCGACGAGGATTCGACGCAGGCCTGCGCCGACGCCGTGCGTCCGATGCTCGAGCTGATGCTGCAGGCCGGCGGCGGCCAGTAAGGGGCAGTTGGTTCGTTTACTGGAGGGGCGGCCTGACGGCCGCCCCTCAGTGCACAACTACGCTCGGCGAGTGCGCCAGTTTGCGATAGTGTCGGTGCTCTACGGAAGGGCGGTGGCGCGTGCGGTGCACTCATTTGATCGCGGAAGGGGCGGTGTTCCGGGTTCCACTCTCGGCTGATCGGGCCGTCACGGGTGTTGTTGCTCGGATCGCCAGGAAGAAGAGCGGTGTTCTCGCCTATATGTTCGATATGAATTTGGCGTCTGTCGAGGGCCTCACTAGCGGCAAGTTTCGAAGTGCGAAGCTCCTGGACATCGTCGACGTCTCGGCGCTCGATCTCAAAGCGGGCGTATGGCCTATCATTGGCCGCTTGGGGGACTGGAATCGAAGCGAGTGGCCAATACCGATCTTTCGTGACCGGTCCGGTGTTTATTCGGAACGATTGGACGACGAATACCACGTCTGCACTCGGCTTTTCCGTCAGCCTCACATCGAGCAATGGTACAAGGATGCCACGTATGGCTGTGACGCGCTCGTCGATCATCTGCGGCTCGTACTCAGCCTTGCGGACGAGTAGAACCGATCGCTTGTTGATTTACGTGCAGTCGCTCATCTACCCCGCCTTTTTCAACTGCTCGCGCAAATGCGGGTACTTCTCGGTCAACAGCGAGCCCGGATAGTAGGTCGGCTCGTAGGCCGGCTGCGAACGGATCAGCTCGAACCAGCCGGCGATCGCCGGCTTGTCGTCCCACATCGTGCCGAGGTTGATGTCGTCCATGCGGACGATGACCGGCATCACCGCCACGTCGGCGAGCGTGATGTGGGCACCCATGAGCCACGGACCGCCGCTCGCGCGGATCGTCTCGTCCATGCGAGCGATGCCGCGGGCGAGGCGGCCCATGGCGCCGTCCATCTCGGCCTGCGGAAAGCCGGTGCGGCCCATCGTCAGCAGGAACTCGCGGCGCAGCGGCTTCGAATCGGCGAGCGCCTGGAACTCGGCTTCGCTCATCGTCTGGAAGTGCGGCAGGAAGGCGAGGTTGTAGGACGGCACGCGGATCGCCGGCGTTGGCACCTCGTCGATGAAGCGCATCAGTGAGCGCATCGCCGCGATCTGCGTCAGTCCCTTCGGGCGGAACGACGCCACCTCGGGCTTCAACTCGTCGAGATATTCGATGATGACCGCCGAATCGAGGACCGGCACACCGTCGTGCATGAGGGCCGGAACGACGCCGTTCGGGTTGATGGCGAGGTATTCGGGCTTCAACTGGTCGCCGGCGAACAGGTCGAGCTTGTGCTCCTCGAAGGGGATCCCCTTGGCGTTGAGCACGAAGCGGACGCGCTGGCTGCAGGTCGACTGCGGCGCGTTGTAGAGCACGAACTCTGGCATGGATGGCGTCCCGAGGGGGGAGGGGCCGCCGGCGGGTGCCGACGGCCGTGTGTCGTGCGGCGACCGGTCAGTCCCAGTCGAGGAAGCGCGGCAGCTTCTTCTTGGCCGCCAGCGTGCCGATGATGCCGGTCGGGAAGAACATCAGCGCCAGCAGCATGACGACGCCGGTGCCGAGGATGTTGAGCTCGGAGGAGCCCAGATAGACCACCGACAGCTCGTTGAAGGCGATCAGCAGCACCGCGCCGACGATCGGCCCGGCCACGGTTCCCTTGCCGCCGAGGATGCACATCAGCACCAGGTTGGCGGCGACCAGGATGACCAGGAAGATGTTGGGCCGGATGTAGGTGAGGTACTCGCCCCATACCGCGCCCGCCATGCCGACGAAGAAGGCGGAGATGGCGAAGGCCGCGACCTTGTAGAGCCGGGTGTTGATGCCGGCGCTCTCCGCCTTCACCTCGTCCTGCGAGATGGCGCGCAGGCCGAGGCCGAACTTCGAGTGCTTGATCTTGTAGGAGGTCCACACCGTCAGGGCGGCGATGACCAGGAAGGCGTAGTAGTAGGGCACCTTCATCCACTGGGCGTCGAGGTGCAGCTGCGGCAGCGTGATGCCGTTCGAGCCGCCGACGAAGTGCCAGTTGTCGAACAGGATGCGGGCCACCATCAGGAGCGCGATCGACGAGATGATGAAGGTCGGGCCGCGCATCTTCAGCGTGATCCAGCCGATCACGAAGCCGACCGCCGCGGCCGCGAGGCCAGCCAGGGGCGCCGTGATCAGCGTCGAGACGCCGAAATAGGCGAGGATCATCCCCGAGAAGTAGCCGCCGATGCAGAAGAACACGTTGTGGCCAAGGGAGATGTATCCCGTGTAGCCGCCGAGGATGTTCCAGCTCGACGCCATTGCCACGTACATGAACGTGTAGAGCATCAGATGCAGGACGTAGTTGTAGCCGTCCGTCACCTGCAGGATGGGGAAGAGGGCGAGGACGAGGAGGAGCAGAAGCGGGAACTGCCAGACCCGCTTGCCCTTGCTCTCGATCGCGAGGCCGGCGTTGTATTCCCGGCGGGCCTCGATGACGTTGTCGACGTCGAGTTGCTGCACGGCCATGGCTCAGGCCTCCTCGATCTTGTCGCCGAACAGGCCCTGGGGCCGTACCAGCAGTATGACGAACAAAGCGAGGAAGAAGGTCATCGTCGACCAGGTCGAGCCGATATAGGCGCCGACGAAGGCGGCGATGACCGACAGGATCAGCGAGCCGGCGATGACGCCGCCGAGCTTGCCCATGCCGCCGAGCACCACCAGCGACATCAGGATGGCGATCCACTCCCAGTGCTTGGCCGGGAAGAACGAGAAGATGAAGCTGACGAGCGATCCGGCCGCACCGGCGAGGCCGATGCCGATGCCGAAGGTGACCAGCGACACGAGGCCGACATTGACCCCCATCAGCTGGGCCGCCGCGCGGTTCTGGGTGGTGGCGCGGATGGCGTAGCCGAAGCGGGTGTACTGCAGGAACAGGAGCAGCAGCCCGATGACGACGATGCTCGCCACGCCGGCATAGAGCTGCCCGGTCGGGATGAACACGTCGCCGATGAAGATCGCGTCGGTCCCGTAGCTCGGGGTCGTGACGCGCTGGGTGTTGGTGAACAGCCAGCCGAGCAGGCCGTCGAAGATCATCGCCACCGCGAACGTCAGCAGAACCGTCATCTCCGAGTATTTGGCGCTGGCGGCCTCCTTCTCGAAGATCAGCTTGTAGAGGATGACGCCGATGCAGAAGAGCACGATGGCGGCGATCGGCATCGCCAGGATCGGATCGACGCCGTAGAGGCGGAACAACCAGAACGTGACGAAGGCGCCGGTGATGATCAGAACGGGGTGGGCGAGATTGACGATCCGCATCACGCCGAAGATCAGCGTTAATCCGGACGCCATCAGCGCATAGACGCCACCGAGGGCGAGGCCCAGGATGACGATCTGGATGACGTTGCTCATGGAAGTCGGTTTCCTTGCGGGAGGCCGGGGGCGGGCGAGGGCGGTCCGGGAGGGACGGGGCCTCAGGCGGCCGCCTTGGCCTTGCCGAGATAGAGTTCCTTGATCCGCGGATCGGCGAGCACTTCGGGCGCCGGACCCTCGAACAGCGTCTTGCCGAGATCGAGCACGGCGCCCCAGGTCGAGTTGTTGAGGCCCATGATGGCGTTCTGCTCGACCAGGATGACGGTCATGCCGCGATCCTTCAGCATGTGCATGATCTCGAACATCTGCTGGACGATCTTCGGAGCGAGGCCGAGCGAGGGCTCGTCGAGCATGACGATCTTCGGCTTGACGATCAGCGTGCGCGCCATCGCCAGCATCTGCTGCTGGCCGCCCGACATCGTGCCGGCGCGCTGGTGGGCGCGCTCGCGCAGGATCGGGAACTGCTGCAGCACTTCCTCGATGCGGCTCTCCAGCACCTTCTTGTCGTCGATGACGAAGCCGCCCATGCGCAGGTTCTCCCGCACGCTCATGCGCGGGAAGAGGGCGCGCTCCTGGGGCACGAAGCAGATGCCCTTGCGCAGGATCTGGTCGGGCCGCAGCCCGTCGATGCGCTCGCCCTCGAAAAGGATCTCGCCGGAGCGCACCGGCAGCAGGCCGGAGATCGCCTTGAGCAGCGTCGACTTGCCGGCGCCGTTCGGGCCGATGATGCACTGCACCTGGCCGGGGCGGACCGTCAGCGAGGTGCCGGTGAGGATGGCGGGGCCGCGGCCGTAGCCGGCGATGACGTCGCGGACCTCGAGCAATTCAGACATGGGCCACCTCCGTTCCGGCGGTCGGTGCGGCGCCGCCGAGATAAGCCTCGAGCACCAGCGGGTCGGTCTGCACGACACTCGGCGGGCCCTGGGCGATGACCTGCCCGTGCGCCATCACGACGACATGATGGGAAAGGCTCATCACCAGCTCCATGTTGTGCTCGACGATGAGCACGGTGAGGCCGCGCTCGTTGAGCTTGCGGATATGACCGACGACTTCTTCGAGCAGGCGGGGATTGACGCCACCGGCGGGCTCGTCGAGCAGGATGATCTTGGGGTCGCTCATCAGCAGCGCGGCGAAGTCCATCAGCTTCTTCTGCCCGTAGGAGAGCGAGCGGGTCTCCTCGTGGGCGAGCCGGGTGATGCCGAGGAACTCGAGGATCTCGAACGCCTTCTCGCGCTCCTGCCGGCTGATCGCCGGGCCGAACAGCGCCTTCAGTCCGACGACGCGTGACTGCACCGCGAGGTTCTCGAGCACCGTCAGGTCCTCGAGGTTGCGGGTGATCTGGAAGGTGCGGCTGAGGCCGCGCCGGGTGATGGCGTGGGCGCGCAGGTGGTCGATGCGCTCGCCCTCCAGCCAGACCTCGCCGCGGGTCGGCGTCAGCGTCTTGGAGATGCAGTTGAAGGCGGTGGTCTTGCCGGCGCCGTTCGGGCCGATCAGTGCGGTGATTTTGCCGCGTTCGACGGTGAACGAGCATTCGTCGACGGCGCGGATGCCGCCGAAATGTTTGCAGAGGTTGCGCACCTCGAGCATCGTCTTCTCCCTTGATGCGCGCACCAGAGCGGGCGCAGGCGGCTTGGCCGCCGGCACGCGTCGGTCATCGCAGAGCCGGTGCCACCAGAGGTGGCGCGTCGGATAAAGTCTGTGCCGGGTCGCCGGCACTCTGGCCCTGGCCACCGCCGCGCGAGGCGACGCTTCGGGCCGGTCCTTCGCCGCAGAGCGGGCAGTCACGTCGGCCGGTGCCGCCCGAAGGCGGCACCGGTAGTCTTCTGGTCTTCAGCGGGTCAGCAGCAGCTCACCACTGCGGCTTCGGGAAGACGACTTCCGCGACACCGTCGAACTCGTTCGTCGGGTAGATGAACTTCAGGTCGTCGCCCTGCCACTGCGCGACGAGGACCGAGCGGTCCTCCGGCACGCCGCGCTCGTCCCAGGAGAACGGCCCGAGCACCGTCTTCACCGGCTCGGCCTTCGTGCGGGCGTGCAGCCACTCCGACAGCTTGGCGTTGTCGGTCGAGGCGGCGCCGCGCATCGCCTGCTCCATGCCCTGGCAGACCGCGAAGGGAATGGCCGAGTCCTCGTCCGGCGCCGTGCCGAACTTCTCGGTGAAGGCGGCGACGAAATCGGCGTTGGTGAAGGTCTCGCCGGCGAGCTCGCCGACGAAGGCCACCGCCGGGTGCCACGAGGTCGGCATCATCACGCCTTCCGCCGCCGCGCCAGTGCCGCTCTTGTACTCCGCCTGGGTGCCCTGGCTGAAGAACAGGTACTTCGGCTGCGCCTTGACGGTCTGCAGGGCGCGCGTCAGCTGCACCGCCTCTTCCGCCGAGGCGGTTAGGCCGATGACGAGGTCCGGGTTCGCCTGCTTGATCGAGTTGGCGAGGTTCAGCCAGTCGGAGAAGCCTTCCTCGGGCCACGTCTCTTCCATGACGAGCTCGACGCCGATCTCCTTCAGGAAGCCGGGCGCGAGGTCGGCGACGATGCCGCCGCCCGGATTGGAGACCGTACCGCCGGCGAGGCCCGCCGCGATGCCGTTGGCGAAGAAGTCGTCGGCCTTGACGAGCGCAGCCGTCTTCGGGCGCTGGTCTTCCGGGATGCGCTCGGCGATCATCTGCGTCAGCGAGCTGCCCATCAGCTCGGCGACGTCCTGCTGGAAGTAGAACATGTTCTTGTGGCCCTGCGACCAGATGCGCAGTGCGCCACCGGCCGGGACCGGGTGAACCATGCCGTACTTCTCGAGCACGGAAGAGACCGGGAACGACAGCTTCGAGGAGAAGGTGCCGAACAGGATGTCGACCTTGTCGGCGTTGACGAAGCGCTCGTACTGGCTGATCGCCGTCTCGGTGTCGGAACGGTTGTCGGAGATGATCAGGTCGAGCTGGCGGCCGTCGACGCCGCCCTTGGCGTTGATGAGATCCACGCAGAGCTGGTAGCCCTGTTGGTGCTTGGTGCCGCTGACCGAGAAGTTGCCGGTGAGCGGCAGCGAGGCGCCGACCTTGATCGGGTCTGCGGCCTGGGCACCGCCGGCGACGAGCCCGGCGATTGCGACCGTGGCGGCGAGCGCCGCCAAGCGGGTCCGATGGGTCTTCATGCGGTTTTTCCCTCCCTGATGAGATGCTGTTCTGCACGCCTCGCGAAAGCGGCCAAGCCGCTACGCAAACGTTTGCACGACTATCGACATGCCTCGGCTGGAGGTCAAGCGGAAATTGGTTCTTCTGATGGGTTCCAGAATGCGGGCTTCTGGGAGGGGGCGAGCGCCCACCACGGCGGCCGTTCCAGGCGCTGGCGGCGGAGCGACGGGAAAAGCCCCTTCGTTACGGATTGTCGCCGCGCAGCGGGTTTGCCGCGCGTCCGTCGGCGATTAGGGTCGGCGCTTGAGCGGCGACGGCCGTGCGAGTGGAGGAGCGCGGGGATGCCTGGCGCGAATGCGATCGACAGCTTGCCGCCGCCGTTCGAACCGATGCCGCGGCTCGGGCAGGGGACCTGGGGCATGGGCGAGACGGCCGGCAGTCGCAATGCCGAGGTGGCGGCGCTGCGGCTCGGGCTCGACCTCGGCATGACGCTGATCGACACGGCCGAGATGTATGCCGACGGCGTCGCCGAGGAGGTGACTGGCGAGGCGATCGCAGGGCGGCGCGACGAGGTCTATCTCGTCAGCAAGCTGCTGCCCGAGAACGCGACGCGGCGCGGCACCGTCGCCGCCTGCGAGCGCAGCCTGCGGCGGCTGCGCACCGACCGTATCGACCTTTATCTGCTGCACTGGCGCGGCCGGCCGGCGCTTGCCGAGACGATCGCGGGTTTCGGCGACCTGATCGCTGCCGGCAAGATCCGCCGCTGGGGCGTCAGCAACTTCGACGTCGACGACATGCGCAAGCTCGCGGCCCTCAGCGGGGGCAGGGCGTGTGCCACCAACCAAGTGCTCTACAACCTCGGCCGGCGCGGCATCGAGTTCGACCTCGCGCCCTGGTGCGCCGAGAACGATGTGCCGATCATGGCCTACTCGCCTGTGGAGCAGGGGCGGCTGCTGCGCCACGCGGGCCTGAAGGTGCTCGCGGCGGAGAAGGGCGCCACGCCGGCGCAGGTGGCGCTTGCCTGGGTGTTGCGGCGGCCGGGCGTGATGGCGATTCCGAAGGCGGTGACGCCCCAGCACGTCCGCGACAACCGCGCCGCGCTCGACCTCGCCCTGTCCGCCGACGACTTGGAGCGGCTCGATGACCTGTTCCCGCCGCCGCGCCGGGCGGAGCCGCTGGCGATGCTGTGAGTGCCGCCGCCTTCGACTTTCGTCGAAAGTGTGCAATGCACCCTTGATTTTGTGCGCCGCAGCAGTAATCTCTGACTCGCCCTCCTTGGGCGTTTCCTCCCTAGACTTAGGCCGATCGCCTCGCGATCGGCCTTTTTTTCTGCCGCACGCCGACCCGGTCAGGCCGGTGTCCGTCCGTCCTGAGAATCGTGCGGGGGAGGATCCTCGACGGCTGCGTGAACCTGGTCCCGCCCGGCGCTCTTGGCCGCGTAGAGCGCCCTGTCCGCGTCCGCGATCAGCGTGCTGTCCGACGAGCCCGGCTGCGGCGCCGCACTGGCGACGCCGATGCTGACGGTGATCCTGGCGCCTTCGCCGACGACGAGGTTGCCGACGCGCTCGCGGATCGCCTGCGCGATGCACCGCGCGCCGGCCGTATCGGTGTCCGGCATCACCACCGCGAACTCCTCGCCGCCGTAGCGTGCGGCGAGGTCTCCCGGCCGCCGGATCGCTTCGCCGATGACGGCGGCGAGCCGGCGCAGCACCTCGTCGCCGCGTACGTGCCCGAAGCGGTCGTTGAACAGCTTGAAGTGATCGGCGTCGATCAGCAGCATCGACAGCGTCGCCCCGGTGCGGCCGGCGCGGCGCCATTCGCGGGCGAGGAAGTTGTCGAACTGACGGCGATTCGGCAGGCCTGTCAGCGCGTCCGTCATCGACAGCAGCGCGAGATCGGCCTCCGCGGCGGCGCGCCGGTCGAGCTCACGGCGGAGCAGGACGGCCTGGCCGATGAGCAGGACGCAGATGAAGAGGGTGGCGCCTCCGATGACGAGGGCGCGCCGGTTCCACTCCGCGTAGATCGCCTCGACGGACAGACCGACGGCGAGGAAGAGGTCCGTGCCACCGATCGGGCCGAACGAGTAGAAGCGCTCGACCCCGTCGATCGAGGCGATTGCCGTGAAGCTGCCGCTGCGCTCGCGTATGATGCGCTGGAAGTTCGCGCTGCCCGAAAGGTCCAGGCCGAAGTCGGCGTCGTCCGGCAGCGGCGGCTGCCGCGCCAGCAGCACGCCGTCGGAGCGGTTGATCGACAACGACCCGTGCTCGCCGATATCGACGGTCCTGAGCAGGTTGCGGAAATAGTCCAGGCGGAAAGCGGCCAGCGCGACACCGCCGAAGCCGCCATCGGAGGAGAGCAGGCGCCGCGAGAAGCCGATGCTGGGGTCGCCGTCGCGAATCCTGCTCCGGTAGGGGCGGCTGACGAAGTCACCGACGTCGGGCTTCTCCAGATGCACGGAGAAGAAGTCGCGATCCGCGAGATTCGCGATCCGGGGCGGAAACTGCGATTCGAGGATGATGTTGCCGGCGGGGTCCATGATCAGGACCGCACCGATGTAGCGTTCGGCAGAGGCGGCGCGCGTGAGGATGCGCGTCATGGCCGACTGAGGGATCGCCGCGTCGGTGTAGCTGTCCGCCACCTCGCCGAGAACGATCTCGACCAGCGCAAAGCGGTTGGCGACCTCGAGCGAGAGCACGCCCAGCAGGTTTTCGGCCGACCGCTCGGCCGATTTCCACGCATCCGCCCGCTGCTGCCAGAGCGACAGGGCAACGACACTCAGCACGAGAACCACGGCGACCACGCTCGCTGCGAGCAGCGTGGTGCCGACTTTGGACGGCTGTGGAGGACGCTCGCGTCGAGGCTTCACCGGCACAGGGGCCTTCCCGTTGGCACGCTGCGCCTGCCCCCGCTGACGCCGTCTGGTCTGGCCACAATGCCCGTGTGCCCTCGGCAGGTCCAGTTGCAGGTTGGGCGGTGGCGGCACATCGACGTGCGGACGCGGCTTCGCGCAGGCTGCGGTTGAAGCGGTCCAAGGGCTCTAAAAAGTCAAATAATATGACTATTCAAACTTGGACGGTTGTGGGAGGATCGTGGTCAGCGCTCGGCAGAAGCGCCGCATGACAGTGCATCCCCAGGGAGACGCCCCGATGACCGCCCGCACGCCTGTTTCATCGTGCCTGACCGCCGTTTGCCTCGCCCTCGCAGCGACGACGCTGTCGACGCCGAGCTTCGCCGCCGACCTGACGGTCGGCTTCTCGCAGATCGGCTCCGAGTCCGGCTGGCGCGCCGCCGAGACGACCGTTTCAAAGGCTGAGGCCGAGAAGCGCGGCATCACGCTGAAGATCGCCGACGCCCAGCAGAAGCAGGAGAACCAGATCAAGGCGATCCGCGCCTTCGTCGCCCAGGGCGTCGACGCGATCTTCCTCGCCCCCGTCGTCTCCACCGGCTGGGAGACGGTTCTCGCCGAGGCGAAGGAGGCCGAGATCCCGGTCGTCCTGCTCGACCGCGACATCGATCCGTCCGGCAAGGACCTCTATCTGACGGCCGTCACGTCCGACAGCGTCCACGAGGGCCGCGTCGCCGGCGAGTGGCTGGTGAAGACCGTCGGCGACAAGAAGTGCAACGTCGTCGAGCTTCAGGGCACGGTGGGGGCGAGCGTCGCCACCAACCGCAAGAAGGGCTTCGAGGAAGGCATCGCCGGCCACGCCAACGTCACCATCGTCCGCAGCCAGACCGGCGAGTTCACGCGCGCCAAGGGCAAGGAAGTGATGGAGAGCTTCATCAAGGCGGAAGGCGGCGGCAAGGAGATCTGCGCCGTCTACGCCCACAACGACGACATGATGGTCGGCGCCATCCAGGCGATGAAGGAAGCCGGCCTGAAGCCGGGCTCCGAGGTGCTGACCGTCTCGATCGACGCCGTGCCGGACATCTTCAAGGCGATGGCCGCCGGCGAGGCGAACGCCACGGTCGAGCTGACGCCGAACATGGCCGGCCCGGCCTTCGACGCCATCGTGGCCTTCAAGGACAGCGGCACGGTGCCGCCGAAGTGGATCCAGACGGAATCCAAGCTCTACACGGCCGCCGACGACCCGATGGCGGTCTACGAGAGCAAGAAGGACCTCGGCTACTGAGCCAGCCGACGCGGCCGGTGTCCCCTCTGGGCGCGCCGGCCGCGTCGACGCTCGTCCGTCGCCGTTTTCCTTCCCAGACCGGACCGTCTCATGCGCCCCGACGCCTCGGCGCCTCCGCTCCTCGAGATCCGGGGGCTGTGCAAGAGCTTCGGCCCCGTGCGCGCCCTCGATGCCGTCGACCTCACCGTCCGCAGCGGTGAGATCCACGCGCTCCTCGGCGAGAACGGAGCCGGTAAATCCACGTTGATCAAGGCATTGACCGGCATCTATTCACGTGATGCCGGAACCATCCGCGTCGCCGGCGAGGCGATCTCTCCGGCCACGCCGGACGAGGCGGTCGCCGCCGGCATCGCCACCGTCTACCAGGAGGTCAACCTGCTGCCGAACCTGTCGGTGGCGCAGAACCTCTATCTCGGCCGGCAGCCGACCCGCTTCGGCCTCGTCAGCCGCGGCGAGATGCGGCGCCGGGCCCGCGAACTCCTCGCCGGGTTCGGGCTGTTGCTCGATGTCGACGCGCCGCTCGGCGAGTATTCGGTCGCCGTGCAGAGCCTCGTCGCCATCGCCCGCGCCGTCGACCTGTCCGCCCGCGTGCTGATCCTCGACGAGCCGACCGCGAGCCTCGATACCCACGAGGTCGAGGTGCTGTTCGGGGTGATGCGCCAGCTCGCCGCCCGCGGCATCGGCATCGTCTTCGTCACCCACTTCCTCGATCAGGTCTACGCCGTCTCCGACCGCATCACCGTGCTGCGCAACGGCCGTCTCGTCGGCGAGCGCGAGACGGCGCAGCTGCCCCGCCTCGACCTCGTCCACATGATGCTGGGGCGCGAGCTCAGCGAGGCGACGCACGAGCGGGAGCCCGCCGTTGGCGGCGACAAGGGACCGGTGGTCGCCGCCTTCCAGGGCGTCGGCAAGACAGGCTATCTCGCCCCGTTCGACCTGACCCTGCGCCGCGGCGACGTCGTCGGCCTTGCCGGCCTGCTCGGCTCCGGTCGCACCGAGACGGTGCGGCTGGTGTTCGGCGCCGAGCGCGCCGACTGCGGCACGGTGTCGGTCGACGGTCATCCGGTGCGGCTGTCGGGCCCGCGGGAGGCCGTGCGCCACGGCTTCGGCTACTGCCCGGAGGAGCGCAAGACCGAGGGCATTGTCGCCGAGCTGACCGTGCGCGAGAACATCGTGCTCGCCTTGCAGGCCCGCCGCGGCTTCCTGAAGCCGTTGTCGCGGCGCGAGCAGGACGAGATCGCCAAGCGCTTCATCCGCCTGCTCGACATCCGCCCCGCCGACCCGGAGCGCCCGATCGGGCTGCTCTCGGGCGGCAACCAGCAGAAGGCGCTGCTCGCGCGTTGGCTCGCCACCGAGCCGCGCCTCCTCATTCTCGACGAGCCGACCCGCGGCATCGACGTCGGCGCCCACGCCGAGATCATCCGGCTGATCCGCCAGCTGTGCTCCGACGGCATGGCGCTCCTCGTCGTCTCCTCCGAGCTCGAGGAGATCGCCGTCTACGCCGACGAGGTCGCGGTGCTGCGCGACCGCGCCCACGTGGCAACGCTCACCGGGTCCGACGTCAGCGTGCCGGCGATCCTCGCCGCCATCGCCGGCGAGACGCCGCAGGCGGCGTGAGGCGGATGTGATGACACTTCGCCTGCCGCGCACCGGTGTGCCCCAGATCCTCGCCCTTGTCGTCATCCTGGCGATCAACTGGCTCGTCTCGCCGCAGTTCTTCGACATCCGCCTCCAGGACGGGCGCCTGTTCGGCAGCCTGATCGATGTGCTCAACCGCGGCGCGCCGGTGGCGCTGTTGTCGATCGGCATGGTGCTCGTCATCGCGCTGCGCGGGATCGACCTGTCCGTCGGTGCGGTGATGGCGATCTGCGGGGCGATCGCCGCGAGCCTCGCCGACACCCACTCCCTGGCGGTGACGCTCGCCGCCGCGCTCAGTGTCGGCGCGCTCTGCGGCCTGTGGAACGGCATCCTCGTCGCCGGCCTCGGCATCCAGCCGATCGTCGCCACCCTCATCCTGATGGTCGCCGGCCGCGGCATCGCCCAGCTGATCACCGAGGGCCGCATCGTCACGTTCACCGATCCTGCGCTCGCCTGGATCGGCGGTGGCTCCGTCGCTGGCGTGCCGGCACCGGTGGTGATCACCGCGGCGATGCTGGTGGTGACGCTGCTTCTGGTGCGCGGCACGGCCCTGGGGCTGATGATCGAGGCGACGGGCGGCAACCAGCGGGCGAGCGAGCTCGCCGGCATCGGCACCCGCGTGATGACCGTCGCCGTCTATGTGTGGTGCAGCCTGTGCGCGGCGATGGCCGGCGTCATCGCCGCCGCCGACATCCTCGGCGCCGACGCCAACAATTCCGGCCTCTGGCTCGAGCTCGACGCCATCCTGGCGGTGGTGATCGGCGGCACGTCGCTGTTCGGCGGGCGCTTCTCGATCGGCCTCGCCGTCCTCGGCGCGCTGATCATCCAGGCGATGAACACCGGCATCCTGCTGTCGGGCTACCCGCCGCAGTTCAATCTCGTCGTCAAGGCGGTGGTGGTGATGGCGGTGCTGCTGGTGCAGTCGCCGCGCCTCGCCGGCCTCCTCGGCGCCCTGCGCCGGAGGCCGGGATGAGGCGCCATCTTCCGGTCATCGTCACCACCGTCGTCTTCCTGGCGATGTTCGCCGTCTGCGCGCTGCAGTACCCGAACTTCGCCTCGACGCGGGTGGTGGCGAACCTCCTCACCGACAACGCCTTCCTCGGCATCGTCGCGGTCGGGATGACCTTCGTCATCATCTCCGGCGGCATCGACCTGTCGGTCGGCTCGGTGATCGGCTTCACCACCGTGTTCCTCGCCATCGCCATCGAGCACCTCGGATGGTCGCCGCCCGTGGCGTTCGCGGCCGTGCTGGTGCTCGCGGCGGTGTTCGGCGCCGGCATGGGGGCGGTGATCCACTATCTCGAGATGCCGCCCTTCATCGTCACGCTCGCCGGCATGTTCCTGGCGCGCGGTGCGAGCTTCCTGATGTCGACGGAATCGATCGCCATCAACGCGCCGCTCTACTCGGACATCTCCGGCATGGTGATCCGTCTGCCCGGCGGCGGCCGGCTGACGCTGATCGCCCTCCTGATGCTGGCGGTGGTCGTCGCGGGCGCGGTGCTGCTGCACGCCACCCGCTTCGGCGCCAACGTCTACGCACTCGGCGGCAGCCGGCCTTCGACCGAGATGATGGGCGTCCGCGTCGGGCCGGCGACGATCCGCATCTACATGCTGTCGAGCCTGCTCGCGGGCCTGTCTGGAATCGTCTTCTCCCTCTACACATCGAGCGGCTATTCGCTGTCGGCCGTCGGTGTCGAGCTCGACGCGATCGCCGCCGTGGTGATCGGCGGCACGCTGCTGACGGGCGGCTACGGCACGATATTCGGGACCTTCATCGGCGTGCTCATCCAGGGGCTCATCCAGACCTACATCAGCTTCGACGGCTCGCTCTCGAGCTGGTGGGCGAAGATCGCCACGGGTCTGCTGCTGTTCGCCTTCATCGCCTTCCAGCAGCTCTCCGTCGGACTGTCGCGCGGTGGCCGGCGCACGGCCGGAGTGGCCGCGCCATGACCTCGCAGCTCGTCGTCATCCCCGGCCGCCGGTCGCACTCCAACCACGCCGAAGTGGCGCGCACGATCGGCGTCGACATCATCGCCGGGCGCTATCCGGCCGGCTCGAAGCTGCCGGGCGACGCCGAGCTCACCGTGCTGTTCGGTGTGTCGCGGCCGGTGCTGCGCGAGAGCGTCAAGACGCTGGTCGCCAAGGGCCTGCTCACCACCAAGGCCCGTGTCGGCACGGTGGTGCGCGAGCGCGGCTCCTGGAACATGTTCGACCCCGACGTGCTCGAATGGCACCTCGATGCCGGCATCGACGGCCGCTTCCTGCGCGATCTCGCCGAAATCCGCCTCGCCGTCGAGCCGCGCGCCGCGGCGCTCGCGGCGGAGCGGCACGACGCCGCCGACATCGCCGCCATGCGGGCGGCGGTCGAGCGGATGGCGGTCGAATCGGAACGCGGCTCGGTCGGCTTCGCCGAAGCGGACCTCGCGCTGCACCTTCGTATCGCCAGCGCCTCGGGCAATCCCTTCATGCGCTCGATCGGCGCCGTCATCGAGGCGGCCCTGCGCTCGTCCTTCGTGCTCAGCGCGCCGGCCGACGAGGAGGCGTATCGCATCACCGTCGAGGCCCACCACCGCATCGTCGACGCCATCGAGAGCGGCGACGCGGAGGGGGCGGCGGCGGCGATGACCACCGTGATCTTCAACGGACGGCAGCGTCACGCCGCCGCCACAGCCTGAGGCGCTGACGCGCCGCGCAGAGCAACCAGACGACCGAGACCGGTGCAGAGGATGAGCATGCCGAACGAGACCGCCAGCCGGCCCTATCGGGGGGTCTTTCCCGTCGTCCCGACGGTCTTCGACGCCCACGGCGGGCTCGACCTCGACGGCCAGAAGCGGGCGGTCGACTTCATGATCGACGCCGGCTCCCACGGCCTCTGCATCCTCGCGAACTTCTCCGAGCAGTTCGTGCTGACCGACGCCGAGCGCGAGACCGTGATGACGGCGGTGCTCGACCACGTCGCCGGCCGCGTGCCGGTGATCGTCACCACCACCCACTTCGGCACCGCCGTCTGCGCCGAGCGCTCGCGCCGCGCCGAGGCGGCGGGAGCAGCGATGGTGATGATCATGCCCCCCTACCACGGCGCCACCATCCGCGTGGCCGAACAGGGCATCTACGACTTCTACAAGGCCGTCTCCGACGCCATCACCATCCCGATCATGGTGCAGGACGCACCGGTCGCAGGCACGCCGCTGTCGGCCGCCTTCCTCGCAAGGATGGCGCGCGAGATCGAGAACCTCGCCTATTTCAAGATCGAGGTGCCGCAGGCGGCCGCCAAGCTGCGGACGATGATCGAGCTCGGCGGTGACGCCATCGAGGGGCCGTGGGACGGCGAAGAGGCGATCACCCTCATCGCCGACCTCGACGCCGGTGCGACCGGTGCGATGACCGGCGGCGGCTACCCGGACGGCATCCGCCAGATCACAGACGCCTATTTCGCCGGCCGCCGCGAGGAGGCGCTCGAGGCCTACGAGCGCTGGCTGCCGCTCATCAACTACGAGAACCGCCAGTGCGGCCTCGCCGCCTGCAAGGCGCTGATGAAGGAAGGCGGCGTCATCGCCCACGAGACGCTGCGGGCGCCGCTGCCGCCGCTCCATCCGGCGACCCGCGCGGGCCTCCTCGAGATCGCCCGACGGCTCGATCCGATGGTGCTGCGATGGGGCCGGTGAGGGCGCTTCGGGGCGTTCCGCCCCTCACCAGCCTGTGTGCCGGCCGGCGTCGCCGGGGACTATCCGCGCGGGCCGCGGCCGCCGTAAATGAGAGCCCTTTCCCTGTGGCGCCCGTTCGCCGACGCCTGACCAAGGAGCACATCGATGCACGGCCATGAACCGCGGAATGGCGGACGGCTGCGGTCGCAGAGCTGGTTCGACAACCCGGACAATGCCGACATGACGGCGCTCTACCTCGAGCGCTACCTGAACTTCGGCCTCAGCCAGGAAGAGCTGCAGAGCGGCCGGCCGATCATCGGCATCGCGCAGACCGGCTCGGACCTGTCGCCGTGCAACCGCCACCACCTCGAGCTCGCCAAGCGCGTCCGCGACGGCATCCGCGAAAAGGGCGGCATCCCCATCGAGTTCCCGGTCCATCCGATCCAGGAGACCGGCAAGCGGCCGACCGCCGGCCTCGACCGCAACCTCGCCTATCTCGCCCTCGTCGAGGTCCTCTACGGCTACCCGCTCGACGGCGTCGTGCTGACCATCGGCTGCGACAAGACCACCCCGGCCTGCCTGATGGCGGCGGCGACCGTCAACATCCCGGCGATCGCGCTGTCCGTCGGGCCGATGCTGAACGGCTGGTTCCGCGGCGAGCGCACCGGCTCCGGCACCATCGTCTGGAAGGCGCGCGAGCTGCTCGCCACCGGCGAGATCGACTATCAGGGCTTCATCAAGCTCGTCGCCTCGTCGGCGCCCTCCACCGGCTTCTGCAACACCATGGGCACGGCGACGACGATGAACTCGCTCGCCGAGGCGCTCGGCATGCAGCTGCCGGGTTCGGCGGCGATCCCGGCGCCCTATCGCGACCGCCAGGAGATGGCCTACCGGACGGGGCTGCGCATCGTCGACATGGTGCGCGAGGACATGAAGCCCTCGGACATCCTGACGCGCGAGGCCTTCATCAACGCCATCCGCGTCTGCTCGGCGATCGGCGGCTCGACCAACGCGCCGATCCACCTGAACGCGCTCGCCCGCCACATCGGTGTCGAGCTCTCGATCGACGACTGGCAGACCTACGGCGAAGAGGTGCCGCTGCTCGTCAACCTGCAGCCCGCCGGCGACTATCTCGGCGAGGACTACTACCACGCGGGCGGCGTGCCGGCCGTGGTCGCCGAGCTGATGCGGCACGGGCTGATCGAGGAGGGGGCGCCGACGGTCAACGGCCGCACCATCGGCGACAATTGCCGCGACGCCCGCATCCTCGACGCGGACGTCATCCGCACCTTCGAGACGCCGCTGAAGCTGCGCGCCGGCTTCCGCGTCCTGCGCGGCAGCCTGTTCACGTCCGCGATCATGAAGACGAGCGTCATCTCCGACGAGTTCCGCGATCGCTACCTGAACAACCCGGAGGACCCCGACGCCTTCGAGGGCCCGGTCGTGGTCTTCGACGGGCCCGAGGACTACCACGCCCGCATCGACGACCCGTCGCTCGCCATCGACGACACCACCATCCTCGTGATGCGCGGCGCCGGCCCGATCGGCTATCCGGGCGCGGCAGAGGTCGTGAACATGCGCGCGCCGGATTACCTCATCCGCGCCGGCGTGCACGCGCTGCCGTGTATCGGCGACGGCCGCCAGTCCGGCACCTCGGGCTCGCCGTCGATCCTCAACGCATCGCCGGAAGCGGCGGCCGGGGGAGGGCTCGCGCTGCTCCAGACCGGCGACCGCGTGCGCATCGATCTCCGGCGCTGCACGGCCGACATCCTCGTTTCGGAGGAAGAGCTCGAGGCGCGCCGCGGGGCGCTCGCCGTCGCCGGCGGTTACGCCTACCCGGCGCACCAGACGCCCTGGCAGGAGATCCAGCGCACCTTCGTCGGCCAACTCGAAACCGGCGCGGTGCTCGAGCCGGCCGTGCGCTACCAGCGGCTCGCCCAGACGATGGGCATCCCGCGCGACAACCACTGAGATCACGGGCGGCGCCGCGGTGCGGCGCTGCCCGCGGTCCCGCGCCGGCGCCGGGAGGGCGTCGCCGCGACGGTGGCTGAGAGGACGACACAGAGAGACCCGCGCCCTCGGCTGAGGGCGGGAGAGGCGCGCCCGGATTTCTCGGCGCGAATGGACGCCCGCACCGACGGGCAAATGGCACGACATCCTGGGAGGGAACCATGAAACTCATCGCGACACTTTCCGCCCTCGCGCTCGGGGCGGCGCTCTTCGCCGTTCCCGCGATGGCGCAGGACAAGCCGACGGTCGGCATCGCCATGCCGACGAAGTCCTCCGCCCGCTGGATCGCCGACGGCGACAACATGGTGAAGGTGCTGAGCGAGCGCGGCTACGGCACCGACCTGCAGTATGCCGAGGACGACATTCCGAACCAGCTCTCGCAGATCGAGAACATGGTGACGAAGGGCGCCAAGGTGCTCGTCATCGCCTCGATCGACGGCACGACGCTGTCCGACGTGCTGCAGCAGGCGAAGGACCAGGGCATCACCATCATCGCCTATGACCGCCTGATCCGCGACACGCCGAACGTCGACTACTATGCGACCTTCGACAACTTCCAGGTCGGCGTGCAGCAGGCGCAGTCGCTGCTGAAGGGCCTCGGCCTGCCGGATGCCAAGGGGCCGTTCAACATCGAGCTGTTCGGCGGCTCGCCGGACGACAACAACGCCTACTTCTTCTACGACGGCGCCATGTCGGTGCTGCAGCCGCTGATCGACAACGGCACGCTGGTCGTGCAGAGCGGCCAGACGGGCATGGACAAGGTCTCGACGCTCCGCTGGGACGGCGCCACCGCCCAGGCGCGCATGGACAACCTGCTCAGCGCCTACTACGGCGACAAGCACGTCGACGCGGTGCTGTCGCCCTATGACGGCCTATCGATCGGCATCCTGTCGTCGCTGAAGGGCGTCGGCTACGGCAGCGGCGACATGAAGATGCCGATCGTCAGCGGCCAGGATGCGGAAGTCCCGTCGGTCAAGTCGATCCTCGCCGGTGAGCAGTATTCGACGATCTTCAAGGACACCCGTGACCTCGCCCGCGTCACCGCCGACATGGTCGACGCCTCCCTCAGCGGCAAGGAAGTGACGGTCAACGACACCAAGACCTACAACAACGGGGTCAAGGTGGTGCCGTCCTACCTGCTGAAGCCGGTCGAAGTCGACAAGAGCAACTGGGAAGAAGTGCTGATCGGCAGCGGCTACTACACCAAAGATCAGGTCGAGTGAGGCGTTGGGCGGGCGGCGTGCCGATCGCGGCCGTCGCCCGCCCACCCATCGTCCCGGAACGTCCGCGATGAATCCCATTCTCGAGATGCGCGGCATCTCCAAGACCTTCGGCGTCGTGAAGGCGCTTTCGGACGTCAACTTCACCGTCGAACCCGGCGAGATCCACGCACTGGTCGGTGAGAACGGCGCCGGCAAGTCGACCCTGATGAAGGTGCTGAGCGGCGTCTATCCGCACGGCAGCTACGAGGGTGCCATCATCTATGATGGCGAGGAGCGTCGCTTCCGCGACATCTCCGGCTCCGAAGAACTCGGCATCATCATCATCCACCAGGAGCTGGCGCTGATCCCGCTGCTCTCGATCGCCGAGAACATCTTCATCGCCAACCCGCCGTCCCGCTTCGGCGTCATCGACCGCACGGCCGTGTACAGCCGCACCCGCGAGCTGCTCGCCAAGGTCGGCCTCGACGAACAGCCGGACACCCTCGTCACCGACCTCGGCGTCGGCAAGCAGCAACTCGTCGAGATCGCCAAGGCGCTGTCGAAGCGCGTGCGCCTGCTCATCCTCGACGAGCCGACCGCGAGCCTCAGCCAGACCGACAGCCAGGCGCTGCTCGACCTGCTGCTCGAGTTCCGCGCCCACGGCATCGCCTCGATCCTGATCTCCCACAAGCTCAACGAGATTTCCCGCGTCGCCGACCGCATCACCGTGCTGCGCGACGGCCGCACCGTCGACACCCTCGACTGCAGCGACGGGCCGGTCGAGGAAGACCGGATCATCTTCAAGATGGTCGACCGCGACCTCGAGCACCGCTTCCCGAAGCGCACGCCGAAGATCGGCGAGACGATCTTCGAGCTGAAGGACTGGTCGGTCTTCCACCCGCTGCACGCCGATCGGCAGGTTGTCAAAGGCGTCGACTTCGACGTCGGCCGCGGCGAGGTGGTCGGCATTGCCGGCCTGATGGGGTCCGGCCGCACGGAGTTCGCGATGAGCGTCTTCGGCCGCTCCTGGGGCCGCAAGATCAGCGGTCGCGCCGAGCTCGAGGGCCGCCCGGTCGATCTCTCGACCGTGCGCCGGGCGATCGACGCCGGTCTCGCCTATGTCACCGAGGACCGCAAGGAGCTCGGCCTGCTGCTCGCCGAGGACGTCCGCAAGAACGTCACGCTCGCCAATCTCGACGGCGTCGCGTCGGCCCGCGTCATCGACGACATGAAGGAATTGCAGGTCGCCACCGACTATCGCGGGCGGATGCACATCCGCTGCTCGAGCGTCTACCAGGACACCGGCAAGCTCTCCGGCGGCAACCAGCAGAAGGTGGTGCTGTCGAAGTGGCTGTTCACCGACCCGAAGGTGCTCATCCTCGACGAGCCGACGCGCGGCATCGACGTCGGCGCGAAGTATGAGATCTACTGCATCATCAACGAGCTCGCCGATGCCGGCAAAGGCGTCGTGGTGATCTCCTCGGAGATGCCGGAATTGCTCGGCCTGTGCGATCGCATCTTCGTGATGGCCGACGGCGCCTTCGTCGCGCAGATGCCGGGCGAGGGCGCCACCCAGGAAAAGATCATGCGCGCCATCATGCGCCGGGGAGAGGAGCGCCCATGACCGACAAGATCGCCGACAAGGCCGCAGTCCTCCCCGGCGCCGCCAGGAGCGGCGGCTTCTGGAAGAACAATCTGCGCGAGTACGGCATGCTGTTGTCGCTGCTCGTGATCATGCTGTTCTTCGAGATCGTGACGAACGGGACGCTGCTGCGGCCGCTCAACATCACCAATCTCGTCCTGCAGAACAGCTACATCGTCATCATGGCGCTGGGGATGCTGCTCGTCATCGTCACCGGGCACATCGACCTGTCGGTCGGCTCGGTCGCCGGCTTCATCGGTGCCGTCGCCGCAGTGCTGATGGTCAGCTACGACATGCACTTCATCCCGGCGACGATCCTCTGCCTCGTGCTCGGAGGGCTGATCGGCGCGGCGCAGGGCTACTGGGTCGCCTATTTCAAGATTCCTTCGTTCATCGTCACGCTCGCCGGGATGCTCGTGTTCAAGGGGCTCGCGCTGGCGATCCTGGCGGGCCAGTCGATCGGCCCGTTCCCGCCGACCTTCCAGAAGCTCTCCTCCGGCTTCATTCCCGACCTGTTCCCCGCGGCGGGCTTCTACCCGACCTCACTGGTGCTCGGGGCGGTGCTGGCGATCGGCCTCGTCTGGCTCAACGTCAGGAGCCGGGCGCGGCAGCAGGAGCACGGCATGGAGGTCGAGCCCTCCGGCGTCTTCCTCGTCAAGAACCTGATCTTCTTCGCCGTGATCGTCTATTTCTCCTACCTGATCGCCTCGCACCGCGGCATGCCGAACGTGCTCATCATCATGGCGGTGCTGATCGCCGCCTATGCGTTCGTGACGACTCGGACGACGATCGGCCGGCAAATCTACGCCGTCGGCGGCAACGAACGGGCGGCGAAGCTCTCCGGCATCAAGACCGAGCGGCTGACCTTCCTCACCTTCGTCAACATGGGCGTGCTGGCGGCGCTGGCCGGCCTCATCTTCGCCGCCCGCCTCAACACGGCGACGCCGAAGGCCGGCCTCGGCTTCGAGCTCGACGTCATCGCCGCCTGCTTCATCGGTGGCGCCTCGGCCTATGGTGGCGTCGGCCGCGTCGGCGGCGCGGTGATCGGCGCCCTCATCATGGGCGTGATGAACAACGGCATGTCGATCCTCGGCATCGGCATCGACTACCAGCAGGTGATCAAGGGCCTCGTGCTCCTCGGCGCCGTCTGCCTCGACGTCTACAACAAGCGCAAGGCCTGAGGCGGCGGGCTGGCGCGTTGGATGCCCGGCCTGATGTGACGGTGACGGTGGCGGCGGTCGCCGTCGCCGATCGCCACGCTGTCACACAAGGTTCACGTGACGTCGCTTCGATCTGTCGATAAATATCGACGGATGGAAGCCGATGACCTTCTCGCCCCGCTTGCGGCCACGCCGCCGATCTCCTCGCACCTCGGCGACGAAGCCGACGACCCGGCGGCGCGCGCCCTCGCAGGCCTCGCCGCGCTCGGCCAGCCGATCCGGCTCGCGGTCTTCCGCCTGCTCGTGCGGCAGGAGCCGGATGGCCTGGCGGCCGGCGCCATCGCCAACGCCGTCGGCGCGCCGCACAATTCTCTCTCCACGCATCTCGCCATCCTCGCCCGCGCCGGCCTCGTCTCGGCGACGCGCAGCGGTCGCTCGATCGTCTACCGCGCCGATCTTTCCGGCATGCGCCGCCTCGTCGCCTTCCTGCTCGCCGACTGCTGCGGCGGCCGGCCGGAGGTGTGCGGACCGATCACCGACCTCCTCGCGCCGTCCTGCGACTGCCCGCCAGGCGCGGCCGGCAATGACGCGGATGGTGACACCGTCAATCCGACTTCTCCCACCCAGAATACCCCTCCGAGGACGCCCCGATGAGCGACACCGTCGTCCACAAGCCGTTCAACGTCCTGTTCCTCTGCACCGGCAACTCTGCCCGCTCGATCCTCGCCGAGGCGATCCTCGGCCGCGAGGGCATGGGCAAGTTCAACGCCTACTCCGCCGGCAGCCACCCGAAGGGCGAGGTCCACCCCTACGCCGCCGACCTGCTGAGCCGCATGAATTTCGACACCTCCCGCTTCCGTTCGAAGAGCTGGGACGAGTTCGCCGCCCCCGGAGCGCCGGCGCTCGATTTCGTCTTCACCGTGTGCGACGACGCCGCCAGCGAGGAATGCCCCTATTGGCCGGGCCAGCCGATGACGGCGCACTGGGGTTTGCCGGATCCGGCGCGCGCCACCGGCAACGAGACCGAGGTGCGGCTCGCCTTCGCCGACACGTTCCGCATGCTGACCCAGCGCATCTCGATCTTCGTCAACCTGCCGATCCGCTCGCTCGACCGGCTGTCGCTGCAGTCGCGCCTCGACGCCATCGGCAAGGCGAAGGCCGACGAGAGCGCGCCGGCGGCCTGAGGGCCGCCGCTCCTTGTATTCGCTGAAGTCGCCTGAGCGACGGAGGCCTGCCGCATGTCGCTGTTCGAGCGCTATCTCACCCTCTGGGTGATCCTCTGCATCGTCGCCGGCATCTTCGTCGGCTGGATCGCGCCGGGCCTCGTCGGCGCGATCGCCGCCGCCGAGGTCGCCAACGTCAACCTGCCGGTGGCGGTGTTGATCTGGCTGATGATCGTGCCGATGCTGGTGAAGATCGACTTCGCGGCGCTCGCCGAGGTCGGCCGCCACTGGCGCGGCATCTCCGTCACCCTGTTCGTCAACTGGGCGGTGAAGCCGTTCTCGATGGCGCTGCTCGGCTGGCTGTTCATCGGCTGGCTGTTCCGGCCGTATTTGCCGGCCGACCAGATCGACAGCTACATCGCCGGGCTGATCCTGCTCGCCGCCGCCCCCTGCACGGCGATGGTGTTCGTGTGGTCGAACCTGATGAAGGGCGAGCCGCACTTCACGCTGTCGCAGGTGGCGCTCAACGACGCCATCATGATCGTCGCCTTCGCACCGATCGTGGCGCTGCTGCTCGGCATCTCCTCGATCACCGTGCCGTGGGAGACGCTGCTGCTGTCAGTCGGGCTCTACATCGTCGTGCCGGTGATCGCAGCGCAGCTGATCCGCCGCCGCCTGCTCGCGACCGGGGGAGGGGCCGCGCTCGGACGCTTCCTGTGGTTCGTGCAGCCGCTGTCGCTGGTGGCGCTGCTGGCGACGCTGGTGCTGCTGTTCGCCTTCCAGGGCGGCCAGATCCTGGCGCAGCCGCTGGTGATCGCGCTGCTCGCCGTGCCGATCCTGATCCAGGTCTACTTCAACTCCGGCCTCGCCTACCTGCTCAACCGGGCCTTCGGCGAACAGCACTGCGTTGCCGGCCCGTCGGCCCTGATCGGCGCCTCGAACTTCTTCGAGCTCGCGGTCGCCGCCGCCATCGCCCTGTTCGGCCTGTCGTCGGGGGCGGCACTCGCCACCGTCGTCGGCGTTCTCGTCGAGGTGCCGGTGATGCTGTCGGTGGTCGCCATCGTCAACCGCACGAAGGGCTGGTACGAGGCCTCGCCATCGGTGCGCCGCACCACCACCCGGTCGCGCGTCGCGGCCGGCGCACCCGGGCGCCACCAATGAGCGAACAGGCCACCGTCACCATCTGGCACAACCCGGCCTGCGGGACCTCCCGCAACGTGCTCGGGCTGATCCGCAATGCCGGCCTCGAGCCGACAATCGTCGAGTACCTGAAGACGCCGCCGACGCGCGAAGACCTCGTCCGCACTATCGCCGCCGCGGGCCTGACCGTGCGCGCAGCCCTGCGCGAGAAGGGCACGCCCTTCGCTGAACTCGGCCTCAGCGACCCGTCGCTCTCCGACGACGCGCTCCTCGACGCGATGATGGCGCATCCGATCCTGATCAACCGGCCCTTCGTGACGACGCCCCTCGGCACCCGCCTGTGCCGGCCGTCGGAGGTGGCGCTCGGCATCCTCCCGACGCCGCAGCAGGGCGCCTTCGCCAAGGAGGACGGCGAGGTCGTCGTCGACGCGGACGGCCGCCGCCGCTGAGCCGGTCGTGGCGCGCGACCCGGCGCCGTCCAAGCGTGCCGTCGCCACGACTGCCGCCGCGCTTCTCGACCGAAGCGGAGACGGGACCGTCCGGAACACCGTCGCTGCTTCATCGCGGGCGGCGAGTTGTTGTCGGAGCGGGCAAGACTTTCTCCGGGAGCCGTGCCCACGGCGTTTTGCCTTGCTTTCAGCGCAAAGCGGGCGCACGACTTGAACTCTCAAGTTTTGCAAAGTCGTTCGCCGGGCGTCGTGATTCGATCCTGAGGACGACTTTGGAGCAGGAGGTCGCCCGGTCGATCCGGCGCTTCGTTCTGCTTTGACGGCCCGCGGAAAAACGGTCGAGTGCCGCCGCGGGTCCAGAGGTGGAATGCTTTGCCTGCGGTTCCGGACGCCACGCACCTCGCAACGCTCGGCCGCTTGTCGGTCGATCGCTTGTGGGTCGATCGCTCGTCGGTCCGATGCCGCTGGGTCGCCGCGGGTGCCGAGAGGTCGGCCTTGCGCGTGAGTTCCGCCTTCTTTGCACGGGGCCAATCGGTCGCCGGCCACGACGTGGCCGCCCGACCTGGTCGCCACCCGGCTCTGCGTCGGGCGACCGTGCCGGCGCCGATCTCCGGTCCCGCCGCTTTTCGTGGGCCGCTGGCCCGAGCACCCTTCGACGACTGACCGGCGTGCGGGCAGGGACGAGCGGCGCCGCCGACCGACCTGCCTCCGCAGCCGCCCACACGAGGATAGACAGCCGCCATGACCGCTACGAACGACCTGCGGGTCCAGTCCCCGCCACCCGCCCGCGACCCCAGTCTTCATCTCTTCGCGGTGGGTGACATGGTCCGGTTGAAGGGCGGCTTCGGCATCTCCGCCGACGCGGGGAGCGTCTACCGCATCACTGGCACGCTGCCGGCGCGGGGCGATTCCCCCCAGTACCGCATCCGCAGCGACGACGAGCGGCACGAGCGGGTGGCGACCCAGGACACCCTCGAGCCGGTGCGCAAGACGGGCGGCGGCGCCGGCCACACCCTCCTCGAAAAGACTTTCGGCGCCAGCCCGGCCCCGGCGGCGCGGCCGCTGCGCGTGCGGAAGCCCTCCGCCAAGTAGGCCCACCGGGCGCGGTGCGGGCCGCCGGCCGACGCACTGCTGCCGGCGCCCGACGCTGCCGCGCCGTTCCGGTGCTGCCCCGAAGTCCTGACCTTCGGTTCGACTGATCGCCCGCCATTGCGCGGGCTTTCGTCGTTGAAGCCCCGCGTGTGCCGCGATCGACGGGAATTGGAACCAATCGGGCCCCTCGCAGTTGGCGACCTGACGTCCACACGATCAGGCGGCGGGGACCTTTGCATCCGGCAGAACGTGACGAGAAGCGCCTCCGCGCGGGGGCGGCGCCAGCGGTGACCGCGCCAGGAGCCGGCTCCGCGACCGCTCTCGGTCAGGATGTCCCGGCTTTCGGTGCCGACCGATGCGGTGCCGACCCATGCAGCGGCCGTTCGCGGCCAGCTCAACCGGCCGACAGATCACCCCCGGATTCTGGACTGACGGCCCATCACCGAGCAGGAGCACCCGAATGAGACTGACGATCGTGCTGGCCACTCTTGCGCTGACGAGCGCCGCGATGGCGCAGGAGCCGCTGAAGGCCGTGGCGAACTTCACCGACGCCGAAGGAAACCCCGCCGGCACCGCCGCCCTCACCCAGGCCGGGGCGGGCGTGCTGATGGAACTGGACCTCACCGGTCTGCCGCCGGGCGAATGGGTGGCCTTCCATGTGCACGAGACCGGCACGTGTGATGCGGCCTCCCACTACCAATCGGCGGGAGGCCACTTCAACCCGACCGGCAAGGACCACGGTTATCTCGCCCCGAACGGGCCGCATGCCGGCGACATGCCCAACCAGTCCGTCGGCGCGGACGGGGCGCTGCGCGCCCAGGTCTTCAACCCGTCGGTGACGCTGGCCGAGGGCGACGCCGGCATCCGAGGCCGCGCCCTGATGATCCACGCCAAGCCCGACGACTACACGAGCCAGCCGTCCGGCGACGCCGGCGACCGCTTGGCCTGCGCCGTCATCGAATAGGCGTCGGAATCGCGGCGACAGACAGGGTTTGGCGTCCAGCGAGAGGCAGGCGAGGCCGGACGTCGGTGCCGACGGACGTTCGGTGAACGAGGGGGCGACGATGGACGAGGTGTACTGCGGGCCGGCGCCGACGCCTGCCGCGCTGCTGGGCGCGTGGAATGTCGACCTCGTCGCGATCGTGCTCTGTGCCGGCCTGACCGCGCTGCATCTCGCCACGCGCGCCGAGGGGCGAACGATGCTCTGCCTCGGCATCGGCGTGCTGGCGCTGCTCTTCCTCTCCCCCCTCTGCGCCCTGACGGCGGCGCTCTTCTCCGCACGGGCGGTTCACCACGTGCTCTTGGGCGGGCTGGCGGCGCCACTGCTGGTGGTAGCCTTCGGCCTCGCGGCGGCGCGCCGACCACTCCTGTCGCCGGGCGGGGCCGTGGCGCTCAGCACGGTGGCGATGTGGGTGTGGCACGTTCCGGCGGTCTACGCCGCCGGCATCTCCTCCGGTCCCCTCTACTGGCTGATGCAGGCGAGCCTTCTCGGTAGCGGCGTTCTGCTGTGGCAGGCCGTGCTGTCGCCGCACAACCGCCCGGGCGCAGCCCTCCTGGCGCTGCTCGCCACCGTCGTGCAGATGGGCATGCTCGGCGCGCTGCTGACGTTCGCCACGCGGCCGCTCTACGCGGCCCATGCGCTGACCACCGCGCCGTTCGGCCTGTCGCCGCTCGAGGATCAGCAACTCGCCGGTCTCATCCTGTGGGTGCCGGCCGCGCTGCCCTACGGCATCGCTGCGCTCGTCATCGTCCTGCGCCTGCAGCCGGTCGCCCATGGCGCACCCGCTCGACCGGTCACCGGCGGATGATCTGGCTCAAGTTCCTCCACGTCACCGCCATCGCGGTGTGGAGCGCCGGGCTGATCAGCCTGCCCGGTCTCTATGTGCAGCGCGCGTGCCTTCCCCCCGGCGACGCGCTGCATCGCCTGCAGAACATCGTCCGCTTCCTCTACGTGCGCATTGTTTCGCCGGCGGCTTTCATCGCGGTCGGGTCCGGCACGGCCCTGATCTTCATGCGTGAGACGTTCGAGCCGTGGTTCTCGCTGAAGCTCATGTTCGTCGGCCTGCTGGTGGTCGTTCACGTCCTCACCGGCCTCGTCATCATCCGCCTGTTCGAGGAGGGAGAGGTCTACCCGCCCTGGCGCTTCGTCACGGCCACGGCCGCATCCTGTCTTGCGGTCTTTGCCGTCCTCTTCATCGTCCTCGCGAAGCCGCCGCTCCCCGACCTCGTGCCGGAGATCCTGCGCGAGCCGGGCGGCCTGCGCGACCTCGTCGTCGACCTCAGTCCTTTCCCGAAATGATGAGGCCGATGCCGTGATCGAACACGAGCTTGCCCCCATGCCAGCCCGCCAGCCCGGTGAACAGGCTCGCGAGCACCGACAGCATCAGACCGTGCGGAAGCACCTGGCCGGGGTCGACGAGGCGCAGCCCCCAGTTCGTGCCGACGATGGCGATCAGCATCACGGCGGCAATGGCGTGGGTCCAACTCGCTACTCGGGACCGAATGCCGGGTACGATCAACAGCTCGGCTGTGCCGACCAGGCCTGCCGCGACGCCCGTCGCGAAGGCGAAGCCCGACGACCAGACGCCGACGCGCACCCAGAAGAGATCGCCCGTCCACCAGAAGAAGACGTCGCAACCGAGCGTCGCAATGACCAGTGCGATCGGGAAATGGACGCTCATGGCGTGCAGGGGATGGCCGGCGACGGCCACGGCGGACGTCACCGGCGCCTCGGCGAGCGCCTCCATGACAGGGTTTTTCTGGTCGCTCGCGTCGCTCACGTCATTCCTCCGGCCTGTGCGCCAACACGCCGGGCGCCCGCGCGGTTCCCGAGCGTGATCCCTCTCGCCGTCGCCGCCGCCGCTGTCTGCCTCTCGGGGTGCGCCGGCGACCTGTCGACCCTGCAGCCGGGAGGTCCGGCGGCGGGGGCGATCGCGCAGCTGTGGTGGATCATGCTCGCCGGTGCGGCCGTGCTCTTCATCGGCGTCACGGCCGTCCTCCTGGTGGCATGGTGGGCGCCAGGCCGCCTCGGCCCGTCCCCAACACGGCGCCTGATTCTCTGGGGCGGGCTGGTGATGCCATTGATCGTCCTCACCGCCCTCGTCACGACCGCCTTCGCCCTTGGGGAAAGCCTCCTGATGCGCAGCAACGACCCGCCTCTGCGCATCGAGGCGCACGCGCGCATGTGGTCGTGGGAGTTCCGCTACCCGGCAAGCGAGGGCCGGACGACCGAGAACGTGCTGCACATTCCCGCCGGTCGCGACGTCGAGTTCGTCGTCACCAGCGCCGACGTCATCCACAGCTTCTGGGTGCCGCGCCTTGGCGGCAAGATCGACGCCATCCCCGGCCACGTGAACCGCATCCGCCTGCGCGCCGACAGCCCCGGCCGCTACGGCGGCGTCTGCGCGGAATTCTGCGGCGAGGGTCATCCGGCGATGCGCTTCTCGGTCGAGGCGCACGCGGCCGAGGACTATGCCGCCGTTCTGGCGCGGGAGGCTGAGTGATGGACGAGCCGCTGCCATCCCCCTCCGCGATCCGCCTGCACAAGCAGCTCGCCGCCCTCTGGGACACGCCCCCCGGCCTCGGCCGCCTGTCGGCGGTCAACCACACCGTCGTCGGCAAGCGCTTCATGCTCGCCGCCTTCGTGTTCTTCGCCATCGGCGGCGGGCTCGCCATGCTGATCCGCGCCCAGCTCGCCACCTCCCACAGCGCCTTCGTCGGCCCGGCGGTCTACAACCAGCTCTTCACCATGCACGGCACGGTGATGATGTTCCTGTTCGCCATCCCGATGTTCGAGGGCCTGGCGATGTACCTGTTGCCGAAGATCCTCGGCGCCCGAGACCTCGCTTTCCCGCGCCTCAGCGCCTACGGCTTCTGGTGCTACATCTTCGGCGGCACGATCCTGATCGTGGCGATGCTGGCCGGCGTGGCGCCGAACGGCGGCTGGTTCATGTACACGCCGCTCACCTCGTCGACCTATTCGCCGGGCATCAACGCCGACGTCTGGCTGCTCGGCGTCACCTTCGTCGAGATCTCGGCGCTGTGCGCCGCCGTCGAGATCACCGTGACGATCCTGATGGTGCGTGCGCCCGGCATGTCGATCGACCGCATGCCGATCATGGCGTGGTACCTGCTCGTCACCGCGCTGATGATGCTGTTCGGCTTCCCGCCGCTGATCCTCGGCTCGATCCTGCTCGAGCTCGAGCGCGCCTTCGACCTGCCGTTCTTCGACCCGACGCGGGGTGGCGACCCGCTGCTCTGGCAGCACCTGTTCTGGCTGTTCGGCCACCCCGAAGTCTACATCATCTTCCTGCCGGCCGCCGGCGCGGTGTCGATGATGGTGCCGACGTTCGCGCGCCACGAGCTCGTCGGCTACCGGGCGGTGGTCGTCGCCGTCATCGCCGTCGGCTTCCTGTCGTTCGGGCTGTGGGTCCACCACATGTTCACGGTGGGCATCCCGCATCTGGCGCTCGCCTTCTTCTCGGCGGCGAGCGGGCTGGTGGCGATTCCGACGGCGGTGCAGATTTTCGCCTGGATCGCCACGCTGGCGCATGGTCGCCCGCGCTTCGACGTGCCGATGCTCTATCTCGCCGGCTTCTTCGTCGTCTTCGTGCTTGGTGGGCTCACCGGCGTCATGCTGGCGATGGTGCCGTTCAACTTCCAGGCCCACGACACCCAGTTCGTCGTTGCCCACCTCCACTACGTGCTCGTCGGCGGCTTCGTCTTCCCGATGCTCGCCGCCGCCTACTACTGGCTGCCCCACGTCACTGGCAAATCCTCCGACCACCGCCTGTCGGTGCCGGCGTTCTGGCTGATCTTCGGCGGCTTCAACCTCACCTTCTTCATCATGCACCTCACCGGCCTGCTCGGCATGCCGCGCCGCGTCGCCTACTACCCCGCCGAGGCGAACTGGGACTGGCTGAACCTGACGTCGTCCATCGGCGGCTTCCTGATGACGATCGGCTTCGCCCTCTTCGTCGTCGACGCCGTCGTGCAGGTGCGCTTCGGCGTCGCCACCCGGCGCAATCCTTATGGTGCCCGCACGCTCGAGTGGGCGACGCCGACGCCGCCGGCCTCCTACGCCTTCGCCTCGCTGCCGCGCATCGAGGACCGCGCCGACCGGCTCGATCCGGCCGTGCTGGGGCCGCGTCTCGCCCGCGGCGACGGCTATCTCGGCGCCGTTCGCAACGGCTGGATGGAGACGCTCGCCGTCGACATGATCACTGGCCGGCCGACCCACATCATCGTGCTGCCGAAATCGACCTTCCTGCCGTTCTGGACGGCGGTGGCCACCGGCGGCTTCGTGCTGGGCGTGCTGTTCAAGCTCTACTGGGTGGCGCTCGCCATGCTTGCGGTTACCGTCGCCCTGCTGCTCGCCTGGACGATCGCGACGGGCGAGCGCCGCGACTTCGGGGCGCTGCCGATCGGCCACGGCGAGGCGCTGCCGACGCACCGGGAGGTGGAGAGGCCGCCGTCCTGGTGGGCGATGACCTTCACGCTCGCCGCCGACGCCGTGCTGTTCTCGTCGCTGCTGTTCGGCGCCCTGTTCCTCTGGCTGGTGGCGCCGGCCTGGCCGCCCGCGGCGATCTCGGTGCCCGATCTCGCGACCGCCGCCGTCGCGGCGCTGGCGCTCGCGGCGGCCGCCGGGACGGGCCGGCTGGCGGTGTCGCGCCTGACGCGCGGCGCCTCGCCGATACCGTGGCTCGTCGCGGCCGCGATCGCGCAGGCGGCGGCGGTCGCTGCCCTCGTGCTGCTCGCCACCGCCGTGCCGGAGCCGACCGGCCACGCCCACCGGGCGGTGATCTTCCTCGTCTTCGTCTACGCCGCCCTGCACGCCGTGGTCGGGCTGATCCTCGCCCTCTACGGCATCGCCCGCAGCCTCGCCGGACGGCTGTCGGCCGCCCGCAGCGTCGATCTGCGCATCGGCTCGCTCTGGCACCTCTACACAGCGGCCTCGGGCGTCGTGGCGCTGGGTGCCACCATCGCGCTGACGCTGCTCGCCGGCGTGGAGGCGGGGCGGTGAGGGCGCGCGCCTCCGGGTTGCTGCTGCCGGCGGTCGGCTTCACGCTCTGGTCGATCGCCTTCGTGGCGATCTACGCCAGCCTGTCGTTCGGCTGCGCCTTCGGCTGGGACGCCATCGATCTCGCCGGCGTCGTCAGCCTGCAGAGGGCACAGCTGTCGCTGCTGTTCCTGTTGGCGATCGCGTCTGCCGCCGCCACCGCCTGGGGACTGCGCCCCTCCGCCCGCAGCGAGGCCCACGACCCGCCGTACCATTTCCTTTGGACCGTCGGCTATGCAGCCGCCTTGGCGGCGCTCGCCTCGACGATCGCGACTTTCGCCCCGGTGCTCGCCCTGACCAGCTGCGCGTGAAGAGGAGGGGGCGACGTCGGCGCGAGCTGCATGCGCGGCGCGCGCACCGCACCCAGCAGGGCGTCCACGGCCGCCAATGAAAAATGGGCCTCGGCGCCGCCGAGGCCCATTCTGTCATCGTGTTGCTCGGTCGACCGACCGGTGCGGCCCCGGCGCGCTCGGGCGCCGGGAAGGCTCCGCCGTGCTCAGCTCCAGCCGGCCCGCTTCGCCACGGCGTCGATGGACGTGCGCGCCTTCGTCGCCACCTCCCGGAAATCGACCGACGTGTACTTGCCGTTCTGCCGCAGCATCCGCCCGTCGACGAAGACGGTGTCCACGTTGCCCGGGGCGGCGAAGTTGATGAGCGCGTCGTAGGGATCGCCGACCGGCGCCATGTTCGGATCGGTGGTGCGGACGAGGATGATGTCGGCGCGCTTGCCCGGCGTCAGCGAGCCCACCTTCTTGTCGATGCCGAGATCGCGGGCGCCGTCGATGGTGGCGAGCTGCACCAGCCGCTTCGTCGTCAGCGGCACGTCGGGCAGGCGGTGCTTGTGCAGGGAATAGAGCAGCCGCATGCAGTTGAAGCAGTCGCAGTTCTGGTCGGCCGAGACGTCGATCGACATCGACACCTTGACGCCGGCCTCCCACAGCTCGGAGAGCTGGATCTCGCCGCGATCCTTCGGCCGCTTCGCCTCGCCGAGCGGCGCGGTCGAATAGCTGACGCCGCGGGCGGCGAGGATCTGGCGGTCTTCCTCCGACGTCATCAGCGGATGCACGAGCTGCACGTCGGGGCCGAGCAGCCCGGCCTCGTCCAGCATCTTCACCGGGCTTCCCGACGAGGTGTGCATGGTGATCGGCAGGCCGAGCTTGCGCGCCGCGCCCCAGTCCTCTTTCGCCATGTCGATGGAGATGGCGGCGCGCTGCGCGTTGTTGCCGGCGACGTTGCGCGAGCAGATGCCGAGCGTCAGCAGCCCCTCGGGGGTGATCCACTCCTTCTGCACGCGCGCGAGATCGGCGGCGTCCATCGGCTGGTCGGTGGCGCCCTTCTGCGGGGTGCCGTAGGCGAAGCGGCCGCGCACGCCCATGTCGCGCATCGCCCGCATCTCGGCGTCGGCGTGCTCGGGGCTGCGGGTGTTGTGCGCCCAGTTCTGGAACGAGGTGACGCCGCCGGCGAGCGCCTCGGCGAGCCCCAGCCGGACGCTGTCATATGCGTCCTCGGGCTCATAGAACGGCCCGAGCGTGCCGGTGATCGGGAAGTAGCCCTTCTCGGGGAAGTTCGAGTTCGCCAGCGGCCGGGTGCTGCACGTCCACAGGTGGAAGTGCGTCTCGACGAAGCCCGGCATGCAGATCATGCCGCTGCCGTCGATGTTCGTGGCGTTCGGCGCGACGACCACCTCGCCGACGGCGACGATCTCGCCGTCGCGGACGTGCACGTCGCCCACCGGCAGCTCGCCAAGGGTATCGTCCATCGTCAGCACCGTGGCGCCCTTGATGAGGAACTCGCCGCGGCTCGGCAGTCCGTCCGCCGCCGCTGCCGTCCCGGCCGCCGGCG
>Ga0209902_100372_pt1 | contig 54516 bp, 54 predicted proteins | sample FECB27metaG_FD_188304 | JGI IMG/M metagenome (GOLD analysis project Ga0209902, IMG submission 188304) | Cyanobacterial communities from the Joint Genome Institute, California, USA - FECB-27 (SPAdes) (version 2) | ecosystem: Environmental > Aquatic > Thermal springs > Hot (42-90C) > Microbial mats...
CGCCCGGTCGTTCGCCCCCCACCCCAACCCCTCCCCACAGGGGGGGAGGGGCTCGCGTCGAGCCGACTAGCGCCATAACAGCGAGACCCCGCCATGGCCGAATTCATCGCCTATCTCATCGCCGGCATCGCCACGGGCGCGATCTATGCGCTCGCCGCCATCGGCTTCACGCTGGTCTGGCAGACCTCGCAGACGATCAACTTTGCCCAGGGCGAGTTCGTCATGCTGCCGGCGATCCTGGTGCTGCTCGCGATCAAGCTGCTCGGCGCGCCGGTCTGGCTCGGGGCGCTGATCGGCATCGCGGCCTTCATCCTGATCTTCGGCGTCGGCTTCAAGCTCTTCGTGGTCGATCCGATGATCCGGCATGGCGTACTGCCGCTGGCCATCGCCACCATGGCGCTCTCGATCATCATGAAGGAAGGCGCCAAGGACGGCTTCTCGGCCGAGGCGCAGACCTTCCCCTCTTTCGTGCCCTCACAGACGATCCAGGTTTTCGGCGCATCGATCTCGCTGCAGCATCTGGCGATCATCGCCGTCGCCTTCGCGGTGATCTTCCTGCTGCAATGGTTCGTCGGCGGCACGCGGCTCGGCCGGCAGATGCAGGCCACCGCGCAAAACCCGACAGTGGCGCGGATCCTCGGCATACCCGTCGAGCGGATGGTGCTGCTGACCTTCGCGATCAACGCCGCGCTCGCGGTCGTCGCCTCGGTGCTGATCTCGCCGATCTATCTGGCCAAGTTCTCCAATGGCGAAGTGATCGGCCTGTTCGCCTTCATCGCGGCAATCGTCGGCGGCTTCAACCAGGTCCGCGGCGCGCTCGTCGGCGGGCTGATCGTCGGCATCGTCGACTCGATGGCCGCCGCCTACATCTCCAGTTCCTACCGGCTCGCCGTGCCGCTCGTCCTGCTCGTCGTCATCATCCTGCTCAAGCCGGAAGGCCTGATGGGCCGCAAAGAGGAGCGCCGCGTATGACCGCGCCCGTGAGCCATGGCTCGGTTTCCGAGCCCCGCCTCGTCAAACTGCCCATGCTTGGCGGCACCATTGACGGCACGCTGCTGACGCTGGTCGCCGGCGCGGTCATCCTCTGGTTCGCGCCGGTCGGCATGGGGCGGTACGGCACCTATGTGCTCTCGCTCTGGCTCGTGACCAGCATCGCCGTGATGGGGCTGAACCTGACGCTCGGCTATGCCGGCCTGAAGTCGCTGGCGCAGGCCGCCTTCATGGGGCTGGGAGCCTATCTCACCGCGATCCTGACGACGAAGTATGGCGTCTCCTGGTATCTGTGCTTCGCGCTGTCGGGCCTGCTGACCTTCGCGGTCGGGCTCGTGCTCGGCTTCCCGGCGCTGCGGGTCAAGGCGCATTACCTCGCCTTCGTCACGCTCGCCTTCTCGACGCTGATCTGGCTGATCATGCGCAACGAGCAATGGCTGACCGGCGGCGTCTTCGGCATCTCCAACATCAACCGGCCGGACTTCCTCGGCATCAAGCTGTTCAACGCGCTCGAATTCCACCGCTTCGTCGTGGTCATCACCTTCATCCTCGCTGTCGTGCTGTGGTGGATGATCCGCAGCCCCTGGGGCCGCGCCTTCACCGCGCTCCGCGAAAACCCGATCCGGGCCGCGAGCCTTGGCATCGACACCCGACTCTACACGCTGCTCGCGTTTGCCATCGGCTCGGCCTATGCAGGCTTTGCGGGTGCGCTCTATGCCCCGCTGGTCGAGTTCATCGACCCCTCGCCCTTCTCGCTGTCGCAGAGCTTCTTCCTGCTGCTGATGGTGGTGGCCGGCGGCTCAGGCTATCTGCTCGGGCCCTTCATAGGGGCGCTGCTCGGCGTCGTGCTGCCGGAATGGCTGCGCTTTGCCGGCTCGCTCTACCTCATCATTTTTGCGGCCATCGTCATGCTGCTGCTGATCGCCTGCCCGCAGGGCATGAGCGGCCTGCTGGAGCGCGGCTGGCACAAGCTCACCGGCAAGGGAGCCAGCCGATGAACCAGGTTCTGGAAGTCACCAATCTCCACAAGGCTTTTGGGGGCATCAAGGCCGTCAACGGCGTCTCCTTCTCGGTCAACGAGGGCGAGATCCTCGGCATCATCGGTCCCAATGGCTGCGGCAAGTCGACCCTGTTCAACTGCATCCTCGGCCAGTTGGAGCCGACCGAAGGCAGCGTGAAGCTCGACGGCAAGGAGGTCACCAACAAACGTCCCTCCGAACTCAACCGGCTCGGGGTCAGCCGCACATTCCAGCTCCTGCAGGTCTTTCCCGAGCTGACCGTGCGCGAGAACCTGATCCTCGCCGGGCAGGAGCATGAGGGCACGATGCTGTCGCGCTTCTTCGGGCCGCGCGACGCGGGCTTGTCGAGCAAGGCCGACCAGATGATCGCCTTCTTCAAGCTCGGGCACCTGATCGACGCCAAGGCGGGAGGCCTGTCCTACGGCCAGCAGAAGCTGCTCGACGCGGCGATGGCCTTCATGGCCGGCCCGCGCCTCGTTTTGCTCGACGAGCCGGCGGGCGGCGTCAACCTGACCATGCTCGGCGATTTGAAAGAGCGCCTGCGCGCCATCAACGCCGAGCAGGGCGCGACCTTCGTCGTGATCGAGCACAACATGGATTTCGTCATGAGCCTGTGCTCGCGCGTGATCGTGCTCGCGGAAGGCAAGGTGCTGGCGCAGGGCACGCCGGCGGAGGTCAGGGCCAATCCTGCCGTGATCGACGCGTATCTGGGGCATTGAGCATGACACCCATCCTCGAACTCGACGGCGTGGTCGGCGGCTACGGCGCCATGACCATCCTCAACGGCACGACGTTCAAGGTGCCGCGCGGCGCCATCACCACCGTGATCGGCCCCAACGGAGCCGGCAAATCGACCGTGTTCAAGGCGATCTTCGGCCTGCTCAAGGTGCGTGAGGGCCATATCCGGCTCGAAGGAACCGAGATCACCAACTGGGGCCAGCGCAAGCTGCTGGAGGCCGGAATCTGCTATGTGCCGCAGGGCCGCAACATCTTCTCCGAGCTGTCGGTGCGCCACAATATCGAGCTTGGCGCGGTCGCTGCCGGCAGCCACATCACCGACATGCCAAGGCGCATCGAGGCGGCGCTCGACCGCTTTCCGTCGCTGCGCGCGAAGGCCGACGTGCAGGCCTCGACGCTGTCGGGCGGCCAGCAGAAGCAGCTCGAGATCGTGCGCGGGCTCCTGCTCGATCCCAAGCTCGTGCTGATCGACGAGCCCTCGATCGGGCTCTCGCCGATGCTGGTGCAGGAGACCTTCGGCATCCTGATGGATTTGCGCGCCAAGGGCGTGACGATCCTGATGATCGAGCAGAACGCACGCTCGGCGCTGGAAATCTCCGATGAGGGCCTCGTGCTCGAACTCGGCCAGACCCGGATGCAGGGTCCCGCGGCGGAGATCCTGAACGATCCGCGCGTCGCACAGTTGTTTTTGGGCGGCGCGCTGACGGAGGCGGCGTGATGGTCGGGGCCACGAGCGGGCGCGTTCCCTTCTCCCCTTGCGGGAGAAGGTGGCAGCGCGAAGCGCTGACGGATGAGGGGTCGCACTGCGCTTTCCGTTGTCATCGGCTAGCTCAGCCCGACCCCTCACCCCAACCCTCTCCCGCAAGGGGAGAGGGGGCGCGTAGCGCTTCTCGTACGAGTCCGGCCTCGTGACCGCCCCCCTCGCCATCGCCCTCGTCGGCGCGGGCCTGATCGGCCGCGCCCATCTCGAACGCCTCGACGCCTCGCCCGACTGCGCCTGCTGCGCCATCTGCGACCCCACCGAAGCCGCGAAGGCGCTCGCCGCCGAGCGCGCTCTGCCCTGGTTCCCCTCCCCGCGCGAGATGCTGGCGGCGATGGCGCCCGACGGCGCGATCATCGCCACGCCCAATGCGCTGCATGTCCCGCAGGCCGTCGCGTGTCTGGAGGCCGGCGTTCCGGTGCTGGTCGAGAAGCCGCTGGCCGAAAGCGTCGCGAGCGCGCAGCGTCTGGTGGAGGCTCAAGGACGCTCCGGCGTGGCTGTGCTCGCCGGCCATCACCGCCGCCACAACCCCATCGTCAAGGCCGCGCGCAAGCTGGTGCAGGAAGGCCGTCTCGGCCGCTTGGTCGCGGTCAATTCGCTGTTCCTGATCCGCAAACCCGACGACTATTTCGACGTCGCCTGGCGGCGCGAGGCCGGGGGCGGGCCGGTGCTGATCAACCTGATCCACGACATCGACAATCTGCGCTTCATCTGCGGCGAGATCGAGAGCGTGCAGGCGATGACATCGAACGCCACACGCGGCTTCGCCGTCGAGGACACCGCCGCGCTGGCCTTCCGTTTTGCGAACGGGGCGCTGGGCACCGCGACCGTCTCGGACGCAACGCCCACGCCCTGGAGCTGGGAGCTCTCCTCGGGCGAGAACAAGGCCTATCCGCAGCGCGACGGGCATTGCTACCTGATCGCCGGCAGCGAAGGCTCGCTGTCGCTGCCGAAGCTCGATCTCTGGTCCTATGAGGGCACGCCCGGCTGGTGGGAGCCGCTGCGGCAGGAGACGCTCGCTGTGGAGCCCGTCGAGCCGCTGGCCGAGCAGCTCAGGCATTTCTGCGCCGTCATCCAAGGAGCCGAGCAGCCGATCACGAATGCCACTGATGCGGCACGCACCCTTGCGGTGGTCGAGGCGGTCGCCGAAGCTGCACGCAGCGGCGGCCCAATCACGGTCGCCGGACAGCCGAGGACGCAGGCCGCATGAACCCGACCTCGATCGCGACCGTCTCGCTCTCGGGCGACCTCGCCGAGAAGCTGCAGGCGATCGCAGCCGCCGGTTTCGACGCCGTCGAGGTGTTCGAGAACGACTTTCTCACCTTCGACGGCAGCCCGCGCGATGTCGGCGCGATGATCGCCGATCTCGGCCTGAAGATCATCGCCTTCCAGCCTTTCCGCGATTTCGAGGGCATGCCCGAGCCGCTGCGCGCCCGCACCTTCGCCCGCGCGCAGCGCAAGTTCGAGGTCATGAACGAGCTTGGCACCGATCTGATGCTGATCTGCTCGAACGTCTCGCCGCAGTCGCTGGGCGGCATCGACCGGGCGGCGGCCGATCTGCGCGAACTCGGCGAACTGGCGGAAAAATCCGGCGTGCGGGTCGGCTTCGAAGCGCTGGCCTGGGGCCGCCACGTCAACGACTATCGCGACGCCTGGGAGATCGTGCGCCGGGCGGGCCATGAGCGCATCGGGCTGATCCTCGATTCCTTCCATACGCTGGCGCGCAACTCGCCGCTGGCGCCGATCGCGTCCATTCCCGGCGACCGCATCTTTCTGGTCCAGCTCGCCGACGCCCCGAAGCTCGACATGGACGTGCTGAGCTGGAGCCGGCATTTCCGCTGCTTTCCGGGCCAGGGCGATCTGCCCGTCGCGGATTTCGTCAGGGCCGTGCAGGCGACAGGGTATTCGGGGCCGCTCTCGCACGAAATCTTCAACGACCAGTTCCGGGCCGGCTCGGCGCGCAGGCTCGCGACCGACGGCATGCGCTCGCTGATCGCGCTCGCCGACCAGACGCAACCCTCCCTGCCGCCGAGGGCGCGCGTGCTCGGCGTCGAATTCATCGAGTTCGCACTCGATGAGGGCACCGCCGATGACCTCGCCGTGCTGCTGCACGCACTGGGCTTCCGCCAGACCGGGGCGCATGTCAGCAAATCGGTTGCGCGCTGGACGCAAGGCGGCGTCAACCTCGTGCTCAACACCGAGAAGGACGGGTTCGCCCAGTCGCATGCGATCACCCATGGCCCCGGCGTCTGCGCCTTCGGCTTGAGGGTCGAGGACGTGTCGCAGGCGATGGCGCGGGCCAAGGCGCTCAGGATCGCGGCCTTCGAGCAGCCGATCGCGCCCGGCGAAATGCACATCCCGGCGATCAGGGGCGTCGGCGGCGCGCTGATCTACTTCACACAAGCGACGGGCGAACTCGGCGAGGTCTGGCAGCGCGAGTTCATCACCGAGGGCGCCGAGGCGGCGCTCGCCCGGCCGCTGCTCGACAGCGTCGACCACATCTCGCAGTCGATGGATTATGAGGAGATGCTGTCCTGGCTGCTGTTCTACACCTCGCTGTTTGCGCTCCAGCGCATCCCGCAGCTGGCCATCGCCGATCCGGCGGGGCTGGTCGAGAGCCGGCCGATCATCAGCGACGACGGGGCTGTGCGCTTCGTGCTGAACGGTTCGCAGGCGACGCGAACCCTGTCCTCGCGCTTCGTCTCCGAGCATTTCGGCTCGGGCGTGCAGCACATCGCCTTCGGCGCGCCAGACATCTTCGCGGCGGTCACCGCGATGCGAGCGGCGGGGCTGTCGTTCCTCGACATCCCGGAGAACTATTACGAGGATCTGGAAGCCCGTCACGGTCTGGAGCCGGATTTCATCGACCTGCTTCGCGAGCACCACATCCTCTACGACCGCGACGGCGAGGCCGAGTTCCTGCAGGTCTACACCCATGTCTTCGCGCAGCGCTTCTTCTTCGAGATCGTCGAGCGGCGGAACGGCTATGCCGGGTTCGGCGCGGTCAACGCGCCGGTGCGGCTGGCGGCGCAGGCCCGCGAGGCGCGGCCCGTGACGGTGCCGCGCCCGTTGAGGGACTAACTCCAATCAGGCTCTGACGCTTTCCAGACCCTGCCAGTCGAAGACGATGCCGTGACCCGGCCGCGCGGGCGCGATCGCCAGCCCCTCCACGAGCCGCAGCGGCTCGGCGATGTAGCGGTCGAGCCCGAAGCCATGCGCCTCCAGGAACACCCCGTTCGGCACGGCCGCCAGCAGATGCACCGTGACGTCATGCGCGCCGTGCGAGGTCACCGGCAGATTGAACGCCTCGGCCAGATGGGCGATCTTCATGAAGGGCGTGACGCCGCCGCAGTTGGTCACGTCCGGCTCGGGATAGGTGACGCCGCCTTCGGCGATCAATTGCTTGAACTCCCAGAGCGTGCGCAGGTTTTCGCCCGCCGCGACGGGAACCCCTCCTTCGCGCACGAGGCGGACATAGCCGGCGACATCGTCGGGTATGATCGGCTCCTCCAGCCAAGTGAGTTCGGATGGCTGGAAGGCGCGCGCGGCGCGGATCGCCTCATCGGCGCTCCACTTCATGTTGGCGTCAGCCATCAGCGGAAAACCATCGCCGAGATGTTGCCGCATGGCGGCGACGCGCGCGACGTCCTCGGCAAGCCGCTTGCGGCCGACCTTCATCTTGATGGCACGGAAGCCCTTGGCGAGGTTGCGGTCGGTCTGGGCGAGCAACTCGTCTAGCGGCAGGTCGAGGTCGATCCCGCCGGCATAGCAGGTGACCCGGTCGGAATGGCCGCCGAGCAGGGACCAGAGCGGCTGGCTCAGCCGTTTGCCCTTGAGGTCCCACAGCGCGATGTCGAGCGCCGAGAGCGCCAGTACCGTCGGCCCGCCGCGCCCGCCATAGTGCTGGGCCCACCAGATTCTGTTCCAGATGTGCTCGATGCGGTCGGCGTCCTCGCCGATAACCAGATCGGGAAAGTCGCGCGCCAATAGCGCCTCGATCGCCGCGCCATTGCGTCCGCAGGTATAGGTGTAGCCGACGCCCTCCACGCCGTCGCTGTCGCGGATGCGGACCGTGTTCAGTTCGAAGGCGGTCATCTGCCCATGCATGCTGTCACTCAGCGCAACCTCGAGCGGGATGCGGTAGTAGCCGCTTTCAATCGATTGAATTTTCGGCACATCTTCCTCCTGTTTTCGTTGTGTCGAGCTTAGGGACGAAAACGCCGGGCGCGAAGCCGCGCCCGGCGCATGCCGACCCGCAATCGGAGGGGTGGTCAGCCGCGCAGCATCTCCATCGGTGCCGGGTAGTAGCGGAAGCCCTCGCCCGCCTTGGCGAGGTTGCCGAAGCCCGGCCAGGCGAAGTGGTAGGACATCACCGGCGTCTTGTTGGCCGCGAGCGAGGTCAGGAGCCGCACGCGCGACTGCACGGCCTGCTTGGGGTCGCTGTCATAGGCGAATTCGAGGCGCGGGTTTTCGGTCAGCAGCACGGCGTGATGGGTCAGGTCGCCGAGGAAGGCGAAGGATTTTCCGCCCGACGAAACGTTGAAGATGTGGTGGCCGGCGGTGTGTCCGGGCGCTGCGATCGCGGTCACGCCCGGCAGCACCTCGGCCTCGCTTTTGAAGAAGACGATCTTGTCCCGGACGGGGAGCAGATTGGCGCGGGCATGCTCGACGAAGACCTTGAGCGGGCCGCCGAGCTTGCCTTCGTCGGTCCAGAAATCGAAATCGGTCTGGCTGATATGGACGCGCGCATTGGGGAACAGCGCCTTGCCGTCGGCCGAGCAGATGCCGCCGATATGGTCGATATGGGCGTGGCTGCAGACGATGTCGTCGATGTCGCCGGGCCTGATGCCGGCCTCCTCCATGCTCTTCAGCAGGCGGCCGGTGGTCGGTCCGAAGGCTTTCGAGAAGCCCATGCCGGTGTCGAACATCACCAGCCGGTCGCCGAAATTGACGATCGGGATGTTCTGCTCCAGCACGACGTTGTCGGTCGGCAGGAAGGAATCCGACAGCATCTTGCCGACGGTTTCCTTGGAGACGCCGAGGAAGCTGGATCCGGGATCGCCGAGCGGCAGCGGGCCGTCCGAGACCACCGTGACCTCGGCCTGGCCGAGGCCGAAGCGGTAGAAATACGGGGCCTGATTCTTGGCCAACGGGGCTTTGGCGAGAGCCGCGCCGCCAGGCGGCAGGGTCGCACCCGCCGCGAGCGCGGCGGCTGCGCCGAGGAAACCGCGGCGGCTGGCGCGCGGCAGCAGGATTTCGGTGTCGTTGGCTCGGGACATGGCTTCCTCCTCGGGTTGCGATCGGCCGGTCTGACGCCGGCTTCATGATATTCGACGGACCTGGACGGCCCGCATCGACGCAAGGATGCACCCGCTCCGGTTGCGCGGCCAATAACCCTTCGCTCTACCCCGCATAACCGAAAGCTGACGCAGGCTGGCCATCATGGCGCGGCGGCGCTACCAAGGTCTGCCCGCCCGATGCGACCGCATAAGGACACTCCATGGCGATGGACCTGCGCCAGCTCCGCTATTTCTCGGCAATCGTCGAACAGGGCTCGTTCTCCAAGGCCGCGACCAAGCTGCGCGTGGCGCAGCCGGCGCTGAGCCAGCATCTGCGCCATATGGAGGATGAACTCGGCGTCGCGCTGCTGCATCGCGGCACGCGCGGCGTGATGCCGACGGAGGCCGGCGAGCGGCTGCTGGCGAGGGCCAGGACCATCCTGGCGGACTTCGCCGAACTGCGCGACGCGGTGCGCGGCGAGATGGCCGCGCCCGGCGGCGAGGTCCGCATCGGCCTGCCGGGAACCGTCAGCGAACAGTTCAGCGTGCCGCTGATCGAGGCGGCCAAAGCGCGCTATCCCGCCATCCGCATCCGCATCGCCGAGGCGATGAGCGGCTTCGTGCTCGACTGGCTGCGGCGCGGCGATGTCGATCTCGCGGTGATCTACTCGACCTCGGACCCCAAGGGTCTCGGCATCCACCATGTCCTGACCGAGGAACTCTGCCTGTTCGGCGTGCCGGGGCTGACCGGCTTGGCCGCGCCGCCCGGCGGCGCGGTGAGCCTGACCGAGGCGGCGGCGGTCGACCTGATTCTGCCCGGCGTCGGCCACGGCCTGCGCGACCAGATCGACGAGGCGGCAGGCGTCCAGACCACGATCCAGCCGGCGATCGAGATCGAATCCTATACGCAGATCAAGCGGCTGGTTGAGCGCGGGCTGGGCTATTCGATCCTGCCGCGCATGGCGGTTAGCGCGCAGGAGAAGGCGGGAATCTTCCAGACATGGCGGATCGAACGGCCATCGCTCTATCGCAAGGTCTACCTCGCCTATTCGACCGAGCGGCCGATGCCGGCAGCCGCCCGCGCCATCGGACAGCTCTCCTGGGAGATCCTGCGCGGCCTCGTGGCCGACGAGACCTGGACGGCGACGCTCGGCAAGGACGGCGAGCCGCCCACCTTATATGGCTGATCGCGCTTTCGTCTTTGACAGGGTGGACTGAGCTCGACTTTGTACGTTTTTTGGTCAGGTCCAAGTCCAGAATAGGCTGTTGGTTGCGATGTGGCTGAGCGCCTTGTCGAGTGGCAGGACACAGCCGCCCATATCGTCGATGTCTTCCCATTTTCGCCGGTGTGACCAGTAAGCGATCTTGACCTCATCGCCTCTGTCTGTCGGCTTGAGACGGGCGATCGGCGCGTCGGTTTCCAGCAGGTACAGATGGTAGGCAGCTTTGTCCCTGTACCAGCCAACGCCGCCGCCATTGGTCTGGTTGAACGCTTCGATGCGCAGGGCGATGTCGTCCTTTTCCATTGTGCAGTCATAGCTGCCGCGGCCCTGGGCAGGTCTGATTCACTTCGCCGCACGGTCACTGCCTTGCAACATGTGCTGGGCAGGATTCGAAGCATGGGATGCCGCACCATCCCAGCGCCGCTGTCGGCGATGCCGTTCCCCAGATCTTGCGCCATTGGCTCCAAGCGCTGCGCCCCTGCTTCACAGCGCCCAGTTGGGAACATGTCCTTGTTCTGGTGATGGGAGCTTTGCTGGCGCCGGGCAAGCGGACCGTCAGCTCCTGCTTGCGCATGACCGGCCGGTCCGAGGCCGCCAACTTTGCAAGCTTCCACCAGATCCTCAACCGAGCCTGCTGGAGCCCCCGTGCCGTTGCCAGACGATTGCTGGGCCTCGTGGTCGAAAGGCTCGTGCCCGATGGCCCCATCGTGATTGGCATTGACGACACCATCGAACGCCGATGGGGACGCCGGATCAGCGCACGGGGCATCTACCGGGATCCAGTGCGCTCCAGCCATGGCCATTTCGTCAAAGCCAGTGGCCTGCGCTGGTTGAGCTTCATGGTGCTGACCCCGGTGCCATGGACGAGCCTGATAAAGGCCTTGCCGGTCTTGACCCTGCTTGCCCCGTCCGAGCGATCCGACCATCAACGTGGGCGGCGCCATAAGCTGCTGACCGACTGGGCACGGCAGGGCGCCCTGCAACTCTGTCGCTGGCTGCCAGGGCGCCGCATCATCTTCGTTGGCGACAGCAGCTTTGCCGTTCATGAACTGGCCCATGCCATCACTGCCAGGGCAACGCTCATCAGCCGGCTGCGGCTGGATGCCAGCCTGTTTGCGCCACCGCCAAAACGGACCACGCGCACTCTCGGCAGGCCAGCGCAAAAAGGGCCAGCGCTACCAAAGCTCAAGACACTCCTGTCCAACCACACCACGACTTGGGCCAAGATCATCGTGTCCGCCTGGTATGGCCATGTCGACGGCAAGACGCTCGAGATCACGTCTGATACCGCGTTATGGTACAGGCCCGGTACCCCGGTCATGCTGATCCGCTGGGTTCTGGTCCGGGATCCAGATGGCAAACGCGCACCTCAAGCCTTCTTCAGCACGGACATCACCCTCGATCCCGCCGACATCATCGCCTTGTTCGTCCGCCGCTGGCAGATCGAGGTCACGTTCGCCGAGACCCGTGCCCACCTTGGCGTTGAGACCCAGCGGCAATGGTCCGACATGGCCGTTGCACGAACCACCCCGGCTTTGCTCGGGCTCTACAGCTTCATATCCTTATGGGCATGCGATCTGCTCACCGGCAGCACCACTCCATACGCCGCAGCGTGGTACCGAAAAACATGCCTGACGTTCAGCGACGCCGTTGGCGCCGTCCGCCTCAAAATCTGGATCGGCGACATTAATCAACACTCCCCGCCAAGCCGGGAACGACAAAATATCCCGCCAGAGCGCATCCTGCGAATGGCCCAAGCACTGTGCTTCGCCACCTAAACGTACAAAGTCGAGCTGAGAACCCGAACCTAAAGCCAGCCTGTCAACCTCAGCCCTCATCCTGAGGAGCCGCGCAGCGGCGTCTCGAAGGGTGCTCCAGAGCACACTGGACGATCCTTCGAGACGCAAGCTGCGCTTGCTCCTCAGGATGAGGGTCGAGGGGTAACAACCGCTAGAGCTGAGGATACGCCTGTGAAAATTCGCGCCGCCGTGCTGAACGCCAGTCCCGTCTCCGCGCCCTATGCGCTGAGCCGCCCGATGTCGATCGAGGAGGTCGAGCTTGCTCCACCGGGGCCCGGCGAAGTGCTGGTGCGCGTCAGGGCGGCCGGCCTTTGCCACTCCGACCTGTCGGTGATCGACGGCAACCGGCCGCGCCCGGTGCCGATGGTGCTGGGGCACGAGGCGGCGGGCGAGGTCGTCGAGCCCGGCCCCGGCGTCAGCGACCTCAAGGCCGGCGACCGCGTGATCATGGTGTTCGTGCCGTCCTGCGGGCACTGTTCGCCCTGCAGCGAAGGGCGGCCTGCCCTGTGCGAACCCGGCAACGCCGCCAACGGCATCGGCGAACTGATCGGCGGCGGGTGCCGGCTGTCGGTCGGCGGCAAGCCGGTGCATCACCATGTCGGCGTCTCGGCCTTCGCCGAATACGCCGTGATCTCGCGCCATTCGCTGGTGAAGATCGAGGCCGACATTCCCCATGAGATCGCCGCCCTGTTCGGCTGCGCGGTGCTGACCGGAGTGGGGGCTGCCGTGAACACCGCCAAGGTGCGGGCCGGCGAGAGCGTTGCCGTGGTGGGCCTCGGCGGCGTGGGCCTCAGCGCGCTGATGGGGGCGGCCGCCTGCGGGGCTGCGCGCGTCATCGCGGTCGATCTCTCCGACGAGAAACTCGCCATCGCACGCGATCTGGGCGCGACCGACTGCTTCAACGCCGGCGATCCGGGCGTGGTCGAGGCGATCCGCGCCGCGACCAAAGGCGGCGTCGATCACGGGCTGGAGATGGCGGGCTCGGTCAAGGCGCTCGACCTCGCCTACCAGATCACAAGGCGCGGCGGCACGACGACGACGGCGGGGCTCGCCAACCCGGCCCACACGCTCTCGCTCGCGCCGGTGCGCCTCGTCGGCGAGGAGCGCACGCTGAAGGGCTCCTATGTCGGCTCCTGCATCCCGGTGCGCGACATCCCCCGCTTCGTCGACCTCTATCAGCGCGGCAAGCTGCCGGTGGACAGGCTGCTGACCTCGACCAGCGGGCTGGAGGGCATCAACGAAGGTTTCGACGCGCTGAACGAGGGCCGCACGATCAGGCATGTGATCCTGATGTGAGGAGGCTTCGACGTGCTTCGACTCCGCGTTGCCGGGACCACTCAAATTCGCTCCACGATCCAACTAAAATGTAGCTGGCTGCTGACCGGCGCACTCTTGCTCTTGATCAGTGCCTGCACGGACGACAGCAAATTAACTTGCGCTCCAATCGACGCGCACGCGGCGCTAGCACTGGGAAAGCGCTCCGCCGCTCGTGAGCCGTATTTCTACAGAAAACATGGCTACGAAAGCTCTGAACAAGTGACAACCGAACTGGATGCAAGTGCAGCGTGCTGCGAAATAAGCGATCTCAAAAAATCTGCTATCGGCCCATTTTTCAAGGGCGACAGATGGACAATATCGGTTCGCCTTCAAAGATCGCCTCGCACCCCGATTTTTATCACATTCGATAAATGTGGAAATTATATCCGCTCAGAATTCGAATGAAACGTTGGAAAATCGCTTAATATGAGTTGTCAGGAATCCATCAAAGGATTCGACGTGGTGAAGGAAGGCCGCACCACTTGCTACATCATCATGATGTCACCGCGCCTGCCGTCTTTTCAGGCAAGCCACCCGTTATGGGCGCTTGGGGCAAGCATCAACGTCTTGGTCGTGGCGCTCGATGGCAGAAGACGTGGATGGTTGGGACAAGCCCGACCATGACGGAGAGGGGTCGGCCGGTCCTCACCCGTGCTTGTGGACGATCGTCTTGGTGACGGCGAACTCCTCCAGCGCGATGAAGCCCTTCTCGCGGCCATGGCCGCTCTTGCCGGTGCCGCCGAAGGGCAGTTCGATGCCGCCGCCCGCGCCGTAGCCGTTGATGAAGACCTGGCCGGCGCGGACGCGCTTCGAGACGCGCTGCTGGCGGCCGCCATCCTTCGTCCAGACCGAGGCGACGAGGCCATAGGCCGTCGAGTTGGCGGTCCTGATCGCGTCCTCCTCGTCGCTGAACGGGAAGGCTGCGAGCACCGGGCCGAAGACCTCCTCCTGCTCCAGCCGGTTGCCGCGCGGCACGGGCCCAAACAGCGTCGGCGTGACGAAGAAGCCGCCATTGGGCACGCCCTGCGCGATCTGGCCTTCGGCGATCACGGGAATGCCGGCCTCGCGGGCCTGGTCGACGAAGCTCTGCACGCGGCCACGCTGCTTGGCGTTGATCACCGGGCCGCAATCGAGGTCCATCTCCGGCGTGCCGGCGCGCAGCCTGGCGAACTGGGTGGCGACCGCCCCCATGAATTCGTCGTAGATGCCCTGCTGCACAAGGACGCGCGAGCCGGCCGAGCAGGTCTGGCCGGTGTTCTGGACGATCGCCTTGCAGACGATCGGCACCGCCGCCTCGACATCGGCGTCGTCGAAGACGATCTGGGGCGATTTTCCGCCGAGCTCCAGCGTGCAGGCGACATAGTTCTCGGCGCAGGCGATCTGCACCATCTTGCCGACTTCGGGCGAGCCGGTGAAGGACATGAAGCCGATGCCGGGATGGGCCGACAGCGCCGCGCCAGCCTCATGGCCGCGCCCCGTCACCACGTTGATCGCGCCATCGGGAAAGCCGACCTCGCTCGCCAGAACCGCGAGCCGCAGCGCCGTCTGGCAGGCCTCCTCGGCGGGCTTGAGCACCACCGCGTTGCCCATGGCGAGCGCCGGCACGAGCGAACGCCCGAACATCTGGGCCGGATAATTCCACGGCAGGATATGGCCGGTCACGCCATAGGGCTCATGCACGACATTGACGCTGTAGCCGTTCAGGAACGGCACGATATGGCCGTGGACCTTGTCGGCCGCGCCGCCATAGAACTCGAAATAGCGGGCGCAGGCCTCGATATCGGCCCGCGCCTGCGCCATCGGCTTGCCGGTGTCCTGCGCCTCGAGCAGCGCCAACTCGTCGAAATGGTCGAGCACCGTGAGGCCGAGCTTCGCGATCAGCCGGCCGCGCTCGGCCGCCGTCAATTTGCCCCAGGCGCCCTCATAGGCCGCGCGCGCAGCCCTGACAGCGTCGTCGATATCGGCCGCGTCGCCGCAGGCGATGCGGGTGAACTCCTCGCCGGTGGCGGGCGCCAGCACGGCCATGGTTTCGCCTGTCCGCCCAGCGGTTTGGCGACCATTGATGAAATGCTGAGTCATCTCGTTGCTCCAGAGATTCAATGCAGGCCAGCGGCGGCTAGCGAGGTCGCGGCGAGCCCGCCCTCGACCTCCGTGACCTCGCCGCGTTCTATCGCATAGGCACGCTCGGCGAAATTGCGTAGCAGACTTGGGTTGGATTCGGTGATCAGCAAGGCGATGTCGGGATGGCTGTCGCGCAAGGCGCGCAGCGCGGCCGCATATCGTTGCGCCAGAACCGGAGCAAGGCCCTGGAAAGGCTCGTCGAGCAGAATGACGCGCGTGCCGACCATCAGCGCCCGCGCCAACGCCGCCATCTTGCCCTGCCCGCCCGAGAGCCCCGCCGCGCCGCGATGGCGCAGATCGGCGAGTTCGGGCAGGACTTGGTAGACGCCCTCCAGACGACGGGCGATCTCGGCAGAGGGCACCTTCATCACCTCGGCCGGCAGGCGGATGTTCTCCTCGATGGTGAAGGTCGAGAACAGCCGGCGGTCCTCGGGCGCATAGCCGATGCCGAGCCGGGGCCGCTCGTGCGTCTTGACGCCGTCAAGCGAGCGGCCGTCGAAGGAGATCGCGCCTTCTGTCACCTGCATGAAGCCCATAATGGCGCGCAGCAGGCTGGTCTTGCCGGCCCCGTTGCGACCGATCAGCGCGACGGTTGCGCCCTCCGCCAGCGAAAGATCGACTTTGCGCAGCACCTGCACGGTCTCGATACGCGCCGAAAGCCCCTTGATCTCCAGCATGATTCAGATGCCCACCCCGATTACGGTCTCTCGGACGTCCGGGTGGTTCAGGATCTCGTCGGGCGTGCCCTCCAGCGCGATCCTGCCGCCCGACCAGACGGCGACCCGGCCGGCATAGCGCGCGACCACATCCATGTCGTGCTCGACGAAGATCGCGGTTGTGGCGCGCGCATCGAGCGCACGGGTCAGCGTATCCATGACCTGAAACTTCTCGTGGCTGGAGACGCCCGAGGTCGGCTCGTCCATGAAGATCAGCTTCGGCTCCAGCGCCAGCGCGACCGCGATGTCGATCAGCTTGCGCATGCCCTCGGGCAGTTCGCGGACCAGGCGATGGCCCGTCTCCTTCAAGCCGACGATCTCCAGCAGCGCCCACATCTCGTCGATCCGGGGATGTTTCTCCAGTTTCAGGAATGGAGACCAGGTGCCCGCACGGGCGCTCAGCGCCAGCAGAAGGTTCTCGATCACCGTGTTCTCCGCGAAAAGCTGCGGAATCTGGAAGGAACGGCCGATGCCGAGCCGGGTAATGGCTCGCGACGACAAAGCCGTCACGTCCTGCCCGGCGAAGATCACCTGACCCGATTGCGGCTTGATGTAGCCGGTGCAGAGATTGATGAAGGTTGTCTTGCCCGCGCCGTTGGGCCCGATGATGGCGATGCGCTCGTTGGCCCTGACCTGCAGGCTCGCGCCGGCGGCCGCCTGCACGCCGCCGAAACGCAGCTCGAGGTTTTTGGCCTCCAGGATGAAGGGCCCGCTCATGGCGCAGCCCCCGCGCCGCGCTCGGCTACCGGCTCCTTGCGCGTTTTCCCGAGGATCAGGCCATAGAGCCCGCTGGGCGCGAAGAAGATGATGACGAGCAGCATGACGCCCAGCACCGCGTGCCAGGTCTCTGGCGCATAGACCGCCGCATAGCCGCGGATGATCTGGAACATCAGCGCGCCGAGGAAGGGACCTGCGACGCCGCCGACGCCGCCGAGGATCGCGATGAAGACGAACTCGCCCGAGCGTACCCAATAGGCCAGTTCCGGCGTGACATGGCCGGAGACCAGCGCGATCACCGCGCCGCCCAAGCCCGCCAGCAGGCCCGACAGCAGATAGGCTCCGAACAGCACCTTGCGGCTTGAGACGCCGAGATACTCCAGCCGCGTCTCGTTGGACTTGATCGCCTCCAGCGCCTTGCCGCCCGGCGAGAGCAGATAGCGCGCCACGAACAGCGCCGCTACCACGGAGAGCGCCAGCGTGATGTAGAACATCCAGAACTCGAAGCTCTCGCGCTCCAGCGGCATGCCGGCCAGCGTCGGGCGGAGCACGCGCTTTCCATCGGCGCCGCCGGTGACCGAGAACAGCTTTTCCAGCAGCGAGAAGAACACCATCGAGATGGCGAGGTTGAGCATGCCGAAGAAGATCGCCCGGTAGCGCACGACGAAGAGCCCGACGAGCGCGGCCATGACGCCCGACGCCAAAGTGGCGATCGGCACGAGCAGCAAAACCTCGTGGCCGAATCTGGCCGCCGCCATGAAGGCGACGACATAGGCCGAGAACGAGAAGAACAGCCCGTGACCGAAGGAGACCTGGCCTGCGCGCAGCAGCACCATGATGCCCAGCGCCGCCAGCCCCTCGCACAGCGCCACCGTCAGGATGACGGTCGACCAGGGCGAGAGCAGCGGGAAGACGACGAGCGCGGCAAGCAGGCAGGCGCCGATCAGATACTGGCGCGCCATCAGACCTTCCTCGTCTGTACTGTGGTGAACAGGCCCTCGGGCTTGATCAGCAGCACGAGCACCATGATCAGATAGGGGATCAGCACATCGAATTCCGGCGCGAAATAGACCGCCGCCGAGCGCCCGAGCCCGATCATCAGCGCCGCGACCGCCGCACCCTCGATGCGGCCGAGCCCCGCCGTCGCGGCGACAGCGAAGGAGAGCACGATCATTCCCGAGCCGATGCCGGGGGTCAGCGAGGTCGTGGCCGAGGAGAGCGCGCCGCCGAGCGCCGCCAGCGAAGCTCCGATGATGAAGGTGAAGAGGTAGATGCGGGTGGCGTCGATGCCCATCGCCTGCGCAGCCTCGCGATCCTGCGTCACCGCGACGATGGCGCGCCCGAACGAGGTCCGGCGCAGGAAGAAGCGCAGGCCCAGTAGCACGCAAAGCGCGACCAGCGGGATCAGGATGAGCTGGTAGCGTGTGTAGAAGATCCCGAAGACCTCGACCGTGCCGAGCCAGTTCATCGGCGCGTTGGCGAAGACCGGGCTCGTGCCGAAGACGACCTTCTGCGCATCCTCGAGAATCATGAAGACGGCGAAGGTGACGAGGAGCTGGAGCACCTCCTCCTTGCCGTAGATCCGCCGGAGCAGCAGCGCCTCGACCGTGCCGCCGACCACCACGCCGACGAGCACGGCCGATACGAGGAAAAGCGGGAAGGCGACCCAGGTCGGCAGCCCCATGCCGGCCGCCGCCAGAACAGCGGAGGCCGAGACATAGGCGCCGATCGCGTAGAACGAGCCATGAGCGACGTTGAGCACGCCGAGCACGCCGAAGATCAGCGACAGCCCGACCGCGACCAGGAAGATCAGCGAGCCGTAGGCCAGGCCGTCGAGCGCGGCGAGAAGGAACATTTCTGGGGGCATTTGTATTCCGCAACCGAGTTCCCCTCCCCTTGTGGCGAGGGGTAAGAGGTGGGGGTGGCGCCGCTTGGCGAGCGATCTCCGGACAAGACAAGGTGGCAGCGGCGGCTATCCGGCGGAAGGGCCGATTGCCACTGCCCCACGACCCCCATCCCTGCCCCTCCCCCACAAGGGGGAGAGGTTAGGTCGAGGTTCCGGAGCGATCACTTCTTGTAGTCGAACGTCTCGATCGACTTGTCGGTGACGAGTTCGGGCTTCACCTTTGCGAACCAGTCGAGCGACTTCTCGCCGACCGGCGTCGTCACCAGCTTGCCGGGATAGAGCGCCATCTTGTCGTAGACCGCGAAGGGATATTCCGGCACGCGCTTTGTCGTTCCGAGCATCTGGTCCTCCAGCCCCTGATGGTCGGAGCGGATGGTGATCGTGCCGGTCAGCGACTTGAACTCCAGTCCCTCGAAGGCGGCGATGACCTGTTCCTTGGTCGGCCATTTGCCGCCCGCCGCCGCGCCGGCCTTCTCATAGGCCTTCACCAGACCCGTCACCGCCTGGTTCATATGGAAGGTCGGATAGATGGGATAGACGTTGGTCTTGGCCTTGTAGGCCTTCACGAAGGCCTGCATTTCGGCTGTGTCCTTGTATTTCGGATGCAGGAAGTAGTGGTCGCCGCGCGAGCCGACGATGACGCCTTCGGGCAGGACGGCGCCGAGCCGTTCAAGCGAGCTTTCCGCCAGCGGCAACACGAAGGTCGACTGCCTGAGCAGCCCGCGCGCCGCCGCCTGCTGGACGAAGGTGTCGAGGTCGCCGCCCCAGGAGGTCGAGATCACGACATCTGGACGCAGCGCGGACAGCCTTGTGATCTCGGTCGAAAAATCGGGCGCGCCGAACTTCGGAAAGAGTTCGGCCACGACCCTGACGTCGGGCTTCAGCGCCTTGAGGCCGGCCTGCAGCAGGGCCCAGGATTCACGGCCCCAGGCATAGTCCTGGTTGACCACGGCGATCGTCTTGAAGTCGGGTTTCACCTTCATCAGGTAGAGCAGCGTCGCCATCATCTCGGCGCCGGCGTGGCCTTGCGTGCGTACCGAGTATTTCCACTTGTTCTCTTCAAAGATGGTCTGCGTGCCGCAATCCCACATCACGTTGACGACCTTGAGGTCCTCGGCGACGGGGGCGAGCGCGTTGCAGGAGCCCGACGAGATCGCCCCGAACATGACCTGCGCGCCCTGGTCCTGAACGACGCGGCGATATTCCGAGATGAGCTGGTTGGTGCCGGCGCCCTCGTCGACATAGACCGGCCTCACCGGCACGCCGAGGATGCCGCCCTTGGCGTTGACCTCCTCGAAGAAGAGGTCGGCGGCGGCCCTGCCGGGCACGCCGAACACCGAAGCGGGGCCCGAAAGGAAGGTCGCGACGCCGACGACCAGTTCCTTGGGTTTTTCCTGCGCGCACACGGATGAGCCCATCAGCGCCGTTGCCGCAAACAGCGCAGCCGCCAGTCTTGTCATCGCCATTGTCGCTCTCCCTGTTCCCAATCCTCGTGGAGCGCACTCTTTGACGGCGCGCTGCCTGCGGCGAAGGGGTGCATGGGCATGCCGGAGCCGCAAGTAGGATAAAGCGATGCGCCTCATAGCGAGAACCTATAGAAGCCCGGCGCGGGGCGGTTTCCGCTATGGCGCCCATCGCAAAACACTATTTGACTTGAAGCGCGCGAATGGCCGCTCTCGCGCTTCATCACAGGGCGAGGTGGCGCGGCGCGATGACGAACGCTCTCGATGGTATCCTGGTCGTGGCGCTGGAGCAGGCCGTGGCTGTGCCGAGCTGCACCTGCAAGCTCGCCGACGCCGGCGCACGCGTGATCAAGCTCGAACGGGAGGAAGGCGATTTCGCGCGCGGCTATGACGACTACGCCAAGGGGCAGTCGTCCTATTTCGTCTGGCTCAACCGGGGCAAGGAATCCTGCCGGGTCGATCTGAAGGCGCCCGGCGACCTCGCCATGGTCGAGGCCATGCTGGCCGAGGCCGACATCTTCATCCAGAACCTCGCGCCGGGCGCAACCGCGCGGCTGGGCCTCGGCCACGAGGCGCTGCGGCAGCGCTTCCCACGCCTGATCACCTGCGACGTCTCGGGCTACGCGCCGGGCACGCCGCACTACACCCGCAAGGCCTACGACCTGCTGGTGCAGGCGGAATCGGGGTTGTCCGGCATCACGGGCACGGAAGCGTCCGGCCCCTCGCGCATCGGCGTCTCGATTGCCGATATCGCCACCGGCCAGGCGGCCTATGCGGCGATCCTGGAGGCGCTGCTGCGACGGGCGAAGACCGGGCAAGGGTCCGCAATCCAGCTCTCGCTCTTCGACACGCTCGGCGAGTTGATGAACGTGCCTTATCTGACACGGCGCTATGGCGGGATCGAGCCGCCGCGGCTTGGCCTCGCGCATCCGTCCATCGCGCCCTATGGCGTCTTTGCGCTGGCCGACGGCAACATCCTGATCTCGATCCAGAGCGAGCGCGAATGGCTGATCCTCGCCCGCGAGGTGCTGGGCAGCGAGGCGCTCGCGACCGATCCGCGCTTCGCCTCCAATGTGCTGAGGGTGCGCCAGCGCGCTTTGCTGGACGCGCAGGTGCAGGCGCTGCTCAGCACGCGCGCCTTCGCCGAGGTCTCGGCCGCGCTCGACCGCCACGCCATCGCCTATGGCACGGTTTCCAGCCTCAGCGACCTGATCGCTCATCCTGCCGCCACCGCCCTGGCTGTCCCGACCGTCAACGGCCCGGTCGAGGTGCTGGCGCCGCCGGCGATCGTCGATGGCAAGCGCGTCACAATGCGGCCGGTGCCGACGCTCGGCCAGCATGACGAGGCGCTGCGGGCCGAATTTGGAAGCGCCGTTCGATCACCTTCTCCGTCATCCCGGACAAGCGGCGCAGCCGCGCAGCTCCGGGATCCATCGTAAGGCACGACGGCGCTCCAGGATGGATCCCGGAGCTCCGCTTCGCTGCGTTCGGGATGACGGCGTGACTTGTGACCGAGCACTAGACAAAAAGACAGCGAGCCCATGACAGACTCCTCCGACCACGCCGACATCCGCGACGCCGTCGCAAAACTCTGCGCCGACTTCCCCGGCGAGTACTGGCGCAAGCTCGATCGCGAGATGGCCTATCCCGCCGAATTCGTCGCGGCGCTGACGCAGAGCGGCTTCCTCTCGGCGCTGATCCCGGAGGAGTTCGGCGGCGCGGGGCTTTCGCTTTCGGCCGCGACGGTGATCATGGAGGAAATCCAGCGCCAGGGCTGCAACGGCGCGGCCTGCCATGCGCAGATGTACATCATGGGCACGCTGCTGCGGCACGGCTCGAATGCGCAGAAGCAGCAGTACCTGCCTAGGATCGCCTCGGGCGAACTGCGGCTGCAGGCCTTCGGCGTCACCGAGCCGACGAGCGGCACCGACACCACGTCACTGCGCACCTTCGCGCGCCGCGAGGGCGACACTTACGTCGTCAACGGCCAGAAGATCTGGACCAGCCGCGCCGCCCAGTCCGATCTGATGCTGCTGCTCGCCCGCACCACGCCGCGCGACCAGGTCGCCAAGCGCACCGAGGGGCTGTCGGTCTTCATCCTCGACATGCGCGAGGCTCTCAAGGCCGGGCTGACGATCCGGCCGATCCGCACGATGATGAACCATGCCACCACCGAGGTGTTCTTCGACAATGTGACGGTGCCGGCCGAGAACCTTATCGGCGAGGAGGGCAAGGGCTTCCGATACATCCTGTCGGGCATGAACGCCGAGCGCATCCTGATCGCGGCCGAATGCGTCGGCGACGCGAAATGGTTCATCGACAAGGCCTCGGCCTATGCCAAGGAGAGGAACGTCTTCGGCCGGCCGATCGGCCAGAACCAGGGCATCCAGTTCCCGATCGCCAAGGCCTACGCCAACATGCGCGCGGCCGAGCTGATGGTCCGCGAGGCGACGCGGCTCTACGAGGCGGGCAAGGATTGCGGCGCGGAGGCCAACATGGCCAAGATGCTGGCGGCGGACGCCTCCTTCGAGGCGGCCAATGCCTGCATCCAGACCCATGGCGGCTTCGGCTTCGCCGAGGAATACGACGTCGAGCGCAAATTCCGCGAGACGCGGCTCTATCAGGTCGCGCCGATCTCGACGAATTTGATCCTGTCATACCTGGCCGAGCATGTGCTCGGGATGCCGCGGTCGTATTGAGGATTTGCCGGTGACAATCGACATCGACCACCTCCGAAGCTGGATCGGCCGGACCGAAGAGGCCTCGGACCTGATCACGCCGCGCCTGATGGCGAGCTTCGCGGCCACTTTCACGCCGCATCTCGCCCCCTGCCCGGCCGGAGAGGCTCCGCTTGCGCTGCACTGGTGCCTCGCACCGCCGATCGCGCCGATGGGGGCGATCGGGACCGACGGGCACGCCGCCAAGGGCGAGTTCCTGCCGCCGGTGCCGCTGCCGCGCCGGATGTGGGCCGGCGGCACGATCGAGACGGTCTCTCCGCTGCGCGAGGACGATCTCGTGACGCGGCGCTCGACCATCGGCGACGTCAGCTTCAAGGAGGGCCGCACCGGGCCGCTCTGCTTCGTTTCGGTCGACCATGAGATCGCCTCAGTGCGCGGCGTGGCGCTGCGCGAGCGGCACAACATCGTCTATCGCGAAGCGGCGACGCCCGGCGCAGCGATCAAGCCGCCCGAGCCGGCTCAGCCGCAGCCGGCCGACCTCGTCTGGGAGGTCGAAACCAGCCCGGTCTTCCTGTTCCGTTATTCGGCGATCACCTTCAACGGCCACCGCATCCATTACGATGCGCCCTATGTCACCACTGACGAAGGCTATGACGGGCTCGTGGTGCACGGACCGATCCAGGCGACGCTGCTGCTCAACATCATCGCGACGCTGTCGGGAGGCGAACCGATCAGGCTCGACTATCGGGGGTTGAGCCCGCTGATCGCGGGGCCCGCCTTCGTCGTCAAGGCGAAGCGCCTGCCCGATGGCGCGATCAAGGCGTGGACCGAAGGCGCGGACGGGCGCGTGCGGATGGAGGGGGTGAGCCGGGTGGGCTGATCAGGCCGGCGGCACGAAGGGCTGGGAGATCTCGCGGAAGACCGGCAGCGCCTCCAGCCGGGCTGCATGGGCGGCAAGCGCCGGCCGGCCTCGACCAGCGGCGAGATCGGGATGCGCCTCGGCGAGATGGCGCAGCATGCAAGCCACCGCGATGTCGGCATGCCCGAGCCTGTCGCCGAACCAGTCGGCGTCGCCGCGCGCCGCGCGGGCTTCCTCCAGCTCGTCGAGGCCGGCCGCGATCTGGCCGCGGCAGCGCCCGGCCCAGAACTGCGAGACATGAGCCGGCTCGCGCAGGCGCACTTCGTAGAACAGGCTCGCAACCTTGTCGGACACGCCCGTCGCCAGCGCCGCGATCCTGACGGCCCGGCGGCGCGCCGGTTCCTCGCGGGGGAACAAAGCCCGTTCGGCCGGGACGAGGCTGTCGATGAAGTCGATCATGCTCGGGCTGTCCACCAGGACCTCGCCATCGTCGAGCACCATCGTCGGCACGCGCGTCAGCGGGTTCAGCGCCGCGATCTTGTCCGCATCGCCGAAGATCGACCAAGGGCGGTGCTCGAAGGGCAGATCGTAAAGCCGCAGCGCGATAGCGACGCGACGCACGAAAGGCGAGTCGTATTGGCCGATCAGGATCATCGTCGACTTCCCTCGTGTCACGGCATCGCAGCAGTGCTAGCCTGCCGTCCTGCCAGAAACGTTCAGGAGCGCACCATGCCGCGTGACACTTTCAACCGCCGCGAAACGCTCAAGGGCGCGGGCGCCGTGGCGCTGGCAAGCGCGCTCCCGGGCGCTGCCCTGGCGCAGAGCCCGGCGCGCCTCAAACTGCGCGTGCTCGAGACCACCGACCTCCATGTCAACGTCGTGCCTTACGACTATTTCCGCGACGCGGCCGACGACACGGTCGGACTCGCCAAGACCGCGACGCTGATCAAGGCCGCACAGGCCGAGGCAAAAAACAGCCTGCTGTTCGACAATGGCGATTTCCTGCAGGGCTCGGCGCTGGGCGACTACATCGCCTACAAGAAGGGGCTGAAGCTCGGCGACACGCATCCGATCATCGCCGCGATGAATGCGCTGCCCTATGTCTGCGGCACGCTCGGCAATCATGAGTTCAACTACGGGCTGGAGTTCCTGGAGACTGGGCTGGCCAAGGCCGAGTTCCCGATGGTCTGCGCCAACGTCACGCGGGTCGGCGGCGAGCCGCTGGTCGACCCGTGGCGGCTGTTCGAGCAGAGTTTTGAGGACGAGGCCGGCGCAAAGCACGTCGTCAAGGTCGGCGTCATCGGCTTCGTGCCGCCGCAGATCATGCAATGGGACAAGGCCAATCTCGACGGCAAGCTCACGGCGATCGACATCGTCGAGGCGGCGGCCAAGCATCTGCCGGAGCTGCTCGCATCGGGGCCCGACATCGTCGTGGCGCTGTGCCATTCGGGCATCGCCGGGGGCGAGCGGCGCGGCATGGAGGAGAACGCGGCGCTGCATCTGGCCAAGCTCGACGGCATCGATGTGATCCTGACCGGGCACCAGCATCTGGTCTTTCCGGGCGCCAAGGCCTTCGACGGCATTAGTGGCGTCGACAACATCAAGGGCTCGCTGCACGGCAAGCCGGCCTGCCAGCCGGGTTTCTGGGGCTCTCATCTCGGCATCGTCGATCTGGAGCTCGAGAAGCGCGGCGAGCGCTGGCGCATCGCCGCCTTCAAGGTCGATCCCAAGCCGATCTTCGAGCGTACGCCCGACCGCAAGATCGTACCCAAGGCCGTGGTCGAGCCGGCCGTTCTGGCGACTGTGAGGGCCGATCACGAGGCGACGCTGACCTACATGCGCGAGCCGGTGGGCGCGACCGCCTCCCCGATCAACTCATTCTTCGCACTGGTCGCGGACGATCCGTCCGTCCAGATCGTCGCCGACGCCCAGATCGCCTATGCAAAGGGGCTGATGGCACAGACGCAGTGGAAGGCGCTGCCCGTGCTCTCGGCCGCCGCGCCGTTCAAATCCGGCGGACGCTCGGGACCGGCCTTCTTCACCGATATTCCGGCCGGGCCGCTGGCGCTGAAGAACATCGCCGACATCTATCTCTACCCCAATACGCTTCAGATCGTGAAGGTGACGGGCGCGCAGGTCCGCGAATGGCTGGAGCGTTCGGCGGGCATCTTCAACCGCATCGATCCGGCAAAGACCGAGGAGCAGCCGCTGATCAATCCGGGCTTCCCGGCCTTCAATTTCGACGTGATCGACGGCGTGACCTACAAGATCGATGTGACGCAAGCCTCGCGCTATGATGGCGAGGGCAAGCTGATCGCGCCCGAGGCGCGCCGCATCGTCGACCTCGCCTTCGAGGCCAAGCCGATCGACGAGGCGGCCGAGTTCATCGTCGCCACCAACAACTACCGCGCTTCGGGCGGCGGCAATTTTCCCGGCACCAAGACGACTATCGTGCTGGAATCGCCCGACCTCAACCGCGACGTGGTGGTGCGCCATATCCTCGCGAAGAAGACGATCGAGCCGAAGGCCGATGGAAACTGGGCGCTCAACCCCCTGCCCGCCAGCGTAAACGTCACTTTCGTCACCTCGCCGGCGGCCGCAGGAAAACTGCCAGAGGGCCTTAAGGCCGAGGCCGCCGGCGATGGCGGCGACGGGTTCGCGAAGTATCGCCTGAAAGGGTGAAAGGCTTGGCGAGAACGTCGTCACGGGCTATTATGGCTAGCGATAGCCATAATGGAGATGATCATGGCGACATACACACTCGCGCAGGCCAAGGACCAGTTGTCCAAGCTCGTCGATGAGGCGATGACCGGCGCGCCGGTGACGATCACCCGCCACGGCAAGCCGGCGGTCCATGTCATGGCGGCGCAGCCCGAACCGAGACCGATGACACAGGCTGATCTGGACGATCTCGCGGCGTTTCGCGCGACGATGCCTTACATGACGGTCAGCAGCGCCGAACTTCTGCGCGCCATGCGCGACGAGGAGCCGGAGTGAACCGTTTCTCGCTTGATGCCTCGGCTTTGCTGCCGCTGTTCGTGCCGGACATCCACACCAAAAAGCTGAACGCGTGGCTGGCCAGCGATCCGCGCTCGTTAATCGTAAGCGATTTCGCCATCGCCGAAGCCAGCGCCTCCATCTCTCGTCGCATCCGGATGGGCCTGCTCGACACCGATTTGGCAAACGAAGCGCTCGCCAAGCTCGACGGTTGGGTGAGCCGGACCACGACCCGCCGCCTCACCTCCCCCGGCGACATCGCCGCCTGCGAGCGGCTCGTCCGCCGCTTCGAGCTGAAGCTCCAGGCGCCCGACGCGCTTCACATCGCGATCGCGCTCGGCGATGGGGCTACGCTCGTGACCTTCGACGAGCGCCAGGCGCAGGCGATGGCGGGGCTCGGCCCCTGCGTCGTTCCGGCCTGAGACCTCACTCCGCCACGCCGGCCTTTTCGAGCCCCTCCAGAAAAATCCCGCTGTGGGCGAAGGCGCCGAGGTTGCTCCGAAGCAGGCCGAGCCGGATCGGCGGGCCGATATAGTTGCGCCGCCGGATGAAATCCTCCGCCTCCTCGCGCAGGCCGAGATGACCGCAGCAACTGATCAGCGTGTTGTAGTGCCCGGAATACTCGGCGAAAGCCGCGACCGAGGCGCGCAGGAAGGGCAGCGCCTCGGCAAAGCGACGCGCGCCGAGCAGCGCCAGCCCGTGCGTCGCGGTGTAGAGCCCGGCGAAGCTGTCGGTCGGGCTCATGCGCAGGGCGGTCGAGGTCTCGCTGAGCGCCTCGTCGAAGCGGCCGGCGCGCAGCAGCACCCAGCCATGGATCATCCGCGCCAGCGCAAAGCTCGGATTGAGCATCAGGCAGGCCTGCAATTCGGCCATCGCCCGCTCGTGCTGGCCCGCCGTGCTCAGGCTGAAGCCGAAGGTCATCCGCGCCCAGGGCTCGTTGGGGTCGAGCAGCAGCGCGTCCTCGGCGTGGAGCCTCGCCTGGTCGTGGCCGGCCGCGCGGTCGATCCAGTAGCAATGCGTCGCCCACCACACCGCCCAGCTCAGGATGGCGTGGGCGCGGGCGTAGTTCGGATCGATCTCGATCGCCCGGCGCAGCAGGCGCTGCGCCTCCTCGTTCTGGCGGCGGCCCATCTTGATGATCAGCCCGATGGCGCGCACGACGAGGCCCCAGACATCGACGCTCTCGGGCGGCCGGCGCGAGGCGCGGTAGCCCTCCTCGGCATAGAGATGCGGCTCGATCGCGGCGACGACGTTCTGGGTGATCTCGTCCTGCACGTCGAAGATGTCGTCGAGCTGGCGGTCGTATTTCTCGGCCCAGATGTGCTTGCCGCTCTCGGCGTCGATCAACTGGCCGGTGATGCGGATGCGCCGGCCGGACGCGCGCACGCTTCCCTCAAGGATGTAGCGCACGCCGAGTTCGCCGGCCGCGCGGCGCGGATCGACCGGCTGGTTCTTGTAGACGAAGGAGGCGTTGCGGGCGATCACCAGGAGCCAGCGCAGCCGCGACAAAGCGGTGGTGATGTCCTCGGTCATGCCGTCGGCGAAGTATTCCTGGGAGGGTTCGTCGCTCAGGCTCAGGAAGGGCAGCACCGCGATCGAGGGCATGTCGTCGGGCAGGCGCGAGCGCTGCTTGCGCAGGGCCGGCGAGGAGCTGCGCTGGATTTCGGAGATCAGCTCCAGCGTCGCGGCTTCCGGCTCGCAGCCAAACTCCCTGGCGATGGTCTCGACCAGCCCCTCAGCATGGTTCAGCGCCGCCTGCCGGCCGTGGAAACGCGCCAGCGCCCGCAGCAGCAGGCGCTGCGGAGCCTCGTCGAGCGGGCTGAGAGCAACCAGCTTTTCGCAGGCCGCGACCGCGCGCGGACCATGGCCGGCGTCGAGATGGCGCTCGCCGCAGCGCTGCATGACGCCGACCGCGACGCGCTGCAGCCGCGTCCGCTCCGTCTGCCGCCAGGTCTCGAAGCTCTCCTTGTTGATGTGCAGCCCTTCGAGGAAGCCGCCCTTGTAGAGCTCGGCCGCCTCGTCGAGATCGCTGAGATCCTCAGAGCCCGACAGCGCCAGGAACTCCCACGCGTCACACCAGACGCGGTTGCGGTCGAGCCTGACCGTGTGCTGGTCGATGATCAGCGGATCGACGGTGATCTGGGTGAAGTCGCGGCGCATGCGCAGGAGGCACTGGCGCAGGCTCTGCCGCGCCTGACCCTCGCTGGAATCGCCCCAGATCAGCGTGGCGAGGCGCTCGCGCGTCTCCGACTGGCCGGGCTGCATGGCGAGATAGGCGAGCACCGCGCGGTGGCGCGCCGCCGACATCACCAGCTCCGTCGACTTGTCGCCGCTCAGGCTGACCGAGAACCCGCCGAGCAAGGACAGCCTGACGCGCAGATCGCCGACGCCGCCGAGCGCTGCGGCGCTGCTGGCATGGGCGAGGTCGAGGGACTGCCGGGCCGGCTGTTCGTTCATCGCGGGCGCGCCAACGGGCGGACGATCCGCCGACCATGACGCTAGCGCAGATCGCCCAGCACACAAGCGCGAGATTGCGGCAGACGGTTTATGTCTTCGTTAAGGGTAAATCCGAACGCTTTGCCGCTTGACCGCATGATGCCGGGCGGGAAGGCTTAGCGTCCTCTGCGGGAGCGAGCGCCATGGCGCACAAGACCATCCTCGCCGGCCTGGCCATAGCGCTCGCGTCCGGGCTCGCAGCCGGCGCACAGCAGCCCGACCTCCTCGCCTGCCGGGGTCCGTTTTCCCGCAGCGCCAACGAAGCGGCTCTGATCACCGCTTTTGGGGCCGCCAACGTCACGCGCGCCGCCATCGATGTCGGCGAAGGCATGACCGAGCCCGGCATGATCGTCTTCGCGAAGGACCCGAAGCGACGCATCGAGATCCTCTGGCATGACAGCGCAAGGCGGATCAGGCCCGCGACCATCAGCGTTTCGCCAAGCGCGACCTGGCGCATCGCCGTGCCGGATGCGGAGCCGGCAATCCGGCAGGGCATGAGTCTCGCACAGGTCGAGGCGGCCAATGGCAGGCCCTTCGAGATCCTCGGCTTCGGCTGGGATCGCGGCGGCCATGCCGGCGACTGGAAGGGCGGCCGCCTCGCCAAGCCCGATGGCGGCTGCGAATTGTCGCTGAGGTTCGAGCCCGAGCCCGGCTTTTTAGGCATGGACGCGATCTCGGGAGACCGGCCGTTCAGCTCGGCCGATGCCCGGATACGGGCTGTGAAGCCGGTTGTGGTCGAGGTGCGGCTGGTCTGGCCGTGAGGGTGGGCAAAACTGCTCCGCCATGAGCGCCCGTCCGTCCGCCTATCCCCGGTAAAAGCGCGCCAAAGGCGCTTTAGCGGGGATAGCCCGCCCTCTCGTCCCCGTCGCCGAATCCGCGCTTAATATCCGTATCCGCCGCAGGGACCAGCGCCGGATGCAACAACTTCATCATCAGTCACACTCGCCTCGGCCGAGCCGGGCTTTACGACTTGCAGCGCTTCGGCTGCGCTCGCGCCTCGCCGCCGACGCCTTCCTCGCGGCGCTCGACCGCTATCGCGCCATCCCCGTCAAGGAGTTCGACCCCAACCAGCCGCGCGCGCCCGCCGGAAGCCCGGAGGGTGGGCAGTGGACGAGCGGAGAGTCCGGCGGGGGCGGCTGGCCGGTCTTCGATTTCGGGCCGATCGACTTGGGGCCGATCGACTTGGGGCCGATCGATCTGGGGCCGATCGAGCTTGCGCCGCTCGCCGCCGCTGTGGGGATGGGCCATAATCGCGGGCCTTCGCTCGACGAGCCGCCGAAGATCCCGAAGCAGGATCCGGGCGATCCGAAATCGAAGCTGCAAACGGCCAAGGACGCCGCGAAATGGCTGGCGAAGTTCGGGGCGCGAAGGCTTCCCGTCGTTGGCGGCGTCATTATCGCGGTCGAGGCCGCGCAGTGGCTGCGGTCGGAATGGCCGTCGATCCGGTCCTATCGGGACGCGCCGACGACATATGACGAACTGGTCAAAGGTGCGCAGGGCGCGCGACCGGGCTATCACAGGCACCATGTCGTGGAGCAACAATCCGCCAATGACGGCATTCCGCGCTCGATGATCGACGGGCCGGGGAACATCGTCAGCGTGCCGATCTACAGGCATCGCGAAATTTCGGCTTGGTATCAGACCAAGAGCAAGGAGTTTGGCTACTTGTCGCCTCGGGATTATCTGCGCGGCAAAAGCTGGAACGAGCGACAACGCTTGGGCGAGTATGCTCTCCGAAAATACAAGGTTCTGACACGATGAAAAAGAACATTTCAGACATGTCCGATCAGGAACTCCTGGAGCAGTTCGAAGCTCTTTGTCTCGCACAACACCGTTCGCTCGATCGTGAAGAAATCAAAGAATTTAACGTGCGTTTCGATGCTATCCAGGCGATCGAAGATGAACTCAAACGGCGGTTAGGAGATCGCAGGATGCTGTTGCGCCAATTCTATGGTCACCGAAACTCACAGGTCGCGCTGACCGCCGCTCGCGCCACCCTCGCAATCGATTATGTCGATGCATTCAAGACGATCGAGGAGATCGCGGAATCAGGCGATTTTCCACAGGCCGGCGATGCCGGAATGACGTTATGGGCCCTTGAGGAGGGCATCTTCAAGCCAAGTTGATGCTCTACTACCGAAACCTCACCCCTCCACCAGCCGCCGCGCGATCACCTGCGCCTGAATCTCCGCCGCGCCTTCGAAAATGTTCAAAATCCGCGCGTCGCAGAGCACGCGGCTGATCTTGTATTCCAGCGCAAAACCGTTGCCGCCGTGGATTTGCAGCGCGTTGTCGGCCGCCGCCCAGGCGACGCGGGCGCCGAGCAGCTTGGCCATGCCGGCTTCGAGATCGCAGCGGCGCTCGGCGTCCTTTTCTCGGGCGGCGAAATAGGTGAGCTGGCGGGCGATCAGGATTTCGACCGCCATCATGGCGAGCTTGTCGGCGACGCGGGGGAAGGCGATCAGCGGCTTGCCGAACTGGATGCGGTCCTGCGCGTATTTCAGGCCGAGATCGAAGGCCGATTGGGCGACGCCGACGGCGCGCGCCGCCGTCTGGATGCGGGCAGCCTCGAAGGTCTGCATGAGCTGCTTGAAGCCCTGCCCCTCGACGCCGCCGAGGAGGTTCTCGGCCTTGACCTCGAAACCGTCGAAGGCGAGCTCATATTCCTTCATGCCGCGATAGCCCAGCACCTCGATCTCGCCGCCGGTCAGGCCGGCGACCGGGAACGGGTCTGCGTCGGTGCCGCGCGGCTTCTCGGCGATCAGCATGGAGAGGCCGCGATAGCCGGCCGCATCCGGGTCGGTGCGGACCAGCAGCGTCATGATGTCGGCGCGGACGGGATGGGTGATCCAGGTCTTGTTGCCGGAGACCTTCCAGACGTCTCCATCCTTCACCGCCTTCGTCCGCAGGCTCGCAAGGTCGGAGCCGGTGTTGGGCTCGGTGAAGACGGCGGTGGGCAGCACCTCGCCGGACGCCAGTTTGGGGAGCCAATGCGCCTTCTGCTCGGGCGTGCCGCCGCAGAGGATCAGTTCGGCGGCGATCTCGGAGCGGGTGCCGAGCGAGCCGACGCCGATATAGCCGCGCGACAGTTCCTCCGAGACGACGCACATCGAGACCTTGGTCAGCCCCATGCCGCCGAATTCTTCGGGGATGGTCAGGCCGAAGACGCCGAGTTCGGCCATCTTCTCGACGACCTCCATCGGGATGTAGTCGTTCTTCAGATGCCATTCATGGGCGTGGGGCGTGACTTCCGCCGCGCTGAAGCGGGCCATCTCGGAGCGGATCGCCTCCAGCGTCTCGTCGAGGCCGGGGTCGCCGACGCTGGAGAGGCCGTCCTGCTGGCTGAACAGGGCGACGAGCCTCGCGCGGTTCTCGGGCGTGTTGCCCTCGGCGATCAGCGTGTCGGCGGCGTCCGAGCAGGCCGCCTCGACCGCCTTGGCGGAGACGCCGAGCGCGCCGAGCCGGACGATCTCGCCCTGGCTCATCGGGATGCCGCCAAAAATCTGCGCGGCGTATTCGCCGGCGCCGATCCGGATGCAGTAGTCCTCGGTTGCGCCGTAGCGGTCCTGCGCCTGCAGGCGCTCGCCATAGGCCTTGAGTTCGCGCAGCGCCATGACATAGGTCGCGAGCCAGGACAGGCCGTGCGCCGCATGCTGCTCGGCTTCGAGCTTCGCGGACGAAACCTTGCCGTCGACCAGCACCTTCTGGCGGACGGCGGCGATCGCCTCCTGCAGCAGGGCCTCGAAGCCCGGCAGCGCCGCGGCGATCAGCGCGGTCGCGGTGGCGGGCGTCTCGGGCTTCAGGGCGGCGTTGGCGCTCATGACGGTCTCTCCCCTTGTTGCGACGCAGCATAAGGCCAACTTTGCCGACACGGAAACCCGTCTTTCAGCCAATCCGCTATTTCCGGCTGGCGAGCACGACGCCGAGGATCGTCACCGCCATGCCGAGGATCTGCAGAGGCGTCAGCGCCTCGCCGAACAGGATCCAGGCCTCGACCGCGACCAGCGCCGGCACGAGATAAAGGAAGGTCGAGACGCGCGAGATTTCGCCGCGCCGGATCATCAGCAGATAGAGCCCGACGCCGCCGAGCGAGAGCGCCAGCACCGACCAGGCCAGCACCAGCGCCATGGTCAGGTTCCATTCGATCCGCATCGGCTCCAAAGCGTATGCGAAGGGCAGCGTGACGACGAAGGCCGTGACGTATTGCACCGCCGTGACCGTGCGCAGATCGGCCGTGACGATGCGGGCCTTCTGGTAGAACGAGCCGAAGGTCACGGCGAACATGCCCGCGACATTGACGACGACCGGGATCAGCACGGCCCAGAGCACGGCAGGCTCCACCCCGGCCAGTTTAGGCTGGAGCACCAGCGCAATGCCGACAAAGCCGGCGAGGATGCCGAGCCAGCGGAGGGGCGTGATCTTCTCGCCGACCAGCATGGGGGCAAACAGCGCCGTCAGGATCGGCTGAAGCCCGGCGATCAGCCCGGAGATGCCGGTCGGCAGGCCGTGCCGCACCGCCCACCAGACCCCGCCGAGATAAGCCGCGTGGATCAGCACGCCGGTGACGACGCAATCTAGGATGGCGCGCCGGCCACGCGGCCAGGGCGCGCCCAAAGCGAGCGCGACCGCCGTGATCACCAACGCTGCGCAGGCATAGCGCAGGACGAGGAACGTCAGCGCATCGGCATAGAGCGCGGAATAGCCCGCCACGATCCAGCCCGAGGACCAGAGGAAGGTGAAGAGCACGGGTACGAAGCGCAGGAAGAGCGGGGAGTTGAGCATGGATCGCCTGTTCGCAGCGATGCTCTACCCTGCCCGTGCAGTCTGAGACAGCGCGCCGACGCGCGGGCGCCATGTCTGCGAAGCCGCAAGGATTGAAAGCCGCAACGACAAACGCCGCAGGAGCCAAGGCCCCTGCGGCGTCGTGAAAATTGGATGGAGCGTTTTTGCCGTCAGGCGGCGATGCGCCCGTCCGGCGTGTAGCGATCGACCGCGTCTGGCAGATCGCGCGACAGGCGCGCCAGAAGCTCGGCGCGCGAGAGGCCGGTGCGCTTCTCCAGATCGTGGAGCACATCGGCACCGATCGTCTGCTCGAGATCGGCGCCCGTGATCTGCTGGTTGGGACCATTGCGAACCCAGGAATCGGCCGTCTCGCCGCGCCCGCCCTGCTTGAAGCGCTCGATCAGCTCGCCGATGCCGCCGCCGAGCATGCCGCCGATACCGCCGGCCGCGCCGCGCTGGTCGCCCAGCGCCTTGTCGAGACCGGGAGGCGCGCCTTCGGGCAGGCGACCGCCCTGTGCGCCGCCAAACCATTCGGCGAGCTTGTCGCGGTTCTGGAAGCCGGCGACGGCCAGCAGGCCGAGCAGCGCCGTCATCGACGGAAAGCCGTTATTGCTCATCTGGAATCTCCAATGTCGAGAGATGGATCGAGTTGACGCCCGGTTGCTTCGGCGCGATCAGGCGCTGCGACGGCTCATTATCGACCAGACGGTCAGGACGACGATCGCGCCGACGACGGCGCCGATGAAGCCCGCGCCCTGCCCGGCCGAATACCAGCCCAGCGCCTGGCCGAGATAGGTCGCAACCACTGCGCCGACGATGCCGAGGATGGTGGTCAGAATGAAGCCCGACGGCTCGTTCGAGCCCGGCGAAATGAACTTGGCCACAAGACCGGCCAGAAACCCGATCACGATTGTACCGATGATGCCCATGATATCCCCCGTCACACTTGAAAGACCGGCGAGCCAACGCCGGTGCGGCGGCTCAGTGCCGGTCGCAGCTTTCAAACGAGTGCGTTGAATGAAAGTTCCGGGCAGCAGGCAATTACTGCGCCTGCCTCGACAACAACGACAGATCGAGGGCCGCTGCTCACATCGACAGCGCCTCGACCACATCCTCATAGGTCCGCAAGCCTGTCCTCGGCGCGTAGACCAGCACGGACATGTTGCCGGGCGCGTGCTCGTTCTTCCACATCTTGTGGTGGGCGAGCGGGATCTTGTCCCACGGGAAGACCTCGGACATGCAAGGGTCGACGCGGCGGTCGATGACGAACTGGTTGGCGGCGCTGGCCTGCTTGAGATGGGCGAAATGCGAGCCCTGCACGCGCTTCTGCCGCATCCAGACATAGCGGGCGTCGAAGGTGATGTTGAAGCCCGAGGTGCCGGCGCAGAACACGATCATGCCGCCGCGCTTGGCGACGAGGCAGGAGACCGGAAACGTCGCCTCGCCGGGATGCTCGAAGACGATGTCGACGTCCTTCTTGCCGGTGATGTCCCAGATCGCCTTGCCGAACTTGCGCGCCTCTTTCACCCACGCATCGTATTCAGGCGAATTGACGGTCGGCATCTGGCCCCAGCAGTTGAAATCCTTGCGGTTGATCACGCCCTTGGCGCCGAGCCCCAGCACATAGTCGCGCTTGCTCTCGTCGGAGATGACGCCGATGGCGTTGGCGCCGGACGCCGCGCAAAGCTGCACGCCAAAGACGCCCAGGCCCCCGGACGCGCCCCAGATCAGGACGTTGTCGCCGGGCTTGATGGTGTGGGGGGCGTGGCCGAACAGCATGCGATAGGCGGTGGCCAGCGTCAGCGTGTAGCAGGCGGCCTCCTCCCAGGCGAGATGCTTGGGCTTGAGCATGAGCTGGCGCGACTGGACCCGGCAGAACTGCGCGAAGGAGCCGTCGGGCGTCTCATAGCCCCAGATGCGCTGGCTGGAGGAGAACATCGGGTCGCCGCCATTGCACTCCTCGTCGTCGCCATCGTCCTGATTGCAGTGAACGATGACCTCGTCGCCGACCTTCCAGCGCTTCACCTTGGCGCCGACGGCCCAGACGATGCCCGACGCGTCGGAGCCCGCGATGTGCAGCGACTGCTTGTGGACGTCGAAGGGCGAGATCGGCTGGCCCAGCCCCGCCCAGATGCCGTTATAGTTGACGCCACCGGCCATCACGAGCAGCAGCACCTCCTCCTCGCCCAGCGACCAGGTCGGCACGACCTCGATCTGAAAGCTTTCCTGCGGCGGGCCGTGGCGCTCGCGACGGATCGTCCAGGCGTACATGTTTGCCGGGACATGGCCGAGCGGCGGCAATTCGCCGAGTTCGTAGAGATCCTTGAGCGGCGCGGCGCCGGTCTGCGTCGACATGGTCGTCTCCCTCGTTGTCAGCCCGCGGATCAGCGTCCGCTTGTTTTAAACCCGGCGACCCGGATGAGGATGATGCAATCTCATGCTGCGGCGCGCCATGCCTCTAAGGAATTATGCCGCAGTGCAAAAAACAAGTGGCAATCTGCATCGCGGCGCAATCCCGCGATCAATCGCTTAACCGAATGAGGCGATGATGCCGTCAGGACAGCGGCCATGGAAAGGGGGAACGCCAATGCGCATGCTGCTTTCGATGGTCGGCCTGCCTGACATGCCGACCCTGCACATGATCACGCTGATCGCGCTCGCGGTCACCAGCGCGATCATGCTCGGCTGGCTCGCCGACGGCATTCTCGGCGATGGCGGCTTCGGTCTGTTCCTGAACGGGATGCTGCTGCTGGCAGGCGCGGTCATCGGGGCGATCGTCTGGCGCAAGACGGGCTACAATGTCAGCATCGGCCAGCCGGCGGCGACGGCCGTGGCGGCCGCTGGGTCGGCGTTGATGACGCTGGTGCTGGCGGGGACATTGAGGCGAGTGCTCTGAGGCGATCCCCGCTCAGGATTGGCGCGACGCAGCCAGCATGTAGTTGACGTCCATGTCGCGCGCGGCCGACCAGCGATCGGCAAGCGGGTTGTAGACCACGCCGGTCTCCTGCCCGAGATCGAGCCCATTGGCGGCGATGGCGGCCTTGAGTTCGTCGGGCGTGACGAACTTGTTCCAGTCATGCGTGCCGCGCGGCAGCCAGCGCAAGACGTACTCCGCCCCCACGATGGCGAGCGCATAGGATTTCAGCGTCCGGTTCAGCGTCGCCATGACCAGCAGGCCGCCGGGCTTCACCGCCTGACAGCAGGCCGCCACGAAAGCCTCGACATCGGCGACATGCTCGACGACCTCCATCGCCAGCACGATGTCGAAGCGGGAGCCCGCCGCCACGACCGTCTCGATCGCCTCCTCGCGATAGTCGATCGCCAGCACCGATTTTTCCGCATGGGCGCGGGCGACGCTGATGTTCGTCGGCGCGGGGTCGAGCCCGGTGACGCTCGCGCCGAGCCGCGCCAGCGGTTCGGACAGCACGCCGCCGCCACAGCCGATATCGACGACGCTCAGATCCTCAAGCACGCGCAGCGATTTCGGATCGCGCCCGAAGCGCTCGCAGGCAAGGTCGCGGATGAAGCCGAGGCGCACGGGATTGAACTTGTGCAGGACCGCCATTGGCCCGTTCTGATCCCACCAGGTCTTCGCCATCGCCTCGAAGCGGGCGACCTCCGCGGGGTCGATGGTCTGCCCGCTTGCCTGCGCCGTCGCCGTCATGGCTTGATTCCCCGCTGATGGCCCGCCGTCGCGCATCGCATTGACAGGCCGGCCGCTGCCCGTCATCTACACCCGCCTTGCGCCCGGCGCGAGGGTGACCTTTCGTCCCGGCTCCCATGCCGGGACTTTCGATATGAGAGCCTCTGGACCGCCATGGCCCGTCTGGTGATGAAATTCGGCGGCACATCCGTCGCCACTGTCGAGCGCATCAAGAACGCCGCCCGTCACGTCAAACGCGAATTCGACGCCGGCCACGAGATCGCGGTCGTGGTCTCGGCGATGTCGGGCAAGACCAACGAGCTGGTCGGCTGGTGCAAGGAGGCCTCGCCCCTGTTCGACCAGGCGGAATACGACGTCGTCGTCGCCTCGGGCGAGCAGGTGACGTCGGGCCTAATGGCGATCGTGCTGCAGGAGATCGGCCTGCCCGCCCGCTCCTGGCAGGGCTGGCAGATCCCGCTCTACGGCTCGGACGCGCATGGCTCGTCGCGGATCGAGGCGGTGGAGCCCGCCGGCATCGTCGCGGGCTTCGATCGCAAGCGCGAGATCGCGGTCTGCTCGGGCTTCCAGGGTCTTCACGCGCAGTCTGGCCGCATCGTCACGCTGGGGCGCGGCGGCTCCGACACCAGCGCGGTCGCGCTCGCGGCCGGGCTCAAGGCCGATCGCTGCGACATCTACACCGATGTCGATGGCGTCTACACCACCGATCCGCGCATCGTGCCGAAGGCGCGGCGCATGGAGCGCGTCTCTTTCGAGGAGATGCTGGAGATGGCCTCGCTCGGCTCCAAGGTGCTGCAGGTGCGCTCGGTCGAGATCGCCATGGTCCAGCGCGTGCCGACCTATGTGCGCTCCTCCTTCGACGACCCCGAAAATCCCAAATCCGGCACTCTCATCTGCGACGAGGACGACATCGTGGAACAGCAGATCGTCACCGGCATCGCGTTCTCGCGCGACGAAGCCCAACTCACGCTCCGGCGCGTCGCCGACAAGCCCGGCGTGGCGGCGGCCATTTTCGGCCCGCTCGCCGACGCCAACATCAATGTCGACATGATCATCCAGGTCGTCTCCGACGACCAGGCGACGACCGACATCACCTTCACCGTCCCGACCGCCGATTACGAGCGGGCGAAGACCTTGCTGGAAAGCCGGCACGACCAGATCGCCTACCAGTCGTTGCAGGGCGCGACCGACGTGGTGAAGATCTCGGCGATCGGCGTCGGGATGCGCAGCCATGCCGGCGTCGCGGCGCGCGCCTTCCGGGCCCTGGCCGAGAAGGGCATCAACATCCGCGCCATCACCACGTCGGAAATCAAGTTCTCGGTGCTGATCGACGCGGCCTATACCGAACTCGCGGTCAGGACGCTGCATTCGCTCTACGGGCTCGACGCGGCCTGAGCGCGCGCGAGCGGACGGAATCGAAGACCCCGGCGCCTCCGCGCCGGGGTCTTTCTCGCTTCTGGACTGTTGACGTCCTCCCGTCTCAGCAATCGCCCGGGTTCAAGCACCAGGCCTGGCCGATGCGGGTGCGGGGGCCGCGATCCTTTTTGAAGCCATGGTCGCGGCGGTCTTCGCGGCTGAAGCGATGACCCTCGAAGCGCGGACCGCGCATCTCATGGCGATAGCCGGGGAAGGGGTTGCCGTTGTAATTCTCGCCGGCGAAGCGCTGGCGCTTGACCCGGTCGTGGCGGGCGGGGCGGTGGCCATTGTCGATCTGACCGGCGGAGGCCTCGACCAGGACGCCTGCGATTCCGGCGAGCGTTCCGAGGATGGCGGCGGTGCGGCGGCCGTCCTTGGCCTCGGCCGAGGAGATGGTGGAGCCGGCGACCAAGGCGATGGAGACGACGGCGGCGAGGGTCTTGGAGAGAACGCTCTTGGACATGATGGCCTCCTTCAGGGCTGCCGGCGATCCGTCCGCCGATGAATTGACCCTAGAGGCCGCCCGGAACCGGCGCTGTTCCGAGGGGAACAGGTGCGCTGGCGTACGGGAGGACGCCCTCAAACGGGGGTTGACTTAAGGGGAGCGGGGCCGGCGACTATGGGTCGAAAGCGGAGGACGCAACGGTCATGAACCCTAACCTGCGGCACGCGCATCCGGGACGATGCGCGCCTCTCGTCGCCCTGCTCGCTATGCTGGCCGGGGCCTCACTGCCGGCCATGGCCGAGGACCGCGCCGGGCTCGTCTCGGCGCTGCAGGGCAGCGTCAGTGCCCAGCTCGGGCAGGCCCGGCGCGATCTCGCCGCGACCGACCCGGTCTTCGTCGGCGACCGGGTCGCGACCGGCGCGGGCGCGCGCGCCAATATGCGGCTCGGCACGCAGACGACGCTGAAGCTCGGCGAGAAGGCGCGGATCACGATCGACCGCTTCATCACGGCTGCGGGCGGCACGATCACGCTGGGAACCGGCGCTCTGCTGCTCGACCGCGAGCCCGCCGCAGGCAACGGGCCAATCGAGATCCGCTCGGCCTATGGCCTGATCGCGGTGCGCGGCACGCAGGTTTTTGCGGGCCCGAGCAACGGCGTCTTCGGGGTGTTCGTGGCGCGCGGCCGCGTCTCGGTCAGCGCCGCCGGCCGCGAGGTGACGCTGCTGGCCGGCGAAGGGGCCGACATCGCGAGGCCCGGCTCGCCGCCCGGTCCCGTGCGCCGCTGGGGACAGGCGCGCATCGCGGCCGCGCTGGCGCAGGTCAACTGAGTGAGCGAGCCGCAGACCCTCGCCGGCATGCTGGGCGCAACCGCGCTGTTTGGCGGGCTTGCGCCGGACGTGCTCGTGGCCTGCGCCGAGCCGTTCCGCACGACCAGCTATGGCCAGGGCCAGATGCTGTTCAACCGGGGCGATGCGGGAGACCGGCTGCTGCTCGTCGGCGAAGGCCGCGTCCGGCTGGCCGTGACGACCGAGGACGGGCGCGAACTCAGCGTGCGCCATGCCGTCAAGGGCGATCTGCTCGGCGAGATCGCGGCGCTGGACGGCGGCACGCGGTCGACCGACGCGGTCGCGATCACGCCCGTCATCGCCCATGTGCTGACGCGGTCGGCGCTGCTGCACCTGATCGAGCGGCACCCGGCGATCGCCACGGGCGCGATCGCCCTGCTCTGCCGCCGCCTGCGCGAGACCACCGACCAGATGGAGGGCATCGCGCTGTTTTCCATCGAGGTCAGGCTCGCGCGTTTCCTGCTCGTGGGCCTCGGCGGCCGCGAGGCCCCGGCCGGCAAGCGGATCCCGCTCGACATGGCGATGTCGCAGGGCGAACTGGCGCAGTTGCTCGGCGCGAGCCGGCCCAAGGTCAATGCGGCGCTCGGCGCGCTCGAACAGGCGGGCGCGATCAAGCGCACCTCCGACCGGATTTTCTGCGACCCGGCGCTGCTCGCCGGGCTTGCCGGCGTCGCGGATGGCTGAGCGCCGCCGGCGGCTGCCGCCCGCCATCCTGGCTGGCGTCTGCGCCGGGCTCGTCGTCGCGCTGGCCGGCCTGTTCCAGCCCGCGACATGGCGCGAGCGGGTTTTTGACGCCATGCTCTCGGCCGTGGCTCCTTTCAGGCAGACCATGTCCTCCAAGGGCTTCGTCCTCGTCGACATCGACACGGCAAGCCTGTCCGCCATCGGTCCTTGGCCCTGGCGGCGCGAGGTGCTGGCGACGCTGGTGAGCGCCGTTGCCAAGGCCGAGCCTGCCGCGATCGCGCTCGACATCCTGCTGGCCGAACCGGATTCGCGCTCGCCGGCGGCGCTGGCGCGCAGCCTCGCGGCGGAAACCGGCCGGGCCGACCTCGGCGCGCTGGCTCTGACGCTGGTCGATGGCGACAAGGCGCTGGCCGAGGCGCTGGCGCTGATGCCGGTCGCGCTCGGCTATGTGCTCGATCCGCGCGGCAGAACCGAGATGCCGGAGACGCCGATCCTGAGCCGCGACGGGGCGACCTTCGGGACGCTCTGGTCCTCCACAGGCGCGACCGGTCCGCCCGGTGATCTCGCGCAGGCGGCGGCCGGACATGGCGTCCTCTCGCTACCGGGCGATGCCGACGGGCTGGTCCGGCGCGCGCCGCTGATGGTGTCGATCGCCGGCGCGGTCCGGCCGGGGCTGGCGCTCGAGACGCTGCGGCTGGCGCAGGGCGCGTCCGCCTATCTCGTCGCCGGCGACCCCGCCCGCCTTGCGGTCGGCCCGCTCGACCGGCCGCTTCCGCGCGACGGGATGCTGAGGCTCGCGCCGCTTCCGCTCAGCGCCGCACCACTCCAGCTATCGGCGGCCGCCCTGCTCGACGGGCGCGCCGATGTGGGCGCGCTCAAGGATGCGACCGTCTTCGTCGGTGGCTCGGCCGCCGAACTCGGCGGCTTGCGGGCGAGCCCGAGCGGCCCGCTGGTCTCGTCGGCCCGGATCCAGCTCGACGCCGCGCGTCAGTTCGCCGCCGGCATCGTGCCGCTGCGTCCGGCTTTTGCCGGCGCGCTCGAACTCGGCCTCGGGGCCGCATTGTCGGGCCTCGCGATCCTGCTGGCGCGGCGGCTGCGCCCGCTGCTGGCGGGCGCGGTTCTCGCCGCAGGCTGCGCTCTGCTCGTCATCGCCGCACTTGCCGCCGCGGCCGGCGACCGGCTTCATGACCCTTCCCTGCCACTCGTCGCGGCGATTTCGACGTTTCTCGTCACGGCTCTCTGGACCTTTTCCGAAGCCCGCCTGCGCGAGGCGCGGCTGCGGCGGCGTTTCGAGCAGCATCTTGCGCCGGGTGTGGTCGAGCGCATCGTCGCCGACCCCACGAGCCTCAAGCTCTCGGGCGAGCGCCGCGTCGTGACCGCAATGTTCACCGATATCGAGGGGTTCACCGCGATGACGCGGCGGATCGAGCCGGAGGCGCTGGTCGCGGTGCTCGACGGCTATTTCGGCGGCGTCACCGCGATCGTCGTCGCCCATGGCGGGACGGTCGACAAGTTCGTCGGGGACGCCGTGCATGCGCTGTTCAACGCGCCGCTCGATCTGCCGGAGCATCCGCGCCGCGCCGTCGCCTGCGCGGTCGCGCTGCTGGCCTGGACCGAGGCCTATCGCCGCGAAAGCCATGCCAGCGCGGCCGGCCTCGGGCGGACCCGGATCGGGCTCGAGACCGGGCCTGTGATCGTCGGCGACGTCGGCTTTGGCGAGAAGCTCGACTACACCGCCCATGGCGACGCCGTGAACACCGCCTCCCGCCTTGAGGCGCTGAACAAAAAGCTCGGCTCCTCGATCTGCATCGGCCCCGCAGCTGCGGCGCTGTGCGCAGCCGGCGAGGTCAGGCTGCTGGCGCGGGCGGAGATCGCGGGGCTAGGCGAACTCGACGTGTTCACGCCGTCGGACGATCCGCTCACAACGCCTCATTGACGGCCGAGCCACTCCATGACGTGCGGCACGGCCGCGACCGGCGTCGTCTGATGGTTGGCGTTCACCTCGATGCGTGTCCCGCGCGAGCCCGGCGCGGAATCTCGCATCGCAGGCCTGTCGTCGGTTCCGATGACCCAGAGAACCGGCCCCCAGCCGCCGCGCCCGCGCGCTGCCTGCCCGGCCGGACCATCGGGATCGAAGAAGCCGACATAAGCCGCAGCGGTCGTCGTCACCGGGAAGGTGCGGCCCTGGTTGAAATCCATGAATGAGGCGCGCTGGTCCCCCTGCCCGGCAGCCACCATAGCCTTGGCGCGGTCGAGGCTGTCGCCGGTCTGCCTGGCGATGAAGTCCGGGCGATGCCCGGGCGCGAGCGCGATGATGCCGTCCAGCGAGCCGCCGGCGGCGGCATAGCCGAAGGAGATGTTCGCGCCCATGCTGTGGCCCGCGAGATAGACCTTGCGCGCGCCCTGGGAGCGGGCGCGCTGGACGGCGGCGGCGACCTCGCCGACCGTCTCCTCATAAGTCCGGTAGCCCGACGCCCAGGACATGCGCGGCATCACGACGATGGCGCCCTGCTTCTTCAAGGCGTTAGCCAATGGCTGGAGCGGCCCCTGCCCGCCGGCCTTGCCGTGAATCAGCACGACGCCGACGCCCGCCAGATTCTGCGCAAGGGCGATTCCTCCGCTCATGACGAGCAGAAGCAAAGCAAAGACGATACGTTGCATGACCAATCCCCCAAAGCCCTTGTTTTGCCAGAGCTTACAAAGGCTTGCGAAGCCCGCCACTCCCATTTGGGGGTGATCGGTTTGCTCTGGCGCCGGGCTTGGCCATGCAAAGCCGTCCGTGCGCTCTCGCGCGTTGACCGGCGCGCCGCGCCTCACGATGATGCCGGCCATGACGAGCGACCTGGCCTCCCCCACCGAATTCGATCCCGCCCGGCTCGACGCATTCCTGCGCCAGGCCCTGCCCGGCCGGGCGGCAGGCGCGATGAGCCTGGAGCGGATCGGCGGCGGTCAGTCGAACCCGACCTTCTTCGTCTCCTACCCCGATGCCAACACGCGGCTGGTGCTGCGCAAGAAGCCGCTCGGCCCGCTTTTGCCCTCGGCCCATGCCGTCGACCGCGAATACCGCATCCTGAAGGCGCTGGCCGGCTCGGCCGTGCCGGTGCCGCCGGTGCTGCTGCTGCACGAGCAGGACGATGTCGTGGGCACGCCGTTCTACCTGATGGAGCGGCTCGACGGCCGCGTCTTTCACGACACCGCCCTGCCCGGCGTCTCAGCCGAGGATCGCAGCGCGATGTATTTCGCGATGGCGCAGACCCTGGCTGCGCTGCACGGCTTCGACTGGCAGGGCGCGGGCCTCGCCGATTTCGGCAAGCCCGGCAACTATTATGCCCGCCAGCTCAGGCGCTGGGGCGGGCAGTGGCGCGAGACGAAGACGCGCGATATCCCCGCGATCGACCGCGCCATCGACTGGCTGGAGGCCCATCTCGACGAGAGCGCGGAAACGACGATCGTCCATGGCGATTTCCGGCTCGGCAACCTGATGTTCCATCCCGCGCAACCACGCATCGTCGCGGTTCTGGACTGGGAGCTCTCGACGCTGGGCCACCCGCTGTCCGACGCCGCCTTCTCCTGCCTGCCCTGGCATTCGACGCCTGAGATGTATTCCGGCATCGTCGGGCTCGACAGCGCGGCGCTGGGCATCCCGACGCAGGCCGAGTATCTCGAACGCTACTGCGCCGCAGCCGGCCGCAGCGAGGGGCCGGGGCGTTTCCACCTCGCCTTCTCGCTGTTTCGCTTCGCCGTCATCCTTGATGGCATCGCGGCGCGCGCCAGATCCGGCAATGCGGCGGCCGAGAACGCGGTTGCGGTCGGCGCGATGGCGGAGAGTTTCGCGCTGCGGGCGCAGGCCGTGATCGACGGACAAGACTAAAAAAAAGACGAGGGACGCCATGGATTTCGCCTATTCCGACAAGGTCGAGGGCCTGCGGGCAAAACTGCAGGACTTCATGGACGCCCATGTCCAGCCGGCGGATGCGCAGTGGAAGCACGAGACGGAGGCCGGGCGCTATCCGATGGCGCTGATCGACGGCCTGAAGGAAAAGGCGAAGGCTGACGGCCTGTGGAACCTGTTCATGCCGGGGCTCAAGGATGGCGAGCCCGGGACGCGGCTGACCAATCTCGAATATGCGCCTTTGGCCGAGATCATGGGGCGGCTCTACTGGTCGTCGGAGGTGTTCAACTGCAACGCGCCCGACACCGGCAACATGGAAATCCTGCACATGTTCGCCACGCCCGAGCAGCGATCGCGCTGGCTCGTGCCTCTGATGAACGGCGAAATCCGCTCCTGCGTCGGCATCACCGAGCCCGGCGTCGCCTCCTCGGACCCGACCAATCTTCAGACCACGATCACCCGCGATGGCGACGACTACATCGTCCACGGGCGCAAATGGTGGACCACCGGGGCACTGCATCCCAACGTCAAGTTCTGCATCGTGATGGGCCTGTCCGACCAGCGCCCGGACGCCGATCCGCACAAGCGCCATTCGATGATCCTCGTGCCGATGGAGTCGCCCGGCCTCACGGTGATGCGCAACCTGCCGGTGCTGAACCACATCTCGCTGGAAGGGCACACGGAGACGGACTTCGACACTGTCCGCGTGCCGGCCAGCAACATGCTCGGCGAGGAAGGGGCGGGGTTTGCGCTGGCGCAGGCGCGGCTGGGGCCCGGCCGCATCCACCATTGCATGCGCACGATCGGGCAATGCGAGGTCGCGCTGGAGCTGATGGTGGAACGGGCGCTGGAGCGAAAGGCCTTCGGCCGCAACATCGCCGAGTATTCCAACATCCAGGACTGGATCGCCGAGGGCCGCATGGAAATCGACCAGGCCCGGCTGCTCTGCCTGCGCGCCGCCTGGATGATGGACAAGCACGGCAACAAGGCCGCGCGGACGGAAGTCTCGGCGATCAAGGTCGTCGCCGCCCGGCTGCAGACGAAGATCGCCGACCGGGCGATGCAGGTGTTCGGCGCGGGCGGACTGACCAACGACACGCCGCTCGCCTTCATCTATTCCTGGGGCCGGGCGCTGCGCTTCATCGACGGACCCGACGAGGTGCATCTGCGCACCGTCGCGCGCACCGAGATCAAGAAGCGCCGCGAGAGCAACCGCAGCACGTTTGCCGAGCAGGGCGTGAAGCGGCCCTATCTCAAGCCGGCGGCGGAGTGAGGCCCCTCGCCTCCCGCTCCATGCCGCCCCGCATCCCGCCGGGCACGCAGAGCTTCGGGTAGAGCCGCGCCATCTCGATCACGAGGAACTTCATCGGCACATCGAAATGCGCGCCGTGATCGACGAGATGGGCCATGAAATCGCGGCCTTGGCCGTCATAGGGCTGGAGCAGCGCGTCCGAGTAGCCGTCGAAGGTCAGCGGCGCGACGCCGAGTCTTTCGCAAAGCGTCATTAGGGCCGGCCGAGGGCGTGCGCAGGGGACGCAGGGTGCCTGCGCATCCGCGCATGGCCAGCGGACAGCTCCCGTGGCTAGTGTCGGCAATCCATTCGCCGACCGACCGCAGGATGTCTCCGTCCCATGAGCCAGTTGTTCTTGCCCTTCCAGCTCGGCGGGCTTGCGCTGCCCAACCGCATCGTCATCTCGCCGATGTGCCAGTATTCAGCCCAGGACGGCCTGACCAATGACTGGCACCTGATCCATCTCGGGCACATGGCGCTGTCGGGGGCCGGACTGCTCTTCGTCGAGGCGACGGCGGTCGAGGCGGCCGGGCGGATCACGCCCCAATGCGTCGGGCTCTGGTGCGACGAGACCGAGGCCGCGCTGGCGCGCACCATCGCCGCAGTGCGCGGCCAGTCGCCGATGGCGCTTGGCATCCAGCTCGGCCATGCCGGGCGCAAGGCCTCGGCCGCGCAGCCCTGGCATGGCGGCGGGCAGCTCGGGCTCGATGCCGGCGGCTGGGAGGCGGTGGCGCCGTCGGCGATCGCTTTCGACGGGCACGCCCGCGCGCCGCGCGCGCTTGGCGAAGACGAAATCCTGCGACTGGTCGAGAGCTTTGCGGCCTCGGCCAAGCGCGCGGTGCGGATCGGTTTTGACGCGATCGAACTGCATGCCGCCCATGGTTATCTGCTGCATCAGTTCCTGTCGCCGCTCTCCAACACGCGCGAGGACGGCTATGGCGGCGCGCTGGAGAACCGGATGCGCTTTCCGCTCGCGGTTTACGACGCCGTGCGCGCCGTCGTGCCGGCGCATGTTCCGGTGGGTTTCCGCGTCTCGGGCAGCGACTGGGTCGAGGGCGGCTGGGACATCGACCAGACGATCGCTTTCGCGCAGGCGCTGAAAGAGCGCGGCTGCGATTTCATCGACGTCTCGGGCGGCGGCATCTCGGCGGCGCAAAGGATTCCGCTCGGGCCGAGCTATCAGGTGCCGATGGCGCGCGCGGTGAAGGCTGCGACCGACCTGGCCACCATCGCGGTGGGGCTGATCACCGAGCCCGACCAGGCCGAGGCGATCATCGGCACGGGCGACGCCGACCTCGTCGCGCTGGCGCGCGGCATGCTCTACGATCCGCGCTGGCCCTGGCATGCGGCGGCCCAGCTCGGCGCGACGGTGAAGGCCCCTCACCAATACCTGCGCTCGCAGCCGCGCCAGTACCGCAACCTGCTGACCTGACCCGGACCCGACGCGCCCATGACCGCCTATTCAAGCCTCACCGCCCATTACGGCCGCATCGCTGCGCTCGGGAACGCCATCGGCATCCTGCAATGGGACAACGACGCGATGATGCCGACAGGCGCGGCGGAAACGCGGGCCGAGAGCATGGCGCTGCTGCAGGTGATGCGGCACGACCTCGCCACCGCGCCGCAGATCGGCGACTGGCTCGGCGCGGCGGAGGCGCAGGGCGGTCTCGGCGCATGGGAGCGCGCCAATCTGCGCGAGATCAGGCGGGTCTGGACGGTGGAGACGGCGCTTCCGGCCGATCTCGTCGAGGCTTCGAGCAAGGCGGTTTCTGCCTGCGAGATGCGCTGGCGACAGGCGCGGGCGGAGGCCGATTTCGCAGGGCTGCTGCCCTCTCTCGCGGAGGTCTTGAACCTCCAGCGCCAGATCGGCGTCGCCAAGGGCGAAAAGCTGGGCCTGAGCGCTTATGACGCGCTGCTGAACGACTACGAGCCCGGCGGACGTTCCGCCCGGATCGACGCGCTGTTCGACGAGCTCTCAGGATTCCTGCCCGGCTTCACGCAGGAGGTGCTGGACGCGCAGGCGCGACGGCCGGCGACGCCCGAACTGCGCGGCCCCTTCCCCGTCGAGAACCAGCGCGCGCTGGGCCTCAGGATGATGGCGGCGCTGGGCTATGATTTCACGCGCGGGCGGCTGGACGTGTCGACGCATCCGTTCTGCGGTGGGGCCGACAACGATGTCCGCATCACCACGCGCTATGACGAGGCCGATTTCGACAAGGCGCTGATGGGCGTGCTGCACGAGACCGGACACGCGCTCTACGAGCAGGGCCGGCCGCAGGCCTATCTGAACCAGCCGGTCGGACAGGCGCGCGGGATGAGCCTGCATGAGAGCCAGTCGCTGCTGGTCGAGATGCAGGCCTGCCGCAGCCGAGAGTTCCTTGCCTTCGCCGCGCCGCTGATGCGCGAGGCCTTTGGCGGCTCCGGCCCGGCCTGGAAGGTGGACGCGCTCCATCGCCGCTTCACCCATGTCGAGGCCGGCTTCATCCGCGTCGATGCCGACGAGGTGACCTATCCCTTGCATGTCATCCTGCGCTACCGGCTTGAGCAGGCGCTGATCGCGGACGCGATGCCGCTTTCGGCCCTGCCCGAGGCCTGGAACGAGGGCATGCGCTCGCTGCTCGGCATCACGCCGCCCGACGACAGGCTCGGCTGCCTGCAGGACGTGCATTGGCCGAGCGGCGGATGGGGCTATTTCCCGACCTATACGCTGGGCGCGATGACGGCGGCGCAGCTCTTCGAGGCGGCGTGCAAGGCCGAGCCCGACATCCTGCCAAGCATCGCGCGCGGCGATTTCGCTCCGCTGGTCGGCTGGCTGCGGACCAACATCCACGAACAAGGCTGCCTGCTGGAGACCGACGATCTGCTGACGCAGGCCACGGGCAAGCCGCTCGACGCGGGTGTGTTCAAGGCGCATCTGCGCCGGCGCTATGTCGAGGAGGCCTGACGGAAAGTCTTCAGAAGACAATGCGCTCTCCGCCCCCTGCCCCCGCTTGCGGTGGGGAGGGCTGGGGTGGGGGGCAGTCCGGCCGGGCACGCCTTCTATTATATCAGGCTCACCCGGTCGTTCGGCCCCCCATCCCTAACCCTTCCCCACCGAAGTCGGATGTTTCCGACTTCGGCAACGCATGGCCATGTCGGGAACACCCGACATGGCTGAAGCGGGGGAAGGGATGAGCGAAATGCTTCAAGCGATGGTCCTGCATGCCTCTTCCGCGCATTGACGCTCCCGGAGGCGGCCCCGATAGTCGCCGCCCTTTTGGCCCGCGACCCGACAAGCCATGCCTCGCCCGACGCCGTCCTCCGCCTTGAACCGCCTGCGCGTGCTCGATCTCTCGCGCGTCCGTGCCGGGCCGACCTGCGCCCGCATCTTCGCCGATTTCGGCGCGGATGTGATCAAGATCGAGAGCCCGCCGGGCCTCGACCCCAACGAGAACATGAGCGGGCCGCGCCATGGCTACGACATGCAGAATCTGCATCGCAACAAGCGCTCGCTGACGCTCAACCTGAAGACGGAGCAGGGCAAGGCGATCCTAAACAGCCTGATCGGAACGGCCGACCTGCTGATCGAGAACTTCCGGCCGGACGTGAAGGATCGGCTCGGGCTGGATTTCGCGACGCTGCACGCGCTCAATCCGCGCCTGATCCTGGTCTCGATCTCCGGCTTCGGCCAGAGCGGCCCCTACCGGACGCGGGCCGGCTTCGACCAGATCGCGCAGGGCATGGGCGGGCTGATGTCGGTCACCGGCCTGCCCGGACAGGGCCCGGTCCGCGCCGGCATCGCAGTGGCGGATTCGGCCGCCGGCCTCTATGGCGCGGTCGGGGCGCTGGTCGCACTGCAGGAGCGCGAGGCCTCGGGGCTTGGGCAATGGGTGCAGACCTCGCTGCTCGAGGCGCAGATCGCGATGATGGATTTCCAGGCCGCGCGCTATCTGGTCGAGGGCAAGGTGCCGCCGCAGGCCGGCAACGACCACCCCTATTCGACGCCGATGGGCGTTTATGCCGTGCGCGATGGCCACATCAATATCGGCGTCGGCGCGGAGGGCCACTGGCGCTCCTTCTGCGGCGCGATCGGCCGGCCCGACCTCGCGGACGACCAGCGCTATGACGACATGGACAAGCGCTTCGCGGCGCGGCCGGAGTTGCGGGAACTGATCGAGTCGATCCTGACGACGCAGGACGCCGGCCATTGGCTCGACGCCTTCGAGGCGGCCGGCGTGCCGGCCGGGCCGATCTACACTGTCGATGCGATGTTCGAGGACCGCCAGGTCAAGCATCTCGGCATCGCGCAGCCCGTCTCTCATCCCGTCATCGGCGATTATCGCGTTATCGGCGAGCCTGTCGGCCTGTCGCGCACGCCGGCCGGCGTCGCGACGCCGACGCCTGACGCCGGCGACCATAACGACGAAATCCTGGCCGAACTCGGCTACGACGCGGCCGCGATCGTAGCCTTGCGCGCGAGCGGCGCGATCTGAAGGAGCCTGACCCGATGGACAGTGAGATCCTCTACGACGTGAAGGACGGCATCGGCACGATCACGCTGAACCGCCCGCAGGCGCGCAATGCGCTGACCTTCGCCATGTATGAGCGAATCGCCGCCATCTGCGGCGACATCGCCGGCCATGGCGCACCGAAAGTGCTGGTGCTGACCGGTGCGGGCGAAAAGGCCTTTGCGGCGGGCACCGACATCTCGCAGTTCCGCGCCTTCGAAAAGCCCGAGGACGCGCTCGCCTATGAGAGCAGGATCGACCGCATCCTGACCACCATAGAGAGCTGTCCGATCCCGACCATCGCGGCGATCTCGGGTGCGGTCACCGGCGGGGGCGCGAGCATCGCCTGCGCCTGCGACATGCGGATCGCGACGGCGAACGCGCGCTTCGGCTTTCCCGTGGCGCGCACGCTCGGCAACTGCCTCTCGGCCAAGAGCTATGCGCGGCTCGTCGCCCTGCTCGGCCCGGCCCGGGTCAAGGATGTGGTCTTCACAGCACGGCTCGTCGAAGCGCCGGAGGGCGAGCGCGTCGGGCTCTACAACGAGATCGTCGCCGACCATGCCGCGCTGCTGGCGCGCGCCTCCGAACTCGCTGCGACGATCGCCGGACACGCGCCGCTGACGCTGCGCGCCACCAAGGAATCGCTGCGCCGGCTTGCCGAGGACGGCAGCCATGCCGAGACCGACGACCTGGTCGTGATGTGCTACATGAGCGCCGATTTCCGCGAGGGCATCGAGGCCTTTCTCGGCAAGCGGCCGCCGAACTGGACCGGGCGGTAAGCACGGTCGCCGCTCCCGGGGAGGTCTCATGAAGGTCATCGACCTGTCGATGCCGATCGAGCCGCATTTCCGCTGGCCGGCCGACCTGACGATCAAGGGCGACATCGCGGCCGGCGACCAGTTCCGCGTCTCGAAGCTGAACACGCCCTGCCACGGTTTTTCGCATGTCGACGCCATGGCGCATTTCGTCGCCGGCGCGCCGACGATCGAGGCGACGCCGCTTTCGCGGGTCGTCGGCCCCTGCCGCGTGCTGAACCTGAGCGGCCGGCCCGACAACGCCGCGATCGAGCCCGAGCATCTCGCGGCGGCCGACCCCGGCGGCGGCGAGGGCGAAATCCTGCTGCTGGCGACACATTGGGCCGACCGGCGCAACTACCGCGAGAAGGAATTCTGGACGCAGGCGCCCTGGCTGACGCTGGAATCGGCGCTGTGGCTAGCCGCCCGAAAGCCGACCGCGGTCGCCTTCGACTTCCCGCAGGATTTCCCGATCCGGCTGCTGCTGGAGGGCCAGGAGGCGCCCAAGCCGGAGCATGTCACGCACGACGTTCTGCTCAGCCATGGCGTCACGCTGATCGAATACGTCGTCAACACCAGCAGGCTCAGCGCGCCGCGCAACCTGTTCTCGGCAGCGCCGCTGCTGATCCCCAACGCCGACGGCGCTCCGGCGCGCATCTATGCGATCGAGGGGCTCGGCGTCTGAGCCCACGTCTTCACCGGCGGCGTACCCTGGGTGTGAAAGCTTTCGATCGTCTTGAGCCCCCAGGCCTGGCCGCTGCGCTTTTGGGCGTGGCCGTGGTGATCGGGCCTGGTCAGCCCTCGGGATCGTCGCGATAGACCAAGCCCGCTTTGGCCAGCCTCTCGCGCATGCCGTAGATGTCGAGCCCGAGTTCGCCAGCCGCGAGCCTGCGGCGCTTGTCCTCCTCGTTCGCCTCGCGCTTGGCGCCGGCCTTGGCTACGCTTGCGGCCTCCAGGCGCGGCACGACCACGACGCCGTCATCGTCGGCCACGATCACGTCGCCGGGATGAACCAGCGCGCCGGCGCAGACGACCGGCACGTTGACGCTGCCCAATGTGGCCTTGACCGTGCCCTTGGCCGAGATCGCCCGCGACCACACCGGAAAGCCCATCTGCGTCAGATCGCGGATGTCGCGCACGCCGGCGTCGATGACGAGGCCCAGGCCCCCGCGCGCCATCACCGAGGTCGCCAGCAGATCGCCGAACATGCCGTCGGTGTTGTCGGTGGTGCAGGCGACGACGAGGATGTCGCCGGGCTTCATCTGCTCGATCCCGACATGGACCATCCAGTTGTCGCCCGGCTGCGCCAGCACGGTGACGGCGTTGCCGGCGATCCGCGCGCCGGCATAGATCGGCCGCATATAGGGCTTCATCAGGCCGGCACGGCCCATCGCCTCGTGCATAGTCGAGACGCCGAAGCCGGCGAGCGCGGCGATGTCGCCAGCCGCCGCGCGCTTGTTGGTGCGAATAACGACGGAAGTCATGTCAGCGCCTCCAGCGCTTCCTGGAAGAGCCGCTGATAGGCCTCGCCATGGTCATCGCCTTCCGGCGAGCCCATCACCGCGAACAGGACGGCGTCGCGCGCAGCCCGATCGGCCGGCAGGTCCTGGCTGAGGAAGTAGGCGCCCTTGGAGATGCCACCCCCGATCAGCACGCAGGGGATCGCGCTTTGCATCGGGCTCTGGCCTCCCGCCGTGATCGTGGCGCGGATGATGGAGATCGCCGCCATCAGTCCTGCCACCCTGTCGCAACAGGATGGCGACGAACGATTGTGCAATCAAACGATCATTTTGTAGCGATTGGTGAGGGCGATGCCCGATTTGGCGCAGCCATCGCGGCGTTCTCCAAGCATGGCGTGGCGACCTGAAGCCCGCAAGGTCCGCAAGCCCAACCGGGGATCCGCCTGCCCGCGCAACAGTGGCGCGACGAAAGAAAGGAAACGAGGCGAGATGTAGGGAATGGCGGAGACGGAGGGAGCCTCGAAATCCACATAACGCATTGATTTTATTGCAATAGATTGGCCTTCGTTGGAAGCGCCCCCCAACATCGCCCCCAACATCGATCGGCGCGCTCCGCTTTTCGATCGCGAGAGCCGGGCAATATGTCGCACCTTACTCCTGCGCCGTGCGGTCCCAATCGACGCGCCGGCTGCGCAGGCCGAGCGAGACCGTGCGGGCCTCGGCATCAAGCGTTTCGGCTTTCACGCGAATGCGGGCGCGGGCCTTCCATCGGGCGCAGAAGCGGGTCCAGCGGTTCAACTTGATGACGATGCCGAAGCTGGTCTCCTTGCCGGGCGACAGGATGATCGGCGGGCGATCGATCTCATGGAATGATCGCTCCTTCCCTATATCGGCATCGGGATCGAAGACACGGTCACCGGGCAGGACATGGACGCCGGTGAACGGCGGCCAATAGAACCGGATCGACGTGAGGCGGAGATCGACCCCTTCCCAGCTTTTCAGGGTCAAGGCGGACCAACGATGGCCGTGCTTATCGACGCCGTCCCTCATGATGTATCGGGAGCCGGCCGCCTCGGCCTTGCGGCGCTTGCGGTGCTCTCGCCAGAGCTTCCCGGCCGCCGAGATGGGCGCAATAGCCGCCGCAAATCCTGCACCGAATGTTCTCCAATCGATCGATCTGACCCAATCCCAGTCGATGCCGAGCATGCACGGTTTCCCAGCGATCCGATGCCAAGCCTGCGCAGGGCTCGCGTCCGGACAAGCGGCACTACATGCGGAAACGCCCCGCTTTGAAAGCGGGGCGTCGCGCTGGTCAGGGGCAAATCACAGGGATTACGGCGACGCGCTACCGTTCGACGGCGCGCCGGCTTCCGGCATTGAGCGCGCCACCATAATGAGCGCGTCATCGGCAGGGGACGCTGCACTGCCTAGGCTCCAGACTCATAACCAGTAGCTGACGGTCGCTGCGATGCATACGGCGGCGAGGAAATTGACGGCGTTGCGGTCGTATCGGGTTGCGATGCGGCGGAAGTCCTTGAGGCGGCAGAACATACGCTCGATGGCGTTTCGGTCGCGGTAGAGGACCGGCGAGAAGCAGTTCTTCCAGCGCCGGTTGGCCTTGGGCGGGATGTTGGGCATCGTGCCGTTCTCCTCGACCTGCCGGCGGATGGCGTTGCTGTCG
>Ga0209902_100373_pt1 | contig 54478 bp, 52 predicted proteins | sample FECB27metaG_FD_188304 | JGI IMG/M metagenome (GOLD analysis project Ga0209902, IMG submission 188304) | Cyanobacterial communities from the Joint Genome Institute, California, USA - FECB-27 (SPAdes) (version 2) | ecosystem: Environmental > Aquatic > Thermal springs > Hot (42-90C) > Microbial mats...
TGCCTTTTCCTACATCTCGCTCACCCGGTCGTTCGCCCCCCACCCCTGCCCCTCCCCACGAGGGGGAGGGGTTCGCGCAGTGCTTCCCGCACCTCGACACGGAGGCGGAATGCATCAACGGCCCAGCAGCAGCCGCGCCCCGCAGGCGTCGAGGCCGGCGGGCGCTGCGTTGGGGAAGCGCTTTCTGGCGAGGCGCGCCATGTCGCCGCGATGGCGCGGGCTGCCGAGGTAGCTCTGCTGCGGGATGACCGCATCGAGCGGCGTATGCAGGAAGAGCTGGATGTCGGCGCCGCCGGTCATGGCCCAGACCGCCTCCACGCAGGCTGGCTGGGTTTCCGCGCAGGACGCCGTGCAGACATTCCGCACGGACGCAGCCTCCGGCGCCCTCATCAGAATGGCGCGCGCACTTTCCAGCGCCCGCTCGCGCGCCGCCTCGGACGCGTTTTTGTAGGCGACGTCCCCTGCGACCGCGATGCGCCCCTTGCGCAGCACGCGCCCGGTGAGATTGGCGGCCTGCGGAACCGGAATGCCCACCATCAGCGCAGCGTCGATGCTGAAAAACAGCATCTGCTGCAGGCTTCCAGTCCATTCCGGCGAGAGCGCATCGGTCAGGGCAGCGCGCAGGCGCACGCCCGCTTCTGGCGATGGCGGCGTCGGATAGGCGACAGGCGACAGGCGGATCGCCGCGCCCCACCAGACCATATAGCGCATCTCCCTGGGCAGAGCGTTGACGGCATCGCTTTCCGCCAACGAGGCCGGGTTGTGATTGAACGACATGGCCAGACCCGGCCGCGCCGCGTCGGTCTGGCCGAGTGCGATCAGGGGCCAGGGGTCGCTCTTCTGCTGGCCCAATTCGAAGGCCTCGGCCAGCGCGCGGCGGGTTTGGACGCTCTTCAGCCAGGATTCGCCCGAGAGCCCGCCCGGCTTGCGCAGCAAGGCGATGCGCTGGGTCCGATCGAGGCCCCGCACATATTCGCTGTCCCAGCTGCGCGGCTCGATGGCGCCGAGCGCCAGCATGGCGTCCTCGTTGCCGGCCTTGGCCAAGGCGGACAAGGCGGGCAGCGCGGTGGCGTCGTCTTCGGCGAGCCAGGCGGCGATGGCCTCGTCGAGCGGCGCGGCGCGCAGGGGCAGCGCCGAGAGGAGCAGAATGAAGGCCAGGATGATGCGCATGCGGCGTCCTCCTCCGGGGGGCCGCAACCGCCCGGCTGCAGCCAAACCCGGCCTTGACGCTACCGCCGCATCGGCGAGGCGACAACAGGGCGAGCGGCGTCATCGCAGCAGCGTCGGCTTCACCCACCAGCCCGGCTCCTCGCGCGCCAGCATCTTGGCCGCAGCGGCGCTCGCCCGGCAATCGTCGAACAGCGCAAAGCAGGTCGCGCCCGAGCCCGACATGCGCGCGAGGCGGCAGCCGGGCAGCGCGTCGAGCCGCTGCAGGACATCGGCGATCGCGGGGGCGAGCCGGCGGGCCGGGGCTTCGAGGTCGTTGGCGCCGGCGGAGAGCGCAGCGAGCAACGCCCGCCGGTTTGTGTCCGTCCCACCCTCGCCCTCATCCTGAGGAGCGCTTCGCAGAAGCGCGTCTCGAAGGATACTCCAGTTAGCTCCGGAGACATCTGGAGCATCCTTCGAGACGGCCGCTGACGCGGCCTCCTCAGGATGAGGGCTCGTGTGGGAGACGCGGGTTTCGCCCGGCGCGAGCCCCAGCGCCTTGAAAACGCCGGCCGTCGCCACCGCGACGCCCGGATTGACCAGCACGGCGAAGAGCGGCGGCAGCGCCAGCGGCGGACCCAATACCTCGCCCAACCCCGTCATCATGCGGGCGCGGGAGGCGAGGCAGACCGGCACGTCCGCGCCGATCTTTGCCGCCACTCGCGGCAGCATCGGGTCGCTTTCTGCGATGCCGTTCAGCCTCGCCAGCAGGCGCAGCGCGCCGGCGGCATCGGCCGAGCCGCCGCCGATGCCCGATGCCAGCGGCAGGCGCTTGACCAGATGGAAGCGGCCGGCGCGGAGAGGGCCGCGTTCGTCGGCGAGCGCGCGCGCCGCCTTCAGGACCAGATTGTCCGGTTCGGCGGCGAGACCTTCGCCGAACGGGCCTGCCAGCGAAAGGCCGAGTTCAGGGCCGGGCTCCAGCGCCAGCGTGTCACCGACTCCGGCAAAGGCGACGAGGCTTTCGAGCTCGTGATAGCCGTCGGGCCTTCGCCCGAGCACGCGCAGCGTCAGGTTGATCTTGGCGCGGCAGCGCGTCGTCAGCGACATGCCAGTCGAGGTCACGGCTCAACAATTCTGAAAGGCGCGGCGCTATCAGCCCCCTCCCCCCGCTTGCGGTGGGGAGGGTTGGGGTGGGGGGCCGAACGACCGGGCGAAACGGCTGGCGGCTGTGCTCTGGCTTTTCGCCCCCCTAACCCTAACCCTTCCCCACCGAAGTCGGATGTTTCCGACTTCGGCAACGCATGGGCCATGTCGGGAACACCCGACATGGCTGAAGCGGGGGGAAGGGGACCGGGCGGCGCTTCAAGAGATCGTATCGACATGGATGGCCGGCAGCCTCGGCTCAACCGCCGTCCTTCTTGGGTTCGGCCGCGTTGGCGGAAGGCGAATCGTCGAGGCCCCGCTCGATCTTGCGCAGGATCTTCTCCAGATCCTCGGGCTCGGGCTTGAGGTCGCGGGCGGCGTTCCACTGGAAGCGGGCCTCGAGCTGGCGGCCGACCTTCCAGTAGACGTCGCCGAGATGGTCGTTGATCACCGGGTCGGCGGGGCGCAGTTCGGTGGCGCGCTCCATCTCGCGCAGCGCCTCGTCATAGCGGCCAAGCCGGTAATAGGCCCAGCCGAGCGAATCGGTGATGTAGCCGTCGCGCGGCCGCAGCTCGACGGCGCGGCGCAGCATGCCGAGCGCCTCGTCGAGCTTGAGATGCTGATCGACCAGCGAATAGCCGAGATAGTTCAGCACCAGCGCGCGCTCGCGCCCCAGCTGCTCGGGCATCAGCTCCAGCGCCTTGCGCAGATCGGCCTCGGCCTCGGGCCAGCGCTTGGTGCGCTCGCGGGCGATGCCGCGGAAATAAAACAGGTCCCAGTTGGCCCGGCCGGGCGCGGCGAGCTTGCCGATCGCCTGGTCGTAGGTGTCCGACGCCTCCTGGAAGAGTTTTCGCGAGCGATAGACGTTGCCCAGCGCCGACAGCGCATCGACATCGTTGGGACGGTCCGCGATCAGCGCCTTGAGATGCTTCACCGCCTCCTCGGAGCGGCCGAGCGTCTCCAGCGCAAGCCCGGCCTGGATTTCGGCGTTGGAGCGCAGCGGCGAAGACGGCGGCATGCGCTCATAGACGGAGACGGCGTCCTCGGGCTGGCGGGCGCGCTCGAGGATGTCGCCCAGCGTCAGGATGGCGAGGTCGTGGACCGGATCGAGATAGATGGCGAGCCGCAGATAGAGCAGGGCCGCGGCCTCGTCGCCCTGGCGGTTGCCGGCGCTGGCGAGCCCGTAGAGCACTTCGGCCGCGCCCTGCTGGGCGTTGCCGATCTGGCGCGGCGGCGTCTCGCGCGCGGCGACCTTGGCGAGGCCGTCGCGGATGATCGGATGGTTGGGCAGGAGCCGGTCGAAATCGCCATAGGTCGCGGCGGCGCCCTCGAAATTGCCGTTGCGGGCCTGCATGCGGGCCCAGAGATCGACGAGGCGCAGCGTCGTCTTCTCCGCGTCATAGGCGCTCTTGAGGCGCTTCTCGGCGTCGGCCTTGCGGCCGGCGACATCGAGGATCAGCCCGGCATGATAGTCGCGGAAGAGGTTGTAGGAGGCCTCGCCGCGCAGGCGGTCCAGCGCCTCCAGCGCCCGGGTGCTCTGGCCGGAGCCGGCATAGGACCAGGACGAGAGCAGCGTCGCGGTGATGTCGGCGGCGCGGCCGCGCCCGCCGCGCTGCAGATGGGTGCGCGCCTGCTGGTAGTTCTTGAGCTTGATCGCGCGGATACCGAGCGCAAGCTGGGCGAGCCCGTTGCTGGCGTCGCGCTGGACGAGCTTTTCGGCCGCGCGGAAGGCGTCGCTCATCGCGCCATCGGCCAGAAACGCGACGAAGCCGCGCTCCAGCAGGTCCGCGTTCTGCGGATCGCCCTTGATCGCCTCGCGCAGATAGGTCGAGGCCGCACCGAGATCGCGCCCCGCGCCGGCGACGATCGCCGCCAGATAATTGCCTTCGAGGCTGTCGGCGGGTTCGAGCTGCCCGGTCGTGCGGGTCGCGATCGCGCCCTGCGCCATGGCGGCGGCCTGAAAAGCCAGCAAAAACGCGAGGGCGAGCGCCGTGCGTGGGCCACGGCCCTTCATGCGAAATGTCACGACTGCTCTTCTCCCTCGGCGCGCGGTCCAGCCGTGAAGGCTGGATGTCATGCGCCGGTGCGTCCGGATGCGGACCCGTATGCTTTCAAGATGGCGGTTTCCGGGCTGGCCGGCAAGCGCGACGCGCGCCGGGAGCGAAAATGTGTAGCGCGCGGGCAACATGCGCAAAAAACGAAACGTTTGAAGGCCCGCCAGCGCCAATCGGCAAGAGACCGGCAAGTTTCACGACGTAAGGTCAACGGGTTCGCATCCTCCGCGACGATTCGTCTAGGATTATTCTCATGAAGAAGATGGTTCTCAGCATCGCTGCCGTGGCCATGCTGGCCGGCTTCGCTGCCGGCTGCGCCCAGCCCGAGAAGCCGGCTCCCGCTCCGGTCACCCGCAAGGGCTGATCCAGCCCACGGCCGGTGACGAACAAAGGCGCGCCGGGCAACCGGCGCGCCTTTCTTTTTTTGAGGCATCCCCCGCCGTTGTTGCGAGCGCAGCGAAGCAATCCAGCGTCTCGCTCTACGCCCTCCGGATTGCTTCGCTGCGCTGGCAAAGACGAGGAGCCGCTGGTCACATATTGGCGTAGCCCGGCCCGCCGCCGCCCTCGGGCACCGTCCAGGTGATGTTCTGGGCCGGGTCCTTGATGTCGCAGGTCTTGCAGTGGACGCAGTTCTGCGCGTTGATCACGAAGCGCGGCCCGGTCTTCGCCGCCTCATCGGCATAGACCACCTCATAGACGCCGGCCGGGCAATAGAGCCGCGCCGGCTCGCCATAGAGCGGCAGGTTCTTGTCGATCGGGATCGAGGGATCCGTCAGCTTCAGATGAGCCGGCTGGTCCTCCTCGTGATTGGTCGAGGACAGGAAGACCGAGGACAGCTTGTCGAACGAGATCCTGCCGTCGGGCCGCGGATAAACGATCGGCTTGACCTCGCTGAGAGGTTTAAGCGTCTCGTGGTCCGCCTTGCCGTGCTTCAGCGTGCCGAAGGGCGACCAGCCGAAGAGCTGGTTCAGCCACATGTCGATGCCGCCCAGCGCGATTCCGGCCATCGTGCCGTATTTCGACCAGAGCGGCTTGACGTTGCGCACGGGCTTGAGGTCCGCGCCGATCGGACCGTCGCGCCAGCCCGCCTCGATCTCGACGACCTCGTCATGGGCGCGGCCGGCCGCCAGCGCCGGCACGAGCTTCTCCGCCGCCAGCATACCCGAGAGGATCGCGTTGTGGCTGCCCTTGATGCGCGGCACGTTGACGAAGCCCGCCGAACAGCCGATCAGCGCGCCGCCCGGGAAGGTCAGCTTCGGCACCGACTGGAAGCCGCCCTCGGTGATGGCGCGCGAGCCGTAGGACAGGCGCTTTGCGCCCTCGAACAGGTCGCGGATCATCGGGTGGGTCTTGAAGCGCTGGAACTCGTCGAAGGGCGAGAGCGTCGGGTTGGTGTAGTTCAGGTGCACGACGAAGCCGACCGAGACCAGATTATCGTCGAAATGGTAGATGAAGGAGCCGCCGCCGGTCGAACCATCGAGCGGCCAGCCGAAGGAGTGCTGGACGCGGCCCTTGACGAATTTCTCCGGCTTGACCTGCCAGATTTCCTTGAGGCCGATGCCGTATTTCTGCGGCTCCCGATCCTTGTCGAGACCGAATTTCCGGATCGCGATCTTGGCAAGCGAGCCGCGCGCGCCCTCGCCCAGCAGCGTGTAGCGGCCGCGCAGTTCCATGCCGCGGGTGTATCGCTCGGAGACTTCGCCGTTCTTGGCGATGCCCATGTCGCCGGTGGCGACGCCCAGCACCGCGCCCGACTCGTCGAACAGAAGTTCGGCGGCGGCGAAGCCCGGATAGATCTCGACGCCCAGCGCCTCGGCCTGCGTGGCCAGATAGCGTGCGACAAGGCCGAGCGAGCCGACGAAATTGCCGTGGTTGTTCATCAGCTTCGGCATGCCGAAATTGGGCAGGCGGATGCCGTTCGGCTCGGTGAGGAAATAGAACACGTCCTCGCTGACTTCCGTCGTCAGCGGGCGAGCCTCGTCCTTGCGCCAGTCCGGCAGCAGCGCATCGAGGCCGACGGGGTCGATCACCGCGCCAGACAGGATATGCGCGCCGACCTCGGCGCCCTTCTCGACCACGACGACGGTCAGGTTCTCGTCGAGTTGCTTCAGCCGGATGGCCGCGGCAAGACCGGCCGGACCCGCGCCGACGATGACGACGTCGTAATCCATGCTCTCGCGCGGTTCGCTCTGTGCCTGTTCGAGATCCATGCTGCCCTCCGCGCGGCCCGGACGGGCCTCAAACCGAATTAGTTTATATATGAACTATCTTGCCTGCCCATTCAAGCCGGCGTCGCTCAGTCTGGAAACCCTCTATCGAAGCGGCCGTTCCATTTTGCAACCGCCGCGCTCGCGAAAGCCGATGCCGGCGTGGTAAGCAGGCGACATGACCATCGACACCACCACGCATCCGTTCGAACTGATCGCCTGGTATGCCGAGGCGGGCGTAACCGAGGCGCTGGACGAGACGCCGCAGAATCATTTCGTCGAAGCGCCGCATTTCACCGACGCGCCGCCGGCGCAGGCCGAGCGCGCCGCGCCACAGCCGGCGCGCGCCCTGCCCGCCCAGCGACCGGCGGCTCCGGCTCGCGCCATGCCGGCCGCCGCGACGACGCCCGACGAGGCGCAAGTCTCGGCGCAGGCGCTCGCACGCGAGGCTGCGAGCCTCGACGAGCTGAAGGCGGCGATGGCGCGCTTCGAGGGCTGCGTATTGAAGGCGACGGCCAAGAGCCTCGTCTTCGCCGACGGCAATCCGGCGGCCAGGCTGATGCTGGTCGGCGAGGCGCCGGGCGCGGAGGAGGACCGGCTCGGCCTGCCCTTCGTCGGCAAGTCGGGGCAGCTGCTCGACCGGATGCTGGCGGCGATCGGGCTCACGCGGGCGGAGCATGTCTACATCACCAACCTGCTGCCCTGGCGGCCGCCAGGAAACCGCACGCCGACGCCGCAGGAGGTCGCGATCTGCATGCCCTTCGTGCAGCGCCACATCCAGCTCGTGAACCCCGACATCCTGGTCTGCGTCGGCGCGCCCTCGGCGCAAGGGCTGCTCGGCCTGTTTGGCATCCTCGCCTCGCGCGGGAAATGGCTCGAATACGACACCGGCCAGCGCAAGATCAGGGCGATGGCGACTTTGCACCCGGCCTATCTGCTGCGCCAGCCGCTGCAGAAGCGGCTTGCCTGGCGCGATTTGCGGGCGCTTAAGGCCGCGCTGGAAGCGCGTGGGTAGATTCCGAAGCTGGCGCGAACCCGGCCCGCTATCCAAAGAGTGATTGCTGCGCCTGCGACATTGCGTCTGCCGCCACCGGGCGCAAAATGGCATAACGCTGACCAAGCCCGCCGTCGCAACCTCCGGGTCGGCGCGGGTGCCGGAACGAACGAGTTCGGACGGAGTCTCGCGATGGAAATCGACGCCTTTCTGCTATCGCGCATCCAGTTCGCGTTCACGATCTCGTTCCACATCGTCTTCCCAGCCTTCACGATCGGGCTCTCGGCCTATATCGCGACGCTGCTGGGGATGTGGCTGAAGACCGACGACAAGAAATACCATGTGCTGGCGCGGTTCTGGACGAAGATCTTCGCCGTCTCCTTCGCGATGGGCGTCGTCTCCGGCATCGTCCTGTCCTACCAGTTCGGCACCAATTGGAGCCGGTTCTCGGTCGTCGTCGGAAACGTCATCGGGCCTCTGATCGGCTACGAGGTGCTGACCGCCTTCTTCCTCGAAGCGTCTTTCCTCGGCGTGATGCTGTTCGGCTGGACGCGCGTGCCGCCCTGGCTGCATTTCCTCTCAGCCGTGATCGTCGCGTTCGGCACGGCCCTGTCGGGCTTCTGGATCCTCTCGGCCAATAGCTGGATGCAATATCCGACCGGCCACGAGATGCGCGACGGCATCGCCTATCCGGTCGATTGGTTGCAGATCATCTTCAACCCGACCTTCCCGTTGCGCTTTATGCACATGATGACGGCGGCCTATTTGACCACCGCTTTCGTCGTGCTCGCGACCGGCGCGCGGCACCTGATGGTCGGGCATCGCACCGAGACGGCGAGGACCATGGTGCGGATGGCGATCCTGATGATTGCGATCACCGCGCCGATGCAGGCCGTGATCGGCCACCGCCATGGCGAGGACACGGCAAAATACCAGCCGGCAAAGCTCGCCGCGATCGAGGCGCATTGGGATTCCTCCAAGCCCGCGCCGCTGGTGCTGTTCGCCTGGCCCGACGAGGTCGCCGGCGTCAACCGCTTCGAGATCGCGATCCCCGGCCTTGCGAGCCTGCTCACCCATGGCAGCATGGACGCGCTGTTTCCGAGCCTGAACGATTTCGCCGTGCAAGACCGGCCGCCGGTGAAGATCCCGTTCTTCGGCTTCCGCATCATGGTCGGCATCGGCGTGTTCATGATCCTGTTCGGCTGGCTCGGCGCGCTGCTGTGGTGGAAGGGCAAGGTCTTCGAGGAGCGGCGCTGGCTCTGGGTGGCGCAATACACCTGGCCGCTCGGCTTCGTGGCGATTCTGGCCGGCTGGTTCGTCACCGAGGTCGGCCGCCAGCCCTGGATCGCGACCGGCGTGCTGCGCTCCAAGGACGCGATCTCGCCGGTCACCACCGCGCAGGTCGCGATCTCGCTGGCGCTGTTCGTCTGCGTCTACTGCGTCGTGTTCTCGGCCGGCGTGCTGCTGATCAACCGGCTGATCGGCAAGGGGCCCGACGAGATCACCGGCGAGGAGCCGCCGCAGCAGCCCTCGCAGCGGCCGCTCAAGGCAGCCCAGGCGCCGGCTTCCGAACTCTTCGGCGACGGACATCCCGGCGACGACAAGATCCAGCCGGCGACCTGAAGGGGAAATCCGATATGGAATGGTATCTCCCCGTGATCTGGGCCGGGCTGATCGGCACCGCGGTCATGCTCTATGTCGTGCTCGACGGCTTCGACCTCGGCATCGCGATCCTGTTCCCGACGACGAAGGACGAGGCCGAGCGCGACCAGATGATGAACTCGGTCGCGCCCTTCTGGGACGGCAACGAGACCTGGCTGGTGCTCGGCGGCGGGGGCCTGTGGGTCGCGTTCCCGACGGCTTACGCCATCATCATGCCGGCCTTCTACCTGCCGGTGACGCTGATGCTGCTGGCGCTGATCTTCCGCGGCGTCGCCTTCGAGTTCCGCTGGGTGGCCAAACCCAACCACCGCGTCTGGGATCTCGCCTTCTGGGCCGGCTCGACGCTGGCGGCCTTCTCGCAGGGGGTCATCCTCGGCGGCATGATCCAGGGCATCACCGTGGTGAACCGCGAATTCGCCGGCGGCCCGTTCGACTGGTTCACGCCGTTCACGCTGATGTGCGGGGCCGGCGTCGTCGTCGGCTACGCCCTGCTGGGCGCGACCTGGCTGATCTACAAGACGGAAGGGCGCGTCGCCGAGCATGCCCGCGCGCTGTCCAAGAAGCTGCTGATCGGGCTGCTGCTGTTTGCGGTCATCGTCTCGCTCTGGACGCCCTATGCGCATCCTCGCATCGCGGAGCGCTGGTTTGCGATGTCCAACCTGGTCTGGCTCTGGCCGTTCCCGCTGCTGACGGCCTTGTGCGGCTTCCTTGCGTGGAAGCGGCTGCACGGGAAGCACGAGTTCACGCCGTTTGCGCTGACCATCGCGATCTTCGTTTTGTGCTTCCTCGGGCTCGCGATCTCGAACTACCCCTATCTGGTGCCGCCGAGCCTGACGATCTGGGACGTCGCCGCCGCGCCGGCCTCCCATGTGTTCGTGTTGATCGGAGTGAGCTTCCTGCTGCCGATGATCCTGTTCTACACGGCGTTCGTGTACTGGACGTTTCGCGGCAAGGTGAAGATCGACGGCGGGTATCATTGAGGTCGTCGGGAACACCTACCATGTGCCGCTCGTTGCAATGACCGCTTGAGTTCCGGGGCTCTCTCACAGAGATTGCGCCGGACACGTCCAGGGGCTCTGCCATGAAGTGGGAAGATTACCGCCAGTCCGAGAATCTCGAGGACCGGCGCGGCGGCGGTGGCGGCGGCGATTTCGCCGGGCTGCCCGGCGGGCGCGGAGGCCTCGGCATCGGCACCATGGTCGTGCTCGGCCTCGTCGGCTGGGCGCTCGGCATCGATCCGCGCCTGCTGATCGGCGGGGCCGAGATGATCGGCGGCATCGGCGGGCGCCAGGCGCCGACGCAGGAGACGCGCCGCTCGGCCGGGCCGCCGGCCGACGAGATGGGCCGCTTCGTCTCGGCCGTTCTGGCGCAGAACGAGGACGTCTGGACCAAGCTCCTGCCGCAGCAGGCCAACCGCCGCTACGAGCAGCCCCGCCTCGTCCTGTTCGACCGGGTCACCAGCTCGGCCTGCGGGCGGGCGCAATCGGCGATGGGGCCGTTCTACTGCCCGCCCGACAAGCGCGTCTATCTCGACACCTCCTTCTTCCAGGAGATGCAGCGCAAGCTCGGCGGCGGCGGCGATTTCGCCTATGCCTATGTCATCGGCCACGAGGTCGCCCACCACATCCAGAACCTGATCGGCATCCTGCCCAAGGCGAACGAATTGCGCGAACGCTCAGGCGAGCGCGAGGCCAACCTGATCTCGGTGCGCATCGAACTGCAGGCCGACTGCTTCGCCGGCGTCTGGGCCAATCACGTCCAGGCGATGGGCCGCATCGACGCCGGCGACATCGACCAGGCGATGAAGACGGCCTCGGCCATCGGCGACGACCGGCTGCAAAAAGCCTCGCAAGGCCAGATCGTGCCGGATTCCTTCACGCACGGCTCCTCGGCACAGCGCACCCGCTGGTTCACCACCGGGCTGCGCTCGGGGTCGATGCAGAGCTGCGATACGTTCCGGACGAACCAGCTCTAGAGGCGTCAGCCCCGCTCCCGCCTGACGGCCAGGCGACGCGGCGCGCCGCCGAGGCGGCCCGCCATCACCAGCGCCTTGGGCAGCACGAGGCCGGCGCGCAGCCGGCGCGCGCCAAACGAGATCGCGGCGCGCTCGCGCAGCGAACCGGCGACCCCGCGCAGCGGGATCAGCGCCGGGATGTCGGGGCTGAGCATCAGATGCCGGTCGACGGCCTGGGCCCAGTGCGGCTGCGGCACGTCGCCGGAATCGAGCAGGATCAGCCAATCGCCACGCGCCTCGGCCGCGCCCAGATGCCAGCCTTCGGCCCCGCCTGCGCGCAGATAGCTCGCGCCCGTGGCGTCGGCCAGCCGCTCGATCTCGGCGTCGCCCGCCGCATCGACGACGACGGCATGGCCGAGGAAGCCGTCGGCCACGGCCGGGATCAGCACGGAAAACGTCGCGGCGAGGGCGGAGGCTGGGCCATCCGCCCGGATGACGGCTGTGAGCATGCGCAATCCTTATGACGCAGCGCAGCATGTCGCAATCCTGTCACTTGCAATCTGTTCCTGATATGTTCACATACGGAAGACGAAATCCGGCCGATTCCCGGCCCCTATGACACCCGGCGGCGCCCCATGACACAGGCCAGACCCTCCTCACGGCCGATTCCCGCCCAGATGCTGCGGCGGCGCGACGCCGAGCCGGCCTCCGTCTCGGCCCGTGTCGCCCCGCTCGATCCGCTCGCCTATGCCGGACACCGGATCGACCCCGAGAGGCGGCGCGGGCGCGGCGCGACGATCAATCCCGGCGGCCGCTTCGAGTCCGAGCAGCGCGTCAGCGAGGATGATGGCTGGGGGACGCTCGGCGAACTGCCCGCCTTCAGGACCGAGGTTTCAATCGAGAAGCCGAGGACGATCATCACCCGCAACGACTCGCCCGACATCTCGTTCGACCGCTCGATCAACCCCTATCGCGGCTGCGAGCATGGCTGCGTCTATTGCTTCGCGCGGCCGAGCCACGCCTATCTCGGCCTGTCGCCGGGGCTCGACTTCGAGAGCAAGCTGACCGCCAAGCCCGATGCGGCGCTGCTGCTGGAGAAGGAGCTCGCGGCCGCCTCCTACCAGCCGCGCACCATCGCGATCGGCACCAACACCGACGCCTATCAGCCGATCGAGAAGAAGCTCAGGATCATGCGCGCGATTCTGGAGGTGTTGCAGCGCTTCAACCATCCGGTCGGCATCGTCACCAAATCGGCGCTGGTGCAGCGCGACATCGACATTCTCGCGCCCATGGCGGCGCAGGGTCTGGCCAAGGTCGCAATCTCGCTGACGACGCTCGACCCTAAGGTGGCGCGCACCATGGAGCCGCGCGCCGCCTCGCCGGCCAAGCGGCTGGAGACGATCCGCCGGCTCGCGGAGGCCGGCATCCCGGTCACCGTACTGGTCGCGCCGATCATCCCGGCGATCAACGAGCACGAGATCGAGCGCATCCTTGACGCAGCCAAGGCAGCGGGTGCGAGCGAGGCGGGCTATGTGCTGCTGCGGCTGCCGCTGGAGGTGAAGGATCTGGTCCAGGACTGGCTTCTGACGCACCACCCCGACAAGTTGCGCCATGTCGTCTCGCTGATCCGCTCGACGCGCGGCGGCAAGGATTACGACGCGGCCTGGGGGCAGAGGCAGGTGGGCTCGGGCCCCTATGCCTGGATGATCGGGCGGCGCTTTGAGATGGCGGCCGAGAGGCTCGGCTTCAACGGCGCGAGGCTCAGGCTGCGCAGCGACCTGTTCCTCAAGCCGGAGAAGGAGAAGGCGCAGTTGAGCTTGTTTTGACGGATCGACGGAACCTCGCCGTCATGCTCGCCCTTGTGGCGAGCATCCACGTCCTGGACGTAGGGCGCGACGCGCGAAGACGTGGATGGTCGGGACAAGCCCGACCATGACGGGGAAGAGGGCCGAGGGGATGATGGGGATAGTGCTGTCGATGGCGTGGCCTACCGGCAGCGAATTCGCCATAAGCCCCTCATGCTCCCCGATTTCAGCCGCGAGACGCAAGCCATCGCCGCCGGCCTCTGGCCCGTGGCCGGCATCGACGAGGTCGGGCGTGGGCCGCTGGCCGGGCCGGTGGTGGCGGCGGCCGTGATTCTCGATCCGGTCTGCATGCCGGAGGGCCTGTGCGATTCGAAGCTCCTGAGTGCAAGCGAGCGCGACAGGCTGTTCGCCGAGATCGCAGCCAGCGCGCTCGCCGTCAGCGTCGCCAGCGCCACGGCGGTCGAGATCGACGCGATCAACATCCGGCAGGCGACGCTGCTGGCGATGCGGCGCGCGGTTGCCGGGTTGGCCGTGAGGCCGGCCTTCGTCCTGGTCGACGGCAACGATCCCCCGTCCTTCGCCTGCCCTTCGGAGGCGCTCGTCGGCGGCGACAATCTCTCCTGCTCGATCGCTGCGGCCTCCATCGTCGCCAAGGTGACGCGGGACGCGATGATGGCGCGGCTCTGCGCCCGCCATCCGGCCTATGGCTTCTCGCGCCATGTCGGCTATGGCACGGCGCAGCATCGGGCCGCGCTTGCGGCCCACGGCCCATGCCCCCAGCATCGCTATTCCTTTGCGCCGGTGAAGGGCGTCTGGCGGCGGTGAGGCTTTTCTCGTCATGGTCGGGCTTGTCCCGGCCATCCACGTCTTCACTCGTCGCGCTCCACGACCAAGACGTGGATGGTCGCCACAGGGGCGACCATGACGGGATGGAAAGCGGCCGCGCGTTAACCCGCGCTTAGGAATTCGCATTATCCGCCAACATGATGGGCAAAATCTGCAGCCCCAAAACGAGACGCATTTTTTTCAAACGAGAAACCCGGCTTTTACCCTGTCCCGGCATGATCGCTCACGTTGAAGTTGCGTAACGGTCTTGGGGCGTCATGGGTATTTTGCGTACCGGGACCACCAGCGCCGCCGTCCGGATTCAGGTTTCGCGTACCGGACGGCCCGCGCTGGAGTCACGGATCAGGGCCGGGGCCCTCGCCGGGAACAGCCTTGCCGAGAACATCGCTCTCGTTCCGGAGCTCCCGCTCGATCAGGTGCTCGTCGGCGATTGCGTCGCCGCGATCAACGCCCTGCCGGCGGCCAGCGTCGATCTCGTCTTCGCCGATCCGCCCTATAATCTCCAGCTCGGAGGCGATCTGCGCCGGCCCGACGACAGCCTCGTCGACGCGGTCGACGACGACTGGGACAAGTTTTCCTCCTTCGCCGAATACGACGCCTTCACCCGCGAATGGCTGACAGCCTGCCGCCGCGTGCTCAAGCCCAATGGCGCGCTCTGGGTCATCGGCAGCTATCACAACATCTTCCGCGTCGGCTCGATCCTGCAGGATCTCGGCTTCTGGATGCTGAACGACATCGTCTGGCGCAAGGCCAACCCGATGCCGAACTTTCGCGGCCGTCGCTTCACCAACGCCCATGAGACGCTGATCTGGGCGGCGCGCGGCGAAAGCTCGAAATACACCTTCCATTACGAGGCGCTGAAGGGCGGCAATGACGATTTGCAGATGCGCTCGGACTGGTATCTGCCGCTCTGCACCGGCGAGGAGCGCCTGAAGGACGGCGCGGGCGCCAAGGTGCATCCGACGCAGAAGCCCGAGGCGCTGCTCGCCCGCGTCATGCTGTCTGCGAGCAATCCCGGCGACGTCATCCTCGATCCGTTCTTCGGCACCGGCACGACCGGCGCGGTCGCAAAGGCGCTCGGCCGGCATTTCATCGGCTGCGAGCGCGAACAGGTTTATGCCGATGCCGCGCGCAAGCGCATCGCGGCCATCACGCCGCTGCCGCCTGAGGCCTTCGCAACCGCGCCCTCCAAGCGCAGCGAGCCGCGCGTGGCGTTCCTCAGCCTCGTCGAGGCCGGGCTGGTGAAGGCAGGCGAGACCGTCTTCGACGCGAAGCGGCGGCACAAGGCGATCATCCGCGCCGACGGCACGCTGCTGCTCGGCCCGGCCGTGGGCTCGATCCACAAGATCGGCGCGCTGGCGCAGGGCCTGCCGGCCTGCAACGGCTGGACCTTCTGGCATGTCGAGCGCAAGGGCGAGCCGCTGCTGCTCGACGTGCTGCGGACCGGAATCAGGGCGGAGATGGCGGCAGCCTGAGCCCCTCCAGCCCCGCCTCGACAACCTTCAGCATCAGGCTCGACAGCGGCTCCTCGCGCAGTTTTGCGAGTGGCGTGAAGCGCATGCTCGCCGGGGCCGGCGTCACGGCCGGGGCTTGCGCCGCGAAGACCGTCAACTCCAGTGGGAAATGCGTGAAGACGTGGCGCACCGGCGCCGGGAGCTTGCGCCAGTTCGCCCTCGTCGGCGCGTCGTCGCCAGCCGTCGCGAGCAGATAGCCCGCGCTCCACTCGCTTGTGGGAACCTCGGCCATGCCGCCGAGCAGGCCCTTGTCGGGCCGCGTGCGCAGCAGCACCGAGCCGTCATCGCGCAGCAGGACGAAGGCTGAGCCGAAGCGTGTCGGGCCGGTCTTCTTCGCGCCCTTGCGCGGATAAGTCTCCTGCGTGCCGGCCGCCCGCCCCCGGCAGGGCTCGCGCCAGGGGCATAGCGCGCAGGCGGGCGAGCGCGGGGTGCAGATCGTCGCGCCGAGATCCATAAGGGCTTGCGCGAAGTCTCCCGGCCGCGATCGCGGCAGCAGGCCGAGCACACGCTCGCGCACCAGCGGCTTGGCGGCAGGCATGACCTCCTCGATGGCGAAGAGGCGCGTCACCACGCGCTCGACATTGCCATCGACGGCCGCGGCCGGACGGTCGAAGGCGATGGCCGCGACCGCGCCGGCCGTATAGGCGCCGATGCCGGGCAGCGCGCGCAAACCATCTTCCGTGTCGGGGAAACGGCCGCCATGCCCGGCCACGACAGCCTTGGCGCAGGCGTGGAGATTTCTGGCTCGCGAGTAGTAGCCCAGCCCGGCCCAGGCCTGCATCACCGCCTCGGATGGCGCATCCGCCAGCGCCTGCACGGTCGGGAAGCGCGCCATGAAGCGCTCGTAATAGGGTTTCACCGCCGCGATCGTGGTCTGCTGCAGCATGATCTCGGAGGCCCAGACGCGATAGGGATCGGCGCTCTCGCCCGGCAGCGCGCGCCAGGGCAGCGCGCGGCGATGGCGGTCGTACCAGGCGAGGAGGTCGGCTGCGGAGGGGAGCATTCGAGGGTATGTAGCGGGTCGGCGAGGCCGGGCAAGCCGGTTATGCAGTTCGCCAGGCCATCGTCATGGCGTCATGTTGGCCGTCGCCGTGCCGCCTCTTCCCTTCTCCCGGGTGGCAGAAGGTGGCCCGGAGGGCCGGATGCGGGCCTGCCGCCGCGGTTTTCAGGTGCAACGGCTCCGTCGCGCCTCTTGCAATCAGCGGCAGGCCCTCATCCCTGCCCTTCTCCCATCCGGGAGAAGGGTTCTTCCAGCGCCTTTCGACTAAACGGCTATTTGATCACGACCCGTTGAGGAACTATTCGGATCGGTTGCAGGAGTGGATCAGATTGTCGATTCTAATGTAAAATGGTACGCGTAACTCAAGTTCACTGACCAGCGAGTTCTACAATGAACTCTCGCGATAACCCTGCACCGCCCTTTAACGCTCTTGTAGCCGCTGCATGTGTGTGCGGGCTTTATCCCGTTGCGGTAGCTGGATTTGAGTATCTGGAACATTGGCGTCAAGGCTCAGCTCTCGCCGCGCAGAATATATTAAATGCATTCTGGCCGTTTGAATTATGGCTTGCATCGACTTTCGGCGCAGTCGCCGTTCTCAGAATGGGCCGACCCAACCTATCTATGGCTTTGGCTCTTCTACCGCTTCTTGTCATAGTCATAGGATGAGGTCGAACAGGCAGCGGTGCCCCCTCCCAGCCAACATCTAGGAGACAACGGACGTCGACTTGCAGCCCTACCGCCACCGCCCCACAATGCGCCATGGCTCCCAAACCCCTCGCCGACCTGATCGACGACTGCCTTGCGCCCGCCCTGAAGGCACAGGGCTTCGCCGGCCGCGCCATAGTCGCGCTCTGGCCGGAGATCGTCGGCGAGCGTCTGGCGCAACGCTCGCGGCCGCTCAAGATCGACTGGCCGCGCCGCAGGCCTGCGCCGGGTGAGACGCCGGAGCCCGCGACTTTGGTGGTGCGCGTCGAGGGCGCGTTCGCGCTCGACATGCAGCAGGCCGGGCCGCTGGTGCTGGAGCGGGTCAACACGCATCTCGGCTGGCGCGCGGTCGGCAAGCTCGTACTCAAACAGGGACCGGTGTCGCCGCCGCCGGCCAAGGAGCGACCCGCTCCGCCCGATGCCGCGACGCTCGAACGCATCGCCGGCCAGGTCTCCGGCGTGGCCGATCCCGATCTGCGCGCAGCGCTGGCGCGGCTGGGCGCGGCCATCGCGCAGCGCAAGAGCGCCCCCGCCGACACGGCTTCGTGAGCGCGACGACGCAACGCCCGAACCGATCTTGCCACAATCCTGTTGGCCAGTATGGTCGCCGCAACCGATTTGACCGTTTTCAAGGACCAAGACGATGACCAACAGGCGACAGCTCCTGACCGGCGCAGCCGGGATCGCCGCCGCGACCCTGCTGGCCGCGCCCGCCGCGCAGGCGCAGTCCGACCTGACCACGGCCGGGCCACTCGGCGATGTCTGGCTCGGCGAGGCCAGCGCCAAGGTCTCGATCATCGAATACGCCTCGCTGACCTGCGGCCATTGCGCGACCTTCCACAAGGACACCTGGCCGGCGCTGAAGGCGAAATACATCGACACCGGCAAGGCGCGCTTCACGCTTCGCGAATTCCCGCTCGATCCGCTGGCTACCGCCGGCTTCATGCTGTCGCGCTGCAACGGCAACGACAAATACGTCGCCATGACCGACATGCTGTTCGCGCAGCAGAAGGTCTGGGCCTTCACCGACAAGCCGGTCGATGCGCTGTCGACCATGGTGAAACAGGCCGGTTTCACACAGGAATCCTTCGAGGCCTGCTTGAAAAGGCAGGATATCTATGACGCCGTCACAGCCGTGAAGGATCGTGGCGCGAAGGCTGGCGTGAACTCGACGCCGACCTTCTTCATCAACGGGCAGAAGCATTCAGGTGCGCTCTCGATCGCCGAGTTCGACAAGATCCTGGCCCCGCTTCTGGCGGGCTGAGGGCATGTTTGCTTCCTTCTCCCCTTGGGGGAGAGGGTGGCAGCGCGCAGCGCTGACGGATGAGGGCGGCACCGCTTGGCGATCCGGTGAAGGAAGAGCGTCGGCGCGGCCCTCATCCGTCTCGGCTCCGCCGAGCCACCTTCTCCCCCGGGGGGAGAAGGAGCGCGCGCCATGCAGCTGACGCGCCTCAAGCTCTCCGGCTTCAAGACCTTCGTCGAGCCGACCGAATTCCTGATCGAGCCGGGGCTGACCGGCGTCGTCGGGCCCAATGGCTGCGGCAAGTCCAATCTCGTCGAGGCGCTGCGCTGGGTGATGGGCGAAAGCTCGTTCAAGAACATGCGCGGCTCGGGCATGGACGACGTCATCTTCGCCGGTTCGAGCGACCGGCCCGGCCGCAACATGGCCGAGGTCGCGCTGACGCTTGACAACAGCGACCGAAAGGCCCCGGCCGCCTTCAACGAGACCGACGTGCTCGAAGTCACCCGCCGGATCGAGCGCGAGGAGGGCTCGACCTATCGCGTCAACGGCAAGGAGGTCCGTGCGCGGGATGTGCAACTGCTCTTCGCCGATGCGGCCACGGGCGCGCGCTCGCCGGCGCTGGTGCGGCAGGGCCAGATCAGCGAGATCATCTCCGCCAAGCCGCAATCGCGCCGGCGCATCCTGGAGGACGCGGCGGGGATCGCCGGGCTGCACAGCCGCCGACACGAGGCCGAACTGCGGCTGAAAGGGGCCGAGGACAATCTCACCCGGCTGGAGGATGTGCTGGCTGAGATCGACGGGCAGATCGAGGCGTTGCAACGCCAGTCGCGGCAGGCATCGCGCTACCGCAGCCTCGCCGCCGATATCCGCCGCGCCGAGGCCGTGCTGGCGCTGATCGCTCATCACGAGGCGCGGATGCAGGCGGCCCAGGCCGAGCAGGCGCTGGAAGCGGCAGTCCGGGCAGTTGCCGACCAGACCGGCATCCAGGCCGAGGCCGCGCGGCTGCAGGCGGTTGCCGCGCATGCGCTGCCCGCCCTGCGCGAGAGCGAGGCCGGGGCTGCGGCGGGGCTCGTCAGGCTCAAGCGCGGGCTCGACGAGATCGAGGCTGAGAACCGCCGCGCCAAACTGCGCGCCGAGGAACTGGGACGGCGGCTCACCGAGTTGCAGGGCGACCTCGCCCGGCAGGACGCGATCGCCCGCGACGCCAGCGACAGCCTGGCGCGGCTGGGCGCGGAGGACGATGGCCTCAAGGCCGATGGCGAGGGCGCGGCGGCGACCGCCGAGGCTGCCGGCGGCGCCTTAAGCGAAACCGAGGCGGCGCTGGGCGAGGCCGAGGCCGAGCATGCCGCCCGCCAGACGCAAGCCGCGGAACTGACGGCGCGGCGCGGCGCGCTCGAACGGGCGTTGCGCGAGGCGCGCGAGCGGTCGACGCGGGCGACGTCGGAGCGCGAGAAGCTGCTGCGCGATCAGGCGGCGCTCGACGCCGGCAGCGCCGCGACCCCGCTTGAGGCGCTGCGCGAGAGCGTCGGACAAGCCGAGGCGGCGATGGGCGAGGCCGATGGCGCGGCCGCCGCCGCGCGCGGCGCGCTCGCTTCCGCACGCGACCGCGAAACCCAACTGCGGGGGCCGCTGGCCGAAGCCGATCGAAAGGCACAGCGGCTGGAGACCGAGATCCGGACGCTGCAAAAGCTGCTCGCGCCCGCGACCGGCGATCTGTTTCCGGCCGTGATCGAGGCGATCAGCGTCGCCAGGGGGTTCGAGACGGCACTGGGGGCGGCGCTCGGCGACGATCTCGACGCCGCGAGCGACACAGCCGCCCCGACGCATTGGCGCGAGACGACGCCCGGCGCTGACGATCCGGCGCTGCCCGAGGGCATAGAGCCGCTCGGGCGGCATGTCCGTGCGCCCGCCGCGCTGGCGCGACGGCTGGCGCAGATCGGCGTGGTTTCGCGCGGCGACGGCCAGAGGCTGCGCGAGATACTGAAGCCCGGCCAGCGGCTGGTTTCGCGCGAGGGCGACATCTGGCGCTGGGACGGTTTTTCCAGCGCGGCCGAGGCGCCCTCCCCGGCCGCGCGCCGGCTGGCCGAGAAGAACCGGCTCGGCGATCTCGAACGCGAGGCGCAGGGCGCGCGCGAGGCGGCCGAAGCCGCGCGCGACGGGCTCGATGCGGCGGCGCTCGCCGCGCGCCAGGCCGCGCAGTCCGAAAGCGCGGCGCTGGAGGCGGTGCGGCTCGCCCGGCGCGGGCTCGACCAGACCCGCGAGCAGCTTGCGGCGGCTGAACGCAAGGCCGGCGAGGTCGCGGCGAGGCGCTCGGCGCTGACCGAGGCGATCGGCCGGCTCGGCCAGAGCATTGCCGAGGCGGCGGCTCAAGGCACGGCGCAGGAGGAGGCCATCGCCGCCCTGCCGCCCTCGACCGAACTCGACCATGCCCTGCTGCAGGCGCGCGCCGTGCTCGGAGAGCGCCGCGCGGCGGCGTCGGACGCCCGCGCCCGGGTCCAGACGCTGGCGCGCGAGGCGGAACTGAGGACAAGGCGGCGCGCGGCCATCGCGACCGAGATCGCAGCCTGGCGCGAGCGCTCGGCCGCCAGCGGGCAGAGCGCCGGGGAGATGCGCGGGCGGATCGACGCGATCACGGCGGAGCAGGCGGCGCTGCTGGAGGCGCCCGACACCTATCTGGTCGAGCGCCGCCGGCTTCTCGCCGAGATCGAAACCGCCGAGGCAGCGCGGCGCGCGGCGGCCGATGCGCTGGCGGCGGGCGAAGTCGCGCTGGCTGACGCCGACCGGAGGGCGCGGGCCGGGCTCGAAGGGCTCGCCGGCGCGCGCGAGGCCCGCGCCGCGGCGGAAGCGCGGCTGGAGGCGGCGCGCCAGCGCGTGGTCGATGTCGAGCGTCAGATCGAGGACGGGCTGGAGACGGACCCGGCGGGCCTCGGCAAGATTGCTGGCGTTGCGCCGGGCGAGACCCTGCCGCAGGCCGAGGCTGTCGAGCGGCGGCTCGGCGGGTTGAAGGCCGAGCGCGAGCGGCTGGGCGCGGTGAACCTGCGCGCCGAGGACGAATTGTCGGAGATCGAAGGCAAGCGCAAGAACCTCTCGGCAGAGCGCGACGACCTCGCCGAGGCGATCCGCCGGCTGCGGCAGGCGATCGGCGCGCTCAACCGCGAGGGGCGCGAGCGGCTGCTGGCGGCCTTCGAGATCGTCAACGGCCATTTCCAGCAGCTTTTCGGCGTGCTCTTCGGCGGCGGCACGGCCGAACTGACGCTGGTCGATTCCGACGATCCGCTCGAAGCCGGGCTCGAAATCATCGCCCGCCCGCCCGGCAAGAAGCCGCAGGTGATGACGCTGCTCTCGGGCGGCGAGCAGGCGCTGACCGCGACCGCGCTGATCTTTGCGGTGTTCCTGACCAATCCCTCGCCGATCTGCGTGCTCGACGAGGTCGATGCGCCGCTCGACGACGCCAATGTCGAGCGCTATTGCGACCTGCTCGACGAGATGTCGCGGACGACGCAGACGCGCTTCATCCTGATCACCCACAACCCCATCACCATGGCGCGGATGGACCGACTCTTCGGCGTCACCATGGCCGAGCGCGGGGTCAGCCAGATGGTCTCGGTCGATCTCGATACAGCCGAGCGCATCCGCGAGGCCGTCTGAAAAAAGGCCACAATCGTCTTCGCAATGCGGCAAGAATGTCGCATCTGGCCTGAATTTATAATCATATCAATATCTTAATATGGTTTTGCCTGCCTTGACAGCGCTCCGGACGGGCAATAAAGGAGGCCGTGCTGACGACGGCTCGATGCGCGGGATCAGACAAGGTCATGGGTGTTCTCAGGCCGAACGTGGGCATCTCACGGTCCGGGGAGAACATCCACCATGTCGGAACCCGATAAGAACGCCTCGGATTCGGAGCTGCGCGCGAGACTGAGTTCTCTGAAATCCGCTCTCGGGCGGGCGGAAGGGGACGCCAAGCCGGGTTCCACCCGGGCCGGACAGGATGGCGCCCTTGCGGGCGCGATGTCGTCCGGGTTTCGGGCCGCCACCGATCTCGCAGGCGGCATCATCGCGGGCGCCCTTCTGGGGTACCTCGGAGACCGGTGGCTGGGAACGTCCCCGTTCCTGCTGATCGCCTTCCTGGTGATCGGAACCATCGCCGGTCTGCGCTCCGTCTATCGGCTCGGCGCACGTCCGACTCACCGGTCGGGTCCTGGCGCTTCGACCAAAGAGTGAACTGAAGCGGCGGCCCTTCCCGGCCGCGCATGAGGGATTTGACCATGGCGGCCGGTGGCGGAATCGATCCGATCTACCAATTCCAGATCAAGCCGATCGTGCCCCTGCGTCCGTTCGGGCTGGACCTCTCCTTCAGCAACGCCTCGCTGTTCATGGTGCTGACGGTCGCCGCCGTCTCCCTGATCATGATCTACGGCTCGAGCCAGCGCGCCACCGTTCCGGGACGGCTGCAGTCGCTCGCCGAGATCATCTACGAATTCGTGGCCTCCACCGTCACGGGCGTGATGGGCAAGCAGGGCATGGTGTTCTTCCCGTTCGTGTTCTCGCTCTTCATGTTCGTGCTGATGGCCAACATGCTCGGCATGATCCCGGGCTCGTTCACCGTCACCAGCCACATCATCGTCACCGCCGCCTTCGCCTTCCTCGTGATCGGCGTGGTGCTGGTCTACGGCATCATGAAGCATGGCAGCCATTTCTTCGGGCTGTTCGTGCCCTCCGGCGTGCCCGGCTGGCTCCTGCCCTTCATGGTGCTGATCGAGGCCGTCTCCTTTGTCTCGCGGCCGATCTCGCTGTCGCTTCGCCTGTTCGGCAACATGCTGGCCGGCCATATCGCGCTCAAGGTCTTCGGCGGCTTCGTCGTGGCGCTGATCGCCAGCGGCGGCATCGGCTACGTCATCGCGCCGCTGCCGCTCCTGCTGGCGGTCGCGCTGACCGCGCTCGAATTCCTCGTCGCCTTCCTGCAGGCCTATGTCTTCGCGATCCTGACCTGCGTCTATCTCAACGATGCCCTGCATCCCGGCCACTGAGCCGGGGCCTGGATCGCCAAGCGTTCACTCTCACCTTCAGTTCATCCCGCCCTCACTGCTTTACACACCGGAGAAAGACCATGGACGCTACTGCAGCCAAGTATCTCGGCGCTGGCCTCGCCTGCCTCGGAATGGGCCTCGCCGCCATCGGCGTCGGCAGCATTTTCGGCAACTTCCTGTCGGGCGCGCTGCGCAACCCCTCGGCTGCCGACGGCCAGTTCGGCCGCGCCTTCATCGGCGCAGCGCTCGCCGAAGGTCTGGGCATTTTCTGCTTCGTCGTCGCGCTCGTCCTGATGTTCGTGCTCTGACCACCGGTCACCGCCTGATGATCCGCGCGCCGGTGCTTGCCAAAGCCGCCGGCGCGCGCCCGAATTTTCCTTCGCTTGCAGGTTTTTCTGCGCTTGCAGGTTTTTCTGCGCTTGCAGGTTTTTCTGCGCTTGAGAGGCACGCCATGCCGGTTCGACCGTCACCGTCTTTGGGAACCGCACGCGCCGGCGCGACGTTTGCCGCGCTGTCAGTCCTGATCCTGACGGGGGCCGCACAGGCCCAGACCGCGCGCGGCGCGAAGGCGTCCTTTCCGCCCTTCGACGCCACCACCTTCGCAGGGCAGTTGTTCTGGCTCGCGATCACCTTCGGCGTCCTCTACTGGCTGATGTCGACGATCGCGCTGCCGCGCGTCGGCGCCATCCTGGAAGAGCGCGCCGGCACGATCTCGCGCGACCTCGACAACGCCGCGCAGATGCAGGCCAAGGCGGAAGAGACCGCCAAGGCCTATGAGACGGCGCTGGCCGAGGCCCGCAAGAACGCCCAGGGCATCGCGCAGGCAGCGCGCGACGCCGGAGCCAAGGCATCCGACGAGCGCCGCCACGTCGTCGAGGCGGAGCTTTCCGCCAAGCTGACCGCGGCCGAGGCGACGATCGCTTCGACCAAGACCGCCGCGATGCAGAATGTCCGCGGGCTCGGCAGCGAGGTCGCCGTCGCCATCGTCACCAAGCTGACCGGCCAGTCGCCGAGCGCGTCCGAGGCATCGGATGCGGTCGACCAGGCCCTGGCGCGCGGCTAGAGCCGGATCCAGCCAGACTGAATCAGTCTGGCTGGTGAATCCGTCTCTAAATATTGGATTGAGACGCCTGATCCTGTCGGATCAGGCTCTGGGAGAGAACCAATGGATACCCTTTGGGTCGCCGTCGCCCTCGTCATCTTTCTGGCCGTGCTCGTGAAGTTCGGCGTCCACACCAAGATCGTCGCCGCGCTGGATTCGCGCGGCGAGAAGGTCGCGCAGGAGTTGGCCGAGGCACGCCGCCTGCGTCAGGAGGCCGAGAAGCTGCTCGCCGAGTATGAGGGCAAGCGCAAGGCCGCCGAGGCCGAAGCCGCCGGCCTGATCGCCGCCGCCAAGGAGGAGGCCCAGCGCCTCTCGGCGGAAGCCGAAGCCAAGCTCAACGACTTCGTGGCGCGCCGCACCAAATCGGCGCAGGAGAAGATCGCCCAGGCCGAGGTTCAGGCCGAGGCCGAAGTCCGCGCCGCCGCGGCGGAGGCCGCCGCCAAGGCCGCCGAGATCATCCTGCGCAGCCAGATGGGCGGCAAGGCCGGGGACACGGCCTTTGCGTCGGGCCTGCAAGAGGTCAAGGCGAAGCTGAACTGAGCTACGCTCGGCGGTTGCTTGAAATTGAAGAACGCCGCGATCCGCCGAGGATCGCGGCGTTCTTCGTTTCTTGGGTGACTGGGTTTTCTTGGGTGACTGGCGAAATCGCCCGAATTACCTCCGCGCCGTTATCCCGGGCGCAGCGCAGCGGAGACCCGGGACCCATTCCGGAACGCTTCTCGGAAAGGTTCAGGAATGGGTCCCGGATCGGCGCGGCTTCGCCGCTTGTCCGGGATGACCCCCCGTTTAATCCAGCGACTGATAAAATCAGTTCGAAGCGGTCGTCGTCTGCGCCGGACGCGGGATCGCCGGCGGCTTTGGCGCGACGCTCGTCACCGGCGGCTTGGGCTTTGGCCGGCGCGGCTGGATCGTCGAGGTGACGATGCCCTGGGGCGTGTCGAGCCCGTAGATGTCCTCGCGGAACTGGACCTGGCCGTCGGCGCCCTGCCAGCCGGTAAGATAGACCCAGGCGACCGGCACCGACTTCTTCAGCGCGATGTTCTTGCGCTCCCCCTTGGCGATCTCGGCCTCGAGCGCGGGGAGGGTCCACTCGCTGCCCTCCAGCAGCCAGGCCGCGAGATCGCGCACGCCCTCGACGCGGGCGCAGCCCGAGGAGTTGAAGCGGACATCGTTGCGAAAGAGCGATTTCTTGGGCGTGTCGTGGAGATAGACAGCCTCGCTGTTGGGCATGTCGATCTTGAGCTGGCCGAGCGCGTTGTCGGGGCCGGGATCCTGCCGGACGGTGAAATAGGGCGCGGTCAGGCCAGCCCAGTTCACAGTGGCGGGGTCGATCTCTCGGTTTTCCGCGCCGAGCAGCTTCATATGCGATTTCGCCAGGAAATCCGGCTCCTTGCGCATCTTGGGTATGATGTCGGCCTTCACGATCGAGGTCGGCGCGGTCCAGTAGGGGTTGAGGTTGACCGAGGTGATGCTGGCCTGCAGCACCGGCGATTGCCGGTCGGCGCGACCGACGATCGCCAGATGGCGGCGCTGCACGATGCCGTTCTCGACCGCCTCGACGCTGGCGCCTGGAATGTTGACCACGACATAGCGTTCGGCGAAGACGAAGCCCTTGCTGTTCAGCCGCTCCAGCGTGGCGGTGAGCTGGTTCAGACGGGTCTCGACCGGCACGTTCAGCGCCTTCAGCGTCAGACGGCCGACCGTGCCGAGATCGGACAGGCCGTGGCGGCGCTGGAAGCGCTTGACGGCGTCGATCACCGACGCGTCGTAGATGTCTCCGGGCAGCGAGGAGGGAGCGAGATCGCCGCTCAGCATAAGCCTGTGCTTCAGCACGGCGACGTCGGGACCCTGCATGTCGGGCTTCAGAAGCGTGAGCGAAGACGGCACCTTCGGCCAGCCGCCGCGGCCGGCGACGTCCTCATGGGCGATCAGGGCCTCCAGCGTGCGGTCATAGGTGTTGGGGCCGTAGCTCGGCTCGTTGGCGCGCGCGCCGGCAGCGCCCAGCAGGAGCGCGAAGGCAGCGAAAAGCGAGGTCTTGACGAAACGCACGGGCATGAACCGATTCCAGACAGCGCCAGAAGCGCATCACAGAAGCTTCCCTCACACATGGTCAAGGAAGACTTAAGGCAGAGCGGGAAATGACGTATCGGAATGTTGCGGGGGCGTGTTGCGAAAGTCCGGCAGATGACTATGATGACCAACATAGACATAAGAGAGGGCTGCGTATGAGGACCGTTGCAAAGGAGAACTGGTCCGTCGCCTCAGCCAAGGCGCGCTTCTCGGAGATGATCGAGAAGACCAAGACGGATGGGCCACAAACAGTGACCCGCAATGGCCGACCAACAGTCGTGGTGGTTTCGGTCGAGGAATGGGAGCGCAAGTCCGTTCGCAAGGGAACGCTCGGCGAGTTCTTCATGAATTCGCCGCTGCGGGGCTCCGGCATCGATCTCACGCGAGAGGACCAGCCTCCGCGCGACATCGACCTGTCGTGATCCTGCTCGACACGAATGTCATATCGGAAACGGCCAAGCCTGTTCCCGAGCCGAAGGTCATCGCCTTTCTCAGCCGGCACGAAGATGAACTCTTCATCAGCGTGGTGACGCTGGCAGAGTTGTATCGTGGAATAGCGCTGATGCCGCCGGGCCGGCGGCATCAGGCTTTGGCGGACTGGGCCAACCATGACCTGCCGATGCGGTTCAGCGGACGTATTCTGTCTCTCGGTGAACAGGACGCGCCCGTCTGGGGTGAGCTAATGGCTCGGTCGCGTCGCGACGGGCTCAATCTGCAGATCATGGACAGCCTGCTCGCCGCGAGCGCGCTTTCGCGTCAGTTCGCCGTGGCAACCCGCAATCGCAGGCATTTCGAAGGGCTGGGCCTCCAACTGATCGATCCTTGGGCCGAGCCCTGACGCCTACTCCGCCGCCTCCGCGATCGGCATTGGCGCAACCCATTTCAGCACCGGCTGCCGGGCCGCCCGCGTCTCGTCGAGGCGGCGCAGCGGCGCGTGGTGGGGCGCGCCCGTGAAGCGGATCTTGTCGTTGCCCTTCGCGGCCATGGCGAGATCGCGCAGGGTCGCGATGAAGAGGTCGAGCGAGGCCTTCGATTCCGACTCGGTCGGCTCGACCAGCATCGCGCCATGGACCACCAGCGGGAAATACACCGTCATCGGGTGATAGCCCTCGTCGATCATCGCCTTGGCGAAATCGAGCGTGGTGACGCCGGTGCCCTTGAGCCATTCGTCGTCGAACAGCGCCTCATGCATCGAGGGGTGGTCCGGGAAAGGCAGCGACATCAGGTCCGAGAGGCCGGCGCGGATGTAGTTCGCGTTGAGCACGGCGTCCTCGGAGGCCTGCTTCATGCCGTCCGAGCCGTGGCTGAGCATGTAGGTCAACGCGCGGACATACATGCCCATCTGGCCGTGGAAGGCGGTGATGCGGCCGAAGGGCGCGGCGCCCTCTGGCGCATCGGCGATGGTCTCGATCAGGCGCGGCTGCCCGTTCTCCAGATGGATGAAGGGCACGGGCGCGTAAGGCGCGAGCCGCGCCGACAGCACCACCGGGCCGGAGCCCGGACCGCCGCCGCCATGGGGCGTCGAGAAGGTCTTGTGCAGGTTGATGTGCATGGCGTCGACGCCGAGATCGCCGGGCTTGGCCTTGCCGACGATGGCGTTGTAGTTGGCGCCGTCGCAGTAGAAATACGCGCCCGCCTCATGCATGGCGGCGGCGATCTCGACGATCTGCGGCTCGAAGATGCCGCAGGTGTTGGGGTTGGTCAGCATGATCGCGGCGACGTCGGGCCCAAGCAAGGCCTTGACGTCCTCGACGGCGACCGTGCCGTCCGCGCGTGCGGGGACCGACTTCACGACGAAGCCGATCAGGGCGGCAGTGGCCGGGTTGGTGCCATGGGCCGATTCCGGCACGAGCACGACCTTGCGCGTCTCGCCCTCGCCCTTGGCGGCGATGGCGGCCTTGATCGCCATCATGCCGCAGAGTTCACCATGCGCGCCGGCCTTGGGGCTCAGCGAGACGGCTGGCATGCCGGTCAGCGTCATCAGATAGCGGGCGAGTTCCTGCATCACTTCGAGCGCGCCCGGCACGGTCGAGACCGGCTGGAGCGGATGCACGTCGGAGAAGCCCGGCAGCCGCGCCATTTTCTCGTTGAGGCGGGCATTGTGCTTCATCGTGCAGGAGCCGAGCGGGAAGAGCCCGGTGTCGATGCCGTAGTTCTTCTGGCTCAGGCGCACGTAATGGCGCATCGCCTCGGGCTCGGAGAGGCCGGGCAGGCCAATGCCGTCGGTGCGGGCATGCTTGCCGAGGCGGCTCTTGAACGGAGCCGGCGCGTCGAGATCGACGCCGGTGGTCTCGTGATGGCCGATCTCGAAGATCAGCGGCTCGATCTGCTGGAGCGCGCGGTTGCCGGTGAAGGTAGGGTGGGATTCGGAGGCGGCAGCGCCGGGCGTGGTGGGTCGTCCCTGACGGTTCAGCATCACAGCACCTCCGCGAGCGCCGCCACGAAGGCCGCCCGGTCCTCATCCGTGTTGACTTCGGTATTCGCCACGATCAGCAGATCGTCGAGCCCCACGTCCGGCAGCAGGCGCGAGACCGGGACGCCGCCGAGCACGCCCTTCTCGGCCAGCGCCTCGACCACCCCGGCGGCAGGCTTGGAAAGCTTCACCGTGAACTCGTTGAAGAAGGTCTCGTTGAGCACCTGCGCGCCCTTCACGCCCGCCAGCATGTCGGCGAGCTTCACCGCGTTGGCGTGGTTGACCTCCGCCACCCGCTCCAGCCCGGCCTGGCCCAGAAGCGTCATGTGGATGGTGAAGGCGAGGCAGCAGAGGCCGGAATTGGTGCAGATGTTGGAGGTCGCCTTGTCGCGGCGGATATGCTGCTCGCGTGTCGAGAGCGTCAGCACGAAGCCGCGCTGGCCGTCAGCGTCGACCGTCTCGCCGCAGAGCCGGCCCGGCATCTGGCGCAGATATTTGGTCTTGGCGGCGAAGAGCCCGACATAGGGGCCGCCGAAATTCAGCGCATTGCCGATCGACTGGCCCTCGCCGACGACGATGTCGGCCCCCTGCTCGCCGGGCGAGGTGACCGCGCCGAGCGACATCACCTCGGTGAAGACCGCGATCAGCAGCGCGCCATGGGCATGGGCCTTCTCGGCGATCGGCCGCAGATCGCGCAGATTGCCGAAGACGTCGGGCGACTGCACCACGACGCAGGAGGTCTCGTCGTCGATCCGGCTGAGAATGTCCTCGCTGGCGGAGACGTCCGCCGGCAGCGCCACGACCATGTCGCTCGCCATTTCGGAGATCGTCGCGACCACGGCGGAATAGTGCGGGTGCAGGCCGCCCGACAGCACCGCCTTGCGGCGCTTGGTGACGCGGTGGGCCATCAGCACGGCCTCGCCGGTCCCGGTCGAGCCGTCATACATCGAGGCGTTGGCGACATCCATGCCGGTGAGCGCCGCGACCTGGGTCTGGAACTCGAAGAGATATTGCAGCGTGCCCTGCGCGATCTCGGGCTGGTAGGGCGTGTAGCTGGTCAGGAATTCCGAGCGCTGGATCAGGTGGTCCACCGTCGCCGGGACATGGTGCTTGTAGGCCCCCGCGCCGACGAAGAACGGCACCGACGAGGCCGAGACGTTGCGGCCGGCCATCCTGCCCATGATGCGCTCGACCTCGATCTCGCCCTTGGCGCGCGGCAGATCGAGCGGGGCCTTGAGCAGCCGATCCGCCGGCACGTCGGAGAACAGCGCGTCGATATCGGGCACGCCGATGCGGGCGAGCATGTCGAGGCGGTCGGTGTCGGTCAGGGGCAGATAGCGCATGGGGAGTTCCTCGGCTGTCATCCCGTGCGCGCTGCGGCATGCAATGCCGCTGCGCAGACACGGGACCGCGTGGTGAAAAGGCGTCTCGTCCTGAGAACGGTCCCGCATCTGCGCAGCAGCACTTCGTGCCGCAGCGCGTGCGGGATGACACCGCTCAGAGGCTCTTCACGTAGTCCTGATACTCGGCCTCGCTCATCAGGCCCTCCAGCTCGGCTGCATCCTTGAGCTTGAGCTTGACGAACCAGCCCTTGCCGGCAGGGTCCTCGTTGACCGTGCCGGGCGCGGCCTCCAGATCGCTGTTGACCGCGACGACCTCGCCGGAGACCGGGGCGTAGACCTCGGACGCGGCCTTGACGCTCTCGACGACCGCCGCTTCGCCGCCCTTGGCGACGGCCTTCCCGACCGTAGGCAGCTCGACGAAGACGACGTCTCCGAGCTGGCCCTGCGCGTAGTCGGTGATGCCGACCGTGCCGGTATCGCCTTCGATGCGGATGTATTCGTGGTCCTTGGTGTAGCGGGTCTCGGCCATGGTCTGTCTCCGGAGCGGAAGAGGATGATGGGTCAGCGCTTGTAGCGGTTGGGCACGAAGGGCATGGGGGCGACGACCGCCGGCAGCGGCCTGCCGCGCACGATCAGATGAAGCTGCGTGCCCGGAGCGGAATGAGCCTTCGCGACATAGCCCATGGCGCAGGGCGCATTCAGCGTCGGGCCGAAGCCGCCCGAGGTGACCTTGCCGACGATCTCGCCGTCCGGCGTGGCGATCTCCGCGCCCTCGCGGGCCGGCGCCTTGCCTTCGGGCAGCAGGCCGACCCGGACGCGGGTCACGCCATCCGCGAACTCCTTCTGGATGCGGCCTGAGCCCGGAAAGCCGCCCTCCTCGCGCCGGCGCTTCTGGATAGACCAGGTGAGCGCGCCCTCGACCGGCGAGGTGGTCGTGTCGATGTCATGCCCATAGAGGCACAGGCCCGCTTCCAGCCTGAGCGAATCGCGCGCACCTAGCCCGATCGGCTTGACGGTCGCGTCGAGCAGCAGCGTGTCCCAGATCTCGCCGATGCGCCTGGCGTCGGCGGATATCTCGTAGCCGTCCTCGCCGGTGTAGCCGGAGCGGCTGATATTGGCCTTGATCCCGGCGACCTTCATGGTCCGCGAGGACATGAAGCCCATCTCGGCGGCCTCGGGCGCGATGGCTGAGAGCGCTGCTTCCGCAGCCGGCCCCTGCAGAGCGATCAGGCCGCGATGCTCGGCCTTGATCAGCTTAACATTTGGCGGCAGGCGGGCCTCGATATGGGCGTAGTCTTCGCTCTTGCAGGCGGCGTTGACGACGAGATAGAGCGCGCCGTCCTCGTCAGGGTCGAGCGAGCGGGTCACCATCAGGTCGTCGAGGATGCCGCCCTCCTCGTTGAGGAGCTGCGAATAGCGCTGCCTGCCGGGCGCGAGGTTGAGGATGTCGGCGGGGATCAGCGCTTCCAGCGCGCGAGCCGTCGTCTCGTGGTCGGGGCCGACGAGAAAGGCCTGACCCATATGCGAGACGTCGAACAGCCCGGCCTTGTCCCGCGTCCAGTTGTGCTCGGTCAGGATGCCGGACGGGTACTGCACCGGCATGTCGTAGCCGGCGAAGGGCACCATCCGTGCGCCCAGCGCGACATGGCGCGAATGGAGCGGGGTCTTCAGCGGCGCGGGCGCGCTCGCGGCGGGGATCACGGCTTCTTGGGTCTCGGCTTCGGCAGCCATTCAGGGCCCCTTCCAGAGTCAAGCGCAAGCCCCGGACGGAACTGTCCGGAACGCGCCCCCTCTGTCTTGGAACCTGAGAGATTTCCCCGCCCCGGCCCGACAGGCCAAAGGCAAGTTACACCCGTCGGTGGGCGGAATCGCTTCCGCCACTTTCCAGAGCGCCAGTTCCCACGCGGTCCGTTTGCCTGAGCGTTTCCGGGGCGGTTGCGCCTTCGGCGCCGGTTTCGGACTAATCCGGACCCGGTCTCTCCCGCGGGGATGTTGCGGCTGCCGGCACAGATACAAGACGGGCCGGCTTAGTCAATCGGGACGCTGCCTCGATTGGCGGCAGTCCCGTGACTTTTCTGCGCAGCGGCTATCGGCGGCGGGCGCGGGCAGGCGTCGCGCCGCCCTGACCGAGACTGACGATGATCTCGACATCGCCGCCGCCCGCCGGCACGACGATGCCATCCTCGACATGGACGAAATCGGCTCCGCCCTGCCCTGACGGGATCGTCGCCCCGATGCGCGCGCTGCGGCGGGCGATCACGGTCGTCCCGCGCAGCACCTGCGTGGTCAGCGTCGCGCCGTAATTGCCCGCCCCGCCGGCCGGGCCGAGCAGCACGCGTCCCTCGACGCCGACCTTGAGCGTGAAGGCGCCGCGCCCCGTGGCCTTGCATTCGCGGGCGACGTTGAGGATCGAGATCTGGTGGCGCAGGCTGCCGCTGTCCTGGCCGGACTGGGCGCGAATAGCCGCCCCGCCTTCGGCGATAATGACCTGCGGGCAGAACAGCGTCTCTTCCTCATCCTCCGGACCGGGATCGACCCAGTTGGGATCGCGCTCGCGCGGACGCCCGGTCGGCTGGGGCACCGTGGTCGACTGGAAGACGAAGAGATTGGTCAGCTTCTGCGTCGTGCTCAACTCGCCCGGCGCAGACGGCGCGGACGAGCCGCAGCCGGCGAGACCGAGGCAGAGCAGGGGAACGGCGAGGCCCAGCGGCCGGGAGAGGGAAAACGCAGTCACGGCAAGCTCTCCACGCCGGGCCCGAATCCGGTCAACGAGACGGGAATTCCGACGCCCTCCTCGGGTGTCTGAAACACGATGAAGGTCGCGCTCTTGCCGCTCTTCAGTTGCGTCGTCAGCGCATCGTCCATCACGACCTCGGCGACGCAGCCCGTGGTCAGGCAGCGAACGAAGCCGGCGCGGCCGATATCCTTGTCGTCGATCTTGAGGCCGAGGCCGGACGGCAGCAGCACGCCGAGCGGGGCGACGACGCGCAGCAGGCGGCTCTTCTGGTCGGCGGTCTTGAGCACGATCACCAGCAGGGTCAGGTTCGGCCGGTCCTCGGCCGCGACGTTCTGGACCAGCGCGCATTGCTCGACCTTGGCGCCCGGCGGCACCTCGCAGCGCATCTGCCAGTCGCCATGCGTGGCCTTGACGGCGCCCTGGCCAAAGGCCGGGCCGGCAAGTCCGCCAAAGGCAAGCCCGAAAGCGGCCAGTCCGGACACGGCGATCCCGCAGGCGAGAGCCGCACGCGTCAAGGCGGGTGCGATGCTGATGCCCATCCCTAGCCAAACCTCCCAAATCGACGCCCGCCCTCCGCATTCCCGATCAGGACGGCGGAATTCAGGCGAAAAGCCGGTCCATGCCCGGACGAGCCCGGAACCTGCGTCAAATCATGTCAGCGTTGGGACCATGCAGGCCGTGCCCTGTCAAGGAGAGAGCCGTTTCCCGGCCGTTTCCGGAGGCGCGGCCGCGCGACTCAGAGGTCTCCGGCTCGCGCGATTATGCCGCACGGCCCGCATGAGAGCCTCGCATTGCCCCACTGGCGCAAGCGTGATCTTTGATTTATCGCAATGCCGAAGAGCAGGGCTCAGCCGGATGGTTGTCGCCCTCTCGCGCTTGGGCCAGGCCGGGAGATGCGGGCCGCAAGCGTCACGATGAGGAGCGATGTCGGACCCATGCCATTTCTGAGCAGGCAGCTTGCAGCCCTGAAGGGCGCAGCCCTCGCATTCGCTGCGATGGCGATCGTCCCCGCCGGGGTATCGGCCGGAACCGGCATGCCCACGCCCTGGCAGCTCAACCTGCAGAATCCGGTCACCGAGGTCGCGGCCTACATCAACTGGTTCCACGACTGGCTGAACGTCATCATCTTCATCATCTCGATCTTCGTGCTCGGGCTGTTGATCTACGTCGCCTGGCGCTTCAACGAGAAGGCCAACCCGGTCCCCACGAAGACGACGCATAACGCGCTGCTCGAAGTGGCCTGGACGGTGATCCCGGTCCTGATCCTCGTCGTGATCGCGATCCCGTCCTTCCGCCTGCTCAAGCTGCAGCTCGAGATCCCGCAGGCCGACGTCACCGTGAAGGTGACGGGCAAGCAATGGTACTGGTCCTACGAATATCCGCAGGACGCCGGCGCCTTCACCTTCGACTCGATCATGCTCGACGAGACGCAGCGCGCCGAGGCGATCAGGACCAACAAGATCGCCGCCGCCGAGGCGCCCAAGCTGCTCGCCGTCGACAACGAGGCTGTCGTCCCGGTCGGCAAGGTGGTGCGCGTGCAGGTCACCGCCGCCGACGTCATCCACAAATTCACCGTGCCCTCCTTCGGCGTGAAGATCGACGCCATTCCGGGCCGGCTCAACGAGACCTGGTTCAAGGCCGACCGCGAAGGCATCTATTACGGCCAGTGCTCGTTCATCTGCGGGCAGAACCACGCCTATATGCCGATCGCCTTCCGTGTCGTCAGCGCCGAGCGCTACGCCGCATGGCTGGCCGAATCGAAGCAGAAATACGCCAACGCCACGGACGCCAGCGGCAAGGTCGCGGCCTCCCGAGACTAATCCATCCGGCGGGCCGGCGCGGCCCGCATCGACACTGACTGACGCGAAGCGCATTCGCACGAGGAGAGCACGCCATGGCAACCGAGGCTGCGCACGCCCACGGCTACGGACATGACGACGGCCACGGCCACCCGACCGGGTGGCGTCGCTGGACGATGTCGACCAACCACAAGGACATCGGCACGCTCTACCTGATCTTCGCGATCATGGCGGGCCTGGTCGGCGGCTTCCTGTCGATCATGATGCGCATCGAATTGCAGCAGCCGGGTCTGCAGATCTTCGCCAACGGCCAGAGCTACAACGTCTTCGTCACCGGCCACGGCCTGATCATGATCTTCTTCATGGTCATGCCCGCCGTGATCGGCGGCTTCGGCAACTGGTTCGTGCCGCTGATGATCGGCGCGCCCGACATGGCCTTCCCGCGCATGAACAACATCTCGTTCTGGCTCACGGTCGCCGGCTTCATCATGCTGGTGATCTCGATGTTCGTCGAGGGCGCGCCGGGCGCGCAGGGCGTCGGCACCGGCTGGACGATCTATCCGCCGTTCTCATCCTCGGGCCATCCGGGACCTGCGGTCGATTTCGGCATCCTTTCGCTGCACCTTGCGGGCGCCGCCTCGATCCTGGGTGCGATCAACTTCATCACCACGATCCTCAACATGCGCGCTCCGGGCATGACGCTGCACAAGATGCCGCTCTTCGCCTGGTCCGTGCTGGTCACCGCCTTCCTGCTGCTGCTGGCTCTGCCGGTGCTGGCTGGCGCGATCACCATGCTGCTGACAGACCGCAATTTCGGCACGACCTTCTACGACCCGGCCGGCGGCGGCGACCCGATCCTGTACCAGCACCTGTTCTGGTTCTTCGGCCACCCCGAAGTCTACATCATGATCCTGCCGGCCTTCGGCATCGTCAGCCACATCATCTCGACCTTCTCGAAGAAGCCGATCTTCGGCTATCTCGGCATGGCCTACGCCATGGTCGCGATCGGCGTCGTCGGCTTCATCGTGTGGGCGCACCACATGTACACCGCCGGCCTCTCGCTCAACACGCAGCGCTATTTCGTGTTCGCGACCATGGTCATCGCGGTCCCGACCGGCATCAAGATCTTCTCCTGGATCGCGACGATGTGGGGCGGCTCGATCCGCTTCACCGCGCCGATGCTCTGGGCTGTCGGCTTCATCTTCCTGTTCACCGTCGGCGGCGTCACCGGCGTGGTGCTGGCCAATGCCGGCGTCGACCGCTCGCTGCACGCGACCTATTACGTCGTGGCGCATTTCCACTACGTGCTGTCGCTCGGCGCGGTGTTCGGCATCTTCGCGGGCTTCTACTACTGGTTCCCGAAGATGAGCGGCTATGTGATCCCGGACTGGATCGGCAGGCTGCATTTCTGGGTCGCCTTCTTCGGCGCGAACCTGCTGTTCTTCCCGCAGCACTTCCTGGGTCTCGCCGGCATGCCGCGTCACTATGCCGACTATCCCGACGCGTTCGCCGGCTGGCACTTCTGGTCCTCGATCGGCTCCTACATCTTCGCCGCCGGCCTGCTGATCTTCTTCTACGGCGTCTGGCTCGCCTTCTCGAAGAAGGAACTCGCCGGCGAGAATCCGTGGGGCGAAGGCGCAACCACCCTGGAATGGACGCTGCCCTCGCCGCCGCCCTTCCACCAGTTCGAGACCCTGCCGCGCATCACCGGCTCGGATCACTAAGCGAATACAGGCGGTGGGCTGGTGATCAGCCCACCGCCGCCCCTCTCCTGAGCGCCTCATCGGGGCGTTCCGGCGACGGGCGGCATAAGCCGCTTTCCTTCGACCTCGCGTCCGTGGCGCGACCCAAAGACACGAGACCCCGTATTCAAATGTCTGCTGCGTTCGACACCATCGAGACCCGTTCCGAAGGCGTCGCGCTGACCTCGACGGCCGAGGCGCGCGACTTCTTCGCCTTGCTCAAGCCGCGCGTGATGTTCCTCGTCGTCGTCACCGCGCTTGGCGGCATGGCGACGGCTCCCGGCGCGGTCCATCCGGTGATCGGGCTCGCGGCGCTGATCGCGATCGCGGTCGGGGCCGGCGCGTCGGGCTGCCTCAACATGTGGTGGGACGCCGATATCGACGCGCTGATGACGCGCACCGCCAAGCGTCCGATTCCGGGCGGCCGCATCGCGCCCTCGGAGGCGCTCGCCTTCGGCCTCGTGCTTTCGGTCGGCTCGGTGATCGTGCTCGGCCTCGTCGCCAATCTGCTGGCGGCCGGCATGCTCGCCTTCACGATCTTCTTCTACGCCGTGGTCTACTCGATGTGGCTGAAGCGCTCGACGCCGCAGAACATCGTCATCGGCGGCGCGGCCGGCGCGTTTCCGCCGATGATCGGCGAGGCGGTCGTCACCGGCGATTTCGGGATCCATTCGCTGGTCCTGTTCGCCATCATCTTCCTGTGGACGCCGCCGCATTTCTGGGCGCTGGCGCTGGTCAAGGCGCAGGATTATGCGCGGGCCGGCGTGCCGATGCTGCCCAATGTCGCCGGACCGGCCGCGACGCGCCGCCAGATCGTCGCCTACACGCTGGTGATGGCTCCGGTCGCGGTGCTGCCTGCGCTGATGGGCTTTGCCGGGCTGGCCTATCTCGTCGTCTCGATCGTCAGCGGACTCGCCATGATCGCGCTGTCGGTCAGGGTGCTGCGCGTCAGCGAGGGCGAGGCGGCCCATAAGGCCTGCCATGCGCTGTTCGGCTTCTCGATCCTGTACCTCTTCCTGCTCTTCGCCGTGCTGCTTGCCGAGAACAGCCTCGGCCTGATGTGGGCGCTGCCGAAGGTGATCGGATGAACGAGAACGGCAACAGGCCGGTCGCCGCCTTTTCGCCCGAGGACATGGCGCGGCGCAGGCGTCGCTCGGTCGCGCTGGCGCTCGTGCTGGTCGGGCTCGTCGTGTTCTTCTTCGTGGTGACGCTGGTGAAGACCGGCCCCGCCATCATGAACAGGCCGATGTGATGACCATCTCGCAGACCTCGCAGCAGACGCTCGCAGCCAAGCGCACCGCGCTGATCTGCGCCGGCGTCGTGATGGGCATGACGGCCCTGTCGTTTGCCGCCGTGCCGCTCTACGACATGTTCTGCAAGGCGACGGGTTTCGGCGGCACGCCGCGCATCGCCACCGAGCAGGCCGGCACCGCCGGCGCGGGCCAAATCCTCGACCGGACGGTTTCCGTGCGCTTCGACGCCAATGTCGCGCCTGCGCTCGGCTGGCGCTTCGAGCCGGAAAGCCCGGAGATCGCCCTGCGCATCGGCGAAACCAAGACGGTGTTCTACAAGATCACCAACCGCACCAACCGCGCCTCAACCGGGATCGCGACCTTCAACGTCCAGCCAGAGCGGGCGGCCGCGCATTTCGTCAAGATCCAGTGCTTCTGCTTCACCGAGCACACGCTGCAGCCGGGCGAGAGCCTGGAAGCGCCGGTGGTGTTCTATATCGACCCCGAGATCGCCAAGAACCGCGACCTCGACGGCATCAAGTCGCTGACCCTGTCCTACACCTACTTTCCCTCCAAGGCGGGCCAGCCCGTCACGCAGGTGAAGGCCGGTCTGGCTGTGGGTGACGCGGGCAAATCGAACCTGTAAACACAAGCGCATAAGCGCGCTGAAAAGACGTCGGACGCGGAGACCAAGACGATGGCCGGGGCCCATACCAAGAACCACGACTACCACCTCGTCGATCCGAGCCCGTGGCCGATCGTCGGCGCGACCAGCGCGACGACGATGGCGATCGGCGCGGTGATGTGGATGAAGGCGATGACGCTGGGCGGCATGAAGCTCGGCCCGCTCGTCTTCGGCGTCGGCCTGCTCGGCGTGCTCTACACCATGCTGATGTGGTGGATCGACGTCACCCGCGAGGCCGAGAGCGAGGGCCACCACACCCGCGTCGTCCAGATGCATCATCGCTACGGCATGCTGATGTTCATCGCCTCCGAGGTGATGTTCTTCGTCGCCTGGTTCTGGGCCTATTTCGACGCCAGCCTCTATGCGAGCGAGGCGATCAACTACACCCGCCAGGAGTTCACCGGCGGCGTCTGGCCGCCCAAGGGCATCGCCACCTTCGACCCCTGGCACCTGCCGCTGCTCAACACGCTGATCCTGCTGACCTCGGGCACGACCGTGACCTGGGCCCACCACGCGCTGATCCATGGCGACCGCGAGGGCCTGAAGCAGGGCCTTTGGCTGACCGTGATCCTCGGCATCCTGTTCACGATCTGCCAGGTCTACGAGTACTCGCACGCCGCCTTCGCGTTCTCGGGCCATATCTACGGCGCGACCTTCTTCATGGCGACCGGCTTCCACGGCTTCCATGTCTTCATCGGCACGATCTTCCTCGCGATCTGCCTGTACCGGGCCTATCTCGGCCATTTCAAGCCGGAGCAGCATCTCGGCTTCGAGTTCGCCGCCTGGTACTGGCACTTCGTCGACGTGGTCTGGCTGTTCCTGTTCGCCGCGATCTATGTCTGGGGCGCAGGCTCGGCCGCCGGCGCGGCGCACTAAGCGCCACGAGACTGCGACATCGGCAAAGGCGGCCTCGCGGCCGCCTTTGTGCTTTATGGAGGCCATCATGGCCGACGACCACGCCCCCCTGCCCTCGCCCTGGAAGACCGGCATGGCCGGGCGCTGCCCACGCTGCGGCGAGGGCAAGCTGTTCGAGGGCTTCCTCAAGGTCCGCCCGCGCTGCAGCGCCTGCGGGCTCGATTTCGCCTTCGCCGATTCGGCCGATGGGCCGGCGGTGTTCATCATGCTGATCGCGGGTTTCGCGGTGCTGGGATCGGCGCTCTATGTCGAGATCGCCTATGAGCCGCCGATCTGGCTGCATCTGGCGATCTGGCTGCCGCTGTCGATCATCGTCTGTCTGGCCATGCTGCGGCCGATGAAGGGCCTCGCGGTCGCGCTGCAATACGCCAACAAGGCCGAGGAAGGCCGGCTCGACAAGCGATGAGCGAAGCCGCCGCCTCCACCAAGGCCGCTCCCGGCCGCCCCAGCCTGCTCTGGCCGGCACTTGTCACCGTCATCGGCGTAGCGGTGCTATGCACGCTGGGCGGCTGGCAATTGACGCGGATGGAGGAGAAGCGCGTCTTCATCGACCGTTTGCAGGCGCAGGCCGCCGGCGCGCCCGCCGCGATGCCCGCGGTTGCAACCTGGCCCGGCCTCGACCCTGCAGCGCTCGACCTGACGCGCGTGCAAGTGCGCGGCGTCTTCATCGAATCCGGTTTCGCCGGCGTCCGCACCACCATCGCCTCGGGCGGGCCGGGCACGCGCCAGCTCTCGGGCTTCGGCCGCTGGATCTTTCAGGGCTTTCGGCTGGAGGATGGCGGGATCGTTCTGGTCAATCGCGGCTTCGTGCCGGAAAACCGGTTCGGGCAGATGTCGCCCGCGACGGGACCTGCGACGATCACCGGCTATCTGCGCGCGCCCGAAGCGCGCGGCTCCTTCACGCCCGCCGACCTGCCGGCGCAGCGCGAGTTCTATACGCGCGATCCGGCGGCAATCGCGGCCTCGCTCGGCATCGGTCCGGCGGCCGCGTTCTATCTGGAGGCCGAGCGGGTCGGCGACGGCATGACCCCGCCGGCCGGCGTCGATGCGAAGGAACTGATCGGGCGCATTCCAGACAACCACCTGTCCTATGCGCTGACCTGGTTCGGGCTGGCGCTGACGCTGATCGGGGTGTTCGGGGCGTGGGCGTGGCAGGGGCGCAGGCCCTCGCCCCCGGCGGATTGAGCCGATTGCGGTTTTGCCCTGCGCCGCCGACCAGCCTATAGCAAACCCCAAGCCAACCCGAGACCCTTCCGCCGTGCTTCACATCTCCACACGGGGCGAGGCCCCCGCCCTCTCCTTCTCCGACGCCCTGCTGGCCGGGCTTGCCCGCGATGGCGGGCTCTACATCCCCGAGCGTTTCCCCACGCTCGGCACGGACGAGATCGCGGGCTTCGCCGGCAAGTCCTATGCCCAGGTGGCGCAGCGCGTGCTCGGCGCGCTGAGCGATGGCGACATTGAGGGCAAGGCGCTGTCGGCCATGATCGCGCAGGCCTATGCGAGTTTCCGGCATCCGGCCGTATGCCCGCTGACGCAGCTGGGCGACAACCTGTTCGTGCTCGAACTCTTCCATGGCCCGACGCTCGCCTTCAAGGACGTGGCGATGCAGTTGCTCGGGCCGCTGATGGACCATGTGCTGACGCTGCGCGGGGCGCGCGCCACCATCGTCGGCGCGACCTCGGGCGACACCGGCGGGGCCGCCATCGACGCGTTCAAGGGACTGAAGAACGTCGACGTCTTCATCCTCTACCCGCAGGGCCGCGTCTCCGATGTGCAGCGCCGGCAGATGACCACGGTGGAGGCCGACAACGTCCATGCCATCGCGATCGACGGCACCTTCGACGACTGCCAGAACCTGCTCAAGGCGCTGTTCAACCACCACGCCTTCCGCGACGAGATCGGCCTGTCGGGCGTCAACTCGATCAACTGGGCAAGGATCGCGGCGCAGGTGGTCTATTACTTCACCTCGGCCGTGGCGCTGGGCGCGCCAGCGCGCCAAGTCTCGTTTGCGGTGCCGACCGGCAATTTCGGTGACGTGCTCGCCGGTTACGTCGCCAAGCGCATGGGCCTGCCGATCGAGCGGCTGCTGATCGGCACCAACAGCAACGACATCCTGGCGCGGACCCTGACCGAGGGCGTCTACGAGATGCGCGGCGTCCATGCCACGACCTCGCCCTCGATGGACATCCAGATCTCGTCGAATTTCGAGCGGCTGCTGTTCGACGCGCATGGGCGCGACGGGGCGGCGATCCGCGGCCTGATGGACGGGCTCAAGCAGTCGGGCCGCTTCGAGATCGGGCCCGAGCCGCTCGCGCGCATCCGGGCCGAGTTCGACGCGACCGCGATCGACGAGGCGAGGGTGGCCGGCGAAATCGGCGCGACCTGGCGGGCCGCCGGCTACCTGCTCGATCCGCATACCGCGATCGGCGTCGCGGCAGCCCGCGAGGGGCTCAAGCGCGATCCGGCGACGCCGATGATCGTGCTCGGCACCGCCCATCCGGCCAAGTTCCCCGCCGCCGTGAAAGCCGCCAGCGGCGTTACGCCGGTGCTGCCGGCGCATCTCGCCGATCTGATGGACCGCAAGGAGCGTTTCACCCCAATGCCGAACGACCAGACGAGGCTCGAGAGCTTCATCCGCGAGCATGCGCGCGCCGTGCGCGGAGCTGCGGCATGAGCGAGCATGGCGACGAAATCGACATCGCCGCGCCGAACGCCGGCGAGCACGACCCCGATGTCGGGCTGACCACGCTGCCGTCCGGCCTGCGCATCGTCTCGCAGCGCATGGACCATGCCGCGACCGTCTCGCTCGGCATCTGGATCGGGGCCGGCTCGCGCGACGAGCTGCCCCATGAGCACGGGCTTGCCCATCTGCTGGAGCACATGGCCTTCAAGGGCACGGCGAGGCGCAATGCGCTGGAGATCGCCGAGGAGATCGAGAGCGTCGGCGGCGACCTCAACGCTGCGACCAGCGTCGAGTACACCTGCTACACCGCCCGCGTGCTGGGCGAGGACCTCGAACTCGCGGTCGATATCCTGGCCGACATCCTGACCTCGCCTGCCCTGACCGACGAGGAGCTGAAGCGCGAGAAGGGCGTGATCCTGCAGGAGATCAGCGCCGTTCAGGATACCCCCGACGACCTGGTCTACGACCGCTTCCTGCAGGCGGCCTTTCCCGACCAGCCGCTCGGCCGGCCGATCCTGGGCACGGCCAAGACCGTCAAGAGTTTCACGCCCGACGCGATCCGGGCCTATCTCGCGCGGCACTACCACGCCGGCAACATGGTGCTGGCGGCGTCGGGCGCGGTCGATCACGAGCAACTCGTGGTGCTCGCGAAGAAGCATCTGGCCGCGCTGCCGGCCTCGCCAAAGACGGAAGCTGCGCGCGAGGGCGGCGAGTATCGCGGCGGCGAGGCGCGGATCAAGAGCGACGAGGAACAGGTCCATCTCGTGCTCGGCTTTCCAGGCCAGCCCTTCAGCAAGGGCGCGCATTACCCGCTGCAGATCTTCTCCTCGGTGCTCGGCGGCGGGCTGTCCTCGCGGCTGTTCCAGGAGGTGCGCGAGAAGCGCGGGCTGGCCTATGCGGTCGACGCCTTCCACTGGCCCTTTTCCGATTGCGGCGTCTTCGGCATCAGCGCCGGCACCGCGCCGGAGGATGCAGCCGAGCTGATCGACGTTTCGCTGGCCTGCCTGCGGCAGGCGGCCGAGGATGTCAGCGAGGCCGAAGTGGCGCGCGCCCGGGCGCAGATGAAGGTCGGGCTCCTGGCCTCGCTGGAGAGCCCCGGCGGCAAGCTGGAGCAGATGGCGCGGCAGGTGCTGATTTTCGGCCGGGCGATCCGGCGCGAGGAGCTGGCGGCGCGGCTCGATGCTGTGACGCTCGACGACGTGCGTGCGGCCGGCCGCTCCCTGCTCGGCCACCAGCCGACGATCGCCGCCGTCGGCCCGCTCAAGGGCCTGCCACCGGCCAAGGGGCTGAAATACGCCAGCCGCGCTACGGATTGACGCCATGGCGCTGTTCCGTTTCGCGACCGATCCGCCCGCGCGCCCGCTGATCCGCACGCAAAACCTCGTCCTGCGCGCGCCTGCGGCGACCGATTACGCCGCGTGGGCCGTGCTGCGCATGGAGAGCCGCGAATTCCTGACGCCATGGGAGCCGGTCTGGAACGAGGACGACCTGACGCGGGCTTCGTTCCGGCTGCGGGTGAAGCGCGCCGCCCGCGAGATCGCCACCGACGAGGCCTATTCGCTGTTCATCGTCGATCAGCGCGGCGACGTCCTGATCGGCGGACTGACGCTCGGGCTCGTCCGGCGCGGCGTCGCGCAGGCCTGCACGCTGGGCTACTGGATGGGCCAGCGCCATGCCGGCCGGGGCCATATGACGGAGGCCGTGCGCGGCGCGCTGCGCTTTGCCTTCAACGACCTCGCTCTGCACCGGGTCGAGGCCGCCTGCCTGCCTGCCAACGAGCCCTCGCGCCGCCTGCTGGAACGCGTCGGCTTCCATCGCGAGGGCATGGCGCGGGCCTACTTACGGATCAACGGGGCCTGGGCGGATCATCTGCTCTATGCAGCCTTGTCGAGCGACAGGCTGCCGGGCGGCGCGGGCTGAGCCGGCGCAGTGTGCCTTGCCCTTGCCATGAGCCCTCGCTAGGACTGACCTCCACATCCGAATGATCATCCCCCGTCCAAGCATCGAGCCGCGCTTGTCCATTCCCGACCGACTTTTCCGGTTTGGCTGCGCCGTCGCCGGCCTGCTGCTCTGGCTTGTGGCGGCAGGAACGCCCGCCTTCGCGGTCGAGGCCGTGCGGGTGCCGGTCGATTCCTCCGTGCTCGACCTGACCAACGTCGTCGAACGCAACAAGTCGGACGGCGACGTCATCCAGATCTCGACCGCGCCGGGGCCCGACGGCATCGTGCGCCGCATCGCGGTCAGGGCGCGCGAATCCGGCGCGCGGCCGGACTGGATCGTCTTCGCGCTGACCAACGATTCCGACGAGCAGATCGACCGGCTGCTGGTCGCGCCGTTCCATCGACTGATCGGCTCGGGCGTGATCTGGCCCGATCTCGGCGACAGGCGCATCGAGGCGGTGACCGCGAGCCAGGGCCTCAGCCCCGAGCGCGAGGAGAGCCCCGACGCCGACGTCTTCCTGATCACGCTCGACCCCGGCACCACGGTGACCTTCGTGGCCGAGCTGAAATCGCCGAACCTGCCGCAGCTCTATCTCTACGAGCAGGAAGCCTATCGCCAGAAGACCAACGGGCTGACGCTCTACAAGGGCATCATCATCGGCATCGCCGGTCTGCTGGCGCTGTTCCTGACCATCATCTTCGTGGTCAAGGGCGCGGTGATCTTTCCCGCCGCCGCCGCGCTGGCCTGGGCGGTGCTGGCCTATTCCGGGCTCGATTTCGGCTTCTTCCAGCGCATCTTCCCGCTGACGCCGGCGATCGAACGGATCTACCGGGCCGGCGCGGAGGTGGTGCTGGCGGCGACGCTGCTCGTCTTCCTCTTCGCCTATCTCAACCTCGCGCGCTGGCATGTGCGCTACAGCCACGTCACCTTCGTCTGGATGCTGGGCCTGGCCGGCCTCGTGGGTCTGGCCGTCTTCGACGCGCCGATGGCCTCGGGCATCGCGCGCATCTCGATCGCGGCGGTGGCGGCGGTCGGCTTCGTGCTGATCCTGCATCTCGCCACGCATGGCTATGAGCGCGCCGTGATGCTGATCCCGACCTGGTTCCTGCTCGCGGTCTGGGTGACGGCGGCGGGCTTCACCGTGACGGGGCAGTTCTCGCGCGACCTCGTCGCGCCGGCGCTGCTCGGCGGGCTCGTTCTAATCGTGCTGCTGATCGGCTTCACCGTGATCCAGCACGCCTTTGCCGGCGGAGGGCTGTCGCAGGGGCTGGTCTCGGAGACGGAGCGACGGGCGCTGGCGCTGGCGGGCTCGGGCGACCTCGTCTTCGACTGGGATGTCAGCGCCGACAAGATCTTCGTCTCGCCGCAGATCGAGGCGCTGCTGGGCCTGAGCCGGGGCGCGCTCGAAGGCTCGGCCTCGCGCTGGCTCGAGCATATGCATGTCGCCGACCGCGACCGCTACCGCGTCACGCTCGACGCCGTGCTGGAGCAACGCCGGGGCAAGCTCAATCTCGATGTCAGGCTGCGCGCCGGCAGCGGCGCCTATCACTGGTTCAACGTCAAGGCGCGGCCCGTCATCGGCTCCGACGGCGAGGTCATCCGCGTCATCGGCACGCTGTCCGACGTCACCGAGCAGCGCACCGCGCAGGAGCGCCTGCTGCACGACGCCGTCCACGACAATCTGACCGGGCTGCCCAACCGCAAGCTGTTCCAGGACCGGCTGACCGCGGTGTTCGGCTTCTGCCGGGCCGACGACAACATCCGCCCGACCGTGATCGTGATCGACGTCGACCGCTTCAAGCAGGTCAATGAATCGGTCGGCTTCTCGGCGGGGGATTCGATCCTGCTGACGCTGGCGCGCCGGCTCGGCCGGCTGCTGCGGGCCCAGGATACGCTCGCCCGGATCGGCGGCGACACTTTCGCCATGATCCTCGTCTCGGAGCGCGACCCGGAGCGGATCCTCGCGCTGGCGGAACTGGTGCGACGCGCCGTCTCGACGCCGATCACGCTGTCGGAGCGCGAGATTTTCCTGACGCCCTCGATCGGGCTGGCGCTGTTCGACCCCGCGCCCGCCGCGCGCAAGGATGACTGCCTGAAGAACGCCGAGCTCGCCATGGCCCATGCCAAGCGCCAGGGCGGCAACAAGATCGAGGTCTTCGTGCCGGCGATGCGGACCGACCGCAACGACCGGCTGGCGCTGGAAAGCGATTTGCGCCGCGCCATCGAGCGCGGCGAAATCCAGGTGCTCTACCAGCCGATCGTCCGGCTGGAGGACCGCACCATCGCCGGTTTCGAGGCGCTGGTGCGCTGGGACCATCCGCGCGAGGGCCGGCTGATGCCGCAGGACTTCCTCGCCATCGCCGAGGAGACCGGCCTGATCGTCGATCTCGGCGTCTATGTGATGGACCGGACCGCGCGCGAGCTCGAAGCCTGGCAGGCGGCGCTGGAGGTCGATCCGCCGATCTTCGCCAGCGTCAATGTGTCGAGCCGGCAGCTTCTCCGCCACGACCTGCTGCATGACGTGAAGACGGTGCTCGGCCGCCGCCGCGTGCTGCCAGGCACGCTGAAGCTGGAGATCACCGAGAGCCTGGTGATGGAGAACCCGGAATACGCAGCCCAGATGCTGCACCGCATCCGCGACCTTGGCGCCGGCCTCTCGCTCGACGATTTCGGCACGGGCTACTCCTCGCTGTCCTATCTGCAGCGTTTCCCCTTCGACACGATCAAGGTCGACCAGAGCTTCGTGCGCCAGATGGGCAACGGCAAGCCGCCGGTGATCCTGCGCTCCATCGTCCAGCTCGCCGCCGATCTGCGCATGGACGTCGTCGCGGAGGGGGCCGAGACCGAATCCGATGCGATCGAGCTCTACCAGCTCGGCTGCCACTACGCGCAGGGCTACATCTTCGGCAAGCCGATGACGGCGGCCGAGGCGCGCCGGCTGGTGGGCGCAAGCGCGGCGACCACGGAAGCCGCCTGACGCCTCAAAGCTGCGATTCGACCGGCAGACAGCCGATCAGGAAGGCCGCCAATCTGCGCTGCAGGCTGGCTCCGGGTTCGCGGCCCGGTGCCTCGCCCCATCGGAGCCGGCCGCCGCGCACCGTCACGGCATAGGCTGAATCCGGCCCGGTCTGCTCGCGGAAATGGCGGTCGATCTGGCAGGCCAGCTCGCGGTCGTGGACGATGACGCCCATCTCGGTGTTGAGCGAGCGCGAGCGCGGGTCGAAATTGAACGAGCCGACGAAGGCGATCTCGCAATCGACCGTGAAGGCCTTGGTGTGCAGGCTCGCGCCTTTCGAGCCGAAGAGCGAACCGCGCGCCGGGGTCAGTTCCGGGCGCAACTCGTACAGGGCCACGCCGAGCTTCAGCAGCGGCCTGCGATAGCCGGCATAGGCCCCATGGACCGCGACGACATCGGTCGCCGCCAGCGAGTTGGTCAGGACGGAGATCCTGACGCCACGCGCGGTGAGCCCGCCCAGAACCGCCAGGCCGTCGTCGCCGGGGATGAAATAGGGCGAGATGATCGCAAGGTCGCGGCGCGCGGAGGTCACGAGTTCGCCGATCCGGGTCGCCAGCCGGTTGCCGTTGTTGGCGCCCAGCGCCTTGCGCGCCTTGTCCGACATGACCTCGACCTCGTCGACCCAGCGCAGGCTCTCGCCGCGCAGGCATTCGGCCAGCCCGGTCTGCTCGCCCGGGCGATCGAGATAGGGCTCGGCCCTCGGCGATGCGACCAGCGTCTCGTGCCGCGCGCGGATATCATCGAGCGTCAGGCGCAGGCGGCGGCGGTACAGGGCGTTGATCGGGATCGCCACCGCGCTGTTCCAGAACTCGTCGAAGATCGCCTGCGCGGGCGCCAGCGCCTCGCCGACCAGAGCCAGGTCCATGTCGTGGAAGTTCGAATCGGCGGCAGCGTCGAAATAGGCGTCGCCGATATTGCGTCCGCCGATGACGGCTATGCGGCCGTCGGCGATCCAGGCCTTGTTGTGCATTCGCCGCGTCGCGGTGACGAAGCGCGCCAGCAATTCGAGGCCGCGCCTGAAGCCGGTGCTGCGGTTGCGGCTGGGATTGAACAGGCGGATCTCGATATGGGGATGCGTATCGACGGCGCGATAGAGGCGGTTGCGGCCGCGCATGCTGATGTCGTCGATGAGCATGCGGACGCGCACGCCGCGATCGGCAGCCGCGATCACCTCGCGCAGCAGCAGGCCGCCGGTCAGATCGTCGAGCCAGTAGTAGTACTGCAAGTCGAGGCTGCGGCCGGCCTGACGGGCCGATGCGGCGCGCAGCGTGAAAGCCTGCAGATTGTCGGCGAGCAGCACGACGCCGGACTGGCCGTCCCGTCCGTGCAGAAGCGGGGCGACGATACGGTCGATCGCGGTTCCGTCATCGCCGACGACGAGCGCATGCGCGGGCGAACCGCTGGCGCGGCGGGCAAGGCGTCCATATGAGGAGACACCGGCGACCGCGACGGCGGCCAGCGCCGCGAGGACAACAAGACCAATCAGCCATGACATTGGAAACGCAATCGACCCCCTTGAGCATAATCAATTCGCTTCGAGCCAAATCGTTCAATCTCCTGCAGGTCATCGATCCGGGGCAGGCAAAACGAACCGGGGCGCTGGCACGCGCGTTGAATGTCGGTCACGTTCGTCCGTCACTGGCGGATGTCTTCGGGTTCGCATGCAACGAGACAAGGGCTGGCTGACTGTGTCCGACGACTGGAAGACGCGCTGGCGCATGAGTTTCCGGCGCGAGGCGGCGCTGGACATGGATGGGCGGCCGCTGGGCCGGATCAGGCGGCTGCGCGCCCTGCGCTCGGCCGGCTGGAGTCGCGAGCGCGCCCATGGGGCACGGCCGCAGGAGCAGCCATCGCAGCAGCCAGCCAACGCCGAACTGCTCTTCGCCTCCTACAACATCCACAAGGCCATCGGCCGCGACAGGCGCTTCGACCCCGACCGGATCGTCGCGGTGCTGAAGGAGATCGACGCCGACGTCGTCGCGCTGCAGGAGGCCGATCAGCGCTTCGGCACGCGCGCCGGTCTGCTCGAACTGACCACGCTGCTGCGCGAGACGGGCCTGGCTCCGGTACGCGTCCACGAGACCGGGCCGCGCCATGGCTGGCACGGCAATGTCGTGCTGATCCGTAAAGGCAGCGCGACCGCGACGACGCAGATCGTGCTGCCGGGGCTGGAGCCGCGCGGGGCGCTGATCGTCGATCTCGATCTGCCCTGCGGCTGCGTGCGCGTGGTCGCGGCGCATCTCGGCCTGCTGCGGCATTCGCGCTCGCGCCAGATCGAGAAACTGATGGCCGCGGCCCATGACGGCGACAAGCGGCCGATCGTGCTGATGGGCGATTTCAACGAATGGCGCGTCGGCCGGCGCTCCAGCCTGCATGGGCTCGCACCGCATTTCGGGCCGGTGCAGGCCTCGGTCCCGAGCTTTCCGGCGCGGTTCCCGGTGCTGGCGCTGGACCGGATCGTGACCTATCCGCCGGAGCTGATCGCGACGGTCGCGGTGCATGACACGCCGCTGGCGCGCATCGCTTCGGACCACCTGCCGATCAAGGCGCGCATCGAACTGCCGGCGGGAAAGGGCTGAGCGGCACCCGGACCACCACGGTCCTATGGGAAAAATATCGTCGTCATCCTGGGCGACCGAAGGTCGTCCCGGGATCCATCATAGAGAACCGACATCGCTTTATGATGGATCCCGGATCTGCGCCGCTTCGCGGCTTGTCCAGGATGACGGGGATGTTTCAACGCAACACTGTAATGGTCGTCAATCCGCTCGTGACGGACGCTCAAGCGTGACCCGCTTCGCGCGAGAGGAACGCCGGGTCGATGCCGATCTTGCCGAGCGCGCGGTTGTATTTCGTCGCGACCCCGTCGTCGAAGAGCAGGTCTGCATCGGCCGCGCAATGCAGCCAGCCATTCGACTGGATCTCGGATTCGAGCTGGCCGGCGCCCCAGCCGGCATAGCCCAGCGCCAGCACCGCATTCTCCGGGCCGCTGCCGATGGCGATGGCGCGCAGGATGTCGAGCGTCGCGGTCAGGCAGATGCCGTCGTCGATCGGCAGCGTCGCCGACTCCAGAAAGAAATCGGCGCTGTGCAGCACGAAGCCGCGCTTGGTCTCGACCGGGCCGCCGCGCAGCACCTGCATGCGCTCGGCCTGGCTCGGAAGCCGGATCAGCTCCTCGGAGGGAATCACGTCGAGCTGCACCAGAAGATCGGGGAATTTGGTGTCGGAGGCCGGCTTGTTGACGATGATGCCCATCGCGCCGTCCTCGGAATGGGCGCAGACATAGACGACGCTGCGGCTGAAGCGCGTATCGGCCATGCCGGGCATCGCGATCAGGCATTGCCCGTCGAGATAGCTGCGGCCGCTGACGCGCTGGTTCGAACCGATCTTCATTGCGCCATGCTAGAGCATATCCGGCTGAGATGGGAACTGGAGATCGCGCCCGAATTTATGCCATGCTATGGGCGTCACAGGCACGGCGTCGATGCGGCGAGGCGTGCGGGTCACGCAATCGTGGAGCCGCGTCAGCCGGTTTTTGTCGCAATTTTTGCCGAAAGAGCCTAGATCAGGACCGTGAAGCGCTTCCTCGTCCTCGCCATCTGCGCCCTTGCCGCGCTCGCAGCGCCCGCCTCAGCGCAGGAGGGCGCGACCTCGTCATGGTCCAAGGGTGACTTCTCGTCCCTGCGCCTGATCGCAGGCGCGACCGCGCCGTCGGGCAAGCAGCGCGTCGGCGTCGAGATCGTGACCAAGCCCGGCTTCAAGACCTATTGGCGCAATCCCGGCGATTTCGGCGTGCCGCCGGTATTCGACTGGAGCGGCTCGACCAATATCGGCGGACTCGACGTGCGCTGGCCGGCGCCCGAGCGTTTCCAGGACGGGGCCGGCTTCTCGGTCGGCTATGTCGGCGAGGTCGTGATCCCGATCTCGGTGCAGCCGGTCGATCCGACCAAGCCCGTCATGCTGGTGCTGAAGCTCGACTATGCCGTCTGCGAGACGATCTGCGTGCCGGCCAAGGGCGAGGCGCGGCTCTGGCTCGAGCCCGGCGTCACCTCGGTGAGCGCCACCCGGCTCGAGGTCTACGAGGCGCGCGTGCCGGTCAAGATCAAGCCCGGCCCGCAGCGCGACAAACTCGCTTTGCTCGAGGCGAAGCTCGAGGAAACGCCGCAGGAATCGTCGCTGCGGCTCGTGCTGCGCGCCCCGCCCGAGGGCAGGATCGAGGACGTCTTCATCGAGGGGCCGGGCATGTGGTCCTTCGGCAAGCCGAAATTCACCGCGCAGGCCGACGGCACCACCGTCGCGCTGGTCAGGATCAACGACCGGCCCAAGGGCGCGGCCGGGCCTGTTCCCTTCATCGTGACCCTGCGCGGCCAGCCGACAGCCGTCGAGACGCGGCTGGAACTCGACATCCCCGCCGGCAAGCCGTAATCCGTCAGCCCGAGCGGCGGACGGCCGCAGGCTTCACGGAGAACGACGCGATGACGATCAAGGTGGGTGACAAGCTTCCGCAGGCGACGTTCCGTCTGATGACCGCGGACGGGCCGGCCCCGAAGACGACCGACGACCTGTTCAAGGGCAAGAAGGTCGTGCTCTTCGCCGTCCCCGGCGCCTTCACCCCGACCTGCCACAAGAACCACCTGCCGGGCTTCGTCGCCAAGGCCGAGGAGATCAAGGCCAAGGGCATCGACGCCATCATGGTGACGAGCACCAACGACGTCTTCGTCATGGACGCCTGGGCCAAGGCGACCGGCGGGGCCGGCGTGATCGAGTTCCTGTCGGACGGCAATGCCGACTTCGCCAAGGAGATCGGGCTCTCGCTCGACGGCTCGGGCTTCGGGCTCGGCACGCGCTCGCAGCGCTATTCGATGATCGTCGAGGACGGCGTGGTGACGGCGCTGAACGTCGAGGACGCGCCCGGCAAGGCCGATGTCTCGGGCGCCGAGGCGCTGCTGAAGCAGCTCTGAGCGCAGGCATTCGTGACCAAGCCCGCGTCATCCGCAGGGATGGCGCGGGCTTTTTGCTGGGTTGGATGGGGCGATGCGCGCTATGGGTCGGAAACGGATCAGGCTCGCCGCCGGAGCCATAAATCCCATTATCAGACGCGCAATTTAGCCCACGCTCGTAAAGCAGTGGCAAGCGAAGGCGATTAAGACCGCTGCAATCATGCCGACGAGGATATGGTCGAGAGTAGGCCAACGCATGATGGTCTCCGCCCCCCATCATGCATTACCAATGCCTGGGGATGCCTCGGGTTCCCGTCCAGGCGATGGCGACCACTCCGTAATGGCGGTTATCCGTTTGAAATGGCCGTGCCGCGTGAGGTATTGCAATGCCCGCAACGGGTCGGAAGCCGACCTTAACCGGTTCATCGTAAGAGCAACCATGGCCGGTTTCTTCAATACCCTCGCTCGCATGTTCGGGCGTCGGATATCGCCCCGCAGCGAGGATCGCCACGGGTCGGTGAACATTTTGATCCGCGAAGGGACCAAGATCCTCTCTGGTCAGGAATTGTATCGTGAAGTTGCGACGGCCAACGAGGCTGAAGCCGCTGCGGAGCTAAAAGCATTTCACGAGCGGATCGATCGAAAGATGCCGGGCGGCCCCGGCTAGCCTCGCCTATTCGACGTCGGCAACGGGTCGCTTCCTGACATGCGAGACTAGCAAGAGCGGCCATTACTAGGTCCTATGAAGGAGGTCGACGTTGTTGATGCGAAACGTCATGCGCCCGCTCATTGCAGCCGCTCTCGTCCTGTCAGCCATTATTCCGGTCAGGTCTCAAGATGCCGCAGTGGCTCCACACCTTAATGCCCAGCCCGGTCAGCCGGTTATGATCAAGTCATGGTCGGACATGCCGGCATCCCAGCAAGAGAGATGGCGAGGAAAACCGTGTTACGGCACAAAACTGGACGACGAACGGCCGATTCAGTTTCATCGTATCGCCCTTGGCGGCCCCCTCATCGTGCTGGTGCCTTGTGTCAGCATCATTGCACATGATGAAATCTGGCGTGTCCAGTCGATTGTTGAGCGCTTGTCCCTAGCAGTGCCCTCTTCCGGGCCAACCGGGGGATTTGCCACAGCACCCAGCCTCGGGATTCTCAGTTGGGATAATGTGACCAATAGCCTGATCTCGACTTCGACGTCCGATATGATCCCCGATCTGGCTTGGAGAAGGACCTATGTCTGGTCGGGCGAAATGATCCTTATTAAGGTCGAAAGCGCCATGAACCGACCCTATCCTTATCAATGGCAGACAGAGTGGGAAGCCAAGCCTTGGCGCACTGTGCCCAAGGGGCCGGCGGCAAGTCCGTAATGGGTCGATACCCGACCTCCCTCCCGCCCGCTTCGCTCTCCGCTGATCGATCCGATCTCGCTTCGTCATGAGACGGCCCGGCGGGGCGGCGCTACGGTCCTCCGGGACCGCCGGAGACTGCCATGACCGACTTCGCCATCCGCCCGCTCATCGCCTCCGACCGTGCCGCCTGGGAGCCGCTCTGGCAGGGCTACCTGACCTTCTACAAGGCCTCGCTTTCTCCCGAGATCACCGCCGCCACCTTCGCCCGGCTGACCGGCGGGGCGGAGCCGATGGGAGGATTCGTCGCCGAGCGCGACGGCGTCATGCTCGGCATCGTCCACTGGGTCGCCCATCGCTCGACCTGGAACGTGAAGGACATCTGCTACCTGCAGGACCTGTTCACGGTCGAGGCGGCGCGCGGCACCGGCGCGGGACGCGCGCTGATCGAGGCCGTGCGGCAGATGGCGCAGGCTAAGGGCTGCTTCCGCGTCTACTGGCAGACGCATGAGAGCAACCTGCAGGCGCAGGCGCTCTACGACAAGGTCGCGGAGAAATCGGGCTTCATGGTGTATCGGCAGGCGCTCGCCTGAGCTTTATCGCCCCGGCTTGAACGGCGCCATTCCCGCCCGCGCCAGCGCGTCGGCGCGCTCGTTCATCGCGTCGCCGGCATGGCCCTTGACCCATTTCCACTCGATCTTGTGCTGCTTCAGCGCGGCGTCCAGGCGCTTCCAGAGCTCCTCGTTCTTGACCGGCTTTCTGTCGGCGGTCTTCCAGCCGTTCTTCTTCCAGCCATGGATCCAGCTCGTGATGCCCTGGCGCAGATACTGGCTGTCGGTGTGGAGCGCGACCGTGCAGGGCCGCGTCAGCGTCTCCAGCGCCGAGATCGCCCCCATCAGCTCCATGCGGTTATTGGTGGTCATGGCCTCGCCGCCGGAGAGCTCGCGCTGCTTGTCCTTGAAGGACAGGATCGCGCCCCAGCCGCCGGGGCCGGGGTTTCCCGAGCACGCGCCGTCCGTCCAGACTTCGACAATGTCGGTCATGAGGGGCTCCTCCCCTCCCCCTTGTGGGGAGGGGCCGGGGGTGGGGGGCGGAAAGCCAGAGCGCCCCGGTCGGCAGGAAAGGTGGAGCCGCTGCTGCCGGCGTGATTCACGGACCCGCCGTTCGCCCGGTCGGTCGCCCCCCCCCCCCCCCCCCCCCCCCCCCCCCCC
>Ga0209902_100374_pt1 | contig 54310 bp, 53 predicted proteins | sample FECB27metaG_FD_188304 | JGI IMG/M metagenome (GOLD analysis project Ga0209902, IMG submission 188304) | Cyanobacterial communities from the Joint Genome Institute, California, USA - FECB-27 (SPAdes) (version 2) | ecosystem: Environmental > Aquatic > Thermal springs > Hot (42-90C) > Microbial mats...
AGCGGCCCGACTGGCAGGTCGATTATCTGCGGCTGGCGCATGCTACGCCCGCCGGACCGCTGGAGCCGGCCCTGTTCGACGCAATCGCCGACGAGATCGTCGCGAAGCTGGCGGGGCAGGGGCATGACGCCGTCTATCTGGCGCTCCACGGCGCGCTGATGGTCGATGGGCGCGACCTGTCGGATCTGGCGCTGATCAGGCGCGTGCGCGACGCGATCGGCCCCGAAGCGCTGCTCGGCGTGTCGTTCGATCTGCACGCCAATCTCGATCCGGCGATCGTCGATCATGTCGATTTCGCCAGCGGCTATCGCACGCATCCGCATATCGACCAGCGCGAGACCGCAATGCGCGTGCTGACCGCGCTCGAACGCACCCTGGCCGGTGAGATCCGGCCGGTCGGCCATATCGCCAAGGCGGCGACGATCCTGCCGTCGATCAATATGCGGACCGACATGGGCCCGATGGCCGAGCTGGAGGCCGAGGCGGAAGCGCTGATCGGCGGCGCGGTGCTGGATGCGGTGCCGTTCGGCGGCTTCTCCTATGCCGACACCGCCGCCGCCGGCGCCGCGGCGATGGTCTTTGCCGATGGCGATGTCGAGCTGGCCCGTGGGGCCGCGGCGCGGCTGCGCGATGCAATCGAGCGCCGGCGCGATGCGTTCTTCGTCACGCTTCCCGATGCGGACCGCGCCGTCGCCGACGCGCTGGACGCGATCGCGGCGGGGCAGGGGCCGGTCGCGATCGTCGATGCGGCGGACAATCCGCTGTCGGGCGGCATCCTCGACACGCCGGCCATGTTGCGCGCGCTGATCGCCGCGAACCCGGCGGTGCCCAGCCTGGTGCTGCTGTTCTGCGATCCCGACATGGTCGCGCGCGCCGAGGCGGCGGGGATCGGCGGCACGGTAGAGGGGGCATTGGGCGCGCGGCTGAGCCCGCTCTATGGCGCGGCGGTGCCGATCCGCGCGACCGTGGGCGCGATCGCATCGGGCCGCTTCGCCGCCCGGCCGCCGCTGCTGTGCGGGCCATGGATGGATTTCGGACAGCTTGCTTTGCTGGAACTGGAGGACAGCGCGATCCGGGTGATCGTGTCGAGCGTTTCGGCCTCACCGCACGATCCGGGGCTGCCGGAGGCGCTGGGCATCGACTTGGCCGGGATCGGGCTGTTCTGCGTCAAGGCGAAGAACCATTTTCGCGCGGCCTATGCTGGCCGGTTCGGCACGATCCTGGCGTGCGACTCGCCGGGACCAGCGGCGCTCGACATCGCCGGCTTCGCCTTCACCCGGGCGCCGCGGCACCTTTACCCCCTGTCGGCGGAGGGGAACTGATGCTCGGCTATGCGGCGCGGCGCATCGCGGCGGCGATCCCGGTCGCCTTCTTCGTCGCGCTCCTCGTCTTCCTGCTGCTCTATCTGGCGCCGGGCGACCCGGCCGCGCTGATCGCGGGGGACGCGGCCTCGCCCGAGGATGTGGAGAAGCTGCGCGTGCTGCTCGGGCTCGACCGGCCGTTCGCGGCGCGCTTCGTCGAATGGCTGATGCAGATCGCGCAGGGCGATCTCGGCAATTCGGTGTTCACCGGCATCCCGGTCTCGACATTGATCGGCCAGCGCATCCTGCCCACCGTCTGCCTGATGTTCGTCGCGATGCTGCTCGCCGCGTCGGTCGGCGTGCCGTTGGGCACGCTCGCGGCGCACCGGCCGGGCGGCGCGGCGGACCGCGCGGTGATGGTGGGCGGCGTGCTCGGCTTTTCGCTGCCCGTCTTCGTCATCGGCTATCTCCTCTCCTATGTCTTCGCCTTCCGGCTGGGCTGGTTCGCGGTCCAGGGCTTCGTCTCACCGTTCGACAGCCTGGCGGGTTTCCTCCGTACGGTGCTGCTGCCCGCCGCCTCGCTGGCGGCCGCCTATGCCGCGCTGATCGCGCGCATCACCCGCGCGACCATGCTCGACATATTGGCGCAGGATCACGTCCGCACCGCGCGCGCCAAGGGGCTGGGGGAGGCGCGGGTCGTCATCGTCCACGGGCTGAGCAACGCGGCCGCGCCGATCGCGACGGTGATGGGCATGGGCGTCGCCGTGCTGCTGGGCGGCGCGGTGGTGACCGAAACGGTGTTCAGCGTGCCGGGGCTGGGTCGACTGACCGTCGATGCGGTGCTGCGGCGGGACTATCCGGTGATCCAGGGCGTAACCCTGTTCTTCGCGCTCGTCTTCGTCGCGGTGAACCTGGCCGTCGATCTGATCTGTGCCGCGATCGATCCGCAGGTGCGCCAGTGACGGCGGCCGTCCGTCGATATCGGGTGACGCCGCTGGGCGTGGGGATGGTCATCCTCGTGCTGATGCTGCTCGTCGCGGTCGCGGCGCCGATGCTGAGCGGCGGGCGCGATCCCTCGCTGATCCTGCCGCACGAACGCGCGCTGGCGCCCAGCCTGTCCTATCCCTTCGGCACCGACCTGCTCGGGCGCGATCTCTTTTCGCGGACATTGTACGGCACGCGCGTGTCGCTGGCGGTCGGGCTGGGCGTGGCGCTGGCCGCGACGCTGGCGGGCACCGTCATCGGCATGGTCGCGGGCTATGTCCGCCCGCTCGACGGGCTGCTGATGCGCCTGATCGACGGGCTGATGGCGATCCCGCCGGTGCTGCTGGCGGTCGCGCTGATGGCGGTGATGCGCGGATCGCTGTTCAACGTGATCTTCGCGATCGCGCTCGCCGAACTGCCCCGCGTCGCGCGGCTCGCGCGCGCCAGCGTGCAATCGGTGCGAAGCCGGCTGTTCGTCCAGGCCGCGATCGCCAGCGGCACGCGCACGCCCGCCATTCTGATCCGCCACATCCTGCCCAATATCGCCGCGTCGCTCGTCGTGCAGGCGACCTTTATCGGCGCGTCGGCGATCCTGCTCGAAGCGGTGCTGTCGTTCATCGGCGCCGGCATTCCGCCGACCACGCCGAGCTGGGGCAACATCATGGCCGAGGGGCGCAGCCTGTGGCAGGTGAAGCCCCATATCCTGGTCTTTCCCGCGATCCTGCTTTCGATCACCGTGCTGGGCGTCAACCTGGTCGGCGACGGGCTGCGCGACCGGTTCGATCCGCGCGGGCGGGCCGGCTGATGGCGCTGCTCGACGTCACCGGATTGCGGGTGGAATTCCCGTCGCCGCGCGGGCCGCTGGCCGCGGTCGAGGCGTTCGACCTGTCGATGGAGCCGGGCGAGACGCTGGCGCTGGTCGGCGAATCGGGCAGCGGCAAGTCGATCGCGTCGATGGCGATGCTCGGGCTGCTGCCGCCCGGCGCCCGCGCGACCGGGCGAGTGATGTTCGAAGGCGCCGACCTGCTCGCGCTCCCGCCACGCGAGCTGCGCCGACGGCGAGGCAGCGGCATCGCGATGATCTTCCAGGAACCGATGACCAGCCTCAACCCCGTGCTGACCATCGGGCGGCAGGTGATCGAGGCGCTGCCGCCGGCGGAACGCCCGACGCGCGCGGTGGCGCGGATGCGGGCGGCGGAGCTGCTCGGATCGGTCGGGATCACCGCGCCCGAACGGCGGCTGGACGAATATCAGCATCAACTGTCCGGCGGGATGCGCCAGCGTGTGATGATCGCGATCGCGCTGGCGGGCCGCCCCCGGCTGATCATCGCCGACGAACCGACGACCGCGCTCGACGTGACGGTGCAGGCGCAGATCGTCGCGCTGCTGCGTGCGCTGCAGGAACGCACCGGCACAGCGATCCTGCTGATCAGCCACGATCTCGCGCTCGTCCGCCAGATGGCCGGTCGCGTCGCGGTGATGTACGCGGGCCGCAAGGTCGAGGAGGCGCCGGTCGCCGAACTGTTCGCCCGGCCGCGCCATCCCTACTCGGCCGGGCTGATCGCGGCGATCCCGCGCCTGGGCGGCGGACGGCAGGCGCGGCTGGCCGAGATCCCCGGCACCGCGCCGTCGCTGGCCGAACGCGGACCGGGCTGCGCGTTCGAGCCGCGTTGCCCGCATGCCGCCCCGATCTGCCTGACTCCGCCGCCGTCGCGGGGCGTCGCATGCCATCTGCACGGGGCGTCGGCATGACCGCGCTGCTCGAGGTGCGCGATCTCGCCAAACGCTATCGGCTGCGCGGCGGTCGCGTGCTTCAGGCGGTGGCCGGCGTCTCGTTCGACATAGCGCCCGGCGAAGTGCTGGCGCTGGTCGGCGAATCCGGCTGCGGCAAATCCACTATCGGGCGCTGCCTGTTGCGGCTGGAGGACAGCGACGGCGGCGAGATCCGCTTCGACGGCGCGCGCATCGACGATCTGAAACCGCGCGCGTTCCGCCCGCTGCGCCGGCGCATCCAGATCGTCTTCCAGGATCCCTATGGAAGCCTGGATCCGCGCATGCCGGTGGCGGAGATCCTGGCCGAGCCGCTGGTGAGCCTGGGCCTGGCGCGAGACCGGCGCGATGCGATGCCGCGGATCCTGGAATTGCTCGATATGGTCGGCATGCCGCGCGGCGCGGCGGAGCGGCGGCCGCACGAATTCTCGGGCGGGCAGCGCCAGCGCATCGGCATCGCGCGCGCACTGTCGGTGCGTCCTGACCTGATCGTCTGCGACGAGGCGGTCTCCGCGCTCGACGTCTCGGTCAAGGCGCAGATCGTCAACCTGCTTGCCGATCTGCGGGCGGAACTGGGGCTGGCGATGCTCTTCATCAGCCATGACCTGCCGATCGTCGAACGGATCGCGGACCGCGTGGCGGTGATGTATCTCGGCCGGATCGTCGAACTGGGCGCGGCGGACGCGGTGCTGGGCGCACCGCGCCATCCCTATACGCGCGGCCTGCTTGCCGCCGCGCCGCGCATCGACGGCGCGATCGAAACGGCCGGGCTGTTGCACGGCGAGCCGCCCGATCCCGCCCGGCCGCCCAGCGGCTGCCGCTTCCGAACGCGCTGCCCGATCGCGGCACCATGCTGCGCGGACGAGGAACCGGCCATGACCTTCGCGGAGAGCGGCCATGGCGTCGCCTGTTATTTCAACCCGCAGCCGGCGCAGATGCGCCCGGCCGCCCTGTCGACTGGACCCTGCTGATGCAAAGCTGCCGACGGATGATCCTGTGCCTGTTCGCCATGCTTGCTGCGAGCCCCCCCGCGCACGCGCACGCGCAGGAGCCGAAGCCCGAGCCGGCCGGCATGACCGCAAGGCTGCTCGCGACGATGGATCGCGTCACCGACGCCGCGGTCTCGCCGGACGGGCGCTGGGTCGCCTATGCGGTGCGCACGGTCTCGCCCGATCTCGCCAGGATATCGACGCATGTCATGCTCGCGGATCAGGATCGGCCTGCCGCACCGCATGTCGCGTTGGCGGGCGCGCCGGCGAAACAGGATATGCCGACCTGGTCCGCCGATGGCCGCACCCTCTATTTCCGCGGCCCCGATCAGGCGGGCATCGCGCAGATCTGGCGGATCGGGGTCGACGGGAAACCGGCGGTCCAGCTCACCCGCGTACCGATCGATGTCGGCGCATATCAGGTGGCGCCCGACGACCGGTTCGTCGTCGCGTCCTTCCGCGTCTATCCCGACTGCCTGACGCTCGAATGCACGGTGACGCGCGCGGCCAAACCGTCGGTCGGCACGCTCTACACCAGGCTCAATGTCCGCTTCTACGACAGCTATGGCGATGGCCGGTACAACGCGCTGTTCCGGCTGGCGCTCGACGGCGCGCAGCCGCCCGTGCCGCTGATGCCCGGGTTCGAAAGCGACGTGCCGACGCGCCCGTCGGGCAGCGCGACCAGCTTCGCCATATCGCCTGACGGCGGCACGCTGATCTTCTCGGCGCGCCCGTCCGGGGTCTCCTCCAATCTCAGCACGGTGCACCGGCTGTTCCAGCTTTCGCTGACCGCGCCGGCGGCCCCGCAGGAGATCGGGCCGGACCAGCCCGGATCGCATCTCAATCCAATCATCTCGCCCGACGGCCGGCTGCTCGCCTATATGGACAAGGCCAGTGTTGGATCGGACGGAGACCGGGCGATCGTGCGCGTGCGCGATCTCCGGACCGGCGCGGTCCGCGCGCTGGGGCTGTCGCTCGATCGCTGGCCGAACGAGATCATCTGGTCGGCGGACGGCAGGAGCGTGCTGGCGCACAGCGATGATGACGGTCGCGAACGGCTGCATGCCTATCGCCTGTCGGGAACGGTCGACCGGCTGCCGATCGGCGGCGTGTCGGCCATCGCCGTTTCCAGCCGCGGTCTTGTCGTCACGCTCAGCAGCTTCTCGCGGCCGCAACAGGTCTTCACCGCAAGCGCGCAGGGGCGTTCGTTGCGCCAGGTGACCGATGTCGGCGCCGCAGAGCTTGCGGGCGTCGCGATGGCGCCGACCCATTCGACGACATTTACCGGCTGGAACGGCGAGCCGGTCCAGGCCTTCGTCACCGAACCGCTCAACCGCGTGCCCGGGCAACGCTATCCGGTGATCTTCGTCATCCATGGTGGGCCGCACGGCGTGTATCAGGACGAATGGAGCTATGGCCGCAATCCCCAGCTCTGGGCGGCGCGCGGCTATGCGACAGTCATGGTCAATTTCCACGGCTCGACCGGTTTCGGCCAGGATTTCGCGCATGCCGTGATCGGCCATCGCGGCGATCGCGTGCTCGAGGATCTGCAAAAGGGCTGGGCGGCGGTGCTGACGCAATATCCCTTTATCGACGGCAATCGCGGCTGCGCGATGGGAAGCTCGTTCGGCGCCTATATGATCCACTGGATCGCGGGGGTGTGGAACGATCCGTGGCGCTGCCTGATCTCGCATGCCGGCAATTTCGATTCGCGCGCCTATGGCATCGACCTGCAATGGCATAACGATCGCCAGAATGGCGGAGCGCCCTGGGAAGTGCCCGACGCGGTCGAGGCGTTCAATCCGGTGCGCTACGCTACGCAGTGGAAGAAACCGATCCTGATCACCCATGGCGGGCGCGATTTCCGCGTGCCGTTCGATCAGGGGCTTTCCGCCTTCACGCTGGCGCAGCGGCGTGGCATCCCCAGCGAACTCCTCTATTTTCCGAACGAGAACCATATCATCAGCAGCCCTGCCGCAACGATCCGCTGGTACGACGTCGTCGACGCCTGGCTCGACCGCTGGACCGCGCCATGAGCGGGTTGCTGCGCGGCTGGTTCGCGATTCCGCTGTGGAAACGCATTCTCGGCGCGCTCGTCGCTGGTGTGGCGCTGGGGCTGGCCATCGGCGAGCATGCATCGTCGATCGCCTGGATCGGCCAGCTCTGGATCCGCTTCATCCGCATGATGGTGCTGCCGCTGGTGCTGGCGATGATTATCGGCGGGGTGGCCGCGCTGGGCGATCCGGCGCGGCTGGGCCGGCTGGGCGCGCGCACCATCGCGCTGCTCGTCGCGATCACGACGCTGGCGATCTGCATCGGCCTGACGCTCGGCGTCGCGCTCCAGCCCGGGCTGGGCATGGCGGTGACGGTGGGGCCGGAGGCTGCGGGCGCCGCGCCGCGCACCATCGGCGAACAGATGATGGCGATCGTGCCGGTCAATCCCTTTCAGGCACTGGCCGCCGGCGAGACGCTGTCGGTCATCGTCTTCGCGCTCGCGACCGGGGTGGGCGTGCTGCTGATCGGAGAGGCGGCACGCCCGATCGTGGCTTTTGCCGATGCAGCCGGCCAGGCGATCCTGCGCGTCGTCAACCTGTTCATGGAGGCCGCGCCGCTTGGCGTGCTGGCACTGGTCGCCAGCGCGATCGGCAATCACGGGCTGGCCGTCTTCACCCATCTGACCCTGCTCGCGATCGGGTTGGTCGTCGGCGTGATCTTCCAGATGCTGATCGTCCAGGGCGGGCTGGTCCGGCTGGTCGGCGGGGTGCCGCTCGGCCGCTATTTCCGTTCCATCATAGAGGCGGTGCTGGTCGCCTTCTCCACCACGTCGAGCGCTGCCGCGCTGCCCGTCGCGCTACGCGTCGCGCGCGAGCGGCTGGGCCTGCCCGCGCCTGTCGCGAACGCGGTCATCCCGCTGGGATCGAGCATCGCGCGCGACGGCACCGGGGTCTATGTCGGGCTGCTCTGCGCCTTTTCGGCGCAGGTGTTCGGCGTCGAGCTGACGGTCACCGACTATCTGGTGCTGGTGCTGGGCTCGGTGCTGCTCTCGCTCGGCGCGGCCGGCGTGCCCTCCGCATCCCTGTTCATGCTGTCCGGCGTGCTGTCGCTGATCGGGATCGGCGAGGTCCAGACCGCGGCGATCGTCGCATTCATCCTGCCCTTCGACCGGCTGTTCGACATGATCCGCACCGTCCCCAACGTCACCGCCAACCTGGCCGTCGCGACCGCCGTGTCGCGCGGCGAGGTCGAGACCCCCGCCCAGGAGACTTCACGATGAAAGCCGGACTGTTCGCGTCCATTCCCACGGCGCTTCTGATCGCCGCGACCGCCGCGCAGGCGCAGCCCACCGACCATGCCGAACTGCTGGGCGCAGTCGATGCACGCGCCCCACAGATCGCGAAGGTCTCGCGCGCGATCTGGGACTATGCGGAACAGGGCTATCAGGAGACGCGGAGTTCGGCGCTGCTCCAGCAGGAACTGCGCAAGGCAGGCTTCACGATCCAGGCGGGCGTCGCCGGCATGCCGACCGCCTTCGTCGCCAGCTATCGCAACGGCAGCGGGCCGGTGATCGGCATCCTCGCCGAGTTCGACGCGCTGCCCGGCCTTGCCCAGGCCGCCACGCCCGAACGCAGCCCGATCGCGGGCAAGGCGGCCGGCCATGGCTGCGGCCACAATCTGTTCGGCGCGGCATCCACCGGCGCGGCGATGGCGATCAAGGCATGGATGGATGCGAACCGCGTCCAGGGCGAGATCCGCCTCTATGGCACGCCAGCCGAGGAAGGCGGCGGCGCCAAGGTCTATATGGCGAAGGCGGGGCTGTTCGACGGCGTCGATGCGGTGCTGCACTGGCATGCGGCGGACGCCAACAGCGCTGCGCAGGACCTCGCCATGGCGAACATCAGCGGCAAGTTCCGCTTCCACGGCGTCTCCGCCCATGCCGCGAGCAATCCGCATCTCGGCCGCTCGGCGCTGGACGGGATCGAGGTGATGGACGTCGCAGTCAACGCGATGCGCGAGCACGTGCCGGAGACGGTGCGCATCCACAATATCATCACGTCGGGCGGCAGCGCGCCCAATGTCGTGCCCGACTTCGCCGAAACCTATTATTATGTGCGCGACTGGGATCCGGCGGTCGTCCGACAGGTGCTGGCGCGCATCCAGAAAGCGGCGGAGGGCGCCGCGATGGCCACCGAGACGCGCGTCGAATTCGAACTGGTCAACGGCGTCTTCGGCCTGCTGCCCAATGATACGCTCGGCAAGCTGATGGATGCCAATCTGCGCGAGGCCGGCCCGCCGCGCTGGGATGCTGCCGACCGCGCCTTTGCCGAGAAACTGAGCGCGCAGCTCCCCAAGCCGCGGCCGGTGGAGGAGGGGCAGGGGTTCCGCGCCTATTCGACCGGAGAGCGCGGCGGTGGATCGACCGATGTCGGTGATGTGAGCTGGGTGGTGCCGACCGTCGGCCTGCGCGTCGCCACCTATCCGGCGGGCACGCCAGCGCATAGCTGGCAGGCGGTCGCCTCGGCCGGGTCTCCCTTTGGCGAGAAGGGCGCGGTGGTTGCCGCCAAGACGCTGGCCCTGACCGCGTCGGACCTGTTCCGCCGGCCTGAATTGCTCAAGGAAGCGCGCGCCGAGTTCGATCGCCGCCGCGGCGCCGGCTTCAAATATCAGTCGCTTGCCGGCGATCGTTCGCCGCCGCTCGATTATCGCCGCAAGGCAGGGGAGTGAACCGGTGGCGGACAAGATCCATGCGTCCGCCGCGGCGGCGCTCGACGGGCTGCTGTTCGACGGCATGACGATCATGGCCGGCGGCTTCGGCCTGGTCGGCAATCCCGAGATGCTGATCCCCGCCATCCGCGATCATGGCGTGCGCGATCTCACAGTCATCTCGAACAATTGCGGGGCGGAGGGGTTCGGCCTCTGGATGCTGCTCGCCAACGGGCAGATCCGCAAGATGATCAGTTCCTATGTCGGGGACAACCGGCTGTTCGAACAACTCTATCTGGACGGCAGGCTGGAGCTCGAACTCAATCCGCAGGGGACGCTCGCGGAACGCATCCGCGCGGGCGGCGCGGGTATCCCGGCGTTTTTCACCGCGACGGGCGTCGGCACCGTCGTGGCGGAGGGAAAACCGGTCTCGACCTTCGACGGGCGCGACTATGTGATGGAACGCTGGTTGCGCGCCGACCTGGCGATCGTGAAGGCGTGGAAGGCGGATCCGGAGGGGAACCTCGTGTTCCGCAAGACCGCGCGCAATTTCAATCCGGTGATGGCGACGGCCGCCCAGGTCACGGTGGCCGAGGTGGAGGAGATCGTGCCTGCGGGCGCGATCGATCCGGACCATGTCCACACGCCCGGCATCTATGTGGATCGCGTGATCCTGGGCAGCGGCTATGCCCGGCGCATCGAGAAGCGCACCGTGCGCGAACGGCCGGCGGAGACGGCGTGATGGCCTGGACCCGCGACCAGATGGCGGCGCGCGCGGCGCGCGAGCTCCAGGACGGCTATTACGTCAATCTCGGCATCGGCATCCCGACGCTCGTCGCCAACCATATCCCGCCGGGCCGGTCGGTGACGCTGCAGAGCGAGAACGGCATGCTCGGCATGGGCCCCTATCCCTATCCCGACATGATCGATCCCGACCTGATCAATGCCGGGAAGGAGACGATCACCCAGCTCCCCACCTCCAGCTTCTTCTCGTCGGCGGACAGCTTCGCGATGATCCGCGGCGGGCATATCCATGCGGCAGTGCTCGGCGCGATGCAGGTTTCCGAAAGCGGGGATCTCGCCAACTGGACGGTGCCGGGCAAGATGGTGAAGGGCATGGGCGGCGCGATGGATCTGGTCGCCGGCGTCCGCCGCGTGATCGTGGTGATGGACCATGTCGCGCGCGACGGCACCCCCAAGATCCTGCCGCGCTGCACCCTGCCGCTGACCGGCGTCGGCGTGGTCGACCTGATCGTCACCGACCTGGGCGTGATCGCCTGCGACAAGCAGGCCGGCGGCCTGACCCTGATCGAATGCGCCCCCGGCGTTTTCCCCGACGAGATCTCCGAAAGGACCGCAGCGCCGCTGCGCATCGCATTGCCGGCCTGACGGGGCCGTCAGTTAGCGCATGATCCCGCTCGCCAGGATAGCCTCCGCAATCTCCGGCGCGGTGCGAATGTCCGGAAAATGCGCGGCGATGCGCGCGTCCGCGTCGAGCAGATAGATGAAGGCGGTGTGCGGCATGGCATAGCCGTCCGGATCGGCGTCGTCGGCGATACGGCGCGAGAAGACGCGGAAGCTGGCCTTTGCCTGTTCGATCTGCGCGGGCGTGCCGGTGAGCCCGGTGAAGCGGGGATGGCGCTCGGCGAGATAGGCATTCATCGCCGCGGGCGTGTCGCGTTCGGGGTCTACCGAGATATAGAGGACGCGGATCGCGAGGCCGGCATCGGCGAGCGTTGCCCGGACGTCCGCGATCTTCGCGAGCGAGCGGGGGCATACGACGCGGCAGTTGAGAAAACCGAAATAGACCAGTGCGGGCGATCCGATCAGCGTTTCGCGCGTGAAGCGCCGGCCGTCATGGTCGATCAGGTCCAGCGCGACGCCTGCGTCCGGCTCCGTCATGCCGCGGCGGCGCGGATATCGTCTTCGGCGCGGGGCAGGGGGCGGTTCACCACCGCTTCGGCTTCGTCCTGGCCGAGCCCGAGCGCGCAAAGCATCATCCGGCACATCGCCCGATCGTAAGCGGCGGTGCGCCCGCCAGCCAGGCGCATCCGCAGCGCCTTGCGCACCACGCCGACCACCAGATCGCGCGCGCTGTCCAGATCGTCGAACACGAAGCGCCCTTCGGCAATGCCGTCGCGCAGCTCGGGCGAGGGGAAGGCGCGAAGATCCTCGTTCACTTCCTGATCGTCGCTCGACAGCGAATAGATCAGCCATCCCCAGATCTCGTCGCGTCCCGCGCGTTCGAGCACCATGCGCGCAACCGCGACCATGCGTTCTGCCGGATCGGCGATCGTCGCGCACAGCCGCTCGATCTCGAGGAAGGGATCCTTGCCGAGATGCGACCAGACCGCTTCGACCAGATCCTCGCGCGTCGGGAAATAATTGTAGAATGTCCCGCGCGCCAGGCCGGCGGCGCGGATGAAATCGTCGATCGTCGCATGTTCGTCGCCACGCCGCGCGATCACCCGCGCCGCCGCCACGATCAGCTTGTGGCGGGTCTTCTCGCGGCGTTCGCGGCCGATCTCCGCCCTGCGTTGCACATTCACTTCCGGCATGCCCCAGACCTGTTCCCAACGCACGATGCTGTCAAGCGACCCTGTCAGGATGACGCATGAATGTCAAAATGACAAAAAGAATCCATATTGACGAAATCGACTCATCATGAGAAATCGTCGGGCAAGCGCCGGCAAAGGCGCGGATCGATGAACCGCCGTTGGCGGATGCAGGTGAGGACAGGGTGCATATGAAAGCCGCGGTGGTACGCGAGACATCAGGGCCGTTCGCGATCGAGGAGGTGACCCTCGACGCGCCGCGCGCGGGTGAGGTGCTGGTCCGGATCGTCGGCGTCGGCATGTGCCACACCGATCTGGTGGTGCGCGATCAATATTTCCCGACCCCGCTGCCCGCAGTGCTCGGCCATGAAGGCGCGGGCGTGGTCGCGGCCGTGGGCGAAGGCGTCACCAAGGTGGCGGTCGGCGACCATGTCGTGCTGAGCTATGCGAGCTGCGGGCAATGCGCCAACTGCCTTCAGGGGCTCAACGGCTATTGCCCCGATCTCTACGGGCGCAATTTCTCGGGCGCGCGGCCCGACGGATCCTCGCCCTGCTGCGACGCGCATGGCGCGCGGCTGAGTGGCTATTTCTTTGCGCAATCCTCGTTCGGCGAATTCGCGCTCGCGACCGAACGTAACGTCGTGCCGATCGACCGCGACGTGCCGCTGGAGATCATGGGGCCACTGGGATGCGGCATCCAGACCGGTGCCGGCGCGGTCATCAACGCGCTGAAGCCCGGCGCGGGATCGAGCATCGCGATCTTCGGTGCCGGATCGGTCGGCCTTGCGGCGGTGATGGCCGCTAAGGTCGCGGGCTGTGCGACGATCGTCGCGGTCGACCTGAACGATGCGCGGCTGGAGATGGCGCGCGAGCTGGGCGCGACGCATGTCGTGAACGCAGCGGGCGACGCGGTGGAGGCGATCCGCGACATCACCGGCGAGGGCGTCCAATATTCGCTCGAATGCACAGGCCTGCCCGCCGTGGTGCGGCAGGCGGTCGACTGCCTCCGCCTGACCGGCGTCTGCGGCATCATCGGCGTCGCGCCGCTGGGGACGGAGATCGCGCTCGACATGAACGGCCTGCTCTTCGGACGGACGGTGCGCGGGATCATCGAGGGGGACAGCATTCCCGACATCTTCATTCCCCAGCTCGTCGCTCTGTGGCGGCAGGGGCGTTTCCCGTTCGACCGGCTGATCACCTTCTATCCGCTTTCGGAGATCGAGGCGGCGGCACAGGCGTCGGAACGCGGCGAGGTGCTGAAGGCCGTGCTGCGGCCGGGAAGCTGAGGCGCACGATGTTCGACGGCCGGATCAGCGACCTGACGACCGACGCCGCAAGGCGGTTCGGCGACGCGCCCGCCTTTCAGCTTCTGGGCGAAGACACGGTGCTGGGTTTCGCAGAGATCGACCGCAGGGCATCGCGTTTCGCCGGCGGCCTGGCTGCGGCGGGCGTCGGGCGCGGAGATCGCGTGGTCCTCCATTTGCCCAATGGCTGGCAATGGATCGCCGCCTATCATGCCGTCGCGCGGCTGGGCGGGGTGGTCGTGCCGGCGAATATCCTGCTGACGCCGGGCGAGGTCGGCTTTCTTTCGGCCGATTCCGCGGCGGCGGCAATCATCCTGCCGGCCGATCGCCGTGCGTCGATCGTGAGTGCGCTGGGGGGCGGACATGCGCCCCGGATCGTCTCCCTCGGCGGGGACGAATGCGATTTCTCGCAGATGGTTGATGGCGCCCCGCTCGCGCCGGTCGCGGTCTCGCCCGACGATCTGTTCACCATCGGCTATACCTCCGGCACGACGGGCCGGCCGAAGGGCGCAATGCTGACGCACCGCAACGTGTTCGCCAGCACCGCGCTCACCGCCACCATCCATGTCCGCACGCGGGGGGAGACGGTGCTGACCGCGCTGCCCTTTCCGCATGTCTACGGCAATGTCGTGATGAACGCGGCTTTCCTGGTCGGCATGCGAATCCTCGCCATGCCGCGCTTCGAGGCCGGCCTCGCGCTCGCCGCGATCGCCGCCGAGCGGCCGACGGTGTTCGAAGGCGTGCCGACCATGTTCTACCAGATGCTCGCACATCCCGATCTGGCCGCCACCGATTTCTCGTCGCTCAGCCGCTGCACGGTCGGCGGACAGACCATGCCGACCGCGAAGCTCGACGAGGTCGTCGCGCGCTTCGGATGCCCGATCTGCGAGCTGTGGGGCATGACCGAAGTCGCCGGCCCGGCGACCTCGCATTCGCCCTATTGGCCGGCGCGGCACGGATCGATCGGCCTGCCGTTCCCTGGCGTCGAGACGCGCATCGCGGATCTGTGCGACCGGACACGCGATGCGCTCGCGGACGAAGCGGGCGAATTGTGCGTGCGCGGCCCGCTGGTGACGCAGGGCTATTGGCGCAACGATGCGGCGACTGCCGAAGCGATCGACGGCGATGGCTGGCTGGCGACCGGGGACATCGCGGTGCGCGACGCCGGCGGCTATCTGCGCATCGTCGATCGCCGCAAGGACCTGATCATCACCGGCGGCTACAATATCTATCCCGCCGAGCTCGAACAGGTGATCGCCGCGCACCCCTCGGTCGCGATGGTCGCGGTCGCGGCGGTCGCCGATGCGGAGAAGGGCGAGCTCGCCAAGGCGTTCGTCGTCCTGCGCCCCGATCATGACGCCGATCCCGCCGCGCTGGACCGCCACTGCCGCGCGCATCTGGCGCCCTACAAGGTTCCGCGACTTTTCGCGTTCGTCGACGATCTGCCCAGGACAAGCACGGGCAAGATCATGCGCCGCGCCCTGCAACCCGAAAGGATGAGCCAATGATCGATTTCCACGCCGATTACCGCATGACGATCGACGGCGCCGACGCGCCGGGTGAGGGGAGTTTCGAGGCATTCAATCCGGCGACGGAGGAAGTGATCGCACAGGTGCCCCAGGCCGGCCGCGCACAGCTCGACGCCGCCGTCGCCGCCGCGCGCCGGGCGTTCCCCGCCTGGTCAGCGCTGCCTGTCGCGGAGCGCCAGGCCGCCGTGTCGCGCATCGGCGACGCGATCGAGGCGCATGCCGAGGATTTCATGCGCCTGCTCACCCGCGAACAGGGCAAGGCGCGCGCGGGCGCCGAATGGGAGATCGGCGGATCGGTGATCTGGTGCCGCGAGATCGCGAAGCAGGACCTGCCCGTCCATGTCGCGGAGGATAGCGGCAATCGCCGCGTCGAAACGCGGCGCGTGCCGCTGGGCGTGGTCGGGGCGATCACCCCGTGGAATTTCCCGGTGCTGCTGGCGATCTGGAAGATCGCGCCGGCGCTGGTCGCGGGCAATACGGTGGTGGTGAAGCCGTCGCCCTTCACGCCGCTCTGCACGCTGAAGCTGGGCGAGCTGTTGCGTGAGGTGCTGCCGCCCGGCGTGGTCAACGTGATCTCGGGCGGCAACGATCTCGGCGCATGGCTGACCGGTCACCCCGACGTCCGCAAGATCAGCTTCACCGGATCGACCGCGACCGGGCGCAAGGTGATGGAATCCGCGTCGGGAAATCTGAAGCGCATCACGCTGGAACTGGGCGGCAACGATCCCGCGATCGTGCTTCCCGACGTCGATGTCGAAGCGACCGCGCGCGAGCTCTTCTGGGCATCGTTCCAGAACAGCGCCCAATTCTGCGTCGCCGCCAAGCGCGTCTATGTCCATGACAGCATCTATGACCGGTTCGCGGGCGCGCTCGTCGATTATGCTGCGACGGTGAAGGTGGGCGACGGTGCCGAACAGGGCACCGATCTCGGCCCGATCCAGAACCGCATGCAGTTCGAGAAGCTGAAGGACCTGCTGGCCGACGCCAATGCGCAGGGGCTGCGTTTCCTGGCCGGCGGCACCGTTTCGGACGGTCCCGGTTTCTTCGTGCCCATCGCGATCGTCGACAACCCGCCGGAGGATTCGCGCGTCGTGCGCGAGGAAGCGTTCGGGCCGGTGCTGCCGCTGCTGCGCTACAGCGACGTCGACGACGTGGTCGCGCGCGCCAACGATACCGATTACGGGCTCGCCGCCTCGGTCTGGTCGCGCGACGTCGATGCGGCGCAGGGGATCGCGCGGCGGATCGAGGCGGGCACCGTCTGGATCAACGAGATCCACAGCTTTTCCCCGCACGTCGCCTTTGGTGGTCATAAACAGTCGGGCATCGGCATCGAGAATGCGCTGGACGGGCTTGCCGAATATACCAATGCACAGACCATCGTGACCAATCGCGGAACCTCCGTGGCGTGAGAATCGCCGCGCCCCTGGCGCCGATGCTGGCAATCGCGCTCGCGCTGCTGCCCGGGCCGGCGCAGGCGCAGGCCGTATTGCCGTCGCTCCGGCTCGAGACCGGCGCCGGCCAGTCGCTCGACCTTGCCGGTTTCAGGGGCAAGGTGCTGCTGGTCGATGTGTGGGCAAGCTGGTGCGCGCCGTGCCTGCCGGGGCTGCGCGATATCGAGCGGCTGGCGGCGCGGTTCCGCTCGCCGGATTTCGCGGTCGTGCCGATCTCGGTCGATCGCGGCGGTCCGGTCGCGGCGGTGCGCGGCTATGCGAAAGCCGGGGTCAGCGGGCTGCCGCTCTATGTCGCTGCGCCCAATGCGGCGACCGCGGTGCTCGGCATGCGGGCGCTGCCCACCACGATCCTGTTCGACGCCCGCGGCCGCGAATATGCGCGCTTCGACGGGCCGTCCGCGTCGCGCGAAGCGGATATCGCCCGCGCGATCGAGACGCTGATGAAATCCAGTTCCAAGCAAAGGAAACCGCGATGATGCGCCGCCTTGCCAAGTCCCTTGCCGCCGCCCTGCTCGCGAGCGCCGCGTTCAGCGGCGCGATCGCGGCGCCGCCCGTCGATCCCGCCAGCTATCCCCGGCTCGACGACAAGCAGATGGGCCATATCCGCGCGATCGTGACGCTCGCCGAACAGCCCGACAGCGACTGGTCCGGCATGGGATCGGCCGAGCCGGGGCAGGGCGGCTTCGATGCCTATCGCTACCAGCTCGCGATGATGAGCTACACATTGTCGCTGGCGCATCACCGCTTCACCCCGGCCTATCGCGATCTTTATCGCGAGACCGACGCCCGGCTGATCCACAAGATGCTGCTGTTCGACGTCTGGGGCTTCTGGGAGCTGACGAGCCGGGGATCCAAGGCGTTCGACCCCAGCCTGACCGTGCTGGGCGATGGCTGGATCGATCCGGTCAAGGATCAGAACATCATGTACAGCGGCCATCTGTTCCAGATGGTGACCACCCACGAGATGCTCTACGGCGACGCGCGCTACAGCAAGCCCGACGCCGTCACCTTCGTCTATGATCCGTTCGGACGCGGCCTTGGCCGGCAGGATTTCAAATACGACACGCACAAGCTGGCGCAGGTGCTGGCCAGCCAGTTCGAGGATAATGGCTGGAAGGGGATCGAGTGCGAGCCCAACGCCATCTTCCCGGAATGCAACCAGCATCCGCTGCTCGGCTTCGCGCTCTACGACCGCGCCAACGGCACCGACTATTTCAAGCGCATCTCGAAATCGTTCAAGGAACAGTTCGACGCGCTCGACTATCTCGATCCCAAGACTTCGTCCTTCATGATGATGTACATGATCAAGCAGGACAAGGTGATCCAGCGGCCCACGGCCTGGGCGGACGGCTGGTCCGGATCCTTCATGCATGCCTGGTACAAGCCCGAGGTCGAGCAGGCCTATCCGACGCAGCGCGCGAACCTGCTGGTCGATCTGGCCGACGGGACGACGACCACCCGTTCGGAAGGCGAGAATCGCAGCTACAGCCACGATCACGGTTTCTTCGCGCTTCTGGCGGGGGAGGTCGGCGATACCGCGACGCGCGATCGCATGCTGGCTTACGCCGATCGCTACTGGTCGCCGCGCTGGGTGGACGGCGCGCTCTTCTATCCGCGCCAGGATCTGTTCCGCCGCACCGACGACGGCGCGAACGTCTGGCGCCGGGTCCAGCCGCTCACGGGCAACGGACTGGTCGGCCTCGCGCGGATGAACGGCAAGGACGGGCTCTATAATCTGTTCAACCGGCCCTTCGACGCGGCGCATTTCGAGCAGCCCTATCTGACCGGCATCGCCTATCCCGACGCGCTGGTCGAGCGCGCGGTCTATGACGAGAAGGCGAAGGCGCTGGTCGCGACGCTGAAGCCCGGGCGAGAGGGCGGTGCGCCGATCCGGTGGAGCGTGGCGAAGCTCGATCCGCGCAAGAGCTATGGCGTGTGGATGGACGGCCGCCAGATCGCGACGATCGCGCCGGGCAAGGCCGTGGCCGCGCCGGGATCGTCGGTTTCGGTCGGGGTGGCGGACGGCGTCGTGACGTTCACCCAGCCGCTGGCGCGCGAAGCGAGCTTCGTCGTCGCCGAGGACAAGTGAGGATCCACTAGGCGGGCGGGGCGCCCGCAAACTCAAGCAAAGCAAACAGGGAGAGGGAATATGAAGACCATATTTGGCCGGCGGGCGCTGCTCGCCGGGGTGTCGGCGGCTGTCCTTTTGACGGGCATGACGACGCAGGCAAATGCACAGGATGTGGCGGGTGAAGCCCTGCCAGGCGATCAGGATACGGCGGAGGCCGCGCCGCAGGATATCGTGGTGACGGGCTCGCGCATCTCGCGCCCCGATTATTCCTCGGCCAGCCCGATCGTGTCGGTGCGCGGCGACGCGCTCGCCAAGACCAGCGGCTCGACGCTGGATTCGGTGCTCGGGCAGCTTCCGCAATTCACCCCGTCGCGCGGCGCGACCTCGGGCGGCGCGACGCAGGGCGGCGCGGGTCAAGGTCAGGTGACCGCCAATATCCGTGGCCTCGGGCCGCAACGTACGCTGGTGCTGCTCGATGGCCGCCGGTTGGCGCCCTCCAATCCCGACGGCACGATCGATCTGTCGACCGTGCCGGAAACGCTGATCGGCAGCATCGAGGTGATCACCGGCGGCGCGTCCGCCACCTATGGGTCGGACGCGGTATCGGGCGTGCTCAACTTCAAGCTGCGCCGCGACCTGGAGGGGCTGCAGCTCGATGCCAAGACGGGCATCACCGAGATGGGCGATGCAGGCACGCGCGACATCACCGCGTCATGGGGCGCGAAGTTCGCGGAGGATCGCGGACGCGTGCTGTTCAGCCTGGGCTTCCACGACCGCGATCTGGTCCGCGCGGTCAGCCGCGACTTCTTCCGCCAGTCCAACGGCAATTTCATTCCGCCGACGACCTATTACGCCAATGATGCGGGCAATCCTTATAATCTCGCCACGCTGGCCGGGCGTTTCGCATCCTATGGCACGCCGTTGGCGAACCCGACGCAGATTGGCACGGTTTCCGGCCTGCTCGGCCTGAACGAAGACGGCACGCTCTACAGCATCTTCAATCTCGGGCTGCTCGGTTCTTCCTATGGTTTCGCCAATTATCGCGGGGCGATCACGCCCGATACCGCGTTCGATCGCTCGGGCCTGCTCAACATCAACTATTCGCAGAGCCGCACGCTGCAATCCGAACTCAAACGCTATAATGCGTTCGGGCGCGTCGAATATGATCTGTCCAGCAACATCACCGCTTATGCGCAGCTCATCTATGCGGAGAACAATGTCCGCTCGGGGCTCGATCCGGTGTTCACCGGCCAGACTTTCGGCGTGTTCGTGCCCTTCGCCACCGCCGCCGAAAAGGCGCGCGTCCAGGCGGCGGCGCCCGATCTCTATGCGCTGATGATCACCCGGCCCAATCCGGACCAGGCATTCAGCATCTACAAGGGCTTCACCGATCAGACGATCGGCAAGCGCGAAGGGCGCACCGAATATGTCGTGCGCCAGTTCCTCGCCGGACTGCAGGGCAAGATCCCCGGCACCGACATGACGTGGGAGCTTTACGGATCGAGCAGCAAGACGCGCGCCACCGATCAAGTGGAGGGCGCCAGCCTGAGCGCCATCCAGTCCTTGCTGGCCAATCCGGCGCAATGCAGCGGATATGATATCTTCAGCGGCCTGACCCAGCCGCAGGACTGCCTGAACTTCATCCGCCGCACCGCGACCAACTATACCAGCATCAAGCAGGATATCGTCGAGGGTACCGTGCAGGGCGGGCTGTTCGAACTGCCGGCGGGTACGCTGCGTTTCGCGCTGGGCGGCGATTATCGCCGCAACAGCTATGATTACCGCCCCGATGCGCTGTTCCAGCGCAGCCAGACCACGTCGCCGCAGGGGCCGCGCAATCCGCCGACATCGGATTTCGTCGGCAATCTCGGATCTCCGCCGGCTTCGGGATCGACCGACGTCACCGAAATCTATGGCGAGCTTCTGGTGCCGCTGCTCAAGGACACGCCCTTCATCGAGGAGCTGAACCTGGGCCTTGGCGCGCGCTATTCGAAATATGACACGGTCGGCAGCGTCTGGACGTACAAGGCCGATCTGGACTGGCGGATCGGTGCGGGCTTCCGTCTGCGCGGCGGCTATAACCGCGCGGTGCGGGCGCCGAGCGTCGGCGAACTGTTCAAGGCGGAATCGGGCGGCTTCACCGGCATCGGCGATCCCCGCAACGGACAGGGCGATCCCTGTTCGCTCAGCGGCCGTTACCGCACCGGCGCGGACGCGGCACGGGTCCGCGCGCTGTGCATCGCGACCGGCATGCCGCTGGCCGCAGTCGACACCTATAATTACAATTATCCCGTCGCCGTCTCGCGCAGCCTGCCCAATCCGGACCTGAAGGAGGAGACGGCGGACACATTCTCGGTGGGTGCGGTCTGGGCGTCGCGCGCTTCCAGCCCGCTGCTGTCGCGCCTGTCTCTGTCGGTCGATTATTACAGCATCCGGATCAAGGACGCGGTCGGCACGGTTCCGGGGAACATCTCGCTCGCCAAATGCTTCAACGCGGGCGGCGACAATCCGAATTTCCAGGCGAGCAATTTCTATTGCCAGCTCATCCTGCGCGATCCGGGCACCGGCGTTCCCGTCCAGATCAGCATCCCGACGCTGAACCTCGCCACCTACAAGACCTCGGGCGTCGACGTGCAGCTCGACTGGGGCGTGGATCTCGACGCGATCGGGCTGGGCGCGAATGCCGGAAGCGTGCGGGTCAACGCGGTGGTCAATTATCTCGACTCCTTCAAGATCCAGTCGCTGCCGGGCGCGGCGACGCTGGACTATGCCGGCACGATCGGCGACGCTCAGATCGATCCCTTCGGCATCTCCAAGCCCGAATGGAAGGGGACGCTGACCGTGCAATATGCCAATGGCCCGTTCGATCTGTCGGTGCGCTGGCGCTATATCGACGGCATGCGCGATGCCTCTCGACTGACCGGAAGCACCGCGCCCGGCGTCAAGGCGGTCGATTATACCGACCTCAATATCGGCTGGAAGATCGGCGACGATTACCGGCTGTCGCTGGGCGTCGACAATCTGTTCGATCGCGGTATCCCGACCTGGACCGGGTTCGGCACCACCGATCCCGTCACCTATGACGTGCTCGGCCGCCGCTTCTACGCGTCGGTGCGGGCGAACTTCTGATGCGGATGGCCGGCCCCTTCAGGCTGCTTGCCGCGCTCGGCTTGATGCTGGGCGCGGTGGCGGCCGCGCCGCCCGCGGCGACGAGCGAGGTCGGCCATCCCTATCGGTTGATGTCGACACGGGGCGGAGTCGTCACCGATCGCACCTATCTGGGCAAGGTGCAGGTGGTGGTGTTCGGCTTCGCCTATTGCCCGGACATCTGCCCGACCACGCTCGCCGCGCTCGATCGCGGGCTAGCCCAGATGGGCGCGCAGCGCCGTGACGTGCGCATCCTGTTCATCAGCGTCGATCGCGAGCGCGACACCATGGCCCTGCTCAAGCGCTACGTCTCCGCCTTCGCGCCCGAGACTGTCGGGCTGACGGGCAGCAAGGCGGAGATCGACGCCGCGGTGAAGGCGTTCCGCGCGCGCTATGCGATCGAGCGCCAGGGCGACGACTATCTCGTCTCGCACACCGGGCTCGTCTATCTGATCGACCGGCAGGGGCGGGTGTCGAAGATGCTGCCGCCGGTCACCCGGCCGGAACGCTATGCGGCCGAACTCAAGCGACTGGTCGACGCGAAATAGGCAGGACTTAGTGCCAGCGGATCTGAATATCCGTTTCGGCGCGAATGCTCAGCGCGATGCGGATGTCCGCCCCGCCGGTTTCGGTGCGCACCCGCCCGTCGCGTGACGGCGCGATATCCTCGCCATCGATGCGCAGCGTCCAGCCGGCCGCACCCGCCGGCAACCGGCCGATGCGGAACGACGCCTCGCCCGGCCGGCCCTCGACTGGGGAGACCGTCCAGCGCAGGATCCGGTCGCCGGCGTCGTAGTGCGCGCTCGCGAAATCGAGCGTGCCGTCGATGTCGAGGATCGCGGGCGTCGCCTTGCGTGCAGGCGTCCAGGCGCCTTCGTACAGCGATCTCAGACCGTCGGCGACGTTCAGCCGCGCATAGCCGAGCAGCACATTGCCGGTATGCGGATCCATCCCGCTCAACAGACCGTCGGTATCGTAGCGAGCGTCGTGCCGCGCGTGGAACAGGCCGCCGCGTTCCCATGTGCGGTGGAGCCGCGCATCGGCATAGGCGAGCAACCGGTCGCGCGTCTCGACATCTCCCAGTTCGGATGCGCAGACCGCGGCCCAGCCGAAATCATAGGAACAGGTGAGCCCCGCATCGGCGAAGGCGCCCGGCGCCTGGTCGACCCAGGCGGTGCCGTTCGGACCGTCGAGGATCCATCGCGCTTTTTGTGCGGGATAGCCGGCACGGGCGATTTCGGGGTTCCACGCGTTCATCAATGCGCCCGCCCAGAAATCGGACCAGGGCGCGGCCTCGAAGGGCATCGTCCGTTCCATTTCGAGCGCCATCACGTTGAAATGGCCCGCACCGTCGAGCAGGCCGAAATCGGCCCAGGCGCGACGATATCCCTCGGTCACTTCGCCGGCCAGATCGCCGCCGTGGATCAGGTCGTGCAGGCGGAAACCGTGGATCGGCACCTGGTTGCAGATCTGGAAGACGCAATTGGGCTCGCACGCGACGCCGAGATAGCCGTTCTCGACCATCTGCCAGTAGATATGCTGGTTCAGCGAATGCTCGTCATAGACGAAGGTCCGGGGGCCATCGCTCCAGAACAGCGGCCGCAGCGTCAGGCTGAGCCCGCCCGGTTCGGCAAAGCGGGCATCGTCGAACAGATGGTGATGCAGCAGCGCCGCCACCTGGAGATAGGCGCTGTACATGATGTTGTCCTTGACGATCGGATTCCATTCCGGGGTCAGGACGCCCAGGCTGCGGTTGTTCGCGCTGTTGCCGCTGCTGACATAATGCCAATAGGTCCACACGTCCGGCGAGCGCAGCTTTTCGACGAGGCGCATCATGGGTTCGCGGAACAGCCCGGGCGCCGCGGGCAGGCGATGGACATGGGTCAGCGCCATCGCATAGGCCATATAGGCGAGCTGGAAGCGCAGCGCGCCGAAATCCTCCTGCAACGAAGTGCGCGGCATCATCCCGGACCAGTCGTCGGGCAATTGCTCGGACAGGTTGATCATCCGCCGCAGTGCGCCGCGCTGGTCCCGGTCGAGCGAGGCGTGGTTGCGCGCCGACGCCATATGCGCGGACCGTGAAGTCTGGATCGTCACGATATCATTCTCTGGTCAAACCCATCTCCGGTGCGGGAAATGTGTCGAGTTGTACGAATAATGTCAACTTGTGCGACCGACTGACGTGGCGCGCGGAAGCGGATAAGCTGGCCGTTCACATACGAGGGGAATCGGCGATGCGGCGGACGATGGTGATGGCGGCGATGCTGCTGGGGGCGGCGGCGGTGCAGGCATCGGCGCAGGCGCCCGATGCCGTCGCGGCGAAGGTCGCGGCGCTCGCGCGGATCAAGGCGGCGACGTCGCCCACCTTGTCGGCGGACGGCCGGCAGATCGCCTATCTCGGCAACGACAGCGGCAGTCCGCAGATCTGGGTACGCGATCTGAAGGGCGCGGGCGCGCCGCGCCAGTTGACCGACCTGCCCGATCCGGTGGGCAGCGTATACTGGTCGCCGACCGGAGAGTGGCTGGCCTATACGGTCGCGCCCGGCGGCGGGCTGAACACGCAGATCTGGGTGATGAAGCCCGACGGCACCGGCGCGAAACGGCTGACGCCCGGCGGCAAGGACAACAACAATCTCTATGGCTGGACGCTGGACGGCACCCGGCTGATGGTCGCCACCAACAAGGACAATCCGGCGGCGCAGGATGCCGCGCTGATCGATGTCGCGACCGGCAAATGGCATATGCTTACCGCAGGCAAGGGGCTCAACCGGGTGACCGACGTGCGCGGCGATCGCGTCGCGATCGGGCGGGTGATGGGCCGTGGCGACGACAACGCCTATATCGTCGACCTGAAAAGCGGCGCGGAGACGCTGGCGACTGCGCATAAGGGCAAGGCCGAGAGCCGCTGGGGCGCGCTCTCTCCGGATGGAAACACCCTCTATCTGGCGAGCAATATCGATCGCGATCGACAGGGTTTCGGCACGGTCGCGATCGGACCGGACGGCAAGGCGGGACCGATCCGCTATCTCGCGACGCGCGACGACGCCGTGGCGGAGGACGGGCTGCTGACCGACGACGGAAAGCTGGCCGCGCTTTTGTGGAATGCGGGCGGGCGCAGCGAACTCGCCTGGCTGGTGACCGGATCCGGCCGCATGCTGCCGGGGCCGAAACTGCCGGTCGATCTTGTCGGCCTCTCGCAGTTCAGCGCAGATGGCCGCACTTTGGTCGTGACCGGATCGTCGGCCGATCGCACCGGCGACGTCTACACGATCGACGTGACGAGCGGCACGGTCACGCGCGTGACCGAAAGCAGGCATGACGGCGTCGATCTTGCGACTCTCGTCCGCCCGGAGCTGATCGACTATGTCGCCCCCGACGGCGTGAAGCTGTCGGGCTGGCTTTATCGGCCCGCCGGAGTCGAGGGGCCGATGTCGGTCGTCTTCTCCTATCATGGCGGGCCGGAGGGCCAGGCGCGGCCGACGATGAACCCCGACGCGCAGGCGCTGGTCGCCAACGGCATCGCGGTGTTCGCGCCCAATGTCCGCGGATCGTCCGGCTTCGGCAAGGCGTTCATGGCGATGGACGACGGCGCGAAGCGGGTCGGCTCGGTCGCGGATATCAAGGCGTCGACTGACGCGCTGGTAAAGCTGGGCATCGCCGATCCGAAGCGCATCGGCATCATGGGCGGCAGCTATGGCGGCTATATGGTGATGGCCGGGATCACCGAATTCCCCGACATGTTCGCCGCCGGCGCCAATCTCTACGGGATCGTCAATTTCGAAAGCTTCTTCCGCGAGACGGAGCCGTGGATGGCGGCGATCTCGACCACCGAATATGGCGATCCCGCGACCGAGGCGGACATGCTCAAGTCGCTGTCGCCGATCCACAAGCTCGACATCATCAAGACGCCTTTGTTCGTGCTCCACGGCGCCAACGACACCAATGTGCCGGTGGTCGAGGCGGAACAGATCGTCGCCAGCCTGAAGGCGCGCGGCGTGCCGGTGAAATACACGCTGTTCCCGGACGAAGGCCATGGCTGGCGCAAGATCCCGAACAAGCTGCGCTCGACCACCGAGATCGTCGACTTCTTCGTCGAGCATCTGAAGCCGGCGGAGTGACGGTGTCCCACCCCGTCACCCCAGCGAAAGCTGGGGTCTCCCACAGGATATGGCGCGATCTGGTTGGGAGATGCCAGCCTTCGCTGGCATGACGAAGCGGGGTTGAATCTTCCTGATATCCATTGCAGCCACAACTCCGCTGTGGCATAATCCACCTTGCAGCGAGGAGTTCGCTGCGGACATAATTTCGAGGGAGCCTCGAATGCACGGACAAGACTTCGGCGTCTTCATCGGACGCTTTCAGCCTCTGCACATCGGCCATGAACATGTGGTCCGCGAGGCGCTTTCCAGAACTGACCACCTCATCGTCCTGATCGGATCGGCGAATGTCGCGCGCGATCCGCGCAACCCCTTCACCTATGAAGAGCGGCTGGGGATGTTCCGCAAGGCCTTCGCGTATGAGATGGCGAACAAGCGGCTGATCGTCGCGCCGCTCGACGACCATCTCTATTCGGACGCGGCCTGGTGCGGAGAGGCGCAGCAGCGCGTGAAGCGGATCGTGCTGGAACTCGGCAATCATGGCGGTTTCCCGACCAACGGGATCGCCGATTTCAACATCAGCCTGACCGGATATGGCAAGGATGCCTCCAGCTATTATCTGAAGATGTTCCCCGAATGGGCGAACATCCAGATCGACAGCCAATATGGCACCTTCAGCTCGACCGACGTGCGCAAGCAATATTTCCAGCGCATTCCGTCGGTGCCGGCGTCGATCCTGTCCCCCGGCATCGCCGAGTGGATGGAGCAGTTCAAGCTGGGCGAGGAATTCCGCACCCTGCTGGCGGAGCGCGAATATCTCGATGCCTATCCGGGGCAATGGGGCAGGGGGCCGTTCGTCACTGCCGATGCGGTGGTGATCCAGTCCGGCCATATCCTGCTGGTCGAACGCGGCCAGTTGCCCGGCAAGGGATTGCTCGCACTGCCCGGCGGTTTCGTCGATCCGGCGGAACGGGTGCGCGACGCAGCGATCCGCGAGCTGCGCGAGGAGACCGGGATCTCCGACGGCAAGGGCCAGATCCCGCCCGCGATGCTCGCCTCCTTCATCGACGATGGCCGCACCCGGATCTTCGACGCGCCGAACCGGTCGCTGCGCGGGCGGATCATCACCCATGCCTATCTGTTCCGCCTGCCCGAACGGCGGAAACTGTTCTCGGTAAAGGGCGGCGACGATGCCGCGCATGCCCGCTGGTATCGCATCGGCGACCTTTCCGCCGATCAGTTCTTCGAGGATCACTGGTCGATCATCAACCTGATGGCCGACCTTTGAACCCGTGCGCCGGGGAGTCCGGCACGCGGTTAACATGTGAGGAGTTCACATCATGACCAATCTCATTCTTGCGACCGACAGCTACAAGCAGAGCCACTTCCTGCAATATCCGCCCGAGGCGCGGAAGATCTCCGCCTATGTCGAGGCGCGACCCAATCCGTTCAGTGAAGACCTGATCTTCTTCGGGCTGCAGGCCTATCTGATCGATCACCTGGCCGATCCGATCCGTGCCGCCGATATCGAGGAGGCGGAGGCGGTCTGCGCCGCGCACGGCGTGCCGTTCAATCGCGCGGGCTGGGAGGCGATCCTGACCGATCATGGCGGTTTCCTGCCGCTCACGATCAGCGCACTTCCCGAAGGGACGATCGTGCCGACCGGCGTTCCGCTGATCCAGATCGAGAATATCGACGATCGCATGCCCTGGCTCAGCACCTTCATCGAAACCGCCTTGCTGCGCGCCGTCTGGTATCCGAGCACGGTCGCGACATTGAGCGGCAAGGCCAAGCGGATCATCCATGCCGGGCTGGCCAAAAGCTCCGACGATCCGATGGGGCAGCTCCCTTTCAAGCTGCACGATTTCGGCGCGCGCGGCGTCTCTTCCGGCGAGAGCGCGGCGCTGGGCGGGCTGGCGCACCTCGTCAATTTCCAGGGCACCGATACGATGGAGGCGCTGATCGCCGCGCGTCGCTTCTACGGCGCGGACATGGCGGGATTTTCCATCCCCGCCGCCGAGCACAGCACGATGACGAGCTGGGGCCGCGATCGCGAGGAAGCGGCCTATGCCAACATGCTCGACCGGTTCAAGCGCGGCGGGGGAACCGTCGCGGTCGTGTCCGACAGCTATGATCTCGACAATGCGCTGGAGACGATCTGGGGCGGCAGCCTGCGCGACCGTGTCCTTGCCGAGGACGGTACATTGGTGATCCGGCCGGACAGCGGCGATCCGGTGGGAACGCCGGTGCGCGCGCTTCACACGCTGTGGGATAAGTTCGGCGGCAGCGTGAACGGCAAGGGCTATCGCGTGCTCGATCCGCATGTCCGGCTGATCCAGGGCGACGGCATGAACCTGGAGAGCATCGCCGCGCTGATCGACCGTGTCACGGGCGCAGGCTTCGCGGTCGACAATATCGCGTTCGGTATGGGCGGCGGGCTGCTCCAGCAGCTCAACCGCGATACGCTGCGCTTCGCGATGAAGGCAGATGCGATGCAGTCCGACGACGGCGTCTGGCACGATGTCCAGAAGGCGCCGGCGACCGATCCGGGTAAGGCGTCCAAGGTCGGGCGACAGGCTGTGGTGCTGGACGACGGCCGGCTGGTCGCACGCCGGGTGGAGGATGCGGCGACCAACCTGCTCGAACCGGTCTGGCGCGGCGGCGAATTGCTGAAGCGCACGACGCTCACTGAGGTGCGGGAAAGGGCGGAGCGGGGGTTGCTCGGCTGACGGTTGGGGCGGGGGGCTTTGAGAGAAAAAAAAGCCCCCCGCTGTCGCTCCAGCGAAAGCGGAGCCCATGCAATGCGTCAGGCGGCGTTGCGGTTCACGGATCGTCTAGGCTCCAGCTTTCGCTGGAGCGACAGGGCAGTTTCACTGAAACCGGTCAGCTTACTGCACCACCGCTTCGTAGCTTGGATCGATGCCGAGCGCGCGATTCTCGTCCACGCGCGCCCGGCGGGTGTCGCCGCGTTCGCGCAGCACCAGGCTGCGGTTGTAATAGACGCGCGCCGCTCGCGGCGCCAGGCGGGCCGCCTGGTCGAGATCGGCGAGCGCCCCGTCGGCATCCCCGCTCCGCTGGCGGGCCAGCCCGCGATTGAGATAGGCGAAGGCGTTCCGCGGTGATGCCGCGATCGCCTGGTCGAATGCCGAAATGGCGCCGTCCATGTCGCCCTTCCACGCGCGCGACAGCCCGTCCGAAACATGCGCGGCCGTGCGCCCGGCCTCGCCCTTCGCGCCGGGATTGACCAGCGATCCGCAGCCGCGAAGGCTGCGCGAGGGGTCGTTGACGGTGCAGGCGTTCCAATCGCCGCGCCCCGCCGATTTGCGCTGGACCCGCGATCCGGTCACCACAATGGAGTGATCCGCGCTGTCCTCCAGCGCCATTGCCGGCGCCGGCGGGGCGGCCGCTGGTCCCCTGCTCGCCATCACCATCGGCTTCTCGCTCTGCTCCACGCGTCGGCGGTCGGCCGGGACGCCGCTCTCGGCTGCGAGCGCGCCGACCGGCGAGGACGCCTTGGGTGCGGCGACCACCGACGGCGGCGGCACCATCATCGCCGGTGGCGGCATATCGGCGCGCGCCATCTCCTGCGGCGCGGGTCTGGACGGGCTTGCGGCGGCGCTGTCGAGCGCGTCGACGGACGGCTCTGGCGCCGCCTCGGCAATTTGCGGCGGTGCCGGCATATCGCCGGGCGCGGCCATATCCGGTGTCGCATCCTCGACATTCTCGACGGCATATTCGACCGCATTCTCCGCCGGGCGGGGGCGCTCGCTCATCGACAGCCAGACCGCGGGTACGCCCACCAGCGCCACGAGCGCGGCGCTGACCAGGGCACCGAGCTGCGGGCGGTGCAATTGCCTCCACCAGGGCTCGGACGGTTGCGGCGTCCGGGCAGGGGGCGCGGGGCTCTCGTCCCCGTCGAAACGCCGCAGCGCCGCTTCGATCGCGGCGTCGCGCCGGGCCGGCGCGGGGGGCGGCGGTTCGGGCAGCGATGCCGCGATATCCTCGTCGACGCCCATCAGCCCGTCCGCGCGCCGCGCACGGCATGGCCGATGCGGGACGGGTGGTCCTGCGGGCGATCCGGGCGGAGGGAAAAGAACGGCATTGGCCAGCCTTATACTCAAAAGCGCGGGCCGGTCGAACGCATGATCGCCCGGCCCGCGTTCCGCCATGAGGGGCGGGTTTAGCCCGGCATGGACCGCGCCGCGCGCGCCGCCCGGACGAGCTGGATCAGTTCGGACCGATAGCCGAAGGCGTCCTGCCCCCGCGCGTTGGATACGATGCGCAGGACGTCTTCATAGGTCAGCGATCCGGTGTGCCGGCCGCCGCGCAGAAGTTCGGCGAAAGCGGCCACGCCCGCGGCGAAACGGGCGTCCTGCGGCGCGGCATCGAACCGGGCGACTTCCGACGCGCGATTGATCGGTGTGGAGATCAGCCGGCTGATGTCTGATTTGGGCAGCTTGTAGCGGATCTTTACGAAGCCATATTCGCCGCTCAGGCCGGCAGCGGCGATGCGCTGTTGCGGTGCGACCGGCCTGGTCTGCGAATAGCGCAGGTCGCCGTTGGCGCGGGGCCCGCCGACCGGAACGATCTCGTACAGCGCGGTGACCGTCTGGCCCGATCCGACATCGCCGGCATCGACCTTGTCATTGTCGAAATCCTCGCGGTTGAGCAGCCGGGTTTCGTAACCGACCAGCCGATATTCCGCGACGGTGGCGGGATTGAACTCGACCTGGATCTTCACATCCTTGGCGATCGGGAACAACGTCGAGGTCGCTTCGTCAACCAGGGTCTTTCGCGCCTCGGCGGCGGTATCGATATAGGCGGCGGTGCCGTTGCCGTTCTGCGCCAGCGTCTGCATCAGCGCGTCGTTGTAATTGCCCATGCCGAAACCGAGCACGGACAGGAAGACGCCCTTGCCGCGCTCGCGCTCGATATAACCCTTCAACTCCTGCTGGTTGGTGATGCCGACGTTGAAGTCACCGTCGGTCGCGAGGATCACGCGGTTGACGCCGCGACGATCGAGATTCTGCTGGGCCAGCGCATAGGCCTGGCGGATGCCTTCCGCCCCGGCGGTGCTGCCGCCCGAGCCCAGCCGGTCGATCACCGCGCGAATGCGCTCTTTCTGGCTGGCGGGCGTCGGCGCGAGCGCGGTGCCGGCGTTGCCCGCATAGGTGACGATCGCGACGCTGTCGTTCTCGCCAAGCTGGTCGAGCAGCATGTAAAGCGATTGCTTGACCAGCGGCAGCTTGTTGGGCTCGCCCATCGATCCGGAGGTATCGATCAGAAAGACCAGGTTGGCGCGGGGCCGGGTCGCCTGCTGGATCGCATAGCCCTTCACGCCGATCCGCACGAGCTTGCGTCCGGCCGTCCAGGGGCTGGGGAAGACGGCGATATTGCTGGTGAAGGGCTGGTCGGCGTTGCGCGGCGACGCGTAATCATAGGGGAAGTAATTGACCATCTCTTCGGTCCGCACCGCCGCCGGTTGTGGAAGCACATTCTGGTTCAGCGAGGCGCGGACGAACGAATAGGAGGCGGTGTCGACGTCGATCGAAAAGGTGGACACCGGTTCCTCGCGCGCGACCTTGAACGCGTTCTCCGAAAAGGCATTGAAACGGTCGCGGCCGATATTGGGGGGCGGCATCGGAACATAGTGCCGGTCGGCATAGGCCTGTAGTCCGGGCCCCCTTGCGGATCCGGTGACGACGATCGAGGGCGCGGGGACGGGGGCGGCCTTCGACGCGATGGCCTCCTCCGCACGGTACAGCCCATCGTCCGAGCGTCGCGCGATCCGCGACGACGTCACGACGAGGTCCTCGACATTCTCGACCGCATTTTCGGATGCGGCGGTTCGCTCGAGGCCGGATTTGGCGCAGGCCGCGAGCGCCAATGTGGACAGGCCGATGGCAATGACGGAGTGCAAACGGGGCATGACAAACTCCCTGATGACAGCGGCAACAATCGTCCGCATGTCACTGGGACGCGCCTCCCCGGGAAAAGCTTTGGAGCGATCCGAAATTTTTTTCGGGGCGATCGATCAGCGGCCGCCACTCTCCGCTGCGATCAACCGGCGCACCTCGTGCATGCGCCAGGATATGGTTGCTTCCGCGACGCCCAAGATCTCCGCGGCCTCGCCGTGCGTCAGTTGCTGCCCGGCCACCAGCACAGCCGTTTCGCGATAGGCGGGCTTCAGCCGCATGATCGCGCTCTTCAGCCAGATCGCGTCGTAGAGGTCGCGCCCATCTGGAGCGCGGGCGAGGCCGGCCAGCACCGCCAGCCTTTCGGTGAAACCGCCGAACGTCCGGCGGCGGCGGCGCAGATCGCGGCAGGCGTTGAACACGATGCCGCACAGCCACGTGGTGAATTTCGCTTCGCCGCGGAAGCTGCCGATCTTCTCGACCAGCGCGCAGCAGACATCCTGTGCGATATCGTCGGCGTCGGCGCGCGACCCGGTCAGTTGCCAGGCCAGGCCGTGGATCCGTCCGTAATGACGTTCCAGCAGTCGGCCGAACGCGTCGCGGTCTCCCGCGACCGCGGCGGAGAGGAGGTCGGCATCCGGATCGCCCCCGCCATCAGCCATTCAGCGCCGCCGCACGCGACCCGCGCCGCAAACCGTCGTCCGGCCCGGTCCGGCAACGCCATTGCGACAATGCATCTTCATGGATCAGCCCGTCGCCCCATGCCTTCACATCGCGCTATGTGCACCATTCGGGCCGGCGACGCCATTGCCGGCCGATCGGAAATGGTGGGTCAGGCGGCCGCGACGCGCTCGAACAAATGCTCGTAGCGTAGAACGATGCCCTGGCTGTCCACCTCGAGATCCGCCTCGAAACCGACGGAGATGCCGAGATCGACATAACGCAACCTGTCTGGGCCCAGCCGATCATAGCGCTGGCGCGATCGGGCGACCGTCATCGCCGCCGCGTCGACATAGCAGGTGTCGAGCGTCACGCTCTCGCCGCGTGTCGTCGGCGTCCGCCGGATCGGGAAACTGTTGCAGAACGGCGTGATCGAAAGATCCGGTTCTTCGGCGCCGTCGAGATCGCGTCGTCTTGCGCCGTCGACTAACCAGCCGCCATCGCATCGTTCGACTGTCAGCCGTTGCCGCCCGGCCTGGCCCCAGCGTTCGACCTCCAGGGACAAGGCACGCCAGTCGGGTGTCAACCGCCAGCAATGGTCGATCCTGAAGCCGCCATCCTCCACGCAGATCACCGTGGATTCAGCGGACACGCCCTCGGACGAAACGGAAAGCGCCATGCGCTCGAGCCCGGCAACGTCGGTGCGCCGCCAGAACAGGATTTGCGATATCTCGGGCATCTTCGATCCTTCACCGGCCTGTGGCCAGGAACCGCCACCATCCGGTTCGGTTGCATCGCGAGGATCGCTCGGCTCGATCGCATGGGATCGCAGCCCAGGTCGGCTGCCGGGCCATCGATGCGAGCAGGTCCCCACCTCCCTCGCTTCGACATGCCCGGTCAGTCGTGATGGAGAGCGTCCGATCTGTCCGGACGGTCCCCATCTTCACGCACTTACTTGGCGGCGGGCTTGCGGCCGCGCGGCGCCTTGGCCGGGGCGGCGGTCGACGGAGCCGGCGCAGCCTTGCTGGTCGCGGCCTTCTGGCCGGGTTTGCGGCCCAGGCCGATCTTCTTCGCCATCGCGCGGCGGGCTTCCGAATAGGATTCGGCGACCATCGGATAGTCGGCCTTCAGCGCATAGCGCTCGCGATATTGTTCGGGAGACAGGCCATGCGTCGAAAGGTGACGGCGCAGCGTGCGATAGGGCTTGCCGTCGATCATCGAGATGATGTGATCCCGCGACGCCAGCGACTTGCGCACGGTGACCGCCGGGGTGAATTCCGCCGCGGCGGGCGCCGCTTCGGCTTCGGTCGCCGCGCCGGCGCCGGTCAGGTCCGACACCGCGCCATGCATCGCCTTCAGGAAGGTGGGAACGTCCTCGGCACTGGCGCGCGTATTGGGGTTGGACAGCCATGCAACGGTCAGGTCGGCGGCAAGCTCGACGGTGTTGATGCCATTATCGTCGATATCGGACATGTTCTAGACTCCCACTCGAATAGTTGGGTTTCGCCTGCAACGCCGTGCGACGAACTTCAAGCCAAAACGGATCAAAATTCGTCATTTGTCGTCCAATATGGGCGTTTATGGACTTTTTTAGCCATGAATATCAGGCCGATTTGATGTCGAAGGCTAACTTCGATGTCTTCGTTAAGGGTTGTTCTTATCCATTCTCGCCAGCCCCATGGTCGACAAGAATAGACGGGGCGCATCTGATCATATTCGGCCGATGAAGATCGTCCGTCATCGTGCCGATCCATCCATCGACATCGATCGCGACGTCATCATCCTTGTGATGCGAATTCAACCGCTTCGGTCATAACGATCGCGTATCAATTACCGGCACGTCGCGTCGGCCCGATGCGCGACTTCGCGCGACTTCCCCAATGCGGCGGCCGGGCCTGTGGCGGCATCGAGCGCCCTGTCGATTACGTCGTGGACGCTGCCCGTCGCGATCCAGCGGCGCATCGCTTCCCGGTCGCCCTTGAAAGATCGCTCCATGGCGCGTTCGCCATAGGCGTCGCGGATCGCGGCGAGCATATCCACGCCGGCGCCGACATATTCATGCCAGTCGTCGCGGGTCAGAGCGCGGACATGCGCGCGTGGCTCGCATGGCGGCGGATCGGCCCGCATCGCAGCAAGCAACGCAGCTGCGCCCGGATCATCGGGCCAGTCGATCTCCGGATCGGCGAATGCCATTGGGTGTCTTCTCCCGACGGCATGCTATATACGATAATCGTATTAATTTGTCAAGGTCAAGGTCTACAGGTTGGGAGTGCCCCGATGCGTATATCGATCATCGTGCAAATAGGAAATTTCCTATTTCAATGTTGGGAATCGTCCGGCATGTTTTTGGAGCATGATGAGAACATCGATTCGGGAGACTGTCAGTTGCGGCGTGTCGAGCTACGCGATCCGGAATGCGCCGATGGCTGCATGCCATGCTTCCTCGACTGCGCGATGGCGCGCATGGTCATGCTTGGCCGATCTCGCGAAATCGAGCGACTGCTCCGCGAGCGGCCACGTCGATGGCATCGGGGCTGGGCGGCCTGGCTGTCGGCGTACCGAGAAGCGCAAGGCCATATGCAAGAGCTTGAGACAAGAGTTCGACGGATTTCTCCGACCGGCCGCTCGACGGCACCAGCGGGAGGAGCGCATCCAATATGGGGGCGAGGGTCGCTGCATTGATGGCGGCATGGTCGGCGCCGATCGCATCGTCGGACAGGTCGAAGCGTTCGATGAGGATGCGGGCTTCGTCATAGGACAATGTCCGCAGCTTTCCGTTGCGATCCGGACGGTAGAGCTTGTTCGCGTTGGGCTGGGTGATGCCGATCGCATCGGCGATCTGCTTCTGGGTGATTCCGCGCCTGGTCAGCGCCTCCAGCAATGTGGCCGCATTTCTCATGGCGCCGTTGTGCGCCGGGAAATCGAAAATGTCGAATCTCGCATGATTTGCAGGAGGTAAATACGATATTCGGAATATTTTGAGCAATGCGGACGCTGCGCAAATTTGGGGAATCAGGACGATGGATGATCGAAAGAATGACATGGCCGACACGAAAGGAGCGCAGGCACCGGCGCGGGGTTTTCCCGGCCGCAGGCGGCGCCGATTGACGATCGTGACCGTCGAGCGCGGGCGCGAGGTGGCGGCCGACCAGGCGGCGCGCACCCGGCTGGAAGCGACGACCGCGATCGAGGTCAATCGCTTCTTCAAACGGATGGATGCGGCCGCCGATCAACCGATCGAGATTGGCGATCGGGACGATATCGACCGCCTGATGCGTGTGGTCGAGCGGCGCATCGTCGAAGCGACATGGACGCTGGCGCGCCTGCCGGGCGGCGATCCGTTCTACAGCGGGCGTTGCGGCGTCGCCTATGTCCACGATCCGGCGGACCGGTTCGCCAATGCGGTCGCCAATGGCGGTACCTGGGAAGAGGCGCCGCCGCGCCCGCCGCGGCCCACCCCGCGTGAGATCGATGCCTATGAACGTCCGCTGGAATGGCTGACCCTGCTCGATCGAAGCCAAGCCAAGCTGTTGTCGACCGCCGCCACCACCAAGCGCGGCGATCCGGCCCGCAACGTCAATTGGGATCGCGTGCGGCGCGCGCTGCCCGAAACGCACGGCCTGTCGGTGCGCACGCTGCAGCGCCGCTACGAAGGCGGGTTGCGCGCGATCGTCGGCGCGATGCAATGACCGGGAAGCGCGGGGTGAACGGCGGATCGTCCGTCGCTCACCCGTGCGCTGCGACGGTCATTGAGCGGCGAGCCGTGTTCCGCCCGTGCGCTGAGCTGCAGCGATCACCCGGTCGCGCTGGTTCGCGACGCGGGCGGCGGCATCGGTGCGGCAGCGCTTGACCGCTTTCCAGCCGCGCGGATCCGCGCTCGATGCATCGCCGCACGCTGCGGAGATCGCGATCTCGATGCGCCTGTCCAGGCTGTTGCGACCCTTGGCGGTGCCGAGGTCGAGGTCCTGATGTTCGACTGCCCGGGCGATGGGCGTGCCGTCGATTTGCGCCGAAGCCGCCGGGGCAACGCACAGCGTTCCGGCAAGCGCGGTGAGCGCCAGCAAGGTCTTCATGACCGTCTCCATTCTCGTTTGATCGCCGGTCGTGCCGGCAGGACCTTGATAGCGCATCGCGCTGCCCGGGCGTGAACAACGATGTTGCACTGCGATACTGCAATAATGCAGAATGCTTCGGGCGCCTGACAGGCGCAGAGGCTGATCATGCTCGACTGGAACGATCTCCGCTATTTCCTGGCCGTCGCACGCACGGGCAGCACGCTTGCGGCGGGCAAGGTCCTGCGCGTCAGTCAGACGACGGCAGCGCGTCGCGTCGCCGCGCTGGAGGCCGCGGCGGGCGTGATCCTGTTCGAACGGCGCCAGGCCGGTTATGTCCTGACCGCGACGGGCGAAGCGCTGATGGCGCGTGCGGAAGCGGTCGAGGCGGCCGCGCATCTTTTCGCCGAAGATGCCGGATCGCATGGGCGGGAAGCGAGCGGCACGGTGCGCCTGACCATGCAGGAGATCCACGCCGTCACCATCATGGCGCCGATCCTGCGCGACCTTCGCGATGCGCATCCCGCGATCCGTATCGAACTCGACACGTCGGAACAGGTGCGCGACCTCGAAGCGGGGGAGGCGGATATCGCGCTGCGCTGCGCCGGGCGTCCGTCGGGCGCGGGGCTGGTCGGGCGGCGCGTGGCCGACGAGCCCTGGACCGTCTATTGCAGCCGCGATTATGCCGAGCGCCACGGCACGCCGCACCGGCCGCGCGACATGATCCATCATACGATCGTCGGCGGCGGTGGCGCGGGCGTCTGGCGCATGTATCGCAACTGGCTGGAACAGCATGGCCTGGTCGATGCCGTCGCGATCCACCATGATTCACCCACCGGCCTGCTGTCCGCGGTGCGTTCGGGTATCGGCCTCGCCACCTTGCCCTGCTTCGTTGCCGACGAGGATCCGGATCTGATCCGCTGCATGCCGATCCCGCGCGAGGTGGAACGCGGTGTCTGGCTGCTCACCCATGAACGGCTGCGCCATGTCGCCAGGGTCCGGGTGGTGCTCGATTTTCTCGCCGAACGGCTGACCCGGATGGCGCATCGCCAGGCGAACGAGGCTGCCATGCGCGAACTGTCCGCGTATTGACCGCCGTGTCCGCCACATCGCTGCAACAATCGGACATCTCCCATACATGTTCGACGGCTAGTTTCGCACCATGATCGGGATCGACAGGGTGTGCCGCGCCGCGGCGATGGTGCTTGCCATGCTGGCTGCATCGCCCGCCCTGGCAGAGCCCGAGCCGCAGACGATCCAGATCGTCGTGTTCGGATCCGATGCCTGCCCGCAATCCGATGATCCCGAAGAGATCGTGGTCTGCGCGCGCCTTCCGGAAAGCGAGCGGTTCCGCATTCCCAAACGCCTGCGCGACCAGAAACCCGAAAATGCGCCGGCGGAGATGGCCTGGGGCAGCCGGGTAGATTCGATGAACAACCTGACCCGCTTCAGCCGGCCCAATAGTTGCTCGGCGGTCGGGTCGGGCGGCCAGACCGGCTGCACCGCGGCGATGCTCAGCCAGTGGTTTGCGGAGCGCAAGGCGATGAAGGCGGCGGAGAAGGAAGGGCAGGTGCCCTGAATCCCTCGATCCGACCCGCAGCCATCGCCAATCGCGGGAATGGATCGTAAAGGCGCGCCATGACCGAGCGCACCCCGTGCATGACCCTGGCCGAACTGGCCGATTTCATCGATGGCGCCTTTCCGGCGGCGACACGGCCGTCGCTTGGCAAATTGGTGTCGATCGCGCCAGGCCATGCCCGGATGACGCTGGAACCCGGTGCGGAGATGCTGCGGCCGGGCGGGATCGTCTCCGGTCCGACGCTGATGGGGCTGGCGGACGTCGCCGCCTATGCCGTGATCCTCGCGCATATCGGGCCGGTCGCAATGGCGGTGACGAACAGCCTGAACGTGAACTTCCTGCGCGCATGCCGGGTCGAGACCGTGACCGCCGATGCCCATCTGCTCAAGCTGGGTCGGCGGCTCGCCGTCGTCGAGGTGCGGATCTGGCAGGGCGACGAGGAGCGGCTGGTGGCGCATGTGACGCTGAGCTACGCCCTGCCGTCGGAATGAGATGCGCAGCCCAAACGTCCTTCGATACAGGCCTTCGCCTTCGCTCAGTCCCTACTCAGGATGAGCGGCAAGAGGGAGTTTCCGCTCCTCCTGAGGAGCGGCTGAGCTTGGCGAAGACGCGTCTCGAAGGACGTACCGTACCCATTGTCCTCGTTATGGCCCATCCCCATCTTCGCTCCGCGCCCGCTTCGGCGGGGTCGGAGGTTCGATGATCGACGTCACTCGCTATCCCAGTCCCGAAGCCGCCGGCGCGACCGCGATCTATGCCGTGGGCGACATACACGGGCGGCTGGACCTGCTCGATGCGATCGAGGCCGCGATCGGCGCGGATATCGCGGCGACGCGGCCGGAGCGCCCGGTGATCTGTTATCTGGGCGACTATGTCGATCGCGGCCCGGCATCCGCGCAGGTGATCGACCGGCTGAGCGCGCCGTTCGGCGACGGGGTCGAGCGCGTCTTCCTGATGGGCAATCACGAGAACCGCATGCTCGGTTTTCTCGACAAACCGGCCGAGGATGGGCCGGCCTGGCTGCAATATGGCGGCCGCGAGGCGCTGGAAAGCTATGGCCTGATCGTGCCCGCGCGTCCGCAGGGTGAGGACTGGCCTCGGCTGAGCCGTGAATTCGCCGCCGCGCTGCCTGCGCGGCACCTCGCCTTTCTTCAGGCTTTGCGGCTGGCCTTTGTCTGGCAGGGTTATGTGTTCGTTCATGCCGGACTGAATCCCGCACGGCCCGCGACCGAACAGGATCCGCACGACCTGATGTGGATCCGCGAGCCGTTCCTGAGCTCCGATCGTGATTGGGGCCTGCGCGTGGTTCACGGCCATGTGATCGTCGAGGAGCCGGTGTTCCGCACAAACCGCATCGGCATCGATACCGGCGCCTATTATTCGGACTGTCTGACCTGCCTGGTTCTGACCGATACGGGCACGCGCCTGATCCAGACGGAGCCGTAAGGCCGATCCTTTCGCCGGCATTTTCGGGTCATGCGTGCTTTACTCCGGAATGGCTGTTTCCGAAACGAGAATCGTTGGCGAAACGGAAAATGCGCGGTTATCGTCCCCGCAAATCGGGGAGGGCGACCATGGCTGCGGGAACGATCGGTTCGAAGATTCTGCGCTGGCTGAAGCGCATCGGCATCGGCATCGTCGCGCTGTTCGTCATCCTGCTGATCACCGGCACCATCTACGAACAGCTCGCGCGCCATCGCGCGACGCGCGATTATCCGCCACGCGGGCAGATGGTCGATATCGGCGGACGCAAGATGCACATCGATTGCCGCGGCAGCGGATCGCCGACCGTCATCTTCGAGGCGGGACTGGACAGCACCGGATCGCTGACCTGGGATCGGGTTCAGGACACGATCGCCAAGACGACGCGCGCCTGTTCCTACGATCGCGCCGGCGTGATGTGGAGCGATCCGACGCCCGGCGATCAGGATGGAGAGAAAGTCGCCGACGATCTTCACGCGACGCTTAAGGGCGCCGGGATCACCGGACCGCTGGTGATGGTCGGCCATTCGCTCGGCGGGCCGTACATCATGAATTACGTCCGGAAATATGGCGATCCGGTGAAGGGCATGGTGTTCGTCGACACCTCGCATCCCGACCAGATCGAACGCATGAAGAACGAGAAGCTGGAAAAGGCCAGCGAAGGCAATTGGTTCCTCGACCTGCTGCTCGCTTCGTCCTGGACGGGTATCGTGCGAGCGCTCGAACCGGAGGCGACGACTCCGGGCATTCCGGATCGCACCAAGACGGTCGGCGGCGCCTATGGCCCCCAGACCATCGCCGGATCGATGAAGGAAGCCCGCTCGCTCGGCCGGATCCTCGAACAGGGTGGCAAATTGCGTGCGCTGGGCGATCGTCCGCTTGTGGTGCTGACCGCCACCCAGCCCTATCCCGACGAAACGCTCAAGGCGCTGGGCATGACCAGGCAGGATGCCGACAAGATGCAGGCGACCTGGCGGCAGTTGCATGTCGAGGAAGCGAGCTGGTCGACGCGGTCGCGGCAGGAGCTGGTCCCCGATTCCGGCCACTTCATCCAGTATCAGCGGCCGGATCTCGTTATCAAGGCGGTGAAGGAAGTGGTCGACACGGTGCGCGCCGACGAGGCGGGTGCGAAGCCCTGACGCCACCGCTTTTAGATCGTCGGTGGTAAATAGCCGGCGGCTCCCCATATCCGGATTATCGCGCCGCTTCGTTGACGGGCATGGCGCGACCGGGAGATGCGTGTGCTCCCGCTCTGATATGGGGGCGGTGCGTGTCCGGGATGTCCGATCCAGCATCGTCCTTCACCTGTTCCGCCATCCGCGACGAAACGGATGCGCCGACGGAATTCCTGTGGCGATCGGTCGTCGCCATCCTCGAAAGGACACGCCATGCAGCCATCTTCCATCTTGTGCCGTGCGCAGGAAGCGCATCATCGCAACATTGCCGCGGCCACCGCGCTTTCCAATATCAAGAGCGTCTCCATGGCCGCAGCCGCGGCCTGGGCCCGCGAAGCGATCGACGCGGAGCGTCGTGAAGAACGTTTGCTTCGCCGTCACGAAGCCGCAGACGCGACCGCACGGCTTCGCCTCGATCAGTCGGGTTGGGAGGATCGCGGTTTCAGCGAAAATCCCGATCGCGGCTTCACGGACGGCGAAAGATATCGCGAATGATCGACGGGCAGGTACATCGAGACTTTGAACGAGTGCGGCCGGCGCCGCGTCGCGCGCGAGGCCTGTTCGTCTGCCTGCCTTTACTGTTGCTGCTCGGCGCCTGTGCGGCGGGGTGGCCCGACCGGCCATCGCTGACGCTCGACCAGCAACTGGCCGCAACGATACCCGACATGCCGGATGTCCGCTTCTGGTCGGACGAAACGCCCGCAGAAATGGCGAGGATCCGCACGCGCCTAACGCGTGAACGACGCGGCACGGAAACCGAATCCAAGCCGCTTGCACTGCTCGCCTTGTCGAGCGGGTCGGACGATGCAGCGTTCGCCGCCGGGGTGCTGGAGGGTTGGACGCGATCCGGAACCCGTCCCGATTTCACCGTCGTCACCGGCGTGAGTGCGGGCGCATTGACCGCGCCCTTCGCGTTTTTAGGCAGTGATTACGATGCGCGGCTGCGGCGGCTCTACACGACGATCACCCAGAAGGACGTCTATACGCGTCGCGGCGTCAACGGGCTGATCTCCGGCCCCAGCCTGGCCGATACCCGTCCGTTGCGGGCGCTGATCGCCGCCAACATCGATACGGCGCTCGTCGATCGGATCGCGGCTCAGCACGAACGCGGCCGACGCCTCTACATCATGACGACCAACCTGGACGCGGGCCGGGGCGTCGTATGGGACATGGGCGCCATTGCGGCGAGCGGCAGTTCACGTCGGCTCGAGCTGTTCCGCGATATCCTTCTTGCCTCGGCGAGTGTGCCGGGCGCGTTCACGCCGGTGCTGGTCCAGGCGGAGAGCGGCGGCCGAAGCTTCTCCGAGCTTCATGTCGATGGCGCGACCATCTCCGGATTCTACGTGGTCCCGGACGCGGCGCTCTGGACGGGCGGCGGCGCGCAGCCGGGTGGCGCGATCTATCTGATCGTCAACGGCAGGCTCACCCCCGATTTCGAAGTGGTCAAGCCGCACTCCTTCTCGATCCTCGGCCGTGCGCTGATGACCGTGCTTTATGCGCAGGATCGGATGTCGATCATCGGTACCTATAATTACGCGCGCCAGCACGGCATGGATTTTCACATGACGTATATCGGCAGCGATTTCGGCGAGAAGTCGAAGTCGTTGTTCGCCCAGCCTTACATGAGCAATCTCTACGAATATGGGGCAAGAAAGGGTGCATCGACAACATCATGGCTGATGCAGCCGCCTCAGGCGAAATAAATTCGTGCGACCTGTATTTTTCGAACATCGAAATTTTTTCAATCTATGCCTGTCGAATATTTGCGATGATCGTTAAGTCGCGTAGGATATCAAGGAACTTTAGGTGCAATTCGGCGGTTCCGCCCCTGATCCTATTCGGATCAGGAGTATCCAGCATGAAGATTTTCATTCTCGCAGCCGCTGCGCTCGCAGTGGTCGTGCCGAGCATTCCCGCAATTGCGCAGTCCACAGGTGCCGATCGCGGCTATGGGCAGGACCGCCGCGGCGATCGCAACGATTATCGCGACGACCGCAACGATCGCCGCTCGGACGCGCGGCGCGACCAGCGTGCCCGCGATTGGCGCAATTACCGCAAATACGACTGGAACCGGCCGGAACGTAATGGCGATCGCTATTACGCCGACAATTATTACCGGAGCGGCAGCCAGTATCGCGAGCGCACGCTCGGTGCCAATGATCGCGTCTATCGCGGTCAGAACGGCCAATATTATTGCCGTCGTTCGGATGGGACGACCGGGCTGATCATCGGCGGCGTCGCGGGCGGCCTGCTCGGCAATCTGGTCGGACCGGGCGACAGCAACACACTGGGCGCTATCCTGGGCGCTGCCGGCGGTGCGCTGGCCGGCCGTGCGATCGATCGCGGCAACAACCGGGTTCGCTGCCGCTGAAGTTGCGGGCGCATACGGCGCTCCACGAACAGGTATCGTCGGAAGGCGGGAGCGTTCAGCGTTCCCGCCTTTCGGCATTTCGGCTCAGTGGGACACCCGCTGCCGTCTTCGTGAAAATTTCCGCGTAAGAAGCTTCCATCCGCCGCGACTATAAGGGTCGGTAGTAACGGGAGCATGCGGATGGTCGGCGCTTCAGGCCAGCAAAGCGATATGCACGCCGCGTCGGGGTCGCCCCCGGCGCGCGACGCCCGCGATGCGCTCTATGCCGATGCGGCGCGGACCCATGGCGCGATGATCGCGCGGCTTTCCGCCGGTTATGAAGCCGAGCCGGCGTTGCGCGAGGATCTGGAGCAGGAAATCCATTTCCAGCTCTGGCGCTCACTGGAGGGCTATGCCGGTCAGTGCAGCCTGGCGACCTGGATCCACCGCGTCGCGCACAATGTCGGCGCGCGGCATGTCGATCGCGCGGTGCGGGCCAGGCGCATCATGAGCCTGGACGGTCTGGACGGCGTCGAGATCGCCGACGGACGCGCCGGACCGGAGGCTCAGGCCGATGCGGCGATGACGCTCGACCGGCTCTATGCGCTGATCTGGCGGCTGAAGCCGGTCGATCGCCAGCTCGTGCTCCTCCATCTCGAAGAGGTCGACGCGGCCACTGCCGCCGAGATCACCGGATTGACGCCCGGCGCCGTCGCGACGCGGATCCATCGGATCAAGGCGCTGCTGGCGCGCGGCTTTGCGCAAGGATCACTGTCATGACCCAGGACGAGAATATGCGTTCGAAGGACTCCGCCGATCTGACCGCGCTGTGGCAGCGCCAGTCGTTGACCGCGCGCATTCCAACGCCGGAGGAGATCCGTTCGCGGCTGTCGACGCTCGACCGGCGCACGCGGATGCGCAACGTCATCGAATATGCGACCGCGATACTCGGGATAATCGGGGCGCTCGGCCTCGCTGCGCTCCAGTGGCGGCTGGGCGTTCGGGGGACGGGCATATTCGGCGTGCTGCTGCTGGCGATCGGCATGGTCGTGGTGGTGCATCAATTGCGCGCGCGGACCGGCGGCCCGGCCATAGACGGTGCGCGGCCCAGCATCGAATCCTATCGCGCGCTGCTGCGCCGCGAGCGCGACGCGCTGGCGTCCGCATGGCTCTGGTATGTGGGCCCGATGATCCCGGGCATGATCCTGCTCTACGGAGAAGCGCTGCTGAACGTGAAAGGCAACGGGCTGATCTTCGTCGGCCTGGCCGGCGCCGGCACGATCGTGTTCGTCATATGGGTGATCCGGATCAATCGCCGCGGCGCCCGCGAGCTCGATACGGAACTGAAGCTGCTCGATCGCGGCGCCTGAGCGGCCCGCCTTTCCGACATCGAATCCGACAATTTCCAAAGGAGAATCCAATGCGACATCCGATCAAGACCCTGGCCGTCCCGGCCGTGCTCACGCTGATGGGGGCGGGGGCCGCGGCGGCGGCGGGCGCCGGCGATCCCTCGGTGCAATGGGGACGGGCGCTGTCGGACTGGTCGTCGGAAGAGAGCATCGCCGCGCTGGGCAAGGCCGCCTCGCCCGAACTGCGCGCCAAGCTCGATCAGGTCGGCGGCCCCGCCGAATGGGTAAAGGCGATGAATGCGCAAATGGGGCGCGAGACGCAGATATTCGACGAACTGTCCGTCGCGCTGAACGGCCTGTCCATCTATCAGCGGCTGGCCGCCTTCGAACGCGCGCCGGCCGTCATGACGGTGGTGGTGCGCGACAAGGCGGGCGTGGTCGTCAGCGCCGCGGCGCAACCCTCCGCGCCGCCGCCTGCCGCCCTGCCGGCCGGAGCCGGAACGTCGGTCGAGCTGCCCTTCGCAAAGCCGCGCCAGGGAAGCTGGTTCACTTTCTGGGGCGGGCGCAATCTGGCCCGCAACTATCACATGATCGCGCCTGCCCAGACCTATGCGTTCGACTTTGTGGTGACGCGCGACGGGCGGACCTATGATGGCGCGGAGAACGAGCCCGCATCCTATTATTGCTGGGGTGAGCCGGTGCTCGCCGCCGCCGATGGCGTCGTGACGGAAACGGCCAACGACATCGCCGACAATCCCGTCGGGCTGATGAATCCCAAACAGCCCGCGGGCAATCATGTCGTGATCCGTCACGGCGACGGTGCGCATTCGCTGGTCGGCCATCTTCAACGCGGATCGGTGAAGGTCGCCCAGGGCGATACGGTCAAGGCCGGCCAGCCCATCGGGCTGTGCGGCAACAGCGGGAATACGTCCGAACCGCATGTGCATTTTCATCTGCAGACCGGCGCCACCTTCGCGGCCGGCGGCACCGGCGTGCCCGCCGCATTCCGCAACATGACCGTCGACGGCCGTAAGGCCAGGGACGGGGAGCCGGTGCGCGGCCAGGAGATACTGTCCGGCCGCCGTTGACGCGGGCATCCGCACCGGCATCGATCCCCTGATTTCATGCCGATCCGCGAAATTGCTGCGATACGATATTTAACGCGGCGTTCACGGGTCGGCATGGCTGCCGAAAACCCCGAAATCTGCGCTTTTTCGACGTTCCCCGGTGGCAGAATCACCCGGAATGCACTATAAATTGCGTCGAAGGGGGAATGGGGTGCAGGGGGATAGGTCCGGTATCCAGTCGCGGCGCGCGGTGCCGAGGCTCAAGATCTTTCAGCCGACGCAGATGCAGTTCGGCGAACGCTCGATCCGCGTCCACCTGCTCGACATATCGGTGGGCGGTGCGCTCGTGCACGTCGCGGGCCCGCCGCAGGTCGGCAACCGCATCGTGCTGGACTGTGCCGGTGTCGCGCGCGGTGCAGTCGTCCGCTGGGTCGGTGGCAGCCGCTTCGGCGTCGCGTTCGAACGGCCGCTGAGCGATGCGGAGGTCGAACGCGTCATCGGCGCACAGGCGCCCCGGGCGGCGCCGCTCATCCCGGCGCGCTGACCGTTCGTCACGGGCCGCGCGGACAGCGCAATTGACAGCGCGCGCGTGACATGGGCTGATCGCCGGGTTCACCCAAGGGAGGCAGCCATGCCCACGGTCAGCGTCATCTATCCGCGTCAGCCCGGCGCGCATTTCGATTATGATTATTACACGGCCACCCATATGCCGCTGGTCCAGTCGCACTGGGGCGACGCGATCGGAAATGTGAAGCTCTATCGCGGCGTGCCCGGCCCGGACGGCGCCGATCCGTCATATTTCCTGATCGCCTTGCTCGATTTCACCTCGAACGAGGCGCTCGCCGGGGCGCTTGGCGGCCCGCACGCGCCGGAGATCATCGGCGATATCATACGGTTCACCGACGTCCAGCCGACAATCCAGGTCAACGAGGCGATCTAGCGCATGCGTGATCAGGAAGCTGCCCTGACTCAAGAGCAACTCGGCGCTTATCTGGACGCATGGCCCGAATGGCTCTCTCCGCTTGCCCGTGATACCAAAAGGCTCGCCGCAGCGGGTGCCTGGCGCGATGTGGAAAGCGATGCCATTCTGGTCGGCAAGCGGTCGGATTTTGGCTATCCGGCCTTCAAGGTCATTCTCTTTCCGCCGTTATCCGATGATCTAATCCAGGCTTATCAGCGCATTCACGACATTGCGCTGTCGCCGCCCTTGCTGTTCATGTTTCGCTCGTTGAACGGCTTTTTTCATCTCGATCTCAACGTGTACGGCATTCCTCCGTCGATGGCGGCGGATCCTCCCCTCCTGGATCGGTCGCTTTGGATGCCGCTCGATATCGGCAGCGGCCGACACTGGCGGCTCAAATATTCTGCGAGTTCCCCTTCGGATCTTTTGTTCGCGTCGCGGAATGTCGATGACGACGGGCAGGTTGGATATTTCATGGCGCCCGATGGCGTGATCAAAGCCTATGGCGCTGGCAGCAGACATGCCCTGACGATGAACGGAGAGTGGGCCAATCTGGCTCAATGGATGGCCACGCAAGTCGCGTCTGCGACGTGATCATCACGCCCGTCCGCACGCCAGACGATCTTGCCGCGGTCGCGGCGTTGTTCCGTGCCTATGAGGCGTCGCTGGACGTCGATCTCGGCTATCAGGATTTCGCGGCCGAACTCGCCGCTTTGCCGGGCAAATATGCGCCGCCAGCCGGCGCATTGCTGCTCGCGCGCGACAGCGATGGTCGGCCGCTCGGCTGCGTGGCGCTTCGCCCCATGGCGGATGCGGGGCGCTGTGAGATGAAGCGGCTCTATGTCGCACCTGCGGGGCGCGGGACCGGGCTGGGTCGATCGCCGATGCTGGCGATCGTCGATGCGGCAAGGGCGATTGGCTATCGCGAACTGTGGCTGGATACCCTGCCGAGCATGGCCGCGGCGCAGGAACTGTATCGTGGTGCGGGGTTCGAGCCTGCCGAACCCTATTACGATACACCGGTCGCCGGCACGGTGTTCATGCGGCTGATGCTGGACGATTGAAACGGCCGGCCGAATGTTCCGGACGATCGTTGCCGGGCCCATTCCAGCCGCTATCATGACGTTTCGGAATCGTGCCGTGTCCTTCGTCGCGGCCGTAACGATGGGGGATGCGGTGAAGCGGTTTTTCAGGACATCGATGCTTGCACTGGCGCTGGCGGCGCCGGCCATGCCGGCCGCGGCGCAAAGCGCGCCTGCGCCCGCCGCGTCGGCCAGCGGATTGTCGAGGCTGCTGGCGGCCGAACTGGCGCGCTTTCCGTCCAAATCGGGCATCTATGTGAAGAACCTCGCGACCGGCGAGGAGGCGATGGTCGATCCCGATGGTCATTATGACAGCGCGAGCACGATCAAGGTCGCGGTGATGATCCTGGCCTATCAGCTCGCCGACCAGAAGAAGCTGGACCTGAACGAGCGCTACGAGATCAAGGCGTCCGATTTCCGAGGCGGATCGGGCATCTTCCGCTTCAACGACTTCGGGTTGAAGGCGACGTTGCGCGACGTCATCACCCAGATGATCATCACCAGCGACAACACGGCGACCGACATCATGATCGCGCGCGTCGGCGGCGTCGGCGCGGTCAACGATTTCCTGCGCCGTTCGGGCTATGCGACGTTGAAGCTCAACTACACCACGCTCGACTATTTCCGCGGCTTCTATGCGGTGCTCGATGCGAAATACCGGTCGCTGCCACCAGAGGACGTCTTCGCGCTGGGCACCGACATTCCGTATTTCACGGCATCGCGCCAGGCTCTGATCGCCGAGGTCCGCGCGGCGGGCGCCGGGGGCAAGCAGATCGCGCTGATCCGCAAGCGTTCGCCCGACGAGACGAGCTGGCTGGGAATCATGACCCCGCGCGAAAGCGGACGTATGATGGAAGCGATCGAGCGGGGCACGGCCGCCTCGACGGCGGCGTGCGACGAGATGAAGCGGATCCTGCGCGCGCAACAGGCGGGCACCCGCAAGATCCCGCACTGGCTGACCGCCGCGGTCGGCCACAAGACCGGCGAGACGGTGGGCGTCACCAACGATTTCGGCATCGTCTATGCGAAGTCCGGGCCGATCGTGATCGCGTCGTTCAACATGGACATGGACGGGCTGGCCGCGGATGGCGACGACCGTATCGGCGCGGTCTCGCGGCTGGCGGTGGAGTATTTCGACGGGCGGTGAAGAGCGGCGAGGAAGCCCCTCAAAAAATTGGGCCACTGCCCTGGGAAGGCGGCGGCCCGGAGTGGGGGAATCTTCCGAATGTCCAGGTTGAACGCGGCACGGCCGCAATGGTTCAACGACCGGGCGTCGTCGTGCGTCGTCCCGTCGCGCATTTTGGGTTGAAGAGGGGGAGGGCAAGGGCGATCGAAACGGTCCTGGCGGCCGGCATTCGACGCCCCCTGCCCTGAGAGAAGGGAGATTCGCCATGATCCGCTATCTGCTTGCCGCGTCCGTCGCCGTCATGCCGGTCCTTGCCGTGGCCCAGGATGCGGCCGTGCCGTTCGAAAGCGTGCAACCGGACCTGTTCGACATGCCCGGATCGCTGGTCAACGCGTGGGCCGATTTCGATCGCGACGGCGATCTGGATTTCGCCGTGTCCGGCAAGACCGGGGAGGTCCGCCTGTATCGCAACGATGGCGGCCGCTTCGTCTCGATCGGCTCCGCCGCAGGGCTGCCGACCGCCGGCTATCCGATCTATTCGCTGGCCTGGGGCGATTACGACGCAGATGGCTGGCCGGACCTTCAGGCGGGGCCGCTCGACAAGGCGAACCCGTCGCTGATCTTCCGCAATCTGCGCGGCCGCAAATTCGCGAATGTCGCGGCGGAAATCGGCCTGACCATGGTCGGCCGTTCCGCGCGCCACACCAACTGGATCGATTTCGACAATGACGGCGATCTCGATCTCTACGCGACCGATCGCGAGGGGGAGAACAAGCTGTACCGCAACGATGGCGGCGTCTTCACGCAGGTGCCGGCCGCCCAGGCGCCCGCCGATACGCGCCCGACCGTCGGCGCATGTTGGTTCGATTACGACCGCGACGGCGATCTGGACGTGTTCCTCGCCAATCAGTCGGGCGCGACCGACGCGCTGTATCGCAACGACGGCGATCGCTTCACCGACGTCGCGGCGGCGCTCGGCATCGACAATCCCGGGCGGACCAAGGACGAGGGCGGGGTGGGCTGCGCCGTCGGCGACTATGACAATGACGGACATCTCGACATCTTCGTCCCGAATTACGGGCATAATGCGCTCTATCGCGGCGGCGTGGACGGACGCTTCACCAACATGGCGGCAAAGCTCGGCCTGGATGCCGAGAACCACGCGGTCGGCGCCGCCTGGGGCGATTACGACAATGACGGGCTGAGCGACCTGATGGTCACCTCCTATACGGGCGGCGCGGGCGTGCAGGAGCCGAAGGACGCGTTGCTGCACAATCGCGGCGCGGCGGGCTTCGTCGACGTGCTGGCACAGGGCGGCGTGGTCAACGCGTCCGACCATGGCGCGCAGTGGATCGACTACGATCGCGATGGCGCGCTGGATCTGTCGCTGACCAAAGGGTTCGGCAAGACGGGCAGCCACCGCGTCTTCCGCAACACCATCGACAAGGCTGCGGCGCAGCGCTCGCTGAGCGTGCTGGTGCTCGACGCGAAGGGCCTTGTCGTCCGCCCGGGCGCGGAGGTGCGGCTGTACGATGCGAAGGGCCGCATTCTCGCCACCCGGCTGGTGGAAACCGCCGGCGGCTATGCCAGCCAGTCGGCCGGCCCGGTCCATTTCGGGCTGACGTCGCTTGATCCGGTGACGGTGGAGGTGACCTTCATGGGCAAGGCCGGACGTCATGTCGTGCAGCGCAAAGGCGTGCGACCGGCGGCCTATGCGGGGCGTTCGCTGGTTGTGCGGGATGGCGGCAGGTAGCGGCCGAGCGTCATGAGGCGTCCTTTGCGAGCACTGTCCTCGTTCGCTCTCGCACGGCCTTCAGATAGGTGCGGCCGATCACGATCTCTTGCCCGGAGACAAGCACCGCGCGCATCGCGCCATGCCGGCCACCGCGAATGGCAGCGATCGTATCTACGCGCACGATGACCGAGCGGCGGATACGCAGAAATGCATCATGACCAAGTTGTGCGTGTAATGCGCCAAGCGTGCTGCGAAGCATCGTTGGACGATCGCCGGCATGAATGTGCACATAATCGCGATCGGCCTCGACGCGTTCGATGTCGCGTATGGCGATGCGAACACGATCGCGTCCGCGCTGTCCCCAGATTTCCGGTTCGGGGACCATCGGCACCTGCGGGACGGAGCGTATGCATAATTGCTCCAATATCTGTCGAATCTCGGCCAGGCGGCGCGTAGCGTCTTCGCGAAGCCCGATCACGCCTAAGCGTTCGATACGGTCAAATGCGTCGGGGCGGTTCGAATACATGATCACTCTCGTCCATTGGGGGAAACCCGCCTGTGCTGGTTGCAGGCGGCCTGATCAGCCCGGATGTGATGAGTGGGAGGCCGGGCGGGACGATCGGGTGACAGGGCAATCACGCCCGGTCATTGGGCTTTCGGCAGCGCGTCCATGATCGACCGGCGATAGGTGCGCGTCAGGCGGACGGTGTGGCCCGCCTGCAGGCACAGCGTCAGATCGCCCTGAGTGGACCGGTCGCTCAATGCGGTGACCTGCGCCAGATTGACCAGTGCCGAACGGTTGACGCGTACGAAGCCGTCGCCGAGCCGCTCGAGCAGTTCGTCGAGCGTGGTGCGCATCATATGCGTGGCATCGCCGACATGGATGATCGCATAATTGCCTGCGGCTTCGACCCAGTCGATCTCGTCGCTCTTGAGCAGGGCGATCCCGTTGCGTCCCCTGACCGCGATTTCGGCCGATTTGCCGGCTTGTCTCATGCCCGCGAGTTCCGCGTTCCGGCGTTCGAGTTCGCGATCTTGCCGCTGCCGGTCCGCTCGCAGGCTCGCAGCATGCCCGATCATCAGCAGCACGAAGAATGTCAGCAGATTGACGCCCGATCGCTTGAGCGCGAGGTTGCGGATCGTCGTGAGCATATCCTCGTTCGCAGTCACGCGTTCCAGGCCCCGTTCGATCGCCGCGACGAGCAGGATGTGCAATATCATCGCCGCCAGGCAAAGCACCGCATGGAAGCAGAACTGCCGCCAGCGCGATCGCCGGACCGCAATCGGCGGGTGGGCGGTCAGCGCCAATATGACCGGTGCGAACGCCGCCCAGATCCACCATTGCGCCATCGAGACCATGATGTTGTTCGGCCAGGCGAATCGGCCGCCCGGGCCGCCGACGATCCAGTTCTGCGTCGCGAAGACCACCCCGATCACCGTGAAAAGGATGAAGGCGACAAGGCTCGAGATCAGGATGCGTGATGCGGTCTTGTCGATCGGCAGGTTCATCGTCGTCGCGTCGAATCCGGGAAGGCGGCGATGCTAGCTCAAATTGCCGATCCTCGCAGCCCGATCATGTCGCCTCATTCTGTCGTTCGTCGATCAATCGCGCCGTTCGTCGCGTACCGGCTCAACGACGTGGGAGGCGGCCAATAGCAGTTCGCCGGCCGCCGGCTTTCGGTGCGTGACCATATCGGAGATGAAATGACGACCCTGCTGAAACCTTCGGCGCCGGCGATTTCGGCTTTGCTGGCGATTGCCGGCATCATGTCGCTTTGTGGCTGCGATGGGCAGGAAAGGGCATCGGCGCCGGCCCCGGCCGCGCAGCCACCGACGCAGGCGGTAGCACTCGCCCCCGGCCTCTATCGGACTATCCAGACCGGAGACGTCGAGGATGAGAACAGCCGCTGTTTCACGGCCGCGCAGATTGCCAAGGGCAGCTTTGTGGGTTCGGACGGTATCGGCGAAGGATGGCGGGTGACCGTCGATCGAATGTCTGGCGGTAAGATCACAGTCGAAGGGCATGGTCCGGCCGACGGTCGGATGACGATCGCGGGGCACCATGACGCCAAGCGATACGCGGTCGATTCAGTCCTCGTATTTACCGCTGCGGGAGAAACGCAGCGTGTCGCCGTCGCTCAGCGCGGTACCTTCGTATCGCCGGACTGCGCCGCCGTCGAAGAAGCCGCGGAAGGCGCGAATATGGAGTGACGGTCACCGATCCCTTGCGGCCACCGCCCGACGATCCCACACTCTGTCGCAGTACATTCCAGGGAGCGGCCTGCCAGTGGGTATCCAGTCATCATCGCTGACCGATCATGCGCGCCGCGCGATCGTCGGGCGGGTGCGCCGGGTGTTCAACGATCAGGCGCGTGGCGAACAGCCCGTCGTGCGGAGCGATGACGGGCTGTTCGGGCCGGAGACGGTGCTGTGGCGCGTCCATGGCGACGTGACGACGATGATGGTCGGCGGCGTCGCGGCATTGCTGCTTCAGATGCTGCATCCCGCGGTTCTGGCCGGGGTGTGGGATCATTCCAATTTCCGTCACGACATGCTCGGCCGGCTGCGGCGCACGGCGCGCTTCATCGCGCTGACCAGCTATGGCGCGCGTGAGGAGGCGGAGGCCGCGATCGAGCGGGTGCGGACCGTCCATCTGGCGGTGCGCGGCACCTTGCCGGACGGAACGCCCTACGCCGCCGACGATCCCCGCCTGCTGGCCTGGGTGCATGTGACGGAGGCGGTGAGCTTTCTCGATGCCTGGATCCGTTATGGCGAGCCCGATATGCCGCCGGCCGACCAGGATCGTTATTTCGCGGAGATGGCGCGGATCGCCGAGGCGCTGGGCGCCGATCCGGTGCCGCGCACTCGTGCGGAGGCCGGTCGGCTGATCGCGGACATGCGTGGCGAACTGGCCGTCACGGCGCGGACCAGGGAGGTTGCGCGGCTGGTGCTCGACCAGCGTCCACCCAGCCTGTCGGCGATGCCGATCCAGGCCATGACGTTCCAGGCGGCGGTCGACCTGTTGCCCGATTGGGCGCGCGACATGCACGGCCTGGATGGGCCGTCCCTGACCCGTCCGCTGGTGCGCGCCGGAACGACGGGATTGGCGCGGACGCTGCGCTGGGCATTCGCGGTGCGCTGAGCCGTTTACCGGCGGAGATGCAGCAGCGGGTAGGGGCGCCCGGCATCGTCGAGCGGCGAACGGCCGAACCGGACGAAGCCAAGCCGTTCGTAAAAGGCGATGGCGCCGACATTCTGTTCGTTGACGTCGACGGTCAGCGTACCCGCTTCTCGCGTGGCATGATCGATCAGCGTGCGTCCGATGCCGCGCCCATGCCGGTCGGGCGCGACGAACAGCGCATCGATATGCGCATCGGTCATCCCCATGAATGCGGCCGCCGGACCGTGATCGTCTTCGATCACCCAGAGCGGAGCGGTTGCCAGATAGGGGCGAACCTCCAGCGCGATCGCATCGAAATCCCCGGCGCTCAGGAAGTCATGCGTCGCCTTCACGGCATCGTGCCAGAGTTCGAACAGTCGGTCGGCATCGGCGGGGGTGGAAAGGCGTGGAGTCATGATCGCGCCCCTAGGGCAATCCGGCCGGCACGGGCAATGCCGGTCCGCTTTCCGCGGGCGTCTTGGCCGACGGTGATATTTTTTGCACCGACGTGCGAAGAAATGTCTCCCGCGCGTCTTATGCGGTACGGCCGTCTGGGAAGGGCTAGGGTCATGCCGGGTGAAACTGCGAAGCCAGAGGAAAGTGCGGAGCCGGGCGCGGGCGCCGGACCGGGCGCGCGGGCACGCGATATCATCGAACTGAGCCGCGAATATCGTCCCGCGCTGATGGCGTTCTTCCTCCGGCGGATCGCCGATCATGC
>Ga0209902_100375_pt1 | contig 54267 bp, 53 predicted proteins | sample FECB27metaG_FD_188304 | JGI IMG/M metagenome (GOLD analysis project Ga0209902, IMG submission 188304) | Cyanobacterial communities from the Joint Genome Institute, California, USA - FECB-27 (SPAdes) (version 2) | ecosystem: Environmental > Aquatic > Thermal springs > Hot (42-90C) > Microbial mats...
CTTCATATCGCTGTCGATGCCAAAGGTTTCGCGGACGGAATATTGCTTGTTCGGCAGATTGTTGAATTCAGGCATTTCACGAGGCTCGCGGAAGGAAATAGGTCAAGACGGCTGCCTTGGCGGTTGCCGGGCTCTATAGCAGCATCGGGTGCCCGGGGGTAGGGCTGCGCGACAATCTGGCGACAGCCGGGCACGGGCGCAATGTGCCGCGTCGACGGGCACCTGCCGGCATCTATTGGCGGCGCAAATACCGCCATAACAAAGATTCATCCGACTGGCGCCGCAGGAAGCGGGTGTCAGCGCCCGACAAAGCCTTTGGACTTGAGGTGCGCGTAGGCGGCGATGATGGCACGCAGCCGATCCTCGGAGCTTTTGTCGCCGCCATTGGCGTCCGGGTGGTGGACTTTCACCAGCGCCTTGTAGGCGGCCTTGATCTGCTCGGCTTTGACGTAGCCCTTGAAGCCCAAGGTCTCGAACGAGCGGCGGTCCTGCTCGTGCAGCGGCTTTACCCGCTCTTCGGCCGGGGCGCGCTGCTGGTGGCGGGCATAACGGGCGAATACCCCGAACGGGTCGTTGACACGCTTTGCGGTCGGGTCACGCGGCGCGCCACGCGGCATGCGCGGACCGGTGCCGGCGCCCGGCTTGGCGCCGAACCCCCAGCTCGGTCGGCCGTCGGTTTCCTTTTCGGCGTGCAACTGGGATTCCATCTCCTCGGGCTTCATCCCGGCGAAGAAGTTGAACACCTGATTGTAGTGGCGCACGTGCTCGAGGCAGAAGTGGTGGTACTGCCCCACGGCCCGGTTGCCCTTGGGCGCCTTGTAGAGTCCGGGCTGGTCGCAACCCTCCCATCCGCAGGCCGGCACTTCGGCGCGCGCTTCGGGTTCCGGGTGCCGAGATCGGATCCGGATGCGGTCAAAATACTTGGAATCCAGCTTCATCAATCCTAGTTACGGGGCCTCAGCCACGCCTCAAACTGAACCGGTATCCATATGTCCGTTCGAGACACGATTGCAGAAAAACTTTCGGTCAAATTCACGCCGACCCATCTTGAAGTGATCGACGAGAGCGAGAAACATAGGGGGCACGGCGGTTATCGGGAGGGCGGCGAGACGCATTTCCGCGTCCGGATCGCCTCTCCAATGTTCACCGGCCAGTCACGCCTCGCACAGCATCGTGCCGTGATGGAGGCGCTCGACGCCGAGCTGAAAGCCGGCGTCCATGCGCTGGCCGTCGAGGTGGTCGCCTCTACGGCCTGATCGTCTGGTATCGTTGGATGCGGCACATATGGGTGCCGCGCCCCGGCGCTGCAACCGGTGCGCCGCTTTGCGGCCAAAGCCGGGCGAAGCCATGGCAGGCTGCCGCTTTGTCTCCGAACTATCGCCCAAGGCGTTGCCTAGCAGTGATGTCTGCAGACAGACTGGAGGGCGACATGTCCACTTTGAAGACGGCGGTCCTCGCGACCGCCTTCGCGCTATGCGCAGTGCCGGGTGCCTTGGCCGCGGGCAGCAGCTTGCAGCTGATCATCGGCGGCGAGGCCTATGACGGGCCGCCGAAGTTCGAGGTGACGTTCGACGGCAAGGTGCTGGGTGAGGGCGCAGTGAACGCCGCCATCGACACCGCCACCGCCGGCCGCTTTGCCGATGCCGCCGACAAGACCCCGTATGTGCAGAGTTTCGCTTTCGATATTCCCGAGGATTTGTTCAAGCCGGGCGGCGAGGTCCGGGTGCGGCTGGTGAACGAGGCCTATGGCGGCGACGGCTCGAACCGCGACCGCAACCTCTATCTCGCCGCCGTAGCAGTGAACGGCCGCGCCGTGACGGTGTCTGGACTTTCGACGCAGGGCACCACAGCCAGTACTGAGAACGAGCTGTTGGGCGAGTTCCTGGTGCTGAAGGACGGCAACGTGGAGGGCGTGTCGCGCGCGCCCACCGGCGGCTGGCCGCTGCCCGATGCGACGATTGCCGCGGCGCAGCCGGTAGCCGAGCCGGTGACGACTGAGGTCGCGGCGGTGGCCGAGGAACCAGCGGCGGTGAAGGCGCCCGTAGCGGTGACCGCTTTGAAACTGCCGGAAACGGGCGAGGGGGATAAGCCGGTCGCCACCGCGAGCCTCGCCGCAGCAGATGAACCGACTGCCAATCCGGCCTGCAACCGCGACGAGCTCTACAATGTCGTCGGCTTCAACGAGAGTTCGAACGACCTCACCCCCAAGCTGATGGAGCGGCTCGACCAGATCGTCGCCGATATCGGCGAGCAGAAATGCAAGGTGCTGGTCACCGGTTATTCGAGCCGCGCCGGCAACCACGCCACCAATGCGCTGTTCGCGATCGAGCGGGCGCAAAACGTCCTCGCCTATCTCAGGCAGGCCGGGCTGAAGTTCGAAAAGGTCTCGGCCACCGGCGCCGGCGCCACCGAGCAGTTCGGCGAGACGTTCTACGCCAACCGTCGGGTGGTGATCTCGGTCGCGCCGTAATCGGAGCGGTACGCGGCAAGGACCAGGTTTGCGCGTCCAACACGCTGTTGTCGCGCTCGCTTCTGTGCGCAATAGTATCGGTGCGGCGTACAGACGGGAGGGCGCGGATGCGTCTCGGTGGTATTTGTCTGCTTGCTGCCGTTCTAGGCAGTGGTGTCGCGTCAGCCGATGAAGTCTCTTTGCGGCTGGTCGGCGAGGATGGTCCGCTGGGCCCGCCAGCATATGCGGTGACTGTCGACGGCACGCTCATCGGCACCGGGACGCTGCGCGCTCCGGACGGCGCAAAGCCGCGCGAGCGTACCGACTTGAACACCATCGCGTCTGATCGGACCTTCACGATCCCGAATGAACTGCTGCAGGCCGGCTCGGTGGTCAAGGTTTACCTGATCAATGACGCCATCGACGATACGGGCGCCGACACGACGCTCTACATTCTGGGCGTGTCGATCGACGGCATGGCCGCCGATCTGGCTGCGGCGACGATTGCAGCTGCCGACGGGGAAGCCAAGGAAATCTACATGACCTCGGAGGGCGCCCTGATTTTGGCCTGGAATGCGGCCGCAAGCTTCACCGCTCCCGATGGCGGTTGGCTTGCGGGCGGCGCCACCGAGGCAGCGGCGACGACACAAACACCGACTGCAGAGGTCCCGGCCGAGCAGGAGGCTCCGGTTGTGGACGAGGCGCCGCCGGCTGCCGCGGCAACGCCGGTAGAGGAAATGGTGCCGCCGGTTGAGGAAGCAGCGGCAGGCGACGCGCCACCTGAGCCGACCTGCGCGGTAGATGCAACGATCGCCCTGACGGACTTCGCGAATGGCGAGGCTAACGTGACCGAGACGACGGCGCAGGAGCTGATCGGCTTCTTCAAGGACCTCTCGGTCGACCAGTGCGAACTTGGCGTGGCGGGATACTCCAGCCTAGGCGGCGAACCGGCAACGAACCTCGCGGTATCGCAGGCGCGGGCTGACGCGGTGCTGGAGTTCATCAAGGGCAGGAATCTGCACTTTGCCTCGGAACAGGCCGTGGGCCACGGAGAAACCAGCGAGTTTGGTGACGGCAGCGCCAATCGCAGAGTCGTCGTGACCGTCGGTCCCTAGACTCGGTCCGCCAGCTGCTGCAGCCGGTCGGCGAGGTTGTTCAGTTCCCAGTCGCGAGCGAGGGCGGCGGCTTTGCCCCAGGTCGGCTTGGCGTCGGGGATCGGTGGCAGCGGCGCATCCGTCACCATGGTGGCGATGCGCTTATAGAGCCGCAGATCATCGGCCTGGGTGGGGAAGCGGTTGTCGGCGATCATCGCTTCGAGATCCGGGTAGCGCTGCAGGAGGCTCGCCGCCGTGGCCTCGCCGACGCCCCTGGCGCCGGGGATCTTGTCGGAGGGGTCGCCGCGCAACGCGATGAAATCGGGTACCTGGCGGGGCTCCACCTTATAGCGCTCGCGCACGCCGGCCGGGTCGATGCGGGCGATCTCGCCGCCCTTGATCGGCGCGAGGATGGTGGTCCGGTCGGAGGCGAGCTGGTAGGCGTCGCGATCGCTGGTCGCGACCAAAGCCGTGCCGCCGGCCTTCTCCTCCATTGCCACGGCGGTAGCGAGGAAATCATCGGCTTCGAAACGGCCGGCCTTGCCGAAGACGAAGCCGAAGGCGGTGACGACCTGAGGCAACACCTCGAGCTGCTCGACGATCTCATCCTCGAAAATACGGCCGCCCTGGTAGGGGGCGAATTCCAGCGCCCGCCAGTTGGGTTCGGCGAGCGTATCCCAGCCGACCACCACGGCGCGTGGCTGCTCGGCCTCGTACAGCCGGATCAGGTAGTTGGCGAAGCCGACAATGGCGCCACCACCGCGATCGCCCTTGCGCCGTACCGTCTTGGGCAATGCGTGATAGGCGCGGTGGGCGAACGAGTCGCCGTCGATGACGAGCAGCGGGCGGCGATCGGACATGGTTTTCCCTCGGCGTCTTTTGGCGCGGCGCGGGCTCGAATCGTGCCCAGCGTCTCGCGCTCGGTGGCAGGATACATGTCAGGGAGGGGTGGCAAAGCGCGATCTCGCCCTCTGCCCATACTGATATGTAACGCACAAGGGGCTTGCTTCAAGACCCCGACCATCCCGTAAAAGGCGTGTCCTCGTCAGATCTGAACGGAGACAAAGATGCGCAAGTCCGAACATCAGGTGGTGATCGCCGGCGGCGGCCCGACCGGGCTGATGCTGGCCGCAGAGCTGGCGCTCGCCGGTGTCGACGTGGCGATCGTCGAACGACGGTCGAGTGGGGACGTCGTCGGCTCACGCGCCGGCGGGCTGCATCCCCGCACGCTCGAAAGCTTCGAGCAGCGCGGCATTGCCGACCGGTTCCTCGCTGAAGGGCAGGTGGCGCAGGCGGTGGGGTTTGCCGGCGTCCGCCTCGACCTCGGCGGTTTCCCGACGCGTTACCCCTACACCCTCGGCCTCTGGCAGAACCACGTCGAACGGATCCTCGGCGGCTGGATCGACACGTTCGAGGTGCCGATCTATCGGGGCGTCGCCGTGACCGACTTTACGCAGGACGAGGCCGGCATCGACATCGCGCTCAGCGACGGCGGGGTGCTGCGGGCGCAATATCTCGTCGGCTGCGACGGCGGGCGCAGCCTCGTGCGCAAGGTGGCGGGGATCGAGTTCCCCGGCTCGGACCCCACCACCAGCAACCTGATCGCCGAAGCGGAACTGGCCGAGGAACCACCAGAGTTGGGGATTCGCCGGGATGCCACCGGTATTCATTCCATCGGCCGAGCCGAATACGAGATCCGCGATGGTCAGATCATCTTTGCCAAGAGCGGTCCTGTCCGCGTGCTGGTGACCGAGCGGGAGGTGGGCAAGACCGGCGAGCCGACGCTGGCCGAGGTGCAGGAGGCGCTGATCGGCGTTTACGGCACCGATTACGGCATCCACAGCCCGACCTCGATCACCCGCTTCACCGACGCGGCGCGACAGGCGGCGACTTACCGCGAGCGGCGGGTGCTGGTGGCGGGCGATGCGGCGCATATCCATCCGCCCGATGGCGGCATGGGCTTGCAGACCGGGGTGCAGGACGCGGTGAACCTCGGCTGGAAGCTGGCGCAGGTGATCAAGGGGACGTCGCCCGAGAGCCTGCTCGACAGCTACCACGCCGAACGGCACCCGGTCGGGGCCAGGGTGCTCCGCTACACCATGGCTGCGGCGGCGCTGCGGCGTGAGGATGATCGCACCAAGGCGTTGCGCGAAACCATGGCGGGGTTGCTGGAGATGGGGGAGCCGCGCCGGCGTGTGGCCGCCGACCTGACCGGGCTCGGGATCCGCTACGAGCTCGGCGAAGGCCATCCGCTGCTCGGGCGCCGCATGCCGGATCTCGATCTTGCTACGGCCAGCGGCCCGAAGCGATGCTCCGCACTGCTGCACGCGGCCAGGCCGGTGCTGCTCAACCTCGGCACGCCCTCCGCACTCGACATCGCGCCGTGGGCGGCTCGCGTGCAGGTTGTCGACGCGGCATATGACGGCGCGTGGGAGCTGCCGGACCTCGGAGTGGTCACTGCACCTGAGGCCGTGCTGATCCGCCCCGACGGTTATGTGGCGTGGGTCGGAGACGCCGCCGGGCAGGGGCTGGCCGAGGCGCTGGCCACCTGGTTCGGGCGGCCTAACGGCCGCTCCTGACCTCTTCGAGATAGGCGCGCACGGCGGCCGGGTCGACATGCTTCTCGATGAAGGCCCGGCCGATGCCGTGAGTCAGGATGAAGGTGAGGGCGCCGCGCACCACCTTCTTGTCCTGGGCGATGGCGTTCATCAGGTAATCGGTATCGGGCAGCTCGCCGGGGATATCGTTGATGTGGGTCGGGAGGCCCGCGGCGCTCAGGTGCTGGGCAATGCGGCCGGTATCCTGGCTGGGCGCGAGGCCGAGCTTGGCCGAAAACCCATGCGCCAGCACCATGCCGATGGCGACGCCTTCGCCATGCAGCAATCGGTCGGAATAGCCGGTGGCCGATTCGAGCGCGTGGCCGAAGGTGTGGCCGAGATTGAGCAGGGCGCGGACCCCGGTCTCCTTCTCGTCGGCAAGCACGAAGCGGGTCTTGGCGGCGCAGCAGCGCGCCACCATTTCAGCGCGCAACGCAGCGTTGCCGGCAAAGATCTCGCGGCGGTTGTCTTCGAGCCAGAAATAGAATGGCTCGTCGTCGATCAGCCCGTATTTCACCACTTCGGCATAGCCGGCGGCGAGCTGCCGTGGCGGCAAAGTGTCGAGCGCGTCGAGGTCGGCCAGCACCAGCTTGGGCTGATGGAAGGCGCCGATCAGGTTCTTGCCGTGCGGCGAGTTGATGCCGGTCTTGCCGCCGACGGAGCTATCGACCTGCGCCAGCAGTGAGGTCGGCACCTGGACGAAATCCATGCCGCGCCGCGCGATCGCCGCCGCGAAGCCGGCGAGATCGCCGATGACGCCGCCACCCAGCGCGATGATCAGGTCGCCGCGCTCCAGCCGCGCTGCGAGAATCGCCTCGACCACTTCGCCCAGCCGGGCGAAGGACTTTGTGCTTTCGCCATTGGGCAGCACCACCGTGGTGTAGCCGACTTCGGCTGCATCGAGCGAGGCGGTGAGCCGCGGCAGTTGGGCGATGGCGACTTCGGTGTCGGTGACGATGCCGAAGCGGCGCCCGGGGAACCTGGCCTTGAGCAGGGCGCCGGCATTGTCGATCAGCCCATTGCCGATGAGGATATCGTAGGCGCGCTCGTCCAGCGGCACGTGGACGGTGGTCGGCTCAGCCATTGGGCGTCTCGCTGCTCAGGTGCGCCAGTACGGCGTCGATCACTTCGCTTGCCACCTGGTCCTGCGGCACGTCGCGCGACACGATGGTGACGTCGGCCTCGGCATAAACCGGATAGCGCACGTCGATCAGCTTCTGCAGGGTTTCGCGCGGGTTGGCGGTCTTCAGCAGCGGCCGGTTGGAGCGGCGCGAGACGCGCTGGAACAACAGCTCGAAATCGGCCTTGATCCATACCGAGATCGCCGCTTCCTTCACCAGGGCCCGGGTTTCGGGGTTGATGAAGGCGCCGCCGCCGGTGCCGAGCACGATGTTGTGGTCTTTCAGCAGCCGGGCGATCACCTTCACTTCGCCGGCGCGGAAATCGGCCTCGCCATGGGCGCGGAAAATGTCTTCGATGGTCATGCCGGCAGCCTTCTCCACCTCTTCGTCGCTGTCGACGAAGTGGCGGCCGAGGCGGGCGGCGAGGCGGCGGCCGACCGTGGTCTTGCCGGCGCCCATCATGCCGATCAGGACGATCGGGCGGTGCCCGAGGAGCCGCTGCAGATCCTCGCGCCGGTCGTCGCGTGTGGTCGGGCCGTCGCGTGACATCGCATTTCCCTGTTCGGCCGGTTTGAAGCGTTAGGGCGGCATAAAGTCAATGCCCGCTATGGTCGGACGGCTATGGTTAGCGCACCCTTGATCGCATCCAGCAAACAGGGGAGACTGGCTCGTAGCGTGACAAAAGCGGATTGCCATGCCGACTCTCATTCGTCTGATCGTCATCCTGCTGGTCCTGGTCGGACTGGGCTACGGGGCCATGTTCGCGCTCGTCGCCATCGTCCAGCCGCGCGACAAGGACGTGACCATCCGCATTCCGGCGCGCGACCTGGTGCCCTCGACGCAGCGCGACCCGTTGGTGCGACGCGAGATCAACACCACGCGTCAACCTGAAGCACCGGCGGCCGCGCCGCCCGCTGCCGAAGAGCCGGCGCTGTCGGTCGAGCCCGCCAGCGATGCACCGGCCGAGGAGGGTGAAGTGGTGACCCGGCAACAGGGAATCGAATGAGCGGCGGCCATCTGGTCGACGCGTTCCTCGAGATGATGAGCGCCGAGCGCGGCGCGGCCAAAAACACCATCGATGCCTATCGCCGCGATCTTGGCGACTATTGCGGGTTCCTGGCGCGTCGCGGCACCGGACCGACCGCGGCCGGGCGCGAACAGGTGACGGAGTATCTCGCCTTCCTCGAAGCCGAGGGCATAGCCGCCTCCTCGAGCGCGCGAAAGCTCTCGGCGATCCGGCAGTTCCACAAGTTCCTCGCCGCCGATGCGGTGCGCGGCGACGACCCGACGCGAATCATCGCTTCGCCCAAAGCGAGGCGAGGCCTGCCCAAGGTGCTGTCGATCGCCGAGATCGATCGGCTGCTGAGCCTTGCGGAAGCCGAGATCGAAGCGCCGGAGGTGAGCGAGGCTGAGCGCGCCATGGCGGGGCGGCTCTACCTGCTGCTCGAGCTGCTTTACGCCACTGGCATGCGCGTATCGGAGCTGGTGGAACTGAAGCGGGCCGCGGTGATGCGCGACGCCAGCTTTCTCACCGTGCGCGGTAAGGGCGGCAAGGAGCGGATCGTACCGCTCACCGATCGGGCGCGCGATGCGGTGAAGGCGTATCTGACGCGGCTCGAGCCCGGCGTGTGGCTGTTTCCAGCCGGCGGCGAGAGCGGCCATCTCAGCCGGCAGGTGTTTGCGCGGGAACTCAAGCGGCTGGCCGGGCGGGCGGGGATTTCCGTGGCCCGGGTGTCGCCGCACGTCTTGCGGCATGCCTTTGCCAGCCACCTGCTGGCGGGCGGCGCGGACCTGCGAGTGGTGCAGACACTGCTCGGCCATTCCGACATCTCGACCACGCAGATCTATACCCACGTCCTCGACGAGAAGCTGAAATCGCTGGTCGAAGCGCACCATCCGCTGGCGGAGGGCTGAGAGCTGCGCCTGCTGTTCCGTGTGCTTGGCCTCGTCGCTGCGGCGATGGTGCTCGTTGTGGCGTGGATCGCTTTGGACATCTGGAGCTTCGGTAACAGCAGCGATCCCGGTTCCGCCGATGCGGCGCTGGTGCTGGGTGCGGCCGTGGCCGGGGATCATCCAACGCCGGTGTTCGCGGAGCGGCTCAGGCACGCTGTCGCGCTCTACAAGGCCGGCAAGGTGCGGACGCTGGTGATGACCGGCGGCAAGAACCCGTACGATGCGGTCGGCGAGGCCGAGGCCGGGCGGGCGTGGGCGATGGCGGCGGGCATTCCAGCCGAGGCGATCCTCGTCGAAACGCAGTCGCGGACGACCAGGCAGAACATCGACTTCGCCGCACCGATCCTGGCCGAGCATCAGCTGGCGCGGGTGCTGGTGGTCAGCGATCCGCTGCACTTGAGGCGCGCTGTTACCATGGCGCGCGAGCTGGGGATCGATGCCTGGCCTGCGGCGACGCCGACCAGCCGTTACCAGACGCTGGGCACGCAATTGCCAATGCTGGCGCGAGAGGTGTGGTTCACCCTGGTCTACCGGATCACTGGCCAGTAGGTCTCAGGAGCGCTTGTGGGTGAGGCCGTCGAGCCGCTCGAGCAGTTCGTCCAGCGCACGCAGTACGTCACCCATCAGCATCGGCTTGGGCGGTGCAGCAGGGACGTCGCTCCAGGTGGCGCGCAGCTCGGTAAGCCGCTCCTTACGCCGGCGCCGGGCGGCCTTGGCTTCGGCGAGGGTGCGGCGGGTCGCCAGGTTGCCAGGGTCCAGCGTGAACAGTTTCTCGCAATGCGGACACCAGGCGTCGCCGTCGGGGCGTACCAGCTTGGCGTTTTCGAGGAACTGGCCGCTGCAATGCGGGCAGCCAACGCTCACCAGGGCATAGGTCGTCATGGTCGAAGGATGGTTCCGGTCGTTCGCTCCAGCGTTGTCATGAATGCGTCATGCATTGGTTAACGCGGCGTGACAGAGCGGTGGAATGGGTCCCCGGCCACCGCTCGATGCTTGACTCGGCGGGGCCGCATCGCCACTTTCCGGCCACTTTAGGGCGCGAGTTGACGCCCTTCCTCTATCTGGCGGGTTGGATGCAGTCCTATCTCGATTTCGAAAAGCCGGTCGCCGATCTCGAAGGCAAGATCGCCGAGCTCAAATCCCTCGCCACGTCCGATCAGGCCGTGTCCATCGATGAAGAGGTGACGCGCCTCTCGGCCCGCGCCGACGAGGCGCTGGTCGATATCTACAAGAAGCTTTCCCCCTGGCAGAAGACGCAGGTGGCGCGCCATCCGCAGCGCCCGCACTTTTCCGACTACATCAAGTCGCTGATATCAGAGTGGACACCGCTGGCCGGCGACCGCAAGTTCGCCGAGGATCCGGCGCTGCAGGCCGGCTTTGGCCGCTTCAACGGGCAGCCGGTGGCGATCCTGGGGCAGGAGAAGGGCTCCAACACCGAGAGCCGCCTGAAGCACAATTTCGGCATGGCGCGGCCCGAAGGCTACCGCAAGGCAGTGCGCATCATGGACATGGCCGACCGCTTCGATATCCCGCTGGTGTCGTTCGTCGATACCGCCGGCGCGTATCCGGGCATCGGCGCCGAGGAGCGCGGCCAGGCCGAGGCGATCGCGCGCTCGACCGAGCGCTGTCTGCAGCTCGGTATTCCCAACATCGCCATCATCATCGGTGAGGGCGGGTCGGGTGGCGCCATCGCCATCGCCACGGCCAATCGCGTGCTGATGCTCGAGAACGCCATCTACTCGGTGATTTCGCCCGAGCCGGGCGCCGCGATCCTGTTCCGTGACGCAGCCCGCGCCCCCGATATGGCCGCGGCGCAGAAGATCACCGCGCCCGACCTGCTCGGGCTCGGGGTGATCGACGGCATCATCCCGGAGCCGGCCGGTGGCGCGCACCGCCATCACGCAGAGGTGATGGCCTCGACCGCACGCGCCATCACCCAGTTTCTGACCGATTTCCCGGGCACACGGGGGCGACTGGAGGTCCGGGAACACAGGCGTGACAAATTCCTCGCGATTGGCACCAATTTGAGTTGATTGGCACCGAAGCAGCGGGCATGAAACCAATAGTAAACGGGCCGTTAACCATGCCGGCTTACCACATGGTAACCGTCCGCTCGTAACCCGATTGTTCGGGCAGACAAGCATTTCGGGTAGCTGACTTTGGGCAGAACGCTCCGTTCCATCCTTCTTGTTGGCGCCGCCATCAGCGTGGCCGCGCTGCTCGCCGGCTGCGGCGGTCTGAAGCCGGGCAACGCCAAAGCGATGGCGCCCTTGAAGCAGGAGACCGTCAGCCGGCTCGCCGGTCTTGGCTCGTCGCCGGAAGCGGCGATGATGGTCCGCATCTTCAAGGAAAGCTCGGAGCTCGAGGTCTGGAAGCAGACCAGCTCCGGCGCCTTCAAGCTGTTCAAATCCTATCAGATCTGCGCCTGGTCGGGCGAACTCGGCCCGAAGGTCAAGGAAGGCGACCGCCAGTCGCCCGAGGGCTTCTACACGGTCACGCCCGGCCTGATGAACCCGAACTCGAACTACTACCTGGCCTTCAACACCGGCTTTCCCAACAAGTTCGACCGCGCCTATGGGCGCACCGGTTCGGACCTGATGGTACACGGCGATTGCTCGTCGCGCGGCTGCTACTCGATGACTGACGAGTCGATCGCCGAGATCTACGCGCTGGCGCGCGAGAGCTTCAAAGGCGGCAACGCCTCGTTCCAGCTGCAGATCTATCCGTTCCGCATGTCGGCGCAGAACCTCGCCAAGCATGCCGACAATCCGAACATGAGCTTCTGGAAGGACATCAAGGAAGGCTACGACCGCTTCGAGATCTCGAAGGCGCCGGTGTCCTGGGATGTCTGCAACAAGGAATACGTGTTCGACGTGCCAGGCGGCACGGCGCTCGATGCGCTGGGCAGCTGCCCGGTGACGGTAGCGCAGAACGTGCCGGATACGGTGAAGGCCAAGGCTGCCGCCGACGAGGCGGCGATGGCCAAGGAAGTCGCCAACCTCGCCGACAAGGCCGCCAAAGCGGCAGCCGAGGCGCAGAAGGCGGCTGACGAGAAGGCTGCGGCGAAGGCGCGTGGCGAGGCGATCGGCAGCTTCTTCGGCGGCATGTTTGGCGGCGGCGCCGAGACCGGGGTGATCGACCCGAGCAAGGTGGCGCCGATTCCGCTGCCGCGCCTGCATCGAGCGTAGACGGTCATCTTGCGATGCGGTCCCATCGCTCCCATGTTGGCATGGCCATCGCGATCGGGGTCCTGCTCCTCTCGGCGGCGCTGGTTGGGCGCTTCGTGCTCACCGAACGAACGGGAGATCGCGACATCGCCACCGAGCGCGTCTATGACCGCACGCAGTTCGTTGCCGAGCTGACGGCCGCCGGGTTTGCGCTCGGCGACAGGGCGTATGTCCGCATCTTCAAGCGCGAGCACAAGCTGGAGCTGTGGCTGCAGCGCGCCGGCGGGCGCTATGCGCTGTTCCGCGACTATGACATCTGCAAATTCTCGGGCGATCTCGGGCCCAAGCTCAAGGAAGGCGACAAGCAGTCACCGGAGGGCTTCTACCGGGTGGCGCAGAGCCAGCTGAACCCCAATTCGCGCCATCACCTCAGCTTCAACCTCGGTTTTCCTAATGCTTTCGACCGGCAGCTTGGCCGCACCGGCTCGGCGCTGATGGTGCATGGCGGCTGCTCCTCGATCGGCTGCTACGCCATCACCGATTCAAACGTCGACGAGGTCTATGCGGTGGTCGAAGCTGCGCTGAGCCATGGTCAGGACGCCGTCGACGTGCACGTCTTCCCGTTCCGCATGACGGCCATGGCGCTGGCCGCCGAGGGCGGTAACACCTGGGCGCCGTTCTGGCGTAATCTCAAGGCCGGCCACGACCTGTTCGAGGCGGTGGGCACCCCGCCCAGGGTGGCAGCCTGCCGGGGCGAGTATCGCTTTGGCGCAGACGCGGAGGGGCCGGAATGCGCCGTTATCGCCGCCTGGTCCTGATCGACCGGCTGATCCCGTTCCTCGCCGCCATCGTCGGCTTGGTGGCGCTGGCCGGGGCTGTCGCCGTGCAGCTCAATACCGACATGAAGACCAAGGCGGTGACCGAGGCGGTGGTGGCTCTGCGCAGCTCGGTAGATGAGCTCGCCAAGCGTGCCGAGGCCGTGACGGCGCCCGTCGACGACGGCACCGCGGCGGGCCTCTTGGCCCTGCAGGACCGGATGGTGAAGCTCGAGGGCGAGTGGACGGCGCAACAGGCTGCCGTCGCGGCGGCCCCCGCCGCTCTGCCCGGCGCCCCGGACGCAAGCGCCGAGACCGCCGAGATCGACCCGAACCTGCCGACCACCGATTGCATCCCGCTCGGTACCCGCTTCATGGTGACGCCGGGTGAGAGCTATCCGATCTGCCAGTCAAAGGCGGTGATAAAGACCGGCCTGATCACGGCCGATACGGTCACCATGGATGGCGTCGGCCAGGTGGTCGAGACCGGTTTCGGCACCATTGCCGGCACCAGCTGCACGGTGATGGTGTTCTCGGCCGACGAGGCCGGTTTTGCCGAGGTGCGGGTGACCTGCACCTGACGGTGGAGGAGCAGCGTTCCCGCGGTGCGATGCTTCCACACCCACCGCGTGTGCCTGCGAAAGCAGGGACCCATCTCACCACCCGCACCAGCGGATAGTTGGGGCCCAGCTTTCGCTGGGATGACACCGAGTTTGGGGAGCTGCAGCGCCCCGCTCAAAGTTTGCCGGTGCATGCAATGTGTTGACCCGCTAGAGCTAGCGCGGGCATTCGCCTCTGCTACCACTCCGAGTCCCTCGTGTCCTCACCTGCCGCCACGTCCGCGCATCAGTCCGCCTCGCTCAAGGGCATGGCGCTTGGCATTTTCGCCTACACGCTGTTCTCGGTGCACGATGCGCTGGTGAAGGCGGTAATCCATGCGCTGCCGGTGGTGCAGATCCTGTTCGTGCGCAGCCTGGTCGTCGTCGTGATCTGCCTCATCATCGGGCGGCGGAAGCTGGTGCTGGAGCTGATCCGCTCGGGCAACAAGCCGATGCTGCTGCTGCGCGCCATCCTGACGCTGGCGGCCTGGTGCATGTACTATTCGGCCGGGCGCGAGTTGCAGCTCGCCGAGATGACGACGCTCTACTATTTCGCGCCGGTGCTGACGATCATCCTGGCGGTGATCTTCCTCAAAGAGCAACTGACGCTGGCGCGGGTCGGCGCCTCGGCGATCGGGTTTTTCGGCGTACTGATCGCCTGCAATCCGGCCGGGCTGAGCTTCGGCATTCCGGCGCTGATGGTGCTGGGCGCGGCGTTCTTCTGGTCGGTGGCGATGATCCTGATGCGCACCATCTCGAAATCCGAGAGCTCGATGGTGCTGATCTTCTCGCTCAACCTGTTCTACACGCTGGTGATGGGGCTGGCCTCGATCCCGTTCTGGACCGACATGGACCCGCTGCAGATCGCCATCGTGGTCGCCACTGGCATCGTCGGCGGCACGGCGCAATATGTGCTGGTGGAATCGGCGCGCCTGGTGCCGGCGAGTGTGCTCGGCACGGTCGAGTATTTCGCGCTGATCTGGAGCTTCGTCTTCGGCTTCCTGTTCTGGGGCGAACAGCCGGCCGAAGTGGTGTTCCTCGGCGCCGCGCTGGTGATCGTCGCGGGGCTGGTGCTCGCCTGGAGCGAGCGGCGGCCGCGACGGCAAGTGGTGGATACGCCTTAGGGGGCACCCTCTGTTGAACCCTCTAACGCTGGTGCGGGCTGCCCCCCACCCCTGTCCCCTCCCCGCAAGGGGGAGGGAGACCCTCATACGACCCCTTCAGTTTGCGTCTCCCTCCCCCTTGCGGGGAGGGATTAAGGGTGGGGGTCAGTCAACCACCGGGCAACCGTTTGACTCGTCGCAACATCGAACAGTGTCGCTTCTCACACCGCCGGCGCGGCCAGCTCGATCAGTTCGGTCTTGCCGCTCTGGATCAGCTGCTTGAGGCTGCCCTGGATCAGCGAGGTCCAGGCGTCCGAGCAGGTGTCATAGCACTCGACGGCCGGCGCGATGCCCTCGTGGGTGAACACCACCTCGGTCTTGCCGTCCTTCAAGCCGATGTCGAAGATGATGGTGGTGCCGACCCACTCGGTCTTGTCTTCGACAAAGCTCAGCGTGCCCTCGACCACCTGCCAGGCGACCCGCTTGTTGGGTACCAGTTCGGTCACGACTTGCTTGGAATAGTGGAAGTCCTGGTAGCGGTAGCTGAACACGTCGCCGAGCTTTTTGGTGCCGCCATCGAACTCGCCGCTCCACCAGGCGCGTGGATCGGTGATGGCGGCAAAGGCCGCTTCGGGGCTCTGGTCCACCGTGAACGCGGTGGTGAAGCTGGTGTCGTTCATGGCGTGGTCTCCGTGGTTGGGAAGCGTGGGCTCGGCGGCAGTGATGGCAGCGCCGACATTGGGCTGGCCGCTGCCCGAGGTGATGAGGGCCTTGAGACTGCCGCGGATATAGGTGCCCCAGGCATCGTGGCAGACGTCGTAGCACTCGTAGTCGGGCACCAGGCCGACATGGGTGAAGGTCAACCGCGCGCCTTCGCCGACCGGCTCGATGTCGAAGGCGATGGTGGTGCCAATCCACTCGGTCTTGTCAGCGGTAAAGCTGAAGTGGTTGTCGAGCACCCGCCAGGCGACGCGCTGGTTCGGCAGCCACTCGACCACCTTGAGGGTGCAGCGGTGCAGGTCCCTGGCGTGGTAGAACCAGACGTCGCCGAGCATGGCGGTGTTGCCCTCGACATCCTCGGACCACCAGCCGCGCACGTTGTTGATGGCGGCAAAGACGGTTTCGGGACTCGCCTTCACGGTGATGGTGGTGGTGTAGTTCTTGTCTTCCATGGCAGTTCTCCTTGCGTGAGAGGTTGGGTCAGCTGGCGTTGCGCTGGCGAATCTTGGCCCAGAGCCGGCGGGCGTCGCCGTCGAGGGCGTCCTCGACATCGGTGCGTTCGAGGCCGATATCGGCGAGCTGGATGGCATCGAGGCCGGCCAGCCGGAGAATGGTCCGGCGCCGGGCCCGCCAGGTGGCGAGCCGGACGGCCAGTTTCATCAGGCCGCCGCTGACGCTGCTTTGGCGGGACTTGTCTGCAGCGATTTCATAGAGTTCGAGGGTGGTCATGGGTGATCTCCCGTTGTTGGAGGGGTTGCGTTCCTCGTCGGTGAACGGAACCTAGGCGCGGGGCAGATCGGGGTGAGAGTGACAAGTGTGACGGGATTTGAATGGACTCGCTGATCACCGCCGCAGCGCGGGCGCTCGGGGCCGGTGATCCGCTTGGCGCACTGAAGCGCGTGGCGCTGCGCGACGACGCGCCGGCGCTGGCGTTGCGCGGCATCGCCATGGCGCAACTGGGCGATCTCGAGCGGGCCAAAGCGCTGCTCAAGGCGGCGGGCAAGGCATTTCATGCCCGTGAGGCGGTGGCGCGGGCCCGCTGCGTGGTGGCCGAGGCGGAGATCGCGCTGGTGTCGCGCGACCTCTCCTGGCAGCCCGAAGCGCTGGCAACAGCGCAACGCGTGCTGGAGGCTCAGGGCGATCGGGCCAACGCCGCGCATGCCGCCAACCTCGCGGCGCGCCGGCTGCTGCTGATCGGGCGGGTGGACGAGGCCGAGCGGATCCTGGCGCAGCTCGACCTGCAGCAGCTGCCGCCGGCGAGCGTTGCTGTGCACCAGCTGGTTACCGCAGGCATCGCCATGCGGCGGGTGCAGACCGAGCCGGCGCATGCCGCGTTCGATCGAGCGCTGGGGGCGGCACAGCAGGCCGGCATCCACTCGCTGGTCGCCGAGATCGAGGCCGATGCCCGGGTGCTGAACGAGCCGGCAGCGCGGCTGATTGGGGGCGGCGGCGAACGGGCCCTTACCCTCGCCGGTGTCGAACGGGTGCTGGCGTCGGGCGCCCTGGTGGTCGACGCGACGCGCAATGTGGTCCGGCAGGCGGGGGTGGTCGTTCACCTTGCAACGCGCCCGGTGCTGTTTGCGCTGCTGCGCGCGCTGGCCGAAGCGTGGCCCAAGGACGTGTCGCGGGCCCAGCTGATCGCCGAGGCATTCCGCGGCAAGGAAGCGGACGAATCGCACCGCGCCCGGCTGCGGGTGGAAATGGGGCGGTTGCGGTCCGAGTTGGTCGGGATCGCCGAGATCAACGCCACCATGGCCGGCTTCACACTTGCCCCCGTCGCGGCGCGCGAGGTCGTGGTGCTGGCGCCGCCGGTGGAAGATCAGCATGCCGGGGTGTTGGCGCTCTTGGCGGACGGCGAGGCGTGGGCGAGTTCGGCGCTCGCCCTGGCGCTCGGCACCAGCCCGCGCACCGTGCAGCGGGCACTGGAGCAGCTGGCCGAGGCCGGCAAGGTGCAGTCGTTCGGCCGCGGGCGGGCGCTGCGCTGGATCACTCCGCCGGTGCCGGGTTTCCCGACGGCTTTGTTACTCCCGGGTCCCCTGCCGGGCGACTAGGTGTTCACTCGAAGCGATAGTGAGAGGTCAGTCCGATGAAGCATGCGCATGCCGAGATTGTTCGCGAATACGGTCCGTTCCCCGGGGTGGACTCGGTGGCCGGGGTCACCTTCGATGGCACCAACGTGTGGTTCGCCTCGGGCGACCGGATCAATGCCTTCGACCCCGAAAGCGGTGAAGCGGTGCGGAGCATCGATGTCGCAGCGCATGCCGGCACCACGTTCGACGGCGAGCACCTCTACCAGCTCGCCGAAGACGTGATCCAGAAGATCGATCCGCAGAGCGGGCAGGTGGTCAAGACCATTCCGTCGCCGGGCGGCGGCTCCGGCCTTGCCTGGGCCGAGGGTTCGCTCTGGGTCGGGCAGTATCGCGACAAGCAGATCCTGCAGGTTGATCCCGAAACCGGCGCAGTGCTCCGCACCATCAATTCCAACCGCTTCGTCACCGGGGTGACCTGGGTCGAGGGTGAACTCTGGCATGCGACGCTCGAGGATGGGCAGAGCGAGATCAGGCGCGTCGATCCGCAATCGGGCGAAGTGCTGGAACAACTCGACATGCCGCCTGGCAAAGGCGTTTCGGGGCTCGAGGCCGATGGGGGTGACCGCTTCTATTGCGGCGGCAATAATGTCGGGACAGTGCGGGCGGTGCGGCGTCCGAAGCGGGAGACGGTTTCGGTCTGACATTCGGACGCCAAGCACACAGCGCTAAACGAAACCGGCCGGTCCCCAGGAGGAACCGGCCGGTTGGCTGTTCAGGAGTTTGCAGCGGCGTCAGAACGCGCCGTGGCAGTGTTTGAACTTCTTGCCCGAGCCGCAGGGGCAGGGGGCGTTGCGGGAGACGCCGACCAGCAGCTTGGGGTCGATGGGCCTGAGGGCCGGATCGGCCTCGATCACGCCGGCACCGGCAGCAGCGCCAGCGGCGGCGAAGGCCGCCAGCGACGGGGTGGGCCCGAGGGCGCGCGGCATGGTGCCGGTGATGTCGTCATCGGCGTCATTCTCGCCGGTGGTCGGGTCGATGTGGATTTCGTCGAGCCCGTCGAAGTTCGGCAGCGGCGGAGTGGGCTGGCGCATCTGGATTTCGACGTGGCTGAGCTGGGTGGTCACCAGTTCGCGCAGGCTCGCCAGCAACTGCTCGAACAGCTCGAAGGCCTCGCGCTTGTACTCGTTCAGCGGGTCGCGCTGTGCGAGGCCGCGCCAGCCGACCACCTTCGAAAGGTGGTCGAGGGTCACGAGATGCTCGCGCCACAGCCCGTCGATCGACTGCAAGAGGATCGACTTTTCGACCTGGCGCATGATGTCGGGCGAGTAGCGGGCCACCTTGGCGGCAGCGGACTCGTCGGCGATCTTGGTGATGCGCTCGCGCACCGCTTCGACGTCGATGCCTTCCTCGTGCGTCCACGCCTCAACCGGCAGGTCGACATTGAGGTAGGTTTTGCCGGCTGCGACCAGCTGCTCGACCTGCCACTGCTCGGGGTAGGCGCGCTCCGGAATGGCCTTCGAAATGATGTCGTCCACCACCTGGTGGCGCATCTCGTTGACGGTCTCGGCGACGTCCTCGCTGTCCATCAGTTCGAGACGTTCGGTGAAGATCGCCTTGCGCTGATCGTTCATCACGTCGTCGTACTTGAGGATGTTCTTGCGGATGTCGAAGTTGCGGGCTTCGACGCGGGCCTGGGCGCGCTCGATGGCCTTGGTCACCCACGGGTGGGTGATCGATTCACCCTGCTCGAGCCCAAGCTTGCTCAGCATCGAATCCATCGACTCGACCGGGAAGATGCGCATCAGGTCGTCCTGCAAGCTCAGGAAGAACTTGGAGTGGCCCGGGTCGCCCTGGCGACCGGCGCGGCCGCGCAGCTGATTGTCAATGCGGCGGCTTTCGTGCCGCTCGGTGCCGATGATGTAGAGGCCGCCGGCGGCCAGCACCTTGGCCTTGTCCTCGGCGATGGTGCGCTTGATCTCGGCAATCTTGGCGTCGCGTTCGGCGCCTTCGAGGCCCGCGGCCTCCTTCTCGATGCGCATCTCGAGGTTGCCGCCGAGCTGGATGTCGGTACCGCGGCCGGCCATGTTGGTGGCAATGGTGACGGCGCCGGAAACACCGGCATCGGCGACGATCTGCGCTTCCTGCTCGTGGTGGCGGGCGTTCAGCACCGCGATGTCCTTGATGCCCTTGCCGCGGAGGATCTCCGCCAGCATCTCGGACTTCTCGATCGAGGTGGTGCCCACGAGGATCGGCTGACCACGACCACGCGCATCGGCGATCAGGTTGGCGATTTCGTCGAACTTCTCCGCCGCGGTACGGAAGATGGCGTCGTCCTCGTCCTTGCGCTTGACGGCCACGTTGGTCGGGATCGAGGTGACGGTGAGGCCGTAAATATCGCCGAATTCCTCGGCTTCGGTGGCCGCCGTGCCGGTCATGCCGGCCAGCTTCTTGTAGAGGCGGAAATAGTTCTGGAAGGTGATCGAGGCCAGCGTCTGGTTCTCGGCCTGGATCTTGACGTGTTCCTTGGCTTCCAGCGCCTGGTGCAGGCCTTCCGAATAGCGGCGGCCCGGCATCATTCGCCCGGTGAACTCGTCGATGATCACCACTTCGTCGTTGCGGACGATGTAGTCCTTCTCGCGCTGGAACATCTTGTGGGCGCGCAAAGCCGAGTTAAGGTGGTGCACCAGCGCCACGTTCTCGATGTCGTAGAGGTTCTCGCCCTTGAGCTGCCCGTTCTCGACCAGAGCGGCCTCGAGCTTCTCGATGCCCTGATCGGTGAAAGTGGCGGAACGCTGCTTCTCGTCGATTTCGAAATCGCCTTCGCCGAGCAGCGGGATCAGCGTGTCGGCCATCTCGTAGAGCGAGGAGCGGTCGGCCGAGGGGCCGGAAATGATCAGCGGGGTGCGCGCTTCGTCGATGAGGATCGAGTCCACTTCGTCGACGATGGCGTATTCGTGGCCGCGCTGCACCATCTGGTCGCGGCTGTATTTCATGTTGTCGCGCAGGTAGTCGAAGCCGAACTCGTTATTGGTGCCGTAGGTGATGTCGGCAGCGTAGTTGGCCTTGCGCTCGGCATCGTCGAGACCGTGGACGATGATGCCGGTGGTCATGCCGAGGAAGCGGTAGATCTGGCCCATCCAGTTGAGGTCGCGACGCACCAGATAGTCGTTGACGGTGACGAGGTGCACCCCCTTGCCGGGCAGCGCGTTGAGGTAGACTGCCAGCGTCGCCACCAGGGTCTTGCCTTCACCGGTCTTCATTTCGGCGATCGAGCGGTTGTTCAGCACCATGCCGCCGATCAGCTGCACGTCGAAGTGGCGCATGCCGAGCACGCGCTTACTGGCTTCACGAACAGTGGCGAAGGCAGGTTCGAGAATATCGTCGAGGCTCTTGCCAGCCGCGAGTTGATCGCGGAACTCCTGGGTCTTGGCCTTCAGCTGCTCGTCGGTGAGCTTTTCGAACTCGGGCTCCAGCGCGTTGATCGCGGCAACCCTCGGGAGGTACTTCTTCACCTGCCGATCGTTCGCCGAACCGAAGATCGCCTTGGCGATTGCAGCCAGTACCATTCGTGTCGTCCTTTGATTGTTCAGGGCCGGGTGGCGCTAAGGCGCTTCATCTCATCCGGCAGGCGGCGGGTCCTCACCCGTCAACACTCTTTGAAGTGGTGCGACATGTAAGAGCGGGTGTTTTGCTTGTCAACGGAACGCAAATGGGCCAAACCTCGCCGGCCGCGGGCCGGGGGCTCTGCGCCATCCGAGGAGAATTCCCAATGAATGTCCATGCCCCGCGGGGTTTCCATAAAGTTCTGAAGACCCTGGCCGGTGCGCTGCTGCTCGGCACAGCGCTTGGCTTCGCCCCCGTCGCCGCCCTTGCGCAGGATGCCGCTGCCCCGGCCGCAGCCGCCCCCGCGGCGCCCGAGACGGTGGTCGCGACCATCGGCGACCAGACCATTACCGAGGCAGACCTGGCGTTTGCTGCCGAAGACCTGCAGCAGGAACTGCAGCAGGTGCCGCCCGAGGAGCGTCGCGCCTTCCTCGTCACCGTGCTGATTGACATGAAAGTGATGGCCAAGGCGGCCAAAGCTGCCGGCATGGCCGATACCGACCTGTTCAAGCGCCGCCTGCAGTATCTCGAAGAGCGCTCGCTGCGCCGCGACTACTTCACCCAGAAGGTTGCGACCGCGGTGACCGAGGAATCGGTGAAGGTGGCCTACGAGCAGCTGGTGAAGGACTTCAAGCCGGTCGAGGAAGTGCACGCCCGTCACATCCTCGTTGCCACCGAAGAGGAGGCCAAGGCGGTCAAGGCCGAGCTCGACGGCGGTAAGCCGTTCGAAGTGCTGGCCATGGAAAAGACCACCGACCCCTCGGGCAAGCAGAACGGCGGCGACCTCGGCTTCTTTTCCAAAGGCATGATGGTGCCGGAGTTCGAGGCCGTGGCCTTCACGCTCGAGCCGGGCAAGATTTCGGATCCGGTGCAGAGCCAGTTCGGCTGGCACATCATCAAGGTCGAGGAGAAGCGCATGAGCTCGCCTCCGCCGATCGAGCAGGTGCAGCAGCAGCTGGGCCAGCAGGTGATGTTCAAGGCGTTCGACGAGGCGGTCGCAGCGCTGAAGAAGGACGCCAAGCTCGACATCCCCGACGCGGCGCTCGCCGCAGCGGTCAAGAAGCAGGCCGAACCGGCCGCCGAAGGCGCTGCCGGCACCGCACCGTAACAGCTTCGGCCAGATACGAGACGATCAGAACCCCGGCCTCGGCCGGGGTTCTGTCATTTGACGAGGCCGCGGACCAGGATCGAGGTGACCTTGTCGATGATGTCGGCCTGGTCGGCGAGCCGGTCGGTCAGCAACAGTTTCCAGGCATAGGCCGACATCAGGTCGGAGGCGGCGAGGCTGTCGGCATCGGCCCGCATTTCGCCGCGCGCCTTGGCGCGCTCGAATATGCCTGCCGTGTGCTGCGTGCGCTCGATCGAATAGGCCTGCAGCGCCTCGGCGGCCTTGTCGTCGGCCTGTGCTTCGGCGATCAGTGACTTGTAAACCCCGCCGGTATTGCCGGACCAGAAGCGCACCAGCTCGGTCAGAAAGCTGCGGATGTCGCCTTCGAGCGTCCCGGTATCCGGATCGGGCATGCGCGAACTCTTGAGTCGCGTATAGACGTCGAGCAGCAGGTGCGCCTTGGATGGCCACCAGCGGTAAATAGTGGGTTTGCCGGCACGGGCCCGCCGCGCCACCGCTTCAATCGAAAAGCCGGCGTAACCGGCCTCGCAGAAGATTTCCTCGGCCGCGGCCAGGATCGCCTCGTGGCTGTCCGGGTTGCGGGCGGCTCCGATGGATCTGCGCGACTGGCTCTCGATGCTGGACATGGTTCTCACTGAAGCCCCCACGGAGGTGCATGGCTGGGATACACGAAATAGCTGCTCGAATCCACTTGAACGTTACGTTCCGTTTCGTTATGTAACGAGCCGTACCGTTCATATGGGGTCTGGAAATGTCCATTCAATCTGCTGTCTCTGCCGCACCCGCCACTGCCACCGTGGCTGCACCTGCCAAGCCCGCCCGCCCGTCGCTGGCGGCCCGCACCCGCATGGCATTGCTGGTGCTCGTTGCCGTCTACCCTGTGATCACCGGGATCATCTATCTGGTGGCGCCGTTCACCGAGGGCTGGCCGGTGTGGGAGCGTAACTTTGTCGTCGCGCCGCTGATGGTGATCGCCATGGTTTACTTCATCATCCCGGGCATTCAGTCGCGTTTCGGCCGTTTCATCGCGACGGGCCGGCTGGCCTGAGTCTGATGCCCTGGCGAACCCGACAGTTCGCAATCCCTGCCTCTGCGGGGACACGCATTCGAAAGCGCTATGAGCAAATGAACGACTTGCTTCACAGCAAGGCTTGAGGCAAACGGATGGGCCTATTGTCGCCGCATAGGACGCAACATGGCCCATCCCGTTTCTCCCCTCGCGCCCAAGACTTACCCGGAACTGCCGGATGTCGCGGGAGTTCGGTTTGCGACGGCCGAGGCCGGGATCAAATACAAGAATCGCACTGACGTTCTGCTCGTCTCGATGGACGAGGGAACTGTTGTTGCCGGTGTGCTGACCCGTTCGAAGTGTCCTTCGGCGGCTGTTGACTGGTGCCGACAGAATCTCGGGGGCGGCAAGGCCCGCGCGCTGCTGGTGAATTCGGGCAACGCCAATGCCTTTACCGGCCAGAAGGGCAAGGCTTCGGTCTCCCTCTCAGCCGATATCGTTTCGAAGGCGCTGGGCGTTGCGCCCGATGAGATCTTCCTCGCCTCCACCGGCGTCATCGGCGAGCCGCTCGATGCGCAGAAATTTGCCGGCGTCACCTCCGAGATGGCGACCCGCCTGGCGCCCGGTCCGTGGATGGATGCCGCCAAGGCGATCATGACCACCGACACTTTCGCCAAGGTGGCGACCGCCACCGTCGAGTTCGATGGCGTGCCGGTGGTGATCTCGGGCATCGCCAAAGGGTCGGGGATGATCGCGCCCGACATGGCGACGATGCTGAGCTTCGTATTCACCGATGCACCGATCGCGGCGGGTGTGTTGCAGGGCCTGCTGCAGCCGGCAATCGACACGAGCTTCAACGCCGTGACCGTCGACAGCGACACCTCGACGTCCGACACTTGCCTCGTCTTCGCCACCGGCAAGGCTGGCATCCCCGCCATCAGTTCGGCCTCCGATCCGCGCGCCGAGGTGTTCGCCGAGGCGCTGGCCGACGTGCTGCACGAGCTCGCAATCCATGTGGTGCGCGACGGCGAAGGCGCGACCAAGATGGTGAGCGTCACCGTCGAGGGCGCCGAGAGCGACAAGAGCGCGTTCCGCATCGCGCAGTCGATCGCCAACTCGCCGCTGGTCAAGACTGCCATTGCCGGCGAGGACGCCAACTGGGGCCGCATCGTCATGGCGGTGGGCAAGGCCGGCGAGCCGGCCGACCGGGACCGGCTCGAGATCAGCTTCGGCGATATCCGCGTCGCCACCCAGGGCGAGCGCGACCCCGCCTATAACGAGGCGGCGACCAGCGCTTACATGAAGAATGAAGAGATCGAGGTGCGGGTCGGGCTCGGGCTCGGCGCCGGAACGGCAACCGTCTATACCTGCGATCTGACGCACGGCTACATCACCATCAACGGCGATTACAGGTCCTGATGGTTCCACTCAGCGTCAGTCAGATCGAAGGCGCCACTCTTACGGCATGGCCGGCGCTGCGGCAGGCGCAGGATGGGCTGTGGCTGTGGCGCTATGCCCAGGGCTATACCAAGCGCGCCAATTCGATCCATTGCCTCGATCCGAGCGACGGCGGCTATGCCGAGCTGCGCCTGATGCGGCTCGCCGAACTGTCGAAGCGCCACCGCATCCCGCCGGTGTTCAGGGTGACCCCGCTCACCGCACCAGAGATCGTCGAAGTGCTCGATGGGCTGTTGTGGGAGGAATTCGAGCCGAGCCTGGTCATGGCGATGGAAATGCCGGACGAGGATTTCCCGCTCGATTTCCAGGCCCGCTATTTCGAGCCGACCGATCCGCAATGGATCAGGGCACAGGCGCAGATGTCGGGCTATGACCAGCCGACCATCGACGTGGCGAGCGAGATCCTCGGGCACATCGCCTGCGAGGCGCGCGGTGTGCTGGTCTATCACAAGGCCGGCCTGCCGGTGGCGGCGGCGCTGGCGGCGGTCGCGAGTGGCATCGGCATCTATCTCAACGTCGTCACCCACCCCAATGCGCGCGGCATGGGCTATGGCCGGGCAGTGATGGGCGCGGCGCTCAACTGGGTGCGCTCGAAGGGCGCTACCCATTCGGCCATCCAGGTGCTGGCCAGTAATACCCCGGCACTCAACCTTTATGGCTCGCTCGGCTTCGGTGAAGTCTACCCCTACAGCTACCGGCGCGCCCCGGATTGGGGTCGCGGGTGAAGATCCAGCTCGTCGTCGCCTGCGCGCTGATCGATGCCGACCGGCGGGTGCTGATCGCCCAGCGGCCGGAAGGCAAGCAGCTGGCGGGATTGTGGGAGTTCCCCGGCGGCAAGCTCGAGCCGGGGGAAAGTCCAGAGGCGGCATTGATCCGCGAACTGGAAGAAGAACTCGGTATTTCCACCCAGAGCGCGTGCCTTGCTCCGTTAAGCTTTGCGTCTCACTCTTACGAAAGCTTTCATCTTCTGATGCCACTTTACGTCTGTCGTAAGTGGCAAGGAGTGCCGCAGGCTCGCGAACACACCGCCCTGAAGTGGGTGCGCCCGCAGCAGCTGCGCGATTACCCGATGCCTCCGGCCGACGAACCGCTGATCGCTCCGCTCTGCGATCTGCTCTGAGGGTGGGCGATGAGGGGTGTTTGCCGTCAGATCAGACGCTTCGTCGCCGATGACGGCGGAGCGACGGCAATCGAATATGGACTGGTTGCCGGATTGATCGCAATTGGGGCGCTCGTCGCCATGTCCCTGACCGGCGAGAGCGTCATTTCGTTGTTCGACTTCGTGTCGGGCCGCACCATTGAACAGCTCGACAATATCAACGACATCTGAGGCGTAACCACCCGCTAGCCGTTCCCCAGTACGTCCTTGAGCCGCACCGTGGCGCTGCCGGGGCGCAGCGGCTTTTGCTGGTTCTCGTGCGGGGCCCAGCCGCTGAGCCAGATGATTTCCAGCGTTGCCCTTACGCGGCCGTCCGGATCGCCCGCGAGTTCGGCATAGGCGGCGCCGGCAGCGGCGATCAGGGTCCTGGTCGCCATGCGGCCGGGCCGGTCGGCCAGCGGGTTCTGCGCACCGAGTCCCTTGAGCTCGCGCATCAGCCGCAGCAGGTCGCCATAGCGGATCGGATAAGTCTCGAGGTCGGTAACCGGCAGGGCATAGCCCGACCGTTGCAGCAGGCCGCCGGCATCGGCCAGCGGGATGAATGGCGCGACCCGGGCGAAGGCGCCACCGGAGGTTTCGGCGTCGGCGCGCAGGAACGCCTGGCGCAGCTCGGTCAGGCTGTCGCCGCCGAGCGCCGCAGCGATCATCAGTCCGTCAGGCCGGAGGTGAGCGCGGATGCGCGCGAGGAAGCCCGGTACGTCGTTGATCACCTGCAGGTCGAACAGCGAGACGACCAGGTCGTAACCCTCACGCGGCAGCAGCAATGCCTCGGGATCGACCAGCGGCGCATCGGGCGAGCCGAGTACTGTCGAGACGCGCTCGAAGGCGAAGGCGCCGCTGGCCGAGCGGCCCATCAGTGGTAGCCGCGCGCCATCCGGCGCCATGATCAGCGCCTGCTCGAAATCGCGCGACACGGTAATGAGCCGCGAGGCCAGGTCATCGAGCGCCAGCTGGGTGACAAAATCGTCCGGCTCGGCCGGCCGCCGCGACAGGTGCTCGGCAATCAGCGTGCGGTCGAAAACCTTCGGGGGCAGGGCCATTCGTCGATCCGCACTGAGTTCGAGTTTGGTTTGGTCACGGGATCGAGCCGGAAAGGTCTCGCCACTTCTCCGGTTCCCGCTTTAGACTGCGGCGTTATGGAATTGGGGCAGGGCAAAGTCAAAGCGGGATCGGCGGCCATGGCGCGGCTGGGTGGCGCATTGCTCGATCTGGTCTATCCGCCGACCTGCCTCGATTGCGGGGCGCCGACCGCCGCACACGCGGCGCTCTGTCCGCGCTGCTTTGCCAGCCTCCGGCCGATTACCCGGCCCTGGTGCCCGGTGCTGGGCCTGCCGTTCGAGGTCTCGATCGGCCCCGATGCCCGCTCTGCCGAGGCCATCGCCGATCCCCCGCCCTTCGATCGGGCGCGGTCCGCCGTGCTCTATAACGAGGTGGCGCGCGCTATCGTCAGCCGGCTCAAGTATGGCGACAGGCCGGAACTGGCCGGGTTCTGCGCCCGGCTGATGCACCCGGCTGGGGCAGAGTTCTGGGCGGAAGGACCGGTCCTCGTGCCGGTGCCGCTCCATCGCTGGCGCCAGTTCGAGCGCCGCTACAACCAATCGACTGAACTGGCCCGGGCGCTGGCGCGCCTTACTGGACTTTCCGTCGATACCGGGCTCGTCGCCCGCAGCCGCCGCACGCGGCAGCAGGTCGGGCTTTCCAACGATGCGCGTCAACGCAACGTCGCCGGCGCCTTCACCGCACATGCCGAAGCGCTGCGCCGGCTCAAGGGGCGCGGCGTGGTGCTGGTCGACGACGTCATCACCACCGGCTCGACCGTCAAAGCCATCACCCGTGAGCTGAAGCGGGCCGGAGTGATCAAAATCGATGTGATCTCGTTCGCACGCGTTGTGACGGGCGCGGAACTCCCCATATAGAAGTCAACAAACCCCAGCGTTTTTGTAGGCGAGATGAAGAAGGTAGAAATCTATACGACCCAGTGGTGCCCCTATTGCCATGCAGCCAAGTCGCTGCTGGACGAAAAGGGCGTGAGCTACGAGGAGGTCGATGCCGACGACCCCGACGTCCGCATGGCAATGGTGCAGCGCGCCAATGGCCGCCGCACCGTGCCGCAGATCTTCGTGGGCGAAACCCATGTCGGTGGCTATGACGACATGGCGGCGCTCGACCGCCGCGGCCAGCTCGACCCGCTGCTCACCAATTAGGACTGGCTGAATGCGCGTCGCCGCCCTGCAGATGAATTCCGGCACCCAGCCCGGCCCCAACCTCGACCAGCTCGAGCGGTTGGCCAGCGAGGCGGCGAGGCAGGGCGCGACCTATTTGCTGTCGCCGGAAGTCTCGGTGGTGTTCGCCGAGAATCGTGACGGGCTCAAAGCCGTCGCCGGGCCGTGGGAGACTAACCCGGCGATTGCCCGGATTGGCGATATCGCGAAACGGCTCGGCGTGAGCCTCCATCTCGGCTCGCTCGCCGTGGCGCTGCCCGACGGGCGCTTTGCCAACCGTTCGGTGCTGTTCCGTCCCGACGGCGCGATCGCCGCCACCTATGACAAGATCCACCTGTTCGACGCGACGCTCCCCGGGCTCAGGAATTATCGCGAGAGCGAGACCTATGCCGGCGGCGATGCCGCGGTGATGAGCGAAGCGCCGGGTTTCCCGCTCGGCATGACCATCTGCTACGACCTGCGTTTTCCGGCGCTGCACCGGGCGCTGGCGGAAGCCGGGGCCAAGGTGATTTCGGTGCCGGCCGCCTTCACCGTTCCGACCGGCGAAGCGCATTGGGAAGTGCTGCTCAGGGCCCGCGCCATCGAGACCGGCTCATGGGTGATCGCGGCGGCGCAGGCCGGCACGCACGAGAATGGCCGTTCCACCTGGGGCCATTCGATGATTATCGACCCCTGGGGCCGGATCGTCAGCGAGCTCGGTGGCGACGGTCCGGGGATCGCCATCGCTGATATCGAGCTATCAGCGGTGGATGACGCCCGCGGCAAGGTTCCAGCGCTTGCCAACGCACGCCGGTTTTCGCTAACGCTCAGCGCTTCGGGCCCCACGGTATTCGCCCGAGAGGACGTGTCGGCGTGATCAGCTATTCCCTCATCTGTGACAGATCCCACAAGTTCGACGCCTGGTTCAAAAGCGCCGAGGCCTATGACGAGCAGGCGGCGCGCGGCATCGTCACCTGTCCGATCTGCAATTCGGTGAAGGTGGACAAGGCGCTGATGGCGCCGGCGGTGTCGCGGATGAACTCCGACAAGCTGTCGCTGTCGAGCGGTCATCCGCAGCAGGCCGAGATTCGTGAAATGCTGCGCGTGATGCGCAAGAAGGTCACCAGCGAGGCCGACTATGTCGGCGACAAGTTCGCCGAGGAAGCCCGCAAGATCCACTTCAAGGAAGCCGACCCGCGCGGCATCTATGGCGAAGCGACCCGTGATGAAGTGGCCGAGCTGATCGACGACGGCGTCGATTTCCTGCCGCTGCCGCATGTGCCGGACGAAGCGAACTAGCGCGCCGTTCGACCTCGAAAGTGCGACAGCTCAAGGATTTGGCCGTCAACTGCTCCTAAGGGCAGGATTGATCGGCAAGTGCCGATGGATGCAGTCTTGGGATCTCCTTCCCAGCAGACTCCCCCGGAGATTTCCTACATGTCTACTCCCGACGCTGCCCTTTCGGGCACGTTCGCCATTGGCGGCGACCTCATCGTAAATCGCCTCGGCTTCGGCGCCATGCGCGTCACCGGTCCCGGCATCTGGGGCGAGCCCGATGACCCGGAGGAAGCGCGACGCACGCTGCGGCGCGTGCCCGAACTCGGCATCAACTTCATCGACACCGCCGAAAGCTATGGTCCCTATGTCAGCGAGCAGCTGATCGGCGAGGAACTGGCGCCTTATGGCAGGGGCACTGTCGTTGCCACCAAATCCGGCCTTACCCGACATGGGCCCGGCTCCTGGCCAATCCTCGGCCGTCCGGAGTTTCTCAAGCAAGGCGTGCTGATGAGCCTGCGCCGGCTCAAGCTCGACCGGCTCGAGCTGTGGCAGTTGCACCGGATCGACCCGACAATCCCGCGCGACGAGCAGTTCGACGCCATTGCCGGCTTCATTGCCGATGGCCTCGTGCGCCACGCCGGCCTCAGCGAAGTGACGGTCGAGGAAATCGAGGCGGCGCGGCGGTTCTTCCCGGTGGCCACGGTGCAGAACCGCTACAACCCGACGGCGCGCGGCAGCGATGCGGTGCTGGACTATTGCGAAGCCAACGGCATCGGCTTCATCCCGTGGGCGCCGCTCGGCGGCGAGCGGGGGCCGGGTGCGGCCGAGCAGGCGATCGCCGGAAAGTATGGCGCGACACCGAGCCAGATCGCACTCGCCTGGGCGCTGAAGCGCTCACCGGTGATGCTGCCGATCCCCGGAACCGGAAAGGTGAAGCACCTCGAGGAGAACACCGCGGCGGCCGCGATCGTGCTCAGCGACGAGGATTTTGCGACGCTCAACCAGCGCTGAATGCGCTTCAGCCTCCTGAACGGCGCCTGACACGCGCCGTTCAGTCATGGTTCAAGCCCGCCGACGCAGATTGGCCTCCACAAACGGCGCTTCCGGGCGCCAAGGAGGATAGAATGCACCATTCCACCCTGACCCCTGCGGTCACCGCCACCGGCGGCGCTATCCGCGCCGTGATGAGCGAGGCCGCGTCGGCGGCGCTGAAGGCGCTGAAGCCGTTCGACGTCGCCATCGAAGACGCGCTTGACCGCAGCTACGGCGCCGGCCGCTGGTTCCTTTATTGGGATGAAGACCTGGCGGGCCACCCGATCCGCGGCACCATCACGCTGGCCTATGGTCGCGAAACGCTTGTCATCGGCTGAGTCTTTGACTTGGTCGCGCTTTCGATCCCCGGATCAAGTCCGAGGAGGAAAGGTCTGCAACTTTTCCTGAAAACGCTCCAGGCGCCGCTTCAGGCGGGCTTTGCCGCCAGCACCATGTAGTTGACGCCCAGATCGCGGCTCGGCCGCCATTCGTCGGCCAGCGGATGGAACACCACGCCGGTCTTGTCGATGATCTTCAGGCCATTGCGGGCGCAGAGCGCCGAGATTTCGTCGGGCGTCAGGAACTTCGAGAAATCGTGGGTGCCCCTGGGCAGCCAGCCCAGCACATACTCTGCCCCGACGATCGCCAGAGCGTAGGCACGCGGCGTGCGGTTGATGGTGGCAGTGAACATCAGCCCACCGGGCTTTACCAGGCTCGCGCAGCTCTTCATGTAGAGCGGCACATTGTCGACGTGCTCCACCACTTCCATGTTCAGCACCACGTCGAACCGTTCGCCCGAGGCATCGAGCGCCTCCGCCGTCACGGCGCGATAGTCGATCTCTAGCCCCGACTGCTGGGCGTGCAGTTCCGCGATGCGGATGTTCTTTTCGCCGGCATCGATCCCCACCATCGTCGCGCCGAGCCGCGCCAACGGTTCGCTCAACAGCCCGCCGCCGCAACCGATATCGAGGATGCGCACGCCCTCGAGCGGGCGGCGCACCGTGCTGTCCTTGCCGAAATGCGCGATCACCTTGTCGCGCACATAGCCCAGCCGCACCGGGTTGAATTTGTGCAGCGGCTTGAACTTGCCCTTGGGGTCCCACCACTCGTCGGCCATGGCGGCAAACTTGGCGATCTCTTCGGGATTGATGGTGGTGTCGGTCATGTCAGATATATCCGCCGCTCGGGCACCGGCCGCAAGGGGACGCATCGGCGCAGGCTAGCGCCGCGGCTCAGAACCGTGGAACAGCTCCCAGCGCCAATCGTCGCCTTCGGCGACGAGGACGGCGGCAAGTCGATAGGGCACGCGGTCCAAACCGCCGGCCCGCGCTATTACCGCATGACCTTCGGCGAACAGCCAGACGCGTGCCGCATCGCCACGGCTGTCGAGCTCAGGAAAATCCCATGAAACCGTGTAATCCCTTGCGTGGATGCCGGCGAACAGTGCGGCGATGGCCGCCCGGCCACGGGCGATTTCGCCCATCCCGGAGCCAACAAGCAGCGCATGGGGCACAAAAAGGTCTGCAATTGCCGGGTCCCTGTCGCGCATGCGCCGACTGATCGTCTCCAGCGCCTGCCGCGCAATCTCGATAGTCATCGGTTCGGCCTCCAGCCTGCCTAGCTATAGGTGACGTCCCCGCAGTTGATAACCCCGGCTGTTTGTGGCATGTCCCCGGCCGAATTCTGAGCGTACCGGCGGGTTCAGCCGGGCAACAGTCGGGGTAGGGGCCTTGGGCCGTATCGTAGTCAAGTTTGGCGGCACCTCGGTCGCCTCGGTCGAGCGCATCCGCCAGGCGGCGCTGCATGTGAAGCGTGAAGTCGACGCCGGCAACCAGGTCGCCGTGGTGGTCTCGGCCATGTCGGGCAAGACCAACGAACTGGTCGGCTGGGTCAACGAGGCGTCGAAACTGCACGATGCGCGCGAGTACGATGCCGTGGTCGCATCCGGCGAGCAGGTGACGGCCGGGCTGATGGCGGTGGTGCTGAGCGAGATGGGCATCCCGTCGCGCTCGTTCCAGGGCTGGCAGGTGCCGATCAAGACCGACGACGCGCATGGCGCCGCCCGCATCGTCGAGATCGATCCGACCGAACTCGAAAAGCGCTTCGCCGATGGCGTGGTGCCGGTGATCACCGGCTTCCAGGGTGTTGCCCCGTCGGGCCGGGTGACGACGCTGGGCCGTGGCGGTTCCGATACCAGTGCGGTGGCAGTCGCCGCCGCGGTGAAGGCCGATCGCTGCGACATCTACACCGATGTCGATGGGGTCTACACCACCGACCCGCGCATCACCCCCAAGGCCAAGCGGCTTTCCAAGATCTCGTTCGAAGAGATGCTGGAGATGGCCTCGCTCGGCGCCAAGGTGCTGATGATCCGCTCGGTTGAGATGGCGATGGCGCATAAGGTGCGCCTCACCGTCCGTTCCACTTTCGACGATCCGAATGCGCCGCAGATCGCGCCGGACGGCACGCCGGGGGTTCCCGGCACAATCGTATGCGATGAGGAAGAGATCATGGAAAAGCAGATCGTTTCGGGCGTTACCCTGGCACGGGCCGAATCCAAGATCACGCTGCGCGACGTCAAGGACCGGCCGGGCGTTGCCGCGGCGATCTTCGGCGCGCTCAGTGACGAATCCATTGTCGTCGACATGATCGTCCAGAACGTTTCCGAGGATGGCTCGACCACCGACATCACCTTTACCGTGCCCGATGCCGAGCACGACAAGGCGGTCAAGGCGCTGAAGGCCGCCGGCGAAGCTGGCCGCTTCGAGTATCGCACGCTGACCAGCGCCAAGGGCGGCGCCAAGGTCTCGGTGGTGGGCGTGGGCATGCGCAACCATGCGGGCGTTGCCGCCTCGATGTTCAAGGCGCTGGCCGACAAGTCGATCAACATCCAGCTGATCACCACTTCGGAAATCAAGACCTCAGTGCTGATCGATGACGAGTATGCCGAACTTGCGGTTCGCGCGCTCCATACGTATTACGGGTTGGACAAGCAGGACGCCTGAGACGCCTAGACCCCGGTCACGGCGCCGCTGGCGATAGGGCGGCGCCGGGCCGCCGGGCGGGAACTATGGCCATAGCGATCAGCGGGCCGCGCGTGCTCCTGAAGCAATTGCGCGAAACCATGGCGGAGCCGCTGGCTTCGCAGGCTCGGCTCGACAAGATCGTCAGTCTCATCGCCGACAACATGCACGCGGACGTCTGTTCGTTCTACGTGCTGCGCGACGACGGAGCGCTGGAGCTGTTCGCCACCCGCGGCCTCGCCGCCACCGCCGTGCACATGACGACGCTGCGGCTGGGCGAGGGCCTCGTCGGCCTGATCGCGGCGCAGGCCGAGCCGCTCAGCCTCGACAACGCTCCGGCGCACCCGGCCTTCGCCTACCGCCCGGAAACCGGCGAAGATCCGTTCCAGGCCTTTCTCGGCGTGCCGGTGCTGCGCGCCGGCCAGACGCTGGGCGTACTGGTGGTGCAGAACCGCGATTCGCATGCCTATGGCGAAGACGAGATCGAGGCGATGCTGACCACGGCGACCTTGCTCGCCGAGATGATGTCGACTGCTGATTTCGATGCGCTGATCAAGCCGGGCCAGGATATCGACCTCAGGCGGCCGCGCCAGTTCGCCGGCAACGGCTTCACCGACGGGGTGGCGTTGGGCAAGGTCGTGCTGCACGACCCGCGCGTCGTCGTCACCAATTTCGTTGCCGAGGATACCGAGGTCGAGCTGAAGCGGCTGTCGGCTGCGCTCGACCGGATGCGGGTCTCGATCGACCAGATGCTCAGCCATGGCGACATGCAGTCGTTCTCGGATCACCGCGAGATCCTCGAGAGCTACCGGATGTTCGCCAACGATCGCGGCTGGGTCGACCGGCTGACCGAGGCGATCAATAACGGCCTCACTGCCGAGGCGGCGGTGGAGCGGGTGCAGAACGATACCCGCGCCCGGATGATGCGGTCGACCGACCCTTACATCAAGGATCGGCTGCACGACCTCGACGATCTCGCCAACCGGCTGCTGCGCGTGCTTACCGGCGACGGCGCCACCGGCAAGAAGGACCTGCCCGAGAACGCCATCCTCGTCGCCCGCAACATGGGGCCGGCGGATCTGCTCGAGTATGACCGGACCCGGCTCAGGGCGGTGGTGCTGGAAGAGGGCGCCGCCATCTCGCATGTGGCGATCGTCGCCAAGTCGCTGGGCCTCGTGGCGGTCGGGCAGGCCGAGAACATCGTCTCGATGTCGGAGACAGGTGACGACATCATCGTCGATGGGCAGCAGGGCACGGTGTACCTACGGCCGACCCCGGACATGATCCAGGTCTATGTCGACAAGGTGCGGCTGGGGGCCAAGCGCCGGGCGCATTACCTCGAGCTCAAGGATAAGCCGGCCATCACCAGGGATGGCCACGAGATCACGCTGCTGCACAACTCGGGCATCGTCGCCGACCTGCCGATGCTGCAGGATACCGGCGCCTCGGGGGTCGGGCTGTTCCGCACCGAACTCCAGTTCATGATCGCCTCGCGGCTGCCGCGGCTGCGCGAACAGGTCGAACTCTATGCCGAGGCGATCCGGCTCACCGAGGGCAAGCCCATCGTCTTCCGCCTGCTCGATATCGGCGGCGACAAGGTGATCCCGTACCTGCGCTACGAGGCCGAGGAGAACCCGGCGATGGGGTTCCGCTCGCTGCGCCTGGCGCTCGACCGGCAAGGGCTGCTGCGCATCCAGATCCGCGCCCTGCTGCAGGCCGCCAATGGCGGGCCGATGAAGATCCTCGTGCCCATGGTCACCGATGCCTGGGAGTTCCGGCAGACCCGGCTGGTGGTCAACAAGGAACTCGAGCGCATGAAGCATGCCGGCCAGACGGTGCCGAGCAAGCTGGAGCTCGGGGCGATGATCGAGGTGCCGTCGCTGCTCTGGGAGCTCGATCAGGTGCTGCCCGAGGCGGATTTCGTCTCGATCGGTTCCAACGACCTGGTGATGTTCCTCACCGCCGCCGACCGCGGCAACAAGCGCGTCGCCAAATCCTACGATCCGATCGCGCTGCCGCGGCTCAGGGCGCTCAAGCACATCGTCGACATGGCGCGGCGCTACAACGTGCCGCTGACCATGTGCGGCGAGCTTGCCGGCCGCACCGTCGAAGCGCTGGCGCTGCTCTCGATCGGCATGACCAAGCTCTCGATGAGCCCGCCTTCCATCGGTCCGATCAAGGAGATGATCCTTGGCACCGAACTCACGCCCATTCGCAATTCCATCTCCGCCGCCCTGCTCGAAGGCGCGCATGGCCCCAGTATTCGCGAGCTGCTGCTCGACTGGGCCGGCCGGCAGGGGCTGGTGATCTAGGTTTTCATGGCTACGCTTCCGCAGGACAAGCTCGACGCGCTGACCAAGCGCTTTGATTCGATCGAGGCGGCTTTGTCGTCGGGACCGTCAGCCGAGCAGTTCGTCAAACTGAGCAAGGAATATGCCGAGCTCGAGCCGGTGGTGCGGCCGATCCAGGCCTACCAGAAGCTGCTCGCCGATCTCGAATCGGCGGAGGAGCTGGCCGGGTCGGGTGACAAGGAAATGGCCGAGATGGCGGCCGCCGAGATCGGCGAGCTGAAGCCCAGGATCGAGCAGGCGGTGGCCGAGATCCGCATCCTCTTGCTGCCCAAGGATGCCGCCGACGAGAGAAGCGTCATCCTCGAAGTGCGCGGTGGTACCGGCGGCGATGAAGCGGCGCTGTTCGCCGGCGACCTGTTGCGGATGTACCAGCGCTACGCGGACCTCCAGGGCTGGAAGTTCAGCCTCCTGGAAGAAAGCCCGGGCGAAGTCGGCGGCTACAAGGAAGTGGTCGCCAACATCACCGGCAAGGGCGTCTACGCCAAGCTGAAATACGAGAGCGGGGTGCACCGGGTGCAGCGCGTGCCGGCGACGGAAACGCAGGGGCGCATCCACACGTCCGCCGCGACTGTCGCGGTGCTGCCGGAAGTCGAGGAAATCGACATCGACATCAAGGCCGAGGATATCCGCATCGACACCATGCGCTCGTCCGGCGCCGGCGGCCAGCACGTCAACACTACCGATTCGGCGGTGCGCATCACCCACCTGCCGTCGGGCATCGTGGTCACCGCCAGCCAGAAGAGCCAACATCAAAACCGCGCCACCGCCATGAAGGTGTTGCAGGCGCGGCTCTATGAAGAGCAGCGCAACGTCCGCGACACGGCGCGGTCGGAAGCGCGCAAGGAGCAGGTGGGTTCGGGCGATCGGTCGGAACGCATCCGGACCTATAATTTCCCGCAGGGACGGGTCACCGATCACCGGATCAACCTGACGCTCTACAAACTCGACAAGGTGATTGCCGGCGATGCGCTCGAGGAGCTGATCTCGGCGCTGATCACCGAAAACCAGGCGGCGCAGCTCGCCGCCATGGAGGGGATTTCCTGACACTCAGCGTGGGCGCAGCATGGCGGGGGATACGCGACCTGTTCCGGAAAGCCGGCATCGACACGGCGGAACTGGATGCCCGGCTGTTTGCTGAAGCGGCCTTCGAGATGGACCGGCTGGAACTGGTCAATCGCGAGCGCGAGGCGGTCCCGGCAAAGCAGCTGAAGACGCTCGAGGCCTTTGCCGCGCGCCGCCTCAAGGGCGAGCCGGTGGTGCGCATTCTCGGCGAGAAGGAGTTCTGGGGGCTGAGCTTCAAGCTCAACGCGGCGACCCTGGTGCCGCGCCCCGAGACCGAGCTCCTGGTCGAGCGCGGGCTCGAGGTGATCGGGGCGCTCGACAGGCCGCGCATCCTTGATCTGGGCACCGGCACCGGCTGCATCCCGATTTCGCTGCTGACTGAGTATTCCGATGTCACCGCGGTGGCCGTCGATCTCTCGGCCGAGGCGCTGGAGATGGCGCGCTTCAATGCCAACCGGCATGGCGTGGGCAGCCGCTTCACCACGCTCAAAGGCTCGTGGTTCGATCCGCTCGAGCCGGGCGAACGCTTCGACCTCATCACTTCGAACCCGCCCTATATCGAGAGCGCGGTCATTGCCGGGCTGATGCCCGAGGTGCGCGAGCACGATCCGCGGCTGGCGCTCGATGGCGGGCCGGATGGGCTCGCGGCCTACCGGGCGATCGCCGCCGAGGCCGGATTGTTCCTTGCGGCCGAGGGTGTGCTGCTGCTCGAGATCGGCTCCGGCCAGGGCCACACGGTCAGCGATATCTTCGTTGGCGCCGGCTTTGCCGAGGTCGAAGTGGCGCCTGATCTGGCGGGGCTCGATCGCATGGTGGTGGCCCGTCTCAACGCTGCCTCTTGAGTATCCGTTAGGGCCGCCCATATTTTGTGCTTGGAAAGGCAGGGCGAACCAGATAGGTTCCGGGTGCTGTCAACGGTGCGGTCGAGATCGCGCCAAGGTGACGGCCACCCGCTCATCGGCGAAGCTGCATTTGGCAGTGTTCGATTCTCGGACGAGGAACCGAGACGCCTTGATGAGCAAAAAGTGGTTCAACACGCGATAGCTCAGGTACTGCTGGAACGAGACCGCCCGCGCTGGATATTGCGCCTGCGGCCCCCGGTGCCGATGTCCCCATGTTGCCTTCAGTATTCTTTTCCAAGGCTTGAAAAGAGACGATGAGACCTAACAACCAACAGAACAACAAGAACCGCTCCCGTGGTCGGAACAACAATGGTGGCCGTAAACACGGCAACCCGTTGAGCCGTAACTACGAGAGCAACGGACCGGACGTGAAGGTGCGCGGCAACGCCTCGCACATCGCCGAGAAATACCTGCAGCTCGCCCGCGACGCTCAGTCCTCCGGCGACAGCGTCATGGCTGAAAACTATCTGCAGCACGCAGAGCACTATTTCCGCATCCTGTCGGCCGCGCAGCCACAGAACCAACAGCGCGACCAGTTCGGTCAGCAGGCGGACGAGGACGATTACGACGACGATTTCGCGCCGATCAACGATCGGTTCGCGTCGCCCGAGCCGCGCCAGTTCAACCAGCAGCCGCAGCAGCACGACCAGCAGCAGCAACCGCAGCAGCAGCCGATCCCCGGCAGTGAGCCGGTGGTGATGGCCGTGGTCGAGACCGCTGTCGCCGCCGCGCCGCCGGCTGCCGCCGAAGGCGAGGCGCCGCCGGCCGATGGCGAGCCGCGCCGCCGCGATCGCCGGCCGCGTCGCCGGTCGCGCGGGCAGGGTGGTGAAGGCGGGGCCGATCCCGCCGGCGCCCCGCAGCCCGACGTCGGCGAGCTGCCGGCCTTCCTCACGGCCGGAAACACACCGGCCGAATAGGCCGAAGAACGCCTTGGAAAGACATAAGGCCGGGAGCGATCCCGGCCTTTTTCGTTAGGCACAGAGCCGCAACGTCGCCGGCTCTGCTGGGGCGTCGCCGGTCGGACGGCCAAGGCCGTAGCGCTTGAGGATGCGGTCGATCCACAAGCCGGGCGTGCCAGTCGGGCGCTGGTGCGGCGCAAACGGCAGTATCACGGCTTCGAGCCGCTCCAGCGCCTCAAGCAATGCCAGCCGGTCGGATGGGCTAAGCGTTTCGCGGGTTGCGCCATTGGTCAGGGCGATGATGCGGCCGCGCTGCAGCATCTTGGCGATCGCATCGGCAGCGCTCCAGTGCCGGAGGCACACGCCGTAGCCGCCATTGATCCAGTCGGCCCATTCGGCTGCGGCCAGCGCTGCGGCTGCGTCTCGAGACAGCACACCACCGACATAGACATCGGGGTAAGCGAGCTGCCCATCGGGCAGGGCGCTGAGCTGGGTGACGAACTCTACAACGAAATCGGCGGCAAAGCGCTGGGCGATCTCGGCTGGCGCCACGCTCATGCCGAGGGCCCGGCGGATCCACCAGACGGCGGCGGGGGCATACCAGTCGGTCGGGAGGCCCTGGGGCTCGCCGCCATGGGCCCCGCCGACCGGGCTCGAGAAGGCGCCGTTGGGCCAGATCCGGTAGCTCGGCTCTGGGGTGGCGCCGGCGGCGACAAGGCCTGCAACGGTGGCCATGTCGGCACCGGCGCGGTCAGCGAGTTCCGCCAGCTCGACGAAATGCCGTTCGACATAGGTCTGCAGGGTTGCGACGGCTGACATGGGCGTGGCTTCCTCGAAGCTTTCGAGCAGTCTAGCAGCGACATTTGCTGCGGCAACGTGGGTTGGCTCTTTTCTCAATCGAAAGGCTCCCCATATCAGCGTCGAGACCAGGGAGCGCCGCTGAGCGGGCCTCGGGTCTTGATCTGGTTTGATCGATCCTCCAACGGTTTCGTTTGAGCCAAATCAACGCTTCAGGCGTTGGATACGTGCCTCATCGAGGGCGATCCGACGTGCCAGACGAGGAGAGTTGAATGAATATCGAGAAACACACCGAGCGCGCGCGCGGCTTCATCCAGAATGCGCAGCAGCTGGCGCTTGGCCAAGGTCACCAGCAATTCGCGCCGCTCCACCTGCTGAAGGTGCTGCTCGACGATGACGAGGGGATGGCCGCGGGGCTGATTACCAAAGCCGGCGGCGACGCGCGGATCGCGCGGGCCGAGACCGAGGCTGCCCTCAAGAAAATCCCGAAAGTGTCCGGCGATGCCGGCCAGCTCTATCTGAGCCGCGAGCTGGCGCGCGTCTTCGAGACCGCCGAGAGTGCGGCGCAGAAGGCTGGCGATTCCTTCGTCACGGTCGAACGGCTGCTGCTCGCCCTGACGGTCGAGAAGGATACCGATGCGGGCAAAATCCTCGCTTCGGCCGGCGTCACACCGCAGGGGCTGAACGAGGCGATCAACGAGATCCGCAAGGGGCGCACCGCCGATTCCGCTTCGGCCGAGAACAGCTATGACGCGCTGAAGAAATATGCCCGCGACCTCACCGAGGCGGCCCGCGAGGGCAAGATCGATCCGGTGATCGGCCGCGACGAGGAGATACGCCGCACTGTGCAGGTGCTGTCCCGCCGCACCAAGAACAACCCGGTGCTGATCGGCGAGCCCGGCGTCGGCAAGACCGCCATCGTCGAAGGCCTCGCCATCCGCATCGTCAATGGCGACGTGCCGGAATCGCTGAAGAACAAGGCGCTGCTGTCGCTCGACATGGGCGCGTTGATCGCTGGCGCGAAATATCGCGGCGAGTTCGAGGAGCGGCTGAAGGCCGTGCTCAACGAGATCTCGTCGGCCGATGGGCAGATCATCCTGTTCATCGACGAGATGCATACGCTGGTCGGCGCCGGCAAGACCGATGGGGCGATGGATGCCTCGAACCTGTTGAAGCCGGCGCTCGCCCGCGGTGAACTCCACTGCGTCGGCGCGACGACGCTCGATGAATATCGCAAGCACGTCGAGAAGGACGCGGCTTTGGCCCGTCGTTTCCAGCCGGTATTCGTCGATGAGCCGACGGTCGAGGATACGATCTCGATCCTGCGCGGCCTCAAGGAAAAGTACGAGCTGCACCACGGCATCCGGATTTCGGATTCGGCCATCGTTGCCGCCTCGACCCTGTCGAAGCGCTACATTGCCGACCGGTTCCTGCCGGACAAGGCGATCGACCTGATCGACGAAGCGGCGGCGCGGCTGCGTATGGCGGCCGAGTCTAAGCCCGAAGAGCTCGACGAACTTGATCGCCGCATCATGCAGCTGAAGATCGAGCGCGAGGCGCTGAAGAAGGAGACCGACGAGGGCTCGAAGACCCGGCTTGGGCGCCTCGAGCAGGAGCTCGCCGACCTCGAGGAGCAGGCCAACACGCTCTCAGCGCGCTGGCAGGCCGAGAAAGAGCGCATGCAGGGCTCGCAGAAGCTCAAGGAAGAGCTCGACAAGGCGCGCACCGATCTCGAGCTGGCGCAGCGCACCGGCAACCTCGCGAAAGCGGGCGAGCTGGCCTATGGCGTCATCCCCGATCTCGAAAAGCGCATCAAGTCGGCCGACGACCCGAATGGGGACGGCAAGCCCGATAACCCGATGGTCGAGGAAGTGGTGATGCCCAGCCACATCGCCGGCGTCGTCAGCCGCTGGACCGGCATCCCGGTGGACCGCATGCTCGAAGGCGAGCGCGAGAAGCTGCTCGGCATGGAGAAGGACCTCGGCAAGCGGGTCATCGGCCAGGCCGAGGCGGTGGAAGCCGTGGCGAAAGCCGTGCGACGCGCCCGGGCGGGCCTGCAGGATCCGAACCGGCCGATCGGCTCGTTCATGTTCCTCGGGCCAACCGGCGTCGGCAAGACCGAGCTCACCAAGAGCCTCGCGCAGTTCCTGTTCGACGACGAACATGCGCTGGTGCGGCTCGACATGAGCGAGTTCATGGAAAAGCACTCGGTCGCCCGGCTGATCGGCGCCCCTCCGGGCTATGTCGGTTACGACGAAGGCGGAGTGCTGACCGAGGCGGTGCGTCGGCGGCCCTACCAGGTGGTGTTGTTCGACGAGATCGAGAAGGCGCATCCTGATGTCTTCAACATCCTGCTGCAGGTGCTCGACGACGGGCGGCTGACGGACGGGCAGGGACGGACGGTCGACTTCCGCAACACGCTGATCATCATGACCTCCAACCTGGGGTCGGAGTACCTGGTCAACCTCAAGGACGGCGAGTCGGTCGAACTGGTGCGCGGCAAGGTGCTGGATGTGGTGAAGGCCTCGTTCCGGCCGGAATTCCTCAACCGGATCGACGACATCATCGTCTTCCACCGCCTGCAGCGCGACCATATGGGGGCGATCGTCGACATCCAGCTCGGCCGCCTGCGTGGGCTGCTCAAGGAGCGCGACATCTCGCTCGAACTCACCGATGCGGCACGCGAGTGGCTGGCCAATGAGGGGTATGACCCTGCCTATGGCGCCCGCCCGCTGAAGCGGGTGATCCAGCGCGAAGTGCAGGACCGGTTGGCCGAGGAAATCCTCGCGGGCCGGGTCAGCGACGGGCAGAGCGTGGTGATCGATGCCGGTAACGGCGGACTGCGGCTCGGCAGCGGCGCCGCCGAAGCGCCGGGAATCGACGCCGCGGCGTAACGCATGAGGGCCGGTCCAGCGACCGGCCCTTTCTTACTGGGTGGTGGGCTTTTGGCGCTTCCACCGCACCGGCACGGTAGTTGGGCTCGGTCCTGAACCTGCTGACCCACTGCAATCACCCCGCCTACGGTGTCATCCCAGCGAAAGCTGGGACCCAACTCCCCTCTCGCGCGGATGGCGAAATGGGTCCCAGCTTTCGCTGGGATGACAGCCGGTGGCTGGGTCAAGAGTCGCGCCACCCACGATCGCCGGCGCAGCCCAATCGTGCAACGCTCTACCTACTGAACACTCTCGGGAATCGTGGGCGTCACCCCGTTCATCATGTCGACCATCACCTGGTAGACGAGATCCGGATCGCCGGTGGGCTGGTGCGGATCGATCAGGTCGTGGCCGAGTTCGAGCGCCAGCGGCAGCCGCACGACGTTCACCTTGGCGCCGTGGTCCTGCCAGTGGAGCACCAACTCCTCGATCTTGGCCTTGCTCACCGCGTCATCGGCCTCGTTGATCAGCATGCCCAGCCCCGGCGACAGCGGGGCTTTCGCGGCGGCGGTGTCCATCAGTGCGATGCTGAGGCGGAGCGCCTGCGCCAGGCCGTGGGTGGCGTAGCGCGGATAGGCGTAGGTCATGCCCGGTGGGTTGTCGCGGGTCGCCGGGTCCCACCACACCATGGCGTTGGGGGCGTTGAGCAACAGGGCGGTTGCTGCGTGGTTGGCCCAGCCGGGCACCAGGTTGGGGCTGAGGAACGGCGCGATGGCGATCGACTGGTCGGCATCGGCGCGATGCTGGCCGATCCAGCCGGCAATGATGCCGCCGGCCGATAGTCCAGTGACGACTACCTCGTCGCCGAGGCCTCGGGCGATGTCGGTCGCCTGGTTGCCGACGGCGACCAGCTCTTCAGCCGTCAGATTGGCGAGTACCAGGCTCATCTGGTCGGCATCGCCATGCTGCGGGATGCGCGGCAGGTAGACATTGTAGCCGAGCGCGAAGAGCTTGCTGCCGAGCTGTTCGGCCTGCGCCGGGCAGTTGGTCAGGCCGTGGAAGAACACCACGACACGCTCGACCTTGCGGCCGTGCGTCAGGAGGTTCGAAAGGCAGCGCGGATTGAGCGGCAGCTGTTTTTCCTCGGCCCGCACCGCTTCGACTTTCGCCACCGCTTCGTCGTAGCTGGTGGCCGGGGTGCTCGCCGCGGCGTTGGCCCTGAGGCTCTCGGTATCAAGTGGCAGCAGTGTCAGCACCGCAAAGGCGCCGACCAGTGCAACCACCAGGAACAAGGCGAGGCCCGCCGCCAGCTTGGGCACGCTGCGCCAGAAGCCACGCCGGTCGCGCTGCGGAATCGTCTCCGGATGCCGGCGGTGCAATGCCAGCACCAGCACGATGCCGACGAGGGCGAGCGCCAGCGTCGAGGCAAAGCCGGTGGTCAGCTGGGTGATGATGGTGCGCAGCAGCAAGTTGTTGCCGCGACTGGCATAGGTCTCGGGATCGAGGCTGCCGCGGCGCAGCAGATCGGCCAATGTCAGCACAACGGGATAGGAAAAGAACGCCACCAGCACGCCGGCGATGGCGCCGCGCAACAGGGTGTAGCGGCGCGGCCGGATCAGCAGCAGCCACCAGAACACTGCGCCGGTCAGCCCGACGCCGACGAACAGGGTCAGCCAGCTGACGCTGCCTTGCGGGCTGGCCACGAGCTCGTTGATGGCGACGCCGGAAAGCGGCACCGACAGCAGCGCGACGATGGCGAAGGCGAGGCCGGCGATGACGGCCCAGCCGCCATGGCGGGGCGGAGGCGTACGGCGATGTTGCTCGCTCATTGCTTGCTGCGACCCCTCATTGGCTGGCCGAACTACAAAAGCACAGTATCAGCGGGGCCGTCTAAACTTGCCTAATGCCGATTGACGACGATTTTAGTCGACTGCGGCAGCTCACCTGTCGACTTTCTGAGCTTGATCATTCCATTGTCTCCGTGAGGTGGTGAGCAAGGGGGCAGGCGCATGGAGGGATCGACGGTCGCGTTGCTGCTGCTGGCGCTGGAAATCGGCTTGCAGCTGTTCTTCGTCGGCCGCGCCTTGCTCAGGCCCTATCGCGAACCGGTGTCGCGTCTCGCCTGGGTGATGATCATCGTCATCGCGCCATTGGTCGGGATGATCGCTTATGTGCTGGTGGGCGAAACCAATATCGGACGCACCCGCACCGCACGGCTTCGTAAGGCCTTCGAGACGCTGCCACCACCGTTCGGCACGCCCGGTGTCGAGGCGCAACTGCCGGAGGGGACACTGCCGCTGTTTCGCGCCGGCACTTCGGTCAGCGGCTATCCGCCGGTTGCCGGCAACAGGGCGCAACTGCTCGAGAGTTCGGACGCGGCGATCGAGGCGATGGTCGCCGATATCGACACCGCCACCGACCACGTGCACCTGTTGTTCTATATCTGGCTGCCCGACACCAATGGGCTCAAGATCGTCGCAGCGCTGCAGCGGGCGGCGCTGCGCGGCGTCGCCTGCCGGGCGATGGCCGACGATGTCGGCTCGCGCACGATGATCCGCTCCGAGCACTGGCGCGCCATGCAGGCGGCCGGCGTGCAGCTCGCCCGCGCCATGCCGATCGGCAACCCGCTGATCGGCGCGATCTGGGGGCGGCTCGATATGCGCAACCACAGGAAGATCGTCGTCATCGACAATGCCGTCACCTATTGCGGCAGCCAGAACTGCGCCGATGCCGCCTTCGCCCCCAAGGCGAAGTTCGCGCCATGGGTCGATGTGATGGTGCGGCTCGAAGGACCGATTGCCCGGCAGAACCAGCATTTGTTCGCGTCGGACTGGATGGGGCATGGCGAGGACGACCTGACCCAGTTGCTGCAGCGCCCGCTGCCGCCAGCCGCGCCCGGCTTCGTTGCCCAGGTGATCGGCACCGGAGCCACCGTCCGCCCCTCGGCGATGCCGGAAATCTTCGTTTCGGTGATGAATGCGGCGCGGCGCGAGCTGGTGATCACCACGCCTTACTACGTGCCCGACGAAACCATCCAGGCGGCGCTCTGCGCCAGCGCCTATCGCGGCGTCGAGACCACCTTCATCGTGCCCGAGCGCAACGATTCCTGGGTCGTGGCAGCCGCCAGCCACAGCTATTACGCCGAGCTGCTCGAGGCCGGCGTGATCATCCGCGAATACCGGGGCGGGCTGTTACATTCCAAGACCATCACGGTCGATGGCGAGCTGGCGCTGATTGGCTCGGCCAATATGGACCGGCGCAGTTTCGAATTGAACTTCGAGAACAACATGCTGATCGCCGACACAGCGCTCACCGCGGCGCTGCGGCAACGCCAGCAGAGCTATATCGAGGCGTCCGTGCTGGTGCATGCCGCGGAAGTGGAAGCATGGGGCGGCACACGGCGGATCTGGAACAATACCGTGGCGATGCTTGGGCCGGTGCTCTGAGCAGTCACCGGTAATCGTACTAAATTGCGGGCCCAATGTTGATCGGTTGGCGGTAGCGCAGCGGCAAGTTCAGCGAGGGCCATGACCCGGGCGACCGGGCGGCGGCAGGAGGCGTGATGTGCAGGTACCGGCGTCCTTGAAGCGGCTGCTCGATGGCTTCTCCGAGATGGGGCTGGTGGTCGGCTCGATCCTGTTCTCGCTGGCGCTGACGCCGTCGCTGCTGCCGCGTGAAGCGCTGATCCAGGGATTGCTGTCGGGTTGTGCCTTCGGCATCGGCTACGGTATCGGCGTCGCGCTCGAGTGGTTGTGGAGCTACATGGGCCTCAAACTCCCGGTGTCGAAATACACCCACTGGCTGAAGATCGCCGTGACCGTCGGCTGCCTCGTGCTGATGGCCGCCTGCCTCTACCAGACCACCGGCTGGCAGAACTCGGTGCGCCAGATCATGGGCATGCAGCCGGTCGAAGCGGGCCTGCCGATCTCAGTCCTGTTGATCGCCCTGCTGCCGGCGGCCATCCTCATCTACACCGGCAAGCTCCTTGCATACGGGGTCGGCTTCTTCTCGCGTTGGCTGGTGCGCTACGTGCCGCAGCGCGTTGCGCTGGTGGGGAGCCTCGTGGTGGTCGGCATTATCGCGACGACGCTGTTCAACGGTGTGCTGATGCGCGCAGCGCTGCGCGCCGCCGATGCGTTCTTTCTCCAGCTCGATGGCGTTGCGGGCCAGTTCGGCACGCCGCCGACCGATTCGCTGAGATCGGGCAGTGCCCAATCGCTGATCGAGTGGAGCACGATCGGGCGCGACGGGCGCATCTATGCCGATTCCGGGCCGAGCAAGACCGAGATCGAAGCGGTGATCGGTCGCCCGGCGCTCGAGCCATTGCGGGTTTCGGTTGGGCTCCGTTCAGCCGAAACCACTGAGGCGCGGGCGCAGCTGGCGCTCGACGAGATGCTGCGGATCGGCGCCTTCGATCGCTCGGTGCTGCTGATCGTGACGCCGGTCGGTACCGGCTGGGTCGATCCGGCCGGCATGGATACGCTTGAATACCTGATGGCGGGCGACGTCGCTTCGGTGTCGCTGCAATACTCGTACCTCCTCAGCCCGTTGTCGCTGGTGGTCGAGCCGGAATACGGCACCGAGGCAGCGCAGGCGCTGTTCAACGTGGTCTATGGCTACTGGACCAAACTGCCGCACGACAAGCGACCGAAACTCTATCTCAACGGCCTCAGCCTCGGCGCCCACGCCTCGCAGGCCTCGACGCAGTTCTTCGATGTGCTGCAGGATCCGTTCCAGGGGGCGCTGTGGGTTGGTCCGCCCTTTACCAGCGGCATCTGGCGCTGGGCCACCAGCAACCGGCAGGCGGGCACGCCCGAATGGCTGCCGAAATTCGGCAACCAGACCACCATCCGCTTCACCAACCAGGGTGGCGGTCTCGATGTTCCCGGGGTGCCGTGGGGGCCGATGCGCATCGCCTTCCTGCAGCATGCCAGCGATCCGATCGTGTTCTTCAGCTACACGTCGCTGCATCGCGAGCCGGACTGGCTGAAGGGCGAACGCGGGCCGGACGTTTCGCCGATCCTCAACTGGTATCCGGTCGTCACATTCCTGCAGCTCGGCATGGACATGGCGCTGGCGCTCGAGCCGCCGCCGGGGCATGGCCACGACTATGCGCCAGCCGATTACATCGATGCCTGGCGGGCCCTGATCGAGCCGTCGGGCTGGGACGATCAAGCGATCGCCAGCCTCAAGGCGGCGATGGTCGAGCGCTTCGCCCGTATCGCCGACCAATCGGCAGTGAGCAAATGAGCCGAGCCGGCAACTGGTGGTGGACGCCGGTTGCCGGCGCGATCTTCGGGATTGGCGCGATCGCGGCCGGGCCGGTGACCGGGCTTGCTGTCGCTGGTCCCGCCGGCGTGGTGCAGGCCGATATCAGCTGGGTGGCGCCGTTCCTCGGCAGCTTCGTCGTGGCGGCAATCGCCTGGTGGCTGCTCATCGGCTGGCCGCGCCGGTTATCGCTGGTGCGGGGGGCCTTTGCCGGGGCGCTGGTCGGGCTTTGTTCCTATCCGGTAGTGCTGGCGATCGCGGAGTTCGGGCAGGGGGAGCCAGTCGATGTCGCGACTCTCGGCGTGCGCAGCTTCGGCATCCTCGAGCTCGCCGCGCTGACCATTCTCACCACCGGCTTCGTTGCGATGGTGATCATGGCCGGTGTCGGGGTGATCGCAGCGCTGCTGTTGGGCCGGGTCTATCCGCCGGCGCCGGCGTGGCAGCCGGTGCCGTGGCTGCTGAAAGCGGGAGCCATCACACTGACGGCGATCGTGCTGCTGCTCGGCGGTGCTTTCGCCTGGCTCACGCAACTGCCACTCGATGCCGGGGCGCTCGGCGAGAACCGTCCGATGAACAATCCGGCTGCGGACTACGAGGCCGCGGCGACAGCGTTCGCGGCAATCGCGGCGGAGGAGGCGAAACTGCCGCTCCATCCGGAGTGCGGCTCGCGCCTTTTCACCCATGGCACCCGCGTCGCCAAGGCCGTGGTCTACCTGCACGGCCTCACCAATTGCCCGCTGCAGGCGGACGACCTGGCGCGGCAGCTGTTCGAGGCGGGCTACAATGTCTACGTGCCGCGCTGGCCCGGCCATGGCGAGGCCGACCAGATGACGCTGGCGCTCACCGGGCTGAGCGCCGAGCAGATGGTCGAGAGGACCGATGCGGCGATCGACCTGGCGCGCGGGCTGGGGGAGGAGGTCACTGTGGTCGGCATGTCGGCCGGCGGTGCGATGACCGCCTGGGCGGCGCAGTATCGGGCCGATGTCGCGCACACCGTCGCCGTCTCGCCGTTCCTCGGGCCGCATTTCGTGCCGCCCTGGGCCAACCGCGCCGCGGCCAACCTGCTGCTCCGGATGCCCAATATGATGCTCTTATGGAATCCGCTCGAGCCGGAGGGGGCGCCGGGGATGGAGCACTCCTATCCGCGCATCCCGACCCACGCGCTGGCGCAGTTCATGCGGCTCGGCGAGGCGCTGGAGTCTGCCGCGCAGCAGGCGCCACCGCAGGCCGCGGGGCTCGGCATGCTGCTGAACGACGCCGATTTCGCCGTCAACAATGCGCTGGCGCGCCAGCTGGTGGCAGCATGGCGCGCCAAGGGCAGGGCGGTGGATCTCGAGGTGCTGCCGCGCTCCGACCTGTTGCCACACGACCTGGTCGATCCACGCATGCCGGGCGCCCGGACGGAGCTGGTCTATCCGGTGCTGCTCGAGATGATCGCGCGGCGGCCGCAGTAAGTTCTGCTCCGGAATAATTGCCTATGGGTCCGGGATGCGATAGGAACAAAAAGGGAACAACTGGAGTTACGATGATGAAGCAGCGCTACCAGATCGATTACCTCGAATTTCCCTCCAGCAGCACGCAGCAGAGCCACCGCTTTTTCGCCGACGCCTTCGGCTGGAGCTTCACCAGCTACGGTCCGTCCTACGAGGCGATCAATGATGCGGGCATCGATGCCGGCATCGACGCGGGCGAGGGGCAGACCGAGAAGCCTTTGGCGGTGATCCGCACCGAGGACCTGGAACTGGCTGAGCGCGAAGTGCTGGAGGCCGGCGGAGTGATCACCAAACCGGCGTTCGATTTTCCCGGTGGACGGCGCTTTCACTTCCGCGAACCCGGCGGCAACGAACTCGCGGTGTGGATCGAGAAGGCGTAGGCTCGGCATCTGGATAAGGGGAGCCGGGGATGAACGACGTCAAATCGAGTGCCGCGCCGGCCAGCTTCTGCCCGGCCGAGAACCGCATCTATGTGCTGGTGGCGGCGATCCTTGCGTCCTCGATGGGCTTTATCGACGGCTCGGTGCTGTCGATCGCCACCCCGGCGATCCGCGCCGATCTCGGCGCCAGCCTCGCCGACGCTCAGTGGATCTCCAACGCCTACATGCTGTTCCTCGCCTCGCTGCTGCTGATTGGCGGCGCGGCGGGGGATCGGTTCGGGCTGCGGAATGTCTTCGCGCTCGGCATCGTGCTGTTCGTCCTGGCGTCGCTGGTCTGCGCCGTGGCGCCAACCCCCACTTTCCTGATCATTGCCCGCGCCGTGCAGGGGCTGGGCGCGGCACTGATGGTGCCGGGCAGTCTCGCCATCATTGCCAAGGCCTATCCGCGCGAGGAGCGTGGCAAAGCCATCGGGCTGTGGTCGGCATTCTCCTCGCTCACCACGATTCTGGGCCCGGTGATCGGCGGGTTCGTGCTCACCACCATGGGTGATTGGAGCTGGCGGCTGGTATTCGCCATCAACCTGCCGCTCGGCGGCATCGCGCTGGCGCTGCTGTTCCTCAAGGTGCCGGCCGACCAGCCTGAGGCGGGCCGACGACTCGACCTGGTCGGCGGGGCGTTGATCACCGTGGCGCTGCTGCTCATCGCGCTGGGGCTCACCGGCACCGGCGGCAATGCGCCGGTCATGAGCCATGTGCTGGTCTATTGCGGCATCGGCCTCGTGGCGCTCATCGCTTTCCTCTGGTGGGAGGCGCGCAGCAAGGCGCCGATGCTGCCGCTCTACCACTTCAAGAATGTCGCCTTTTCCGGCGCGCAGGGGCTGACCTTCGCGCTCTATTTCGCGCTCTCGGCGGTGACTTTCTTCCTGCCGATGACGCTGATCGGCGGCTGGGGTGTCACCGCTGCGGAAGTGTCGATCGCCTTCCTGCCGTTCGGCATCGCGCTCACCGTGCTGTCGCCTTATGCCGGCCGGCTCTCCGACAAGGTCGGACCCGGCCCGATGATCACGCTGGGCGCCGTCATCGTCGCCATCGCCTTTGCACTGCTCGGTCTGCTGGCGCCGCTGCAGAATGTCTGGCTTGGCGTCTTGCCGCTCACCATCCTGATGGGGCTGGGGATGAGCGCGGTGGTGTCGCCGCTCTCGACGGCGGTGATGACCTCGGTCGAAGATCGCGACACCGGGCTCGCCTCGGGCGTCAACAACGCGGTGGCGCGCGTCGCGGGCCTCCTCGCCGTGGCCCTGATGGGCGGTGTCGCGGCCTTCGTGTTCGAGCGCTCACTCGGCGGCTTTGCCGAGCTGTCGCTGTTTTTCGGCATGCAGCCCGATGCGCCGCTCGCCGACGATGCGGAAACGGCGCGGCAGGGCGCCAACAACGCCGCCTTCGCCGCCATCGCCTACAGCAATGCGGGCCTCGCGCTGCTCTCGGCAGTGATCGCCTGGTTCACCCAGGAGAACAAGCTGCGGAAGAAAGCCCCGTAGGCGCCGCGACTGCCGGGCCTTCCCGGCGCGACGGCGGGGCGTCGTTTCGGCTGCCTGAGCCTGCTCAGAAGCGGACATTCCCGCGGGGCGCGGGAATGACGTCCCTGTATATGGGAAGGCGCCGCTAGTTCAGCGCCGCAACCGTCATCGGGGCGGCGTCGCGCTTCATCAGGTCGCGAATCTGCGAGATGGTCTGCTCGAAATTGCCCTCGTACTGCGCCGAGAGCGACTTGTCGCGTGGCAGCTTTACGCTGAGGGGGTCGACGAAGCGGCCGTTGACCTTGATCTCGAAGTGCAGATGCGGGCCGGTCGAGTTACCGGTCGAGCCGACATAGCCGATGATCTGGCCCTGGCGGACGCGCACCCCCGGTTTCATTCCGTCAGCGATGCGGCTCATGTGGCCGTAGCCGGTCTCGAACCCGTTCACATGCTTGATCTCGACCTTCTTGCCATAGCCGGAGACCCATCCTGCCTTCTCGACCATACCGTCGCCCGAGGCGTAGATCGGCGTGCCGGTCTTGGACGCGAGGTCGACGCCGGTATGCATGCGGCGGGATTTGAAGATCGGATGCACGCGATTGCCGAAGCGGCTGGCGAGGCGACCGCCGCCCTGCAGCGGCCGGCGGGTGAGGAAGCGCTTGCCGGTCTCGCCATCCGGATCGTAGAAGTCCACCGTGCCGTCGTCGGTGCGGAAGCGGAACAGCTCGCGCGTCGTGGTGCCGAGCTTCAGCGCCACATAGAGCAGGTCCTGGTGGCCGGTGGCATCCTTCTCGGTCTCGAGAATTTCGATCGAGTCGCCGGCGCTGATGCGCTTGGTCAGGTCGATATCGTAGGCGAACATGGCGACGATACGCGAGGTGATGGCGTCGTCGATGTCGTGCTTGCGCGCCGTCTCCCAGATCGAGCGGTAGACCGAAGGCAGGTTGTTGACGTTGATTTCCTCGGTGTCTTCTTCCGGGAACTCGATCTTGGGCGGCTCGAGTCCGAGCACATAGCTGCCGCGGTCGGTCAGTGCGGCGGTCGCCGCATGCTTGATCTCACCGGTCTTGGGGTCGGGAAAGTAGATGCTGAGCCGGTGCGGGATCAGGGTCTGCGAATTGCGGGCCGGCCCCATCAGGATGCGCAGACGCGCCCCACTCGGCACGTTCGCCGACGACAGCACATTCTTCAGCGTCGCCGAGATCATGTCGTAGGTCTGGTTGTCGAAGCCGTTCTTGAGCAGCGGCTCTTTCAGCGCACCAGTCTCGCGAATGGTGACGACGCGCTCGGAGCGGCCGAGCCCGGCGTCTTCGGCCAGCTTGGTCTTGGGCAGGATCGACACATTTTCGGCGATACCCGAGAGCCCGCCATCGGTCACGACGCCCAGGTCGCGCACGCCGGTATCGGGCTGCGCGTAGGCGAGTGCGACTTCGCCCTCGCCGCCGCCTTCGGCAAACAGGTTCTCCACTGTCGCGCGCACGAAGTCGGAAGCGCTCTTGTCGGAGATGGCCGGGGCCGGAACGAAGCTGGCGGGCAGGGCGGCCGTCTTGATCTGCACTTCGCCTTCGACTTCGGCGCCGTAGATCTCAGGGTTGGCCACATCGTCGCCATCGGCGACCACCGGCTGGCTGGCATCGATCATCGCCACCGGATCGTAATCGGGAATATCGTTGGAGAGCGCGGTTGCGGCTGTGGCCAGCGTGGCGCGGACGCGCACGAACGGCTTCTTGCTGATCAGCGAGCGGCCATCGACGGTCTCTCGGATCGAAGCCTCGACGATCTCGAGCTCGGACCGGGTCTTGGCCACCGGGCGCACGCGATCGCCCTTCACCTGCGAGTCGACCGTTGCCTCGTCGGTCTTGGTGATCAGCTGCAGCGCCTCGTAGGCGGTGGAGAACGTGTCCTGGCCTTCGAACGACACATAGAGCGCCGCACCCATCAGCAGCACCGAGGTGAGCCCGGTCATCACCGTGCCGGTCAGCCAGGCGAAACTCAGTTCGCGCCCGTGCGGAATCTCGCCGTCGGTGGATTGCACCGTAAGGGCCGGACCGTCCTCGAAGCCGCTCGCCTTGAGAAGCGCGGCGGTGCGATTGCGTTGTGCTGGGTTCAACCCTGTTCGCCTGCTGCCTGGCGCCGAAGCACCTTACCCCTGGCCAGAAGCAGTGCCGCGCGCCTGGGCGCGAGTCAACTCACTGGTCACTGGCCGTCGCCTTGGTGCGAGGACAATGCGGCAAAACTAGGCCTCGGCCGGCCCGGGGGCGCGGCGGGGAGGGATGTGCACCGGACAAATCGCTGGGGCGAGTCATCGGCGCCGACGATCCGGAACGGAAAATCGCCCGCCGATTCCTGCCCAGGGGGAGATTTCCACAGGGCCAGGACAGCCTTTGGGGCCCTCTTGAACTCATGGATTGCGAACACCAGATGACAGTCCTCGCGCGCGCGTGCTATACAACCGCGCAGACGGATTGGACGGCTCGTCGGACGGGTGTCCGCGGAAAATGTCAGATTCGTCATCTTGGGCTGTTGACACCTCGAAGGGGTCGCCCATATAACCCGCCCATCGCTGAAGACCGCGGCGGCGGAAACGACGCCAAAGACTGAAGCAAGCCTCTGAAATAGCTAAGAAATTGGCGGTTTCAGGTTTCTAAGTTCGGACCTTCCGAAAGTTGGAAATTGGGGTGTTGACAGACGAAAACGTCTCGAATACAACCCGCCTCGCTGACGACGCCGAGCACTAGCTGCTCCCACTGATCAGCGATTACTGAAAGGGCAGAGCTGCTGCCGGGCAACCGGAAGTAGGTTTTTGTTCTCTAAGGAATTCGGAAGCTGTGCTTCCACTGACGCCGCCGGCGAGAGCCGCAAACGGGGTCCGCTCTTTGACATTGTGAAGATTGGAAGAAAGAGAAACGTGGACGGCGAGGTTCTTGCGGTCTGGTCGAAAGACTGGGCAACACGACACAATCGACGGTACGTTTCTTAGAGGTACATACCATTGCCGATGGACTTCGGTTCGTTGGTTTAAGGTGTGTGTCCTCGTCAATTTGCATCGCAAGGTGCAAACGCAAAACGTGCAAATGTCGAGCGATAAGTCAGATATCAAACTTGAGAGTTTGATCCTGGCTCAGAACGAACGCTGGCGGCAGGCTTAACACATGCAAGTCGAACGCCCCGCAAGGGGAGTGGCAGA
>Ga0209902_100376_pt1 | contig 54211 bp, 54 predicted proteins | sample FECB27metaG_FD_188304 | JGI IMG/M metagenome (GOLD analysis project Ga0209902, IMG submission 188304) | Cyanobacterial communities from the Joint Genome Institute, California, USA - FECB-27 (SPAdes) (version 2) | ecosystem: Environmental > Aquatic > Thermal springs > Hot (42-90C) > Microbial mats...
CTGCGTCACGTCTTCGCCGATGGCGGTTATGCCGGCGACAAACTGCGCGGCGCCCTGGCAAAGGCCGGACGCTGGAAGATCGAGATCATCAAGCGGTCCGATCGCGCCAAGGGCTTCGAAGTCCTGCAATGTCCGACCTTAATGCCAGCGATTGGCGCCTTCTGCCGAGAGCAGCGACCGGTTAAGGCCCGCTTCGAGGTCGGTCGAACGAGATCAAAAATCGAGCGATCGCAATCAAAGCGCATTTTGCCAGAACCTTATCTTGCTACACAGCGTGTCATTTCAAAACAGCGTGTCATTTCAAATTGCTCGATAGAAAGTTCTGAAGGCGCTCGCTTCTTGGCTGCGTCAGCACCTGCGCGGGGACACCCTCTTCCTCGATAACCCCCCGATGGAGGAAGATCACGCGGCTCGCAACCTCGCGGGCGAACCCCATCTCATGGGTAACGACCAGCATGGTGCGTCCTTCTTCCGCCAGCGAGCGCATCACGCGCAGAACCTCGCCGACGAGTTCGGGGTCGAGCGCCGAGGTCGGCTCGTCGAAGAGCATCACCTCGGGCTCCATGGCGAGCGCGCGGGCGATCGCGACACGCTGCTGCTCGCCGCCTGACATATGCGCCGGATAGGCGTCCTTGCGATGCGAGACGCCGACGCGGGCGAGGTAGCGCTCGGCGCGTTCGACTGCCTCGGCCTTTGTGAGGCCGAGCACGCGGATCGGCGCCTCGATGACGTTCTCGACCGCCGTCATATGGGCCCAGAGGTTGAACTGCTGGAACACCATAGCGAGCCTCGCCCGGATGCGCTGGAGCTGGGCGGGATCGGCGGCGCTGAGCCCGCCCTTGTGGTCGGATGTAAGGCGCAGCTCCTCGCCGCTGACGACGATGCGCCCGGCATTGGGCTTCTCCAGGAGGTTGAGACAGCGCAGCACCGTGCTTTTCCCGGAGCCCGAGGAGCCGATCATCGCTATGACGTCGCCCGAACTGGCCGAGAGCGAAACACCCCTGAGCACCTCGACCGCGCCGAAGCTTTTGCGCAGTCCTTCGGCGCGGAGTTTTTCCGTTTGCATGATGGTCACCCTTCAGGGACTCAAGAGCTTGCCGCGGCGTGTTGCGTTCGTGCCCGCGACCTTGCCGAGCCGCTGGCCCGGCGTGGCGAAGCGCAAGGAGGAGCGGGCGTAGAACACGCCGGCGGACTGGCTGCGAACGTGTGTCGCCTCCCCGGTCAACGGGTTGATGATCTCGGCCAGGATTGCGCCGGCTCCGACCTGATCACCGACCTCATGGCGATAAACCAGGATTCCGCAGGCCGGCGCGATGATCGGCTCCGAGGCCTCGAGCGCAGTCGGACGGCACAGGGCCGCGGGCAGCGCCGGCGGCGCGCCGGCGATCACGCCGACACGACGCAGGAAGCCGAGGATCGCGGCGGCGTCGCTATCGGCCATCGCGTGATCGACATCGCGCTGGCCGCGCAGTTCGACCGTCACCGACTGGCAGCCGAAAGGCACGGGCTGATAGGGGAAGGCGCGGGCGAGTTCGGCCCAGGGCCTGCTGAGCGCCTCGTCGAACGGATCGCCGCCCGACACATCGGCCAGCAGCACGGCGCGCGCGCCGAGAAGAGCAGCCAGCGGCGCGAAGGTCGCGGCGCTATCGGTGTGGGTGTAAAGATGCATCGCGGCTTCTGCATCGCAATGCAGGTCGAGCACGAGATCGGCTGGCAGAGCCAGCCCGAGCAGCATCTTCTTCAGATGCTCGGCTGGCGTGATGGCCGTTCGCCTGGCCAGTTCCTCGGCCAAAGCCTGCCGGACCAGCTCGGCGTTCGCCGCCGGCTCATCGCCGAGCCTGTCGCAGATGCGTGCCGCCAGCCCTTCGCCTATCGCCGGGAAGTCCCGGTTGAAGTTGCCGCCATCGCTGAGCGAAAAGCGCCCGAGCGGCTGGCCGAGAACTTGCTGGCTCAAGCCCAGCGGATTGGCGACGGGCACAAGCACGACCTCGCCCTTGAGATCGCCGGCAGCCTCGAGCGCGGCGAGGTCCCAGCGCATGCCTTGAGCGCAGAGCATGCCGGGGATCTCATCTGAATGCAGCGCGGCCTGGATATACACGCAAGGGCGCGCGCCCTGCCGTCCGAAGCGATGGACAGTAAGCTGATGGCTCGTGCCGGGGCTGCCGGCGGGAATGGCGTAGCTGTCGGTGATCATAGCGTCAGGCGGGTTTGGAGTGGGCAGATTTGGGCCGCAGATGCTTCAGGAAACGCGCTTCGAGCAGCTTGACGATGCCGACGAGCGTGAAGGTGATGACGAAGTAGAACACCGCCACCATGCCGAAGGCCTCGAGCGGGGCGAGGTTGTTGTAATAGACGTCGCGCGCGGTGCGGGTCAGCTCGACGATGGTGACGGCGCTGGCGATCGAGGTCGCGTGCATCACCATGACGAGTTCGTTGCCATATTGCGGCAAGGCCCGGCGGATCGCGCTCGGCAACAGGATTCGCCGATAGATCGAAGCGGTCGAGAGGCCGAGGCTACGCGCCGCCTCCAGTTCGCCATTGGGCGTCTGGCGCAGCGCGCCCGCAAGGATCTCGGTGGTGTAGGCGGTCGAGTTCAGCGCGAAGGCCAGCCAGGCGCAGAACCAGGCGTTGCGGAACAGCGGCCAGGCGGCGCTTTCGCGCAGCCACTCGAACTGCGCCAGCCCGAAATAGATCATGTAGAGCTGCACTAGCAGCGGCGTACCCCGGATCACATAGGTGTAGAGGAAGACCGGCTTCGACAGCAGCGGATTGGGCGAGACGCGAGCAATCGCCAGCGGCACCGAGAGCAGGAACGACGCGCTGACGCAGATTGCCATTAGGATCAGGCTGACCTTGAGCCCGTTCAGATAGAGCGGCCAGGACTCCGCGATAAGGATCCAGTCGATCATCAGAACTCGACCTTGCGGACACCGAGCGAGAAGCGTCGTTCGATCCAGCCGAGCAGCAGTATCGAGACCGTGGTCACCGCGAGATAAATTGCCCCGATCGCGGCATAGAAAGTGAAGGGCTCGCGTGTCGCCGCCGAGGCCAGATTGGCCCGATGGACCATGTCGTCGAGCCCGATGATCGAGAGCAGCGCGGTCGCCTTGATCATCACCAGCCAGTTATTAGTGAAACCGGGAATCGCGTGGCGCACCATCTGCGGCAGCACAATGCGGCGCAGGACCAATAGTTGGCTCATGCCATAGGCTTGGCCGGCCTCGGCCTGGCCGCGCGGGATGGCGAGGATCGCGCCACGAAAGGTCTCGGTCAGATAGGCTCCGAAGATGAAGCCCAGCGTCGTCGTGCCGGCGATGAAGGGGTTGATGTCGATGTATCCCAGCCCCGCTTTGTCGGCGAGCTTGTTGATCATGATCTGGCCGCCATAGAAGATCAGCAGCAGCAGAACGAGTTCGGGCAGGCCCCGGATCAGCGTGGTGTAGGCGTCGGCTGCGATATTGGCCGCGCGCGAAGGCGAGAGTTTCGCCGCCGCGCCGATCAGCCCGAAGACACAGGCGATGGCGAGCGAGACGCACGAGACCAACAGCGTCGAGCGCAGGCCTTCGAGGATGGCTGGGAAGTAGCCGTGGAGCATGGCGATGTCCGGGGCGCCTGCCTCCGCCGTCATGCTCGCCCTCTTGGCGAGAATCCACGTCTTTGACACAGGACGCGACGACCGAAGACGTGATTGGTCGGGACAAGCCGACCATGACGGGGAAGATGGTGACGGGAGGCGAGTACGCTAAAGCCTCACGACCCCGAAACGTCGAAGTCGAAATACTTATCAGCCAGCGCCTTGTAGCCGCCACTGGCTTTCAGGGCCGCGAGCGCCGCGTTGATCTGCGTGCGCAGGGCCTCGTCGTCCTTGCGGACCGCAATGCCGACGCCCGAACCAGCGCCGATCCGGATCGAGGGGCCGAGCTGGGCATAGCCTTTGCCCTCGGGCTTCTTGAGGAAGGCCTCGCCCGAGACGACCGATGAGCCGAAGCCGACATCGGCGCGGCCGACCGCGAGCTCCATGTAGACCTCGGTCTCCTTGCCGGCGAGCACGACCGTGCTCTCCTTGTAGGTTTCGGCGAGATAGGCAGCGCGCGGCGAGTTGCGAAGCACGACAATGGTCTTGCCCTTCAGCGAAGCCGGCGAATGATCAGGGAACGCGCCGGCCTTGGCGACGAAGCGCGAGGGCACATCGTAATAGGGATCTGAGAAATCGACAGACTTCCTGCGAGCCTCGGTAATCGTCATCGAGGCGACGATCAGATCGAACTTCTTGGCGTTGAGCGCCGGGATCATCCCGTCGAACTCCTGCTGGACGAAGCTGCATTCGGCCTTCATCTGGGCGCAGACCGCATTGGCGATGTCGATGTCGAAACCACCGAGTTTGCCGTCCGGCGCGATCATCGAGAACGGGGGATAATTGCCTTCGACCCCGATGCGCAGCTTCTGCGCCTGCGCGAAGCTGGGCTGGATGAGAATAACGGAGAGGACGGCCGCGCCGGCGGCTGCAAGGAAGCTGCGCTTGAGCATGATGATGTCTCCCGATGCGAATGGATTGGATTTTTATGTCCCGCTCTGACTTCACATTGGTCAGTAATTTTCATACGGTCAAGATATGAAAATATCTCTTCATGCTCAAAATGGCGGCAGCGGATCGCGCGACGTCGCTTTCGCGGCGTCCGAACTCGGCCGTAGGCTGCTGGCGCTGCAAGCCTCCGGCACGGCCTCGAACAGGGTGATCGCCGAGCATCTGCTGCGCAACCCGGTGCGCGGCGCGGCGCTCTCGATCGAGGATCTGGCGGCCGCCAGCGGCGTCTCGAGCGCGACCCTGTCACGTTTTGCCCGGGCGCTCGGCTATGGCGGTTTCCCGGAACTGAGGGCGGCGCTCGCCGATACGCTCCAGGCGGTGCTGCGCCCGGTCGAGAAGCTGAAAGGCAGCTTCAACCGGACCGATGGCGCCTCGCCGTTGCGCGAGGGCCTGCAGGCCACGCTGGCCAATCTGCGCGGCACGGCTGAGGGACTGGAGCCCGCCGCGCTCGACCGCGTGGTCGAGCGGTTGGTGGCGGCGCGCTGCGTCTATGTGATGGGTTTCGGTCTGTCGGCCCATCTCGCCGGGCTGCTAACGCTCGGCCTGCAGCCGTTTTGCCAGCAGCTCGTTAACATCGTCGAGTTCGGCGGCACCGAAATCGCCGCCGGCCGCCTCATGAATCTGGGTCCCGAGGACGCCCTGATCGCGATTTCTTTTCCCCGTTACGCCACCGACGCCGTGCACCTGACGCGCTATGCCGTCGACCGCGGCGCGTCGATCGTAGCGATCACGGATTCGGCTGCCTCCCCGCTCGCGCCGCTGGCGCAGGAGGTGCTGATTGCGGGGAGCACGCACCCGGTCCTGTCGTCGAGCAGTGCCGCAGCTGTGCTGGTGATCGAAGCGCTGGTCACCGCGCTGATGGTCTCGAACGCAGACAACGTCGCCAAGGCGGCGAGCCTAACCGAGGCGATCTCGGCCTATCTTGTCTCGCAGCCTCCGCGGGGGAGATAATCCTACGCCCGCCTTGATGCGCTGCACCTGAGGGCCGAGGATGCAAGCGGTTGCGCAGGCTCATCAGCCGGGCGCGACAGCATGCCGAGGGCAATCAGCGGCAGGCCGGCACCGACGCCGAAGGCGAGTATGGTCCGCGCGACCGCACTGAGGTTCTCGCCCTGTACAGCGAGAACCGAAGCAGCCCCCAGCGTCGGCCCGACGCAGGGGCTCCAGACCGCCGAGCAGCAGCCCGACGCCGAGCTTACCGCGCAGGCCGTTCTGCGAGAAGCCGCCGAAGCGCTGCTCGGTCCAGTTGCTGAGCGGGCCGCCCGCCGCCGCCACCCGCGCATGCAGCACGGGTAGCATCAGCACCAGGCCGAGCAGAGCAGGACGAGCATGATCGCGGCTGTTATTTGGAAGACACCGGTGTCGAGCCCGATCGCGAAGCCGATCGTCGCCACGAACAGCCCGATTGCGGTGAACGACAGGCCAGTCCCGCCGCCAGCGCGACGGGCCTATAGCGGGGCTCCGAAACCACCGTGCCCAGGACGATGGGCAGGAGCGGCAGGACGCAGGGCGACAGGATCGACAGAATGCCAGCGATGAGAACGAAGCCTGAACAGGCCATGGCGGAACCGCTTCAGATCGCGCGAGCAAGCAATGCTTCGATCGACGCCGTGTTGGTTTCGCCGACCGAGCGACCCATCTCCGCGCCACCCTTGAAGACGATCAGCTTGCTCTGCCGCTGGGCCTTGAGGCTGCGCAGTGCTTCCTTCTGGCTGTCGAAGTCGACATTGATGACGACCAGAATCTTAAAGCGCGGCTGCTTGGTGAGCTCAGACAGAATCGCGCCTGCGCATTGCAGGTGGGGCACCAGGGGGCCGAGACATCGATCAAAACCGGCTTGCCGGCTTTGATCGCCGCGTCGAAGGCGGACTGCGAGAAGGCGGACTTGTCGAGGATCGCCGGTCGAGACATGGCCGATCGAGAGGCCGGACGAGCCGCCCGAGAAGCGCCCGTCGGTGACCAGCGCACAGGCATTTCCGAGCCCCTTCGACTCAGATAGCTCGTCGGACAGAGCATTTCCTGCATGCCCGGCCCGCCACGCGGCCCCTCATAACGGATCAGCACAATCTCACCGGCTTTGACCTTGTTGTTCAGGATACCGTGCGCGACCTCGATCCCGAGCCTGATGCCAGCCTGGACTGGATCGAGCGCTTCGGCACGATTTGCCCGTGAGGGCTTGGGGTCGCCTGACCCGCCGCGAAGAAGGAGCCGACCCGAAAGCGGGGGGCGGCCCTTTTCAATCCGCCTTTCAGGAACGCGCGGTGGCTTTGGCCCGCGTGACGGCCGATCCCGTTGGCTCGCCCTGACGAACCTCGACGCTTTCATCAGACGTTGAAATCGCCTGCGCACCTAGGCCAAGTCCGCCGCTTCCTCGGCCGATAGCGCCACGGGCCCCACAGGGGCAACCTGAGCTTAGCCCCAATGCAGGATGGTGAGACCGCCCGCGATCGCCTTGATTTCGACCGGCCAGACGAGGCTCCTGATTTGGCCAGCCACGCAACAGGTTCATATTAATCGACTTATTCGTTGGACGGCGTCCTGGCGCTTTTCGATATTAGGCAGGAGTTCGACGCCTAGCCCGGCTTGGCTGAGATCTAGTGTGACCTCACCGTTACGGACGGTAGGGAGGGCAGTGACGAGCTCGGTGTACCAGCCGGTATAGAAGGCGCGCACGCTCTCCTGGATCAGCGCGTTGCGTGCATGCAGAGAGAAATGGCAGGACGCAGCATATACCACCGGGCCCGTGCAATCGTGAGGTGCTACCGGGGTATGCCAGGCCTCCGCCATGCCGGCAATCTTGCGCGCCTCCGACAGCCCCCCGCACCAGGATAGGTCGAGCATGACGACACCGGCCGCGCCGGTTTCCAGATATTCGCGGAAGGCATGGGTGTAGGACAAGGTCTCGGAGGCGCAGACCCAAGCCTTCGAGTGCCGAGCATAGCTTTCCAGGTCGCCGACGTTGTCGAGCCGAAACGGGTCCTCGTGCCAGTAGGTGTCGAACTCGGCCAAACGCTCGGCCAGCTTCTTTGCCATGGGCAGGCTCCACAGCGAGTGGAACTCGACCATGATGTCCATCTTGTCGCCGACCGCCTTCCTGATCCTGCGAAACGGCTCTAGCGCCGTGGTTAGCTCCTGCGGCGTGATGTCGAATCCGCCCGACCGCTCGGCCGCGATATCGAAAGGCCAGATCTTCATGCCGGTGATACCCTGCTCCAACAGGGAATGAGCGACCTCATCGGCGCGATTGAGGAAACCTTCGAGGTCTTCGTAGGGACCGCCCTGCTCGCCGGCATGCCAGTTGGCCACGGATTGCGCGCTGGCGTCGCGGATGTATCTGTAACCGGCGCAGGTGTTGTAGACGCGGATCGCGTCGCGCGAGCGGCCTCCCAGCATGTCGCAGACGGGCCGGCCATGAACCTTGCCAAAAATGTCCCAGAGCGCGATGTCGATCGCAGAATTGCCACGGGTCTCCGCGCCAGACGAGCGCCACCCGAGATAAAAGCCGGCAAGCGTGGCGTTGATCGCCTCGATCTGAAGGGGGTCGCGTCCGATGATCTTAGGCGCTGCGGTCTCGTGGAGATACGCCTCGACCGCTTTGGGTCCGAGGAAGGTCTCGCCTAACCCGGTGATACCTTCGTCGGTGTGCAGGCGCACAAAGATGAGGTTGCCGAACTCTTCGAGCCGGAGCGTTTCAAGCGCAGTGATTTTCATATCGCACGCTCCATGGCCGGGGCATGCCCGGCCATGGCCTTTCTTGAGCTCAGTTCGTGCCGCGAAGCTTGGCGAGTTCGGCGAGCATGCGCTCAACGGTTTCCTTGCCGACGGACGCAGAGGCGCGCTCGTAGACCGGCTTCACTGCGTCCCGCAGGCGCTTTTGCTGGTCTGCAGAAATCTCGTTTACCGCCATGCCCTGCTTCTTCAGGTTTGCAAGCGAGGTGTCGTTGAGCGTGCGTGAGACGCTGCGCTGCTCGGCCTGTCCGACCGCAGCGCAGTCGACGAGCGCTTTTTGCTCGTCAGCCGAGAGCTTGTCGAAAAGCGTCTTGGAGTAGAGCACCACGAACGGCGTGTAGGCATGGCGCGTCACCGACAGGAATTTTTGGACCTCGTACATCTTCGAGGTGTCGATGGTAACAAACGGGTTCTCCTGACCGTCGATCGCCTTGGTCTCCAGCGCGGCAAAAACCTCCTGGAAGGCCATCGGAACAGCGTTGGCGCCTACCGTCTTGAAGGTGTCGAGGAAGACATTGTTCTGCATCACCCTGACCTTGAGCCCCGGAAAGTCCTCGACCTTCTCAACCGGCTTCTTCGAATTGGTCAGGTTGCGGAAGCCGTTCTCCCAGTAAGACAGGTTAACGAGGCCGACGGCGGGCAGCTTGTCAGAGACGAACTTGCCGAAGGAGCCGTCGAGGATGGCGTCGGCCTCCTTCTCGCTGGCGAACAGGAAGGGAAGGTCGAAAACGCCGAGATCTGGCAGGATGCCGACCAGTGGCGAGGTCGAGGTGACGACCATCTCCTGCGTGCCCGAACGCAGCGCCTGCGTCGCCTGGAGGTCACCGCCGAGCGCGCCACCCCAGAAGGCCTGGAGCTTCATCTTGCCACCGGACTTCTCCGTCAGGCAGGCGGTCATCTTGGCGACGCCATTGCCGACCGGGTGTTCCTGGTTGATGCCGTTGGAGACGCGTATCGTGCGTTCCGCGAACTGGGCCGTCGCTGCGCCCGTCATCATGGTGAGTAGGCCGGCGGCGGCGAGAAGCGTGGTCCTGGTCTTGATCATGGTCTTTCTCCCTTGTGGTTCGGGCGTTGGCCGCCCCTTCAGAAGCCCAGCAACTGCTGGACGAATTGCTGGAAGCCGATGCGTCCCTGCAGCAGCCTGAACGGCGCCATCACCAGCGGCGGCCACAGGATCAGCAGGAAAAGGACGCTCGCTTGCGCGATGAGGAACGGATTGATGCCCCGGATGACGTCGGTCATCGAGACACGCGCCACGCCGGAGACGACGTTCAGCACGATGCCGACCGGCGGCGTGATCAATCCGATCGCGTTGTTCATAATGAAAAGCACGCCGAAATAGATCGGATCGATGCCAGCCTGCTTGACGATTGGCATCAGGACCGGCGTCAGGATGAGAACGGTCGGCGCAAAGTCCAGCGCTGTCCCGACGACTAAGACCAACGCCATCATGATGATCATCAGAACGGTCTTGTTGGCCGAAATCGCCTGAAGATAGCTTCCGATCTCGGCCGGGATGTTGGCGGCCGTGATCAGCCACGACGAGATCAGCGCCGCGGCGACCAGGAACATGATCATCGCCGTCATCTTCGCTGCAGCCAGGAACAGCCCGTAGAGCTGGTTCGGCTTCAATTCCTTATAGACGAACATGCCGACCAGCAGGGCGTAGACTGCGGCGACTACGGCGGCCTCCGTCGGCGTGGCGAAGCCGAAGCGGATCGAGCCTAGGATGAAGATCGGCATGACCAGCGCGAAAGCGCCATCCTTGGTCGCCTGCCAGCGCTCGGTCCAGCTGCGCCGCGGGAACGCGGTCATGGTTTCCGTACGGGCGACCCACCACCACGCGAAGAAAAGACTAATTCCCATCAGGATGCCCGGGACCACGCCGGCGATGAACAGCTGCGGGATCGAGACGTTGGCGGCCACGCCAAAGATGACGAAGCCGATCGAGGGCGGAATCACGGGGGCGATGATGCCGCCTGCCGCGATCAACCCGGCTGAACGCGGCACGTCATAGTTCGCCTTGCGCATCATCGGAATGAGGATCGCCGCCAAAGCGGCGGTGTCTGCCGCAGCGGAACCGGAGAGCGACGCCATGATTACGGCGGTGATAATTGCAACGTAACCGAGGCCGCCGTGGCGATGGCCGATCAAGGCCAGCGCGAAGTTCACGATGCGCTTGGACAGTCCGCCCGCGTTCATCAATTCCCCGGCAAGGATGAAGAACGGGATCGCGAGAAGGATGAAGCTGTCGGCGCCGTCGAGCATCTTTTGCGCGATCACCTGCGCATCGAAGGCGGGGTAGATGCCCGTCGCCACCATGAACGCCATCAGCGCCATGCCGCAGACCATCAGCGCGAAAGCGCATGGCATGCCTACCGCCATCGCTCCGCAGAGCGAGAAGAGAAAGACGAGGACGGTCATTCGAGCCGCCCCTTCAGCGAATGAGCCACGTCCTCGTCGCTCACTTCGCCGGCGAAGGCTTCTAGCTCGCCGGGCCTCAACCGCCCTGTTAGGATTCGCAGCAGGCGCAACGCGGTCATCGATCCGATGCCGAGCGACGTGAAGAAGCCGATGCCGAACACCCACAGCGTATTGAGCCCCGAGACGGGCGCGACATTCGTCGCGTTCAGCGGCGCCTGCCGCCAGGTGCCCCAAAAGAAGACGAGGCAGCAGAGGAGCACCAGCACGTCCGCTAGCCCCATGCAGACGATGCGGCCGCGGGGTCCGAGCGCACGCACCAGCGCGTCGACGCCCAGATGCGCATTCTCGCGCGCTACCACCACCGCGCCGATGAAAGTCAACCAGACGAAGCAGAAACGGCTCATTTCCTCGGAGATCTGGATCCCATCATTGGCGAACCAGCGCAGCATGACGTTGCCGAAGACCATGACCACCATGGCGATCATGAGCAGGACCAGCACGAGTTCCAACCCGCGGAAAAAGCCGTCCTCAATGACTTTCAGCATCAAGCGGCTCCTCTGATCGCAACGATGTCGGGGATGACCCGGGCTTGGATGTCCTCCCGAGCCCGGCCGATCAGGACGCGCAACGCCTGCGCGGCCGCTGGGGCGTCGCGGACGGAAATCGCCGCCGCGGCCGCTCGATGAAGCGACAGAGACGATTCCACCGTCGCCTGGCTGCGCACGGAATAGGTGATCGAGACGCGCAAAACCGCGGTCACGATCGGGATGAAGGCGGTGAAGAACTGGTTCTGCGTGCCCCTTAAGATCGTGGTGTGGAAACGCAGATCGGCTTCGAAATAGCCGCTGCGCGCCTCTACCGCTTGGGCCATGGCGTTATAGGCCTCGTTCAAAGCCGCAAGATCTGCGTCACTTGCATGGGTGGCCGCCAAAGCGGCCGCCTCGGGTTCGATCGCCAACCGCAGGGCGATGACATCGCGCAAGAACACCTCGTCGACGCCGGCCTCCAGTCGCCAGCCGATGACCTGCGGATCATAGAGGTTCCAGCAGTCGGCAGGCAGTACACGCGTTCCCACGCGGGGGCCCGACGAGAGCAGCCCTTTGGCAACTAATGTTTTCACGGCCTCGCGCACGACCGTGCGACTGACCCCGAGCGTAACGCCAATAGCGGCCTCGACGGGCAGGCTGTCGCCGGGGCGATAACGTCCGCCCGTGATCCATCCAGCGATCAACTCGACCGTGTCGTGATGGATGCTCGTTGCCTTGATCATCACCAATGATCATATGATACTATCATTGGCGTCAACCCCTCTTCGGGTGACCGGCTGGAGCGAGCGCGGGGACCGACCTGTTTTTGAAGTGGTGACGAGGCAGCCAATGACATTCACCAGACGCGATACGCTCGCACTTGCTGCGGCTACGGCCCTATCGCCAACCGCGGCCATAGCTCAACCTGCTATCCGCCGCGTCCTCTTGGCGGGGAAGGGGGTGGAGATGGCTGTCTTGTTCCCTCGTGAGCGGTCGCGTTATAGAGCCATTTAACCAAGGCGGTTGAGATGCGTCAGCACGCTCGCCCGGACATTATCGATGTGCTTTCGCATCGCGCCTTGCGCGCGCTCGCAATCGCCGGCCATGACAGCATCGATGATCTCGATATGCTCGATCGCGCCGGGTGTGAGGCGCTCGGGCACCCGGCCAGTGTCGAAGATGCGGGTCTTCTGACGCAGATCGGCGACCAAGCTCTCCAGCAGCCGCGAGCCGGCGAGCCTGACAAGCGTGGCATGCAGCCGGTCGTCGGCCTCGTGGTGGGTATCGGGATGGGGCGGCGGGCCGTCGCGGAAGGCGACGAAGCACTCACGCATGCTCCGCAACGCGGGCGAGCCGCCAACGGCTGCGGCGCGGCCTGCGGCCTCGACTTCGAGCAGGCGTCGAACATGCAGGATTTCGATGAAATCATTGACCGTCAACCGCCGGACCACTGGCGTCAGCCCGGCCTCGCGGATCACCAACCCGTCGCTGACCAGCCGCGTGATCGCCTCGCGCACGGGCGTGCGCGAGACGCCGAGCCTGTCGGCCATGCGCTTCTCGTGCAGGGCGGTACCGGTGGCCAGTTCGCCCCGCAGGATCATCTCGCGCATGCGCTCATAGGTCGAGAAACCAAGGCTGGACGGCAACGGCTCGCCGAGGCTCATGGAATCGGTTCCTTTCGGTTGGGCGCAAGTCCGTGCGCAAGTCCGTGCGCGGGTCCAGGCGCGGCGCCGTCGCCGCGCCTCAAAACCGCCTCACATCCAGCACGCCGTCGTCCCGTACCGGGCGCGAAGGAGGCTGCCCGGCGAACCCGAGTGTGCGGCGGTGATTGTAGATGAAGAGCCAAGGCGGATCCCGCTGCAGCAGCAGGTAGATCTGCCGGTAAAGCGCGAACCGGGCGGCGTGATCCACCGTCCGGCGGGCCTGGCCCAGCAGGCTCTCCACTTCTGGGTTGCGATATCCCTCCCACCATGAACCCTGCACGCGTGCATCGATTTTCTCGCACAGCACGCGAAAGCTGCTCATCGGGCTGGAATCGAACACGCAGATGTCGAGGATGTTCTTGAGCCGGACCTGATTGGCATAGTGCGTCCGGTCGCTTTCGTGATGAACCTCGAAGCGAACGCCGACCTCGGCAAGCTGGCGCGCGATCGCGACGACGAGTTCAGGCGCTTCATCGGGCAGCCGCGTCGGGCAATACACCTGCAGGGTCAGGCCTGCGCCGTGGCCGGCGTCGGCAAGGAGCTGGCGTGCCTGCGCCCGGTCGAGCTGGAATGTCGGGGCCGCCGGATCGAAGCCCTCATGGGCCGGGCTGACATAGCCGTGCAGCGGACGCCCGGCACCGCCCAGCACCTCATCGACGAGGGCGTCGCGGTCGATCGCCAGATTGAGCGCAAGACGGACCCGCGCGTCGGCGGCTGGACCCGACGCTGCGTTGAACAGCATGATCAGCGCCGTCGGCGAGAGATGCTCGACGAGGCTGAAGCCATCCTTCGGCAGCGCCGCCGCGGCCGCGCCATCGAGCCCGACCGCGACTTGCGCGCGCCCCGCCGCCAGTGCGGCCAGCCGCTCCGGCGCGGTCGTGCCACGCCGCCAGGTGATCGAGGCCGGGCGCGGCGGGCCGTCGAAATGATCGGGGTTGGCGAGCGCTGTGAGATGACCGTCACGCTCGTAGCTTTCCAGCCTGTAGGGACCGGTGCCCACCGCGCGTTTGACGAGATCGTCGCCGGCGCTTTCCAGTGCGAGCGGCGAGACGATGTGGCCATAGGCCAGGATGTCGAACAGATCGGCGATCGGCTCGGCTGTCGTCACGCGCAGGCTGTGGGAGCCGAGAATCTCGACCGTTGTGCCGGCGAGATACTGCGCATAGACCCCGGGCGCACCGAGCGTCGCGCCCATGTCGGGCCGCGCCATCCGCTTCAGGCAATAGGCCACGGCTTGCGCGTCGAAAGGCTCGCCGTCATGGAAGCGCACGCCTTCGCGCAGCGTGAAGCTCGTGCTGCGCGCATCGTTGGACATGGTCCAGCCAGTCGCGAGCGCTCCCTCCCAGCCGTCGCGCCCGCGGCGGACCAGCGCGTCGAACAACCCTCCGAAGATCGTCAGCACATCGCCCGAATCGGTGCAGGCATGGGGGTCCTCAAGGACCAGGCGGGGCTGAATGATCGTCAGGGCGTCGGGCATGGTGCCTATGGGTTCCCTCATCAGGCTGCGGCCGCGCTCGTCGTTGCGCCATCGTGGAGATGGCAGGCGACCTCCTGACCGTCGCCGAGCGGGCGCAAGCTCGGCCGCTCCCTTGCGCAGCGGTCGAAGGCGAGCGGACAGCGCGTGCGGAAGCAGCAGCCGCTCGGCAGCGAAAACGCGCTGGGCACCTCGCCCTTGAGCTGCTCCTCGGCCGAGGGCAGCGGCGCGCCGACCCGGGGCGCGGCGGCCAGCAAGGCGCGGGTGTAGGGGTGCTTCGGGTTCTCGAAGATCGCCTCCTTCGGCCCGGTCTCGACCATAAAGCCGAGATACATCACGCCGATACGGTCGCTGATGTAGCGCACCACCGAGAGGTCGTGCGTGATGAAAAGGTAGGAAAAGCCGAACTCGTCCTTCAGATCCATCATCAGGTTGAGGATCTGGGCCTGGATCGAGACGTCGAGCGCAGAGACCGGCTCGTCGGCCACGATCAGCTCCGGCTGCACCGAAAGGGCTCGGGCGATGCCGATGCGCTGGCGTTGGCCGCCCGAGAACTGGTGCGGGTAGCGCCCGGCATGTTCCGCGCCCAACCCGACCTTTGCGAGCAGCGCCATGGTGCGCTCATCGAGATCGGGCGTCGGCCCTTTCGTGATCTCGCGCCAAGGCTCCATAACGATGTCGCGGACCTGCTGGCGCGGGTTCAGCGAAGCGTAGGGGTCTTGGAAGATCATCTGCAGCTTGCGCCGCACCGGCCGCATCCGGGCGAAGTCGTGATGGGTGATGTCCTCGCCATCGAGGACGATTGCGCCTGCCGCCGGCTCGTGCAGCTTGACGATCGTCTTGGCGAGCGTGGACTTGCCGCAGCCGCTCTCGCCGACGAGCCCAAGCACCTCGCCCCGACCGATCGTCAGGCTGACGCCGTTGACGGCGTGGACGATGCGGCGTCGCGCGCTCAGGCGTCCGTTCTCGAAGCGCAGCCGGTCGAGCAGGCCGCCCGATATGTCGAAGCGCTGTTCGAGCCCGCTGACCCACAGCAGCGGCGGCGATGCTGCGGGCGGTTTCACGCGGCCTCCTCCAGCGGGAAATGGCAGGCGGCCGCCTGTCCCTGGACGCTGGCGGCCAGTTCGGGTGAGACGGTCGTGCACAGGGTCTGTGCGCGCGGGCAGCGCGGTGCGAAGCTGCAGCCGGGCGGCAGGTGGCGGATATCTGGCACCGCGCCTGGAATCTGGCGCAGCCGGGTGCGGCCGGCCTGATGGCTGGGGATCGAATCGAGCAGACCGCGCGTGTAGGGGTGGCGAGGATGGGCGATCAGCGCCGCAGCGTCGCCGATCTCGACGACGCGGCCGCAATAGAGCACCACGATGCGGTCGGCCATCTGCGAGACGGCGGCGAGATCATGCGTGATCAGGATCAGCGAGGCTGCCCGCTGCGCGACCTGCTGCTTCATCAGGCGCAGCAGTTGCGCCTGGATCGTCACGTCGAGCGCCGTCGTCGGCTCGTCGGCTATCAGCAGGCGCGGGCCGGCGATCATCGCGATCGCGATCACGACGCGCTGGCGCATCCCGCCGGAGAACTGGTGCGGATAGCTGCCGAGCCTCGCCTCCGGCTGGGGAATGCCAACCTCGTCGAGCATCGCGATGCAGCGGGCGCGGCGCGCCTTCGCATCGAGGTCGGTATGGAGCTTCAGCATCTCCTCGAGCTGCTCGCCGATGGTGTAGAGCGGGTTCAGCGCCGTCATGGGATCCTGGAAGACCATGGCGATCTGCTTGCCGCGCACCTGGCGCAGCGCCTCGTCGTCCAGCATCGTCAGATCGCGGCCGTCGAACATGATCGACCCGGCCTCGATCCGCCCCGGCGGGTCGACCAGCCCCATGATCGAAAAGCCGACCATCGACTTGCCGCCGCCTGACTCGCCGACGAGCCCGAGGATCTCGCCTGGCGCGAGATCGAAGCTGACTCCGTCCACCGCCTTCACCACGCCCGCGAATGTGTGGAACCAGGTCTTCAGCCCCCGCACCGAGAGCAGCGCCGCATCGTCATGTGACATGGCCGCGCTCCTCACTTCAGCCGGGGATTGAGTTCGTCGCGCAGGAAATCGCCGAGCAGGTTGATGCCGAAGACGATCAGCATGATGAACAGGCCGGGAAACACCGAAATCCACCACAGGCCGCTGAACAGCACGTCGAAGCCGTTCTTGATCAGCAGCCCGAGCGAGGGCTCGGTGATCGGCACGCCGACGCCGAGGAAGGAGAGCGAGGCCTCGATCAGGATGAAGGTGCCGACCTGGATGGTGGCGACGACGATCAGCGGGGTCAGTACATTGGGCAGGATATGGCGCAGGATGATCTTGCGGTTGGGCAGCCCGGATACCCGCGCCGCCTGGACGTATTCGCGCTCCTTCTCGCGCAGCGTCGAGCCGCGCACCGTGCGCGCGTAGACAACCCAGCCGACCGAGGTCAGCGCGATCAGCACCTTCTCGACGCCGGTGCCGAACGCCGACATTAGGAACAGCGCGGTCAGCACGGACGGGAAGGAGAGCTGCACATCGGCGATGCGCATGATGACGCTGTCGAGCCGCCCGCCATAGAAGCCGGCGACCAGCCCCAGCGTCGTGCCGATGAGGCATGAGGCCAGCATCGCGGCAAAGCCGATGAACAGCGAGATGCGGCTGCCGTAGATGATGCTGGCGAGGACGTCGCGGCCCTGCCCATCGGTTCCCAACAGATATTGCCGCGCGCCGCCCTCCAGCCAGGCCGGCGGCTTGAACGCATCCATCAGATCGAGCTGCGCCACGTCATAGGGGTTTTGGGTCATCAGCCAGGGGCCGAAGGCGACCATGGCGGCGAAGAACACGATGATCGCGGTGCCGGCCATGGCCGAGACGTTGCGCCGCCAGTTATGGGCGAGTTCGGTCTGAAGGGCGCGGCGCAGGCGGATCGCGAGGGCTGGCATGACGGTGCGGGCCCTCAACGGATCTTGATGCGCGGATCGATCAGCGCGTAGGCGATGTCGACGACGAAATTCACGATCACGAACAGACAGGCGACGAACATCAGATAGACGACGATCACCGGACGGTCGCCGCGATAGATCGAATCGACCAGCAGCTTGCCGATGCCCGGCCAGGCGAAGATCGTCTCGGTCAGGGTCGCAAAGGCGATCAGGTCGCCGAGCATCAGGCCAAACACCGTCACCAGCGGAATCAGTGCGTTCTTGAGGCCGTGTCGGAACAGCACTCCGCGCCGGCTCGTGCCCTTGGCCCGTGCGAATTTGATGTAGTCCTGCTTCATCACTTCCATCATCTCGGCGCGGATGATCCGCATCAGGATCGCGAGCGTTCCGATCGAGAGCGTGACGGCGGGCAGGATGAGGTGGGTGAAGCCCTGCCAGGTCGTGAAACTGAAGCGCATGCCGAGCCATTCCACCGTCGGCCCGCGCCCCGACGAGGGCAGCATCTGCAGCTTCACGGCGAAGACGAAGATCAGCACCATGCCGAGCCAGAAGCCCGGCAGCGAGATGCCGACGAGCGACCCGGCCATGACGGCGCGGCTCGACATCCGGCCGGGGCTCGCACCGGCATAGACCCCGAGCGGAATCGCGACGACGAGCGCGATGACCAGGGCCAGGACGACGATCTCGAGCGTCGCGGGCAGGCGCTCCAGAATGAGTTGCATGGCGGGCTGCCGGAAGACGAAGGAGCGGCCGAAATCGCCCTGCGCCATATTGGCGAGGAAGCGCCAGTATTGCATCACCGGCGTCTCATCGAGCCCGAGGATGCGGCGCGCCTGCGCGATCTGCTCTTCGGTGGCGTCGAGCGGCACCATCATGAAGGTCGGGTCGCCGGTGAAGCTCATCATCACGAAGACGAGCACGGAGACCACCCAGAGCACGACCACCATTTGGATCAGGCGCTTGATCAGATAGCCGAGCACGAGCAGGCTTCCATAGTCGTGTCAGGGATGAGGCCGGGAGCAGGCCGAGCCAGGCGCGGCGGACATGTGGCCCGCAGGGCCGGGGAGCGGAATGCGCACCCCGGCGATCGGCCGCTGTCTGAAACCGAAGACTGCGACGGTCACTTCACGTCCATCTCGTAGGCCCAGATGAACTTGTCCATGCGCGGCACGACGGTGACGGTCTTTTTGGCCGCATAGATGTCCTGCTCGTAGTGCACCGGGATCATCGGGATGTCCTTGACCGCGATCCGGGTCGCCTCCTGCAGGTGCTCGTGGCGCTGCTTCATGTCGGCCGTGGCGTCGGCCCGGTCGAGCGCCGCGTCAAACTCGGCGTTTGAGTAGGCACCGCGATTGGCCTGGCCGTAGCCCGCCTTCTTGCCGCGGCTATAGAGCAGCACCGTGTACATGTTGCCGGCGTCGCCCGAGGGCGTGTCCCAGCCGCTCATGATGAAGCTCGACTTGTCGGAAGGCACCCGGATATAGCCGAAGAAGTTGGCGCGCGGCATCAGGTTGAGGTTCAGCGTGATGCCGATGCGCGAGAACATGCTTGCCAGCGCCTGCGCGATCGAGGCGTCGTTGACATAGCGGTTATTGGTCGTGTCGAGCGTCATCGTGAAGCCCTTCTCGAACCCGGCCTCCTTCATCAGGGCGCGCGCCTTGTCGAGATCGAAGGGGTATTCCTTGCGGATGTCGAGGCCCGGCACATAGCCCAGATGCGAGGAGGGCACATACTGCTCGCTCGGCGTCGAGAAGCCGTTCATCACCACGGTCTTCAGCGCATCGACATTGATCGCGCGGATCATCGCCTCGCGCACGCGCCGGTCCTGCATCGGGTTCTTGGCGAGGTCGATCGTCGGCGACTTGTCGCGGATGTCGAGCGCCAGCACGATGTTGAGCAGGCTCGGGCGGGTGATCACCTCGAACTGCGCGTTGGCGCGCACGCTGGCGACATCGCGCACCGAAAGATCCTGGATCACGTCGACGCCGCCGGTTAGCAAGGCGGCCGTGCGCGTGGCGGGATTGGTGATCGGCTTGAACACGACCTTGTCGATTTTTGCTTTGCCGCGCCAATGCTCGGCGAAGGCCTCCATGGCGATGCGGTCCTCCTTGATCCATTCGGTCAGCCTGTAGGGGCCGGTGCCCATCGGCTTAAGGCCGACCTGCTCGTCGCCGGTCGCCTTGGCATGCTTCTCGTTGAGGATCAGGATTTCGGCCATCGCCATGTGCAGCACGGCATAGGGCTTGGGGGTCTTGAACTCGACCGTGTAGTCGTCGATCGCCCGTACCGAGGCGATGTTGGCGACGAGGCTCGCCATCAGCGCCTTCTTCAGCCGCTCGACCGTGAAGACGACGTCGGAGGCCTTGAGTTCGTCGCCATTGTGGAATTTCACGCCGCGCCGGAGCTTGAACACCCAGGTGGTGTCGTCCTTGACCTCCCAGCTCTCCGCCAGTCCCGGCTTGAACTCCAGCTCAGGCGTGCGCTGCACCAGCGCATCGTAGAAATGGTAGAACATGATGTTGCCGGTCAACTCGTTGGCGGCATGCGGATCCAGAATCACGGCGTCGGCCGTGAGCGCGATGGTCAGGCTCTTGCCCTGCGCCTGCACTGCCTGCGGCAAGGCTGCGCCGGCGATCGCGGCGGCGAGAAGCGCGCGGCGCGACAGCGCGGCGAGGGGGAGCGATTTCATCGGCGGCATCCTCTCTGGAGACGTTTCTTCGGATCAGTCGAGCGCTGACTGGATTTCGATCTGGTAGCCCTCGGGGTCGTTGAAGACGAAGGCGCGGATTTTCAGGTCCTCGTTGGAACGGGGCGCCCTCAGGCCTTCGACGCCCTGCGTGGCGACAAAGCTGTGCCAGGCGTCGACATCTTCGACGCGGATGCAGATCTGCACAGGCTTGCTGTCGTTGGCGCGATGGCTGCCGCGGGTCTCGTCGACCAGCCCGACATAGCCGCCATCCGTCACCTTGTAGATCTTGCTCCAGCCCTGATCGATCGCGAGCGGGAGACCGAGAACGTTCTCGTAAAAGCGCATCGCGGCTGCGAGATCCCGGTAATAGAGGAAGGTGATCTGCTTTCGATTGGCGCTGACCGATGGGCGCGTGGCTGGCAGCATTAAAATCTTTCGACAGTTAGTCGCGCTCGGGATGCAGAATGTATACCGGTGGTATTACGTGTCAATGTCCCTCGCTGGTCTCTGGGATTCCCGGTGCGGGCTGGCAGTTGCGCATCCCGAGCGCATGACGGCGGTGACCAACCAAGACGGCAACACCTACCCGGCCTACCTTTACGCAGATTGTCCCGCGGTTTGCTGGTCGACCACATGTTCGCCTGAGGCTGGGCAAGCCCGTCTCATAATATGCAGGGTTGAGGTCGCTTCAGGCTGGTCTGGCACGATCTCCTGCACGGAGGCGGACGATGAGCCTATGAATCAGCGCGACTCATTGGCCCGGATACCCCATCTGATTTCAACGGCTTATCGTGCCGATCGCCGTCAAAGCCAGCGCCGATTCACACGTCACCAAAATCATCTACCAGCCAGCCGGTGTCGTATTCACTCTGGACGCGCCGATCGAGGTGATGACGGCAGATTGATATCTGCATCGCGCCGCCTAGGCGGCCGCCGGTGTCGGTCGGCGTTGGCGAGGCACCCGGTGAAGAGAACGACAGTTTACAGTGATTTAACTCGTCCGGGCTAACGCTTCGTCATGCTGCGATCGGTCGTCATCTGCGAGCTTCTTGACACGCTGGACATCGCGTTCTGCGAGTTCGACGACGAGCTTCGCGCCGTTCGCTGGAACGCGACCTTCTATGAGTTTTTCCCCGAGCACGCAGGCTTTATCCACGCCGGCGAGCCCTACTCGGAAAACCTGCGGCGCTTTTACGGTTTCCGCCTGAGTGCCGACGAGCTCCCGGATATCGAGCGGCATGTCGCCGATGGTATTGCGCGGCATAACCAACAACAGCAGCCGTTCGATTTCACCCATCGCGGCCGCAAGCTCCGAGCTTCATCGCTCGCGATTCCCGACGCCGGTCGCATCCGTATGTGGAAGGAAATTAGCAACGCGCAAGCCGAGGAACGGTCCGCCGAAATCCCGCCCTTCGACGCATTGGATTTCATCGCGGATGGCGCGTACGTGGCCGATCCGCAGGGCGTGATCCTAGCCAGCAACCGACAATTCAGGGAACTCTACGACGTTCCCGATGACCGCGTGATCGTGGGTCGGACGCTGGAGGAGGTGCTGGCGGACGCATGGCGGGGCGTATCGCCGGTGTCCTCGCTCACGGCGATGATCAGGAATCGACTACGCTACGACAACGCCCCCTTTGAGGTAGAGCTGCCACGTGATCGCTGGCGTCGCGTCATCACCCAGCACTCGACTGATGGTTTCGGGTATACGACGCACGGCGACATTACCGACGCCAAGCGGCAGCATCGCGAGTTGACGATCGCGCAGGAGGCCCTCAATCGCGCCAATGCCGAGCTCAGCTTCCTGTCGCGGCGAGATCCGTTGACGGGCCTGCCGAACCGGCGCGCCTTCGACAGCGACCTGGCGTCCGCAGTGGGGCGCGCGTGCGTCCTGATGATCGACGTCGATCATTTCAAGGCGATCAACGACGGCCACGGGCATGGGATCGGCGACGCGTGTCTTCAGCGCATCGCCGCAATCATCGACGAGAAGGCACGAGTTCGGGACGCGCTGCCCGCCCGCATCGGCGGCGAGGAGTTCGCCGTAATCCTGCCTAATGGCGACGTGCCGATGGCGACGCGGCTCGCAGAGGACATTCGCCGATCGGTAGCGGATTTTGAGTGGTCCTCGATCGATCCGGCCATTCGGCCCGTCACCGTCAGCATCGGCATCGGCACCTCGGACGGGGAGCAGGGCGAGCAGGCGGTCGCCGACAGGGCGCTTTATCGAGCAAAGGCCTCGGGCCGGAACAGGGTCGAGATCGGGATCGCGACGGCGCCCCGCCGATCCGCGTAGCCTGTGGTCGCACAGGATGGTCGTCCTGGCTGGCTTATTGATCTAGGTATAGGCCGCGACACATCGACGGCTGATCGTTCGCCGTGCTTGTCAAACATGTCCGGGCGAGGCTCAAGGGCAGTGGATTTCCACCGCCACATGAGCTACCAAGATGGCCTATTCGAGTTCACATTTCGCTTTCACACAGCAACCCCCGCGGAAGACGAAAAAGCGTTTATAATTCAGAGTCTGCTCCATCGCCTTTCCTTTGGTTTGGCCACGCCGCGGCAAAAGACCCCCGGATTTCTCCGGAGGCCTTGGTGTTTGTAGGCTCTGATGGTCAGACGACCGGCGGCATCATGCGGCCGGACGCGGTTGCGTCACGATCGTAAGGATCGGCGTTCTCGTCGAAGCGAGACCAGCCTTCCTTCCGATACTCGGCCGCGCGTTCGGTGCGATCGAGCGGTGTTGCGCCGTCGAGAATCGCCTCGACGTTCAACACCTGATCGGCATCTGCGCGGACGGATACAACCGAGCCGCCGCGACGGACGGTCTCGGCGTAATAGTTTGCCTCGTCTTCGTCGTGCCCTTCCTTGATGAAGGAGCCGACCAAGCCGCCCGCAGCTGCGCCAGCCACCGCACCGGCTGCCGTTGCAGCGAGCCAGCCGGCCGCGACGACGGGGCCAACGCCCGGAATGGCCAGCATACCCAGTCCGGCGAGCAGTCCGGCAGCGCCGCCGACGCCAGCGCCGATGCCGGCGCCTTCCTCGGCATTGGTCTCGCCCGTTTTACCGTCGCGACCGACGATGCTGATGTTGCTGCTCGAAATGCCGGATTCCTCAAGCCGCTCGACGACTGAGCGGGCGGTTTCGTAATCGCCGTACGAACGGGTGATGGTGCGGGTCATGTCGTTCTCCAAAGGTTGTGGTGAGAGAGGCATCCGTCAGTTCTTGACGATGTTGCCGCGGTAATCGACGGAGACGTTGACTTCGGCGCCGGCGTTTGTGGCCTTGCCCTTCCAGACGCCGTTGTCGTCCTTGGTGAGGCCGGTCACGTTTGTGTAGCCGTTGGCTTCGAGCCGGCTTTTCGCCTGGCCCTCGGTGAAGCTGTTGGCGCCCGGCAGCGGTGCGTTCGCGTCGGCCGGCGCAGGGGTCGGAGCCGGCGATGTGGTGGAGGTCTGGGCCATGGCGCCGAGGGAGGTCGCCGTGGCGATCAGCGATGCGATGATCAGCTTTTTCATGGTGTTCTCCTCAGGAATTGCGGACGTGCCGCGATGCCGGGGAAAACGGCGTCCTGCCCGTTTTAGTTCCATCCCAGGTCACGAGCGCGGGCGCGGAACAGGATTGCCCGTTCGCGGTTGAATCGGCTCCTAAGTCCACGCCACAGGGAGAAGAACTATGGCAGCCGAACCCAAAGCCCTCGACGACATGTTCCACGACATGCTCAAGGACGTCTATTACGCCGAGAAGCAGATCCTGAAGGCCCTGCCGAAGATGGCCAAGACGGCGAAGTCGCCCGAGCTTAAGAAGGCTTTCGAGGCGCACCGCACCGAGACCGAGGGGCACGTCGAGCGTCTCAGCGACGTCTTCGAGGTGATCGGCAAGGCGCCCCGCGGCAAGACCTGCGACGCGATCCTCGGCATCCTGGAGGAAGGCAAGGCCGTCATGGAGGATTACGCCGACAGCCCTGCCCTCGATGCTGGCCTGGTCGCCTCGGCCCAGGCGGTCGAACACTACGAGATGACCCGCTACGGCACGCTCCGGGCATGGGCGCAGCAGCTTGGCCACAAGCAAGCCGTCACCCTCCTCGACGCCACGCTGGCCGAGGAGACCAAGACCGACGAACTGCTGACCAAGATCAGCACATCGACGAATGCGGCGGCGGTCCCCAAGGCGAAGGCGGCCTGATCACCAACGTATCTAGGGAAGGCCCGTCGAGCGCCACTCGGCGGGCCTATTTCGTGGCAGATCGACCAGGACCTCGCGGCGGCCGCACCGTTGGGTAGCACTCAAACCTGTTAAAAGAGGTAGCGGCGACGGACGAATTCATGCTGGGAGGTAGAGGTTCGCCTTTTCAAGGATCCGGCACATGACGCTTCTCGACAGCCCGTCGCGCTCGATCATCCCGGAAAACGAGGCAGCCCGGATGATGGCGGTGCGCCGCTACGACATCCTGGACTCCCCGCCCGACGGTGCATTCGACCGGGCGACCGCGATCGCCGCGCGGCTGTTCGACGTGCCGATCGCCATCATCAGCATCGTCGATAACGACCGGATCTGGTTCAAGTCGCATCACGGGGTCGACGTCGGTCAGATTGACCGCGAGCCCGGCCTTTGTGCGTCGGCGATCCTCCAGTCCGAGCCCTGGATACTGCCCGACGCGAAGACGGACCCGCGCTCGCTCGCGAACCCTCTCGTCGCAAGCGGCTTTGGTCTGCGCTTCTATGTCGGCGTGCCACTTCAGACGAGCGACGGCTTCAACCTCGGGACGCTCTGCGTCATCGACAAGGAGCCGCGCGCCGTCAACCAGGACCAGATCGAGAACCTCAAGGATCTGGCCGCCACCGTTATGGACCAGATGGAGCTAAGGCTCGCCGCGCGCCGCGCCGTCTCCAACCTGGAAGAGGTCATCGACGAGAAGGACGATGCCCTCCGACGCTCCGCGATGATGGCCAAGGAGATCGACCATCGCGTCATGAACAGCCTCCAGATGGTCGCGTCCCTGCTGAAGCTGCACGGCCGCAGCGTCGCAGACGGGCAGGCAGCAGCGGAGCTCGCCTTGGCCGCGGGCCGAGTGGCGGCCGTCGCGCGGGTCCATCAGCACATCTATATGAGCGACGCGGTTGAGACGACGGAATGCGCCAGCTACCTGAAGCGGCTTTGCGAGGACCTGTCCGACATGCTCCCCGAGGGGCGCGGGCCCATCGTCGTCGAGGCGACCACGATCGAGTTGCCCACGGAGCAGATCGCGCCGCTTGGGCTCATCCTGAACGAACTCGCCACCAATGCCGCCAAGCATGGCCAGGGCGTCATCACGGTCGCTCTGGAGCACCAGGGCGAGACCGGTTACGTGATGCGGGTCAGCGATGAGGGAAAGGCCCTGCCGGAAGGGTTCGACCCGTTCGCAAGGTCCGGCCTGGGCATGAAGGTCGTCGGCAGTCTGACGAACCAGCTCGGCGGCAAATTCGTCGTGAAGCCGTCCGATGACGGTGCCCACTCGGTCTTTGCGGTCGAATTCCCGCGGGCTCGGTAGCCGATCGCCGGATCTTCGCCGTCACTGCCTGCATCCCCGGAACCCAAAAAGGGATTTGGCGGTTGCTCGAACGGGGGGTGCACCGGAACTGCGACGATGCCGAAATACACGATCACGACCGATGACAGCGAGAGTGTCGAACGCTCCGAGGAGCCCCTCGAATTCCCGCATACCAAGGCGGCCACCGACGACGCGCAGGTCGCCCTGGGGGAGATGGCCCGGGAGAAGCTCCCGGATGGCAAGCGCGCCGATTTCGGAGTCAGGGTCGAGGACGCGGCCGGCAAGGAGGTTTACCGGGCCGACTTGAACTTCAGTGCCAAGACCGAGGACGACCTCGATCGCGAGAGCGAACAAGCGGATGCGGACGACGTCGCCGCGAACCTCGGGACCCGTCCCCGCGACTGACTGATTAACCGGCCGCTAAGATAACTCGGACAATTCTTTCTATCCGGCGGCAACAACGGGCGTCGACTGCAGTTGGCTAAGTGTCACAGCCGAAAGTCTCGCAATGACAAGACTCGTTCTGATCGTCTAAGATGAGCCAATCATCCGCATGAACGCGGTCGCGATCGTCGAGGACGCGGGCTTCGACGTCGTCGAGGCATCGAACGCCGACGACGCCATGGCGCTCATGGAATCCCGCCCGGATATAGTGGCTGTCTTCTCCGACATCGAGATGCCCGGATCGATGAACGGCCTGGCCCTGATGCATCAGGTCCGGACGGGCTGGCCGCCGGTCGTCCTGATCCTGGCATCAGGCCGCATCACGCCGCCAGCCTGCGACATGCCGAACGATACGACGTTCCTGCACAAGCCCTACTCGGAGACGGCGCTACTCGACGCGCTTCACGCGATCCACTAGCGCCGCCCTGATCGCCGCGACGATCCTTTCGGCAGGCGCCGGCTTTTGCAGCCAGATGCCAGTCTGAAGATAGGGTCGAGCGTCTCGTCGGTTTCCGAGTCGCCTGAGAAGACCACGAACGGGATGCCCTTCTCGGCCAGCCGCCGCGCCACCGGCTCGCACGAACCGTCCAGAAGGTGCATGTCGAGGAGTGCGACCTCGGCGTCGTTGGTGTCCAGCCACTTCAAGGCATCCGCGCACGACCCGAGCGTCCCGGCCACGGACAAGCCCACGTCGGTCAGGATGTTCTCAACGTCGATGGCGATGATGGCCTCGTCCTCCAGGACGAGCACCCTGGCACCTTGCGGCGCGTCCATTTTTTCGTCCCCAGCCGAGACGCTGAATAATGCTCGCCATCGGAGCCATGCGCCAGTCCCGCGAGGGGGCTGCGCCTCTGCCCAAAGGCATCGCCGGCATTTGAATGAAATCCAGCGCCTTTCGTATATCGGACGGTGACACCCCTCCTGCGGGAGAAACCATGTTCATCACCAGAAACCGCACAGACGGTTTGCCACCATCCATTGAGATCGAGATCATCGGCCGCCTCTATGGCGGGCTGGCGCAGATCCTCTGCATCGCCGCGTGCGTGATCGTCGGCGCGATCATCATGGCCAGCCGCACTGGCGACCCCATACTGTGGGCGATCGTCGGCGGAGCCGTAGTGGCGAGCGCCTAGCGCATCATTGGCGTCCTGGCCTTCCACCGACGCTCGGCGCGGGAGCTCACGCTTGCGCAGGCACTTCGCTGGGAGACCTGGTACGCGGCGGCCGCGTTGGCGTTCACGATGGTGATCGTCGCCCTGACCGTGCGCATCTTCCACGCCGACTACACGGCCGGCTACATCCTCACGGTCGGGTTGGCGATGGGCATCAGCTCCGGCGCCTGCGCCCGGGCCGTGAGGTTCTGGATCTGCTGCGCGATCTGCACGCTCGCGGTCGGCGTCCTGATCGCGGCCCTCGCCTTCACCGGCGACGTCCTGCTCCAGTCGATGGCGTTCCTCCTGGTCCTCTACCTCCTCAGCATCTACGAAGCCGCGGCACGCAACGTCGGCCAGTTGGAGGCTGTTTTGATCGGCCAGCGCGAGCTCGACTTCGCCGCGCGCAAGGATGCCTTGACCGGCATCCCCAACCGCCGCGCCTTCGACGAGGCCATGACAACGGCGGCCGGCTCGGGGGACGTCTTCTCGCTCCTCCTGCTCGACCTCGACGGGTTCAAGGCCGTGAATGACCGGCTAGGCCACGCCGCAGGCGACGACCTCCTTCGCCAGGTCGCCGACCGTTTGGCGACGGTCACGCGCAACGGCGACCTGATCGCCAGGGTTGGAGGCGACGAGTTCGCCATCATCGCGCCAGGCGCCGACGCCGGACAGGCAAGGATCCTTGCTGAGCGGGTCGTGGCGCGGGTCGGGCAGCCCTACACCCTCCTTGGATCGCCGGCGGAGGCAGGTACCTCGATCGGCATCAAGACCGTGGCGCCTGGTGACAGGCGCCACGATTCCGAGACGCTGCGCCGCGCCGCCGACGAGGCGCTCTATTCAGCCAAACGGGCTGGCAAAGGCCGGGCGATGTTCGCCCAGCTGCGAAGCGTCGCCTGAACGGACCTTTCGCGAAAGGTTGGTTGGCGGCGCAACGGAACAGCGATGACGAGCGGCCTGGGGGAACCGGGCCTGTTGGCCCGGCTCGTTGGCGTTTGGGTGGCGTCTCGCCACGCTTCGATGGATCTCCGTCCGCGACGGAGCCTAAGACTACTTCGGGGCGTTCTTGATCAGCCACTCACGCATCTCGGCGATCTCTCGCTCCTGATCCTTGATGATCTGAGCGGCCATCGCCTTCGTCGTCTCGTCCTTGGCATGAGCCAGGGCCACCTTGGCCATGTCGATCGCGCCCTGATGATGCGGGATCATCTTGGTGCGGAAGTCGACGTCCGGATTGCCGGTGTAAGGTACCGCCATGTCGTGCATCATCTTCATGTCGGCGGCCTTGAAGTCCTTGGTCGACGCGGCGTCGCCAGCGGCCGGCATCATCGTCTTCATCATGGCCTGCATGGAATCCATATCCATCTTTCCCATGTCCATCTTTCCCATGGGCGCCGCTCCGGCCGCGGGAGCTGCGCCATGTCCCTGATGGGACGATTGCGCCAGGGCGGGCCCGACAAGGGCCAGGAGGATCAGCGTGGTGGGGATCGAGCGTTTCATCGGTTCGGTTCCTTCTTCGGGGTCAGTCGTGGGTGAAGCGCGCTTGCAGCGCGTGGCCATCGGCGAGCGTGGCGGAGACAACGACGCGTGCGCCCTTGCCGAGGGATTGGGCGAGGCTGCCGACGAGCTTGTTGGGTTCGACAGGCGACAGCGCGACGGTCGCGGTCTTGCCGGCATCCTGGACGATGGCGCGGGCCGACTTCGTTCCCGCGGAGGCGAGCGGCTTGTCGGCGGCGTCGGTGAGGTAGAGGACGAACTCGGTCCCCTTCGCCACCATCTCGACATGGTGGCCTGCGACGTCGGCCACGGGCCCGCCGTTGGGACCCTTCGAGACCTCATGGGCCCCGGCGGTCGACGCGAAGCCGACGATGGCCAGGACGGCGATCGATTTGAGCATGTTGGTTCTCCTTTTCTCTCAGTAGGTCTCGGCAGGTGTCAGTTCCCCGCCTTCCGACGCGCGGCCGGCGGCGATGCGCTCCAGCGACTTGCGGCCGAAGGCGAGGAAGAGGAGCGGCGTCAGCACCGTGTCGATGATGGTCGCCGAGATCAGGCCGCCGAAGATCGTGACGGCGACCGGATGCAGGATTTCCCGGCCTGGCTGGTCGGCGCCGTAGAGCAGCGGGACCAGCGCCAACCCTGCCGAGAGCGCCGTCATCAGCACCGGCGTCAGGCGTTCCAGGCTGCCGCGGATGACGAGGTCCCGCCCGAAGCTCTCGCCTTCGTGGAGGGCCAGGTTGATGTAGTGCGACACCTTGAGGATGCCGTTGCGGGCCGAGATGCCGGCGAGCGTGATGAAGCCAACCATCGAGGCGACCGAGAGCGGCTGCCCGGCGAGGTGCAGAGCGACGACGCTGCCGATCAGCGCGAGCGGGATGTTGCCCATGATGATCAGCGCCAGCACCGCTGACTGGTAGCGCGTGAACAGCACGACGAAGATCATGGCCAGGGACACCAGGCTCAGCAGCCCGATCCGCAGCGTCGCCTCCTCCTGCGCCTGGAAAGTGCCCTCCATGCGCGTGACATAGCCCTGCGGCAGGGGCGTCTGCGCGACGACCCCGCGGATGTCGGCGATGATCGCCGTCATGTCGCGCTGGCTGTCGCCGTTGCCGTAGACCGCGATGCGGCGCTGGCCGTTCTCGCGCTGGATCTGGTTGGGGCCGTCCGTCTCGGAGACCGAGGCGATCAGGCGCAAGGGAATGTGGCCACCGGGCGTCACGATCAGCAGATCCTCGAGCCCGGTCGTCGAGCGGTCCTGGTCCGACAGCCGCAGCACGACGTCGTAGCGGCGGTTGCCGTCGACGATCTGCGAGACGGTGCGGCCGTTGGAGAGCGTCTCCAGCGCCTGCGTGACGCTGGCCGGGGTCAGCCCGTAAAGCGCGGCCTTCTCGTGGTCGACGTCGATGCGCAGCTGGGGGATGCGGACCTGTCGCTCCACCTGAAGATCGACGAGGCCGGGCACGGAGGCGAGGCGCTCCCGCAGAGTCTCGGCCAGGCTGCGGATCGTGTCGAGGTCCTCGCCATAGACTTTCAGGGCGATCTGGGCCCGCACGCCCGAGAGCATGTGATCGAGCCGGTGGCCGATGGGCTGGCCGATGTTGACCGAGACCGGCAGAACGCTCAGCGCCGCCCGGATGTCGGCATAGATCGCCTCCTTGGGCCGGTCGGAGCGATGCAGGTCGATGTCGACCTCCGATGAATGGACGCCCTCGGCGTGCTCGTCGAGTTCGGCGCGGCCGGTGCGGCGCCCGATCGACTTCACCTCCGGCACCTTGAGCGCCAGCTGTTCGGCGATGAGCCCGAGGCGATGGCTCTCGGCCAGCGAGATGCCCGGATTGTATTGCAGGGAGACGACCAGCGTGCCCTCGTTGAAGGGCGGCAGGAAGGTCCGCGGCAGCAGCGTCGCCCCGTACACGGCCAACGCTACGCCGATGCCCACGACCGACAGGATCAGGCCGCGCGCCCCGAAGGCCCAGCGCAGCAGCGCCGCGTTGCCGCGCTTGAGATGGCGCACGACGTAGGAGTCGCGTCCATGCCCGCCAGCCGTTCCGGAGAGCAGATAATACGCCATCACCGGGGTGAGCGTGATCGAGACGATCAGCGAGGCCAGGATCGAGACGATGTAGGCGATGCCGAGCGGCGCGAAGAGCCGCCCCTCGATTCCCGACAGGGCGAAGAGCGGGATGAAGACCAGGATGATGATCGCGGTCGCGTAAACGATGCCGGAGCGGACCTCCTGCGAGGCCGCCGCAATGACCGCCAGCGCGGGCCTGGGCGCCGCGCTCTCCCGGTTCTGCTTCAGGCGCCGCAGGATGTTCTCCACGTCCACGACCGCATCGTCGACCAGTTCGCCGATGGCGATCGCCAGACCGCCGAGCGTCATCGTATTGATCGTCAGCCCGAAGAACTTGAAGACCAGCACCGTCGTCAGGATCGAGACCGGGATCGCGGTCAGCGAGATCAGGGTCGCCCGGACGTTCATCAGGAACAGCAGCAGGATGACGGCGACGACGCCCGCCGCCTCCAGTAGCACGCGCTCGACGTTGGCGATCGAGGTCTCGATGAAGGTGGCTTGCCGGAACTGGACGTTGGTCGTCGAGATGCCGGCGGGCAGCGTCTTCTGGATCTCTGCCAGCGACGCCTCCACCTGCCGGGTCAACGAGACGGTGTCGGCATCGGGCTGCTTCTGGATGCCGATGATCACCGCCGGCTTGCCCTGGTAGCCCGCGTCCCCTCGCTTGACCCGCGCGGCGAACTCCACGGCCGCGACCTGATGCAGCAGCACCGGCTGGCCCTGCCGCTGCACGACGACCGTGTTGCGCAGGTCCTCCAGCCGGCGTGTCAGCCCCACGTTCCGGATGAGGTACTCCCGACCCTGCTGATCGACGAAGCCGCCACCGGTGTTGGTGCCGAAGCGCGTGACCGCCGCCTCGACCTGCTCGTGCGTGACGTCCAGCGCCTGCAGGGCCGCGACGTTGGGCGTGATGCGATACTGCCGGACCTCCCCGCCGATCGGGATGACCTGGGAGACGCCCGCGATGTTGAGGAGCTGTGGCCGGATCGTGAAGTCGGCGATCTCTCGCACCTCCATCGGTGAGGACCTCTCGGCCGTCAGCGCCACCAACATGATCTCGCCCATGATGGAGGAGACCGGGCCCATCTGCGGGGCGACGCCGCGCGGCAGCTGCTCGCGGACCAGCGACAGCCGCTCTGCGACCAGTTGGCGGGATCGGTAGATGTCGGTGCCCCAATCGAACTCGACATAGGTGATAGACAGCCCGACGCCCGAGACCGAGCGGACGCGAAGCACGCCTGGCATGCCGTTCATCGCCGTCTCCAGCGGGTAGGTGACGAGCTGCTCGACCTCCTGTGGGGCGAGCCCCTCGGCCTCGGTCATCAAGGTCACCGTGGGCCGGTTGAGGTCGGGGAAGACGTCCACGGGCACCCGCGGCAGCACGTAGGAGCCATAGGCGACGAGGACGAGAGCGGCGGCGATGACGAAGAGCCGGTTTCGCAGGCTGGCCGAGACGAGGAGGTTGAACATCGAGGCGCCTCAGCGGATCTGGTTGAGGTGTTCGGCGCCGCGAACGACGATCCGGTCGCCCGTCGCGATGCCCGCCCGGATCACGACCCGCGTCGCGTCGAACGGCTCGGTGCGGACGGGCTTGGCCTCGAACCGCTCGGGGTCGGTGTGGCGCCAGACCAGCGCCTCACCGTTGCCGCCGCGTACGACCGCGTCGCGTGGGACGATGATGCCGGCGACGCTGGCCCCGTTCTGCGCCGTCACCCGGACAGGCTGCCCGATCGCCAGCGTGGCGGGAGCGTCCTCGACGGCGAACTGGACCACCGTCGCCTGCTGCTGCAGCGCCCGACCGAAGCCGCGGAAGGACAGCGCCAGGGGCTTGCCGCCTGGCAACGTCGCGGAGGCGCCGCCGAGTTGCGACAGGTCGACGTCGCCATAGGACAACGCCTCTACCCATAGCCCGCCCGGATCGAGGACTTGGAACAGGACGTCCTGCGATCCGACGACCTGACCGGCCACGATCCTGACGGCCGAGACCACGCCGTCCAGCGGGGCGCGCAGCACCTCGGGTTCGATGCGGATGCGTCCGACGATCTCGCGTCTCTTCGTCAAGCCGGCGAGTTCGATCTCGGCGTCGATGACCTGGCTCTGGGGGGCGATAGCCCTCTCGGCCAGTCCGCGCGAGCGCTTGAGCTTCGCCTCGACCATGGCGATCTGCTGCTCGATCTCGCCGACGCGCTCGGCGATGGTTGTGCGGTCGGCCTGCGGCACCGCCTGCTCGACGGTCGCCAGGACGTCCCCACGCCGGACGGCCTGCCCAAGCCGGGGCAGCCCCGCCTCCGGCGCGACGATCCGCCCGCCCGTGATGCTCTGGACCTGACCGGAGCGATTGGGATCGGCGATCACGCGTCCGACCAGGGCGACGGTCCTGCCGGCCTCCTCGGGCTTGGCGACCTGCGTGCGCACGCCCAGAAGCCGCTGCGTCGACTTCGGCGCGAAGACGGCCCCGCCCGCGAGCCTGCGAGGCGTGTCGCCTGCTGGAACGGCGGCTTTGGCGGCTTCGCCGTGATCATGCCCCTCATGGGCAGTCGCGATCGCCGTCCCCGCGATCAGCAGCAGCACGACGAGCCCTATCGCCGGGATGGCTGGTCGGGCGCTTCGCAGGCCGACGCCGAGCAGGAGCCCGAACGCAAGGGCCGCGCCGGTGGCCAGATGGAGCACCGGCACTTGCTTTCCAGCGATCGAGATGCTCGCGACCTGCGGTTCGGTTGGCGCCGACGCGGTTGGTGCCGGGGTCGCAGCCGAAGCCGCCGGTCGATCCAGCGTTCCGATCAGGAGATCGTCGCCTCCGGGGTGGGTGATCGCGACGACGACTTCCAGCGGACCTGCGCCCGTCAGCTGGTCGGACGCCAGAACGTAGGTGCCATCCGGTGTCGGCGTCGCCACGACCTCGGCGCCCGCTCCGATCGTGACCGCGATGCGCGCGTCGACGACCGGTTCGTTTCCGGCATAGCGGTCCAGGAACAGCGTCAGCCGGCCCGTGCGCAAAACGCCGACGAGTTCATAGGCGTCGGAGTGAAGTGCCAGGCGGGGCGTCCCGGTCGTCGACACCGCGGCAGCCGGGGCGCCATGGTCGTGACCCTCATGGGCCGCGACTGGGATCGACAGAAGAGAAGCGAGCGCCAACGGCGCGATCAGGCAGCGAGCGAGGCTGCGGCATAACGAGAACATGAGGAGGAACCCACTGACATCGGCACGGCATTCCCGGCGGCGCGGCGGGATGCCGGCCGTCGATCAGGCGATGTCGAAGGTTCGTGGCGGCCTTGCGTGGAGGGCCGGAGACCTCGCAAAGGAGAGCGCTTCTGGCGGCGGGGCGAGACGGATTCCGCGATGGGTTCGAAGGGGCAGAGGTGCGATGCCGCGTTCGATGAGGGCGACGGTGCACATCGTGCCGCAACAGGCTCGGCCCGTGGTGCCGTCGCGCTGCCGGTCATCCGGCCGGGTCCACGCGTGCTCGGGCTTCGATCGACAGACGCCCGTCGTCTCGAGCAGGGGTGCATTCAACGACGCCCGAAGCTGATCCTGGGACGAAGTGGCGACGACCCTGTTTGATGGCTGGGTGTGGCCGGAATGCGCAGTGGCGGGCGTGGCCCAGGCAAGCGCCAGCAGGACCACCAGAGCGGTCGCCTTCAGTCCGCTTGCGAGTGCGTTGATCAACCTCACGCCATTCCACCGATTTGCTTGGTGTAGATCGACAGATGGGGTTTCCCACATGGGAAGGTCAAGAGGAGCCGGGGGAACTGAGTTCTGGGTACCAAGTTGGCTTCCCATAAGCTGGCCCGCTGCCTGTCTCGTGGACAGTGAGAGAAGAAATCCTCCTCCCCGGTGGAATCCAAATCGGAACGATGTGGTAGGTGGTTAATCCGGCTTCAGGATACCGTCAGCACGTATGCGATCACGCTAGATGCGGTCCGAGGCTGGCGAAGGTCTCCGACATCAGCGCTGACAGCCGCTGCGCAGAGTGCGAATCGAGCGCCTTGTTGATGTCGCCAGCATCCGTCAGCGCGATCCACAGCAGGATCTGCTGCACCGCAGCGAGAAGGGCTCGCCGGAGTGGACGTCACCAGCATCCATGCGACCGAAGGCGGCCTGTATCTCCTGGAAAGCAGTCCGAACGACGTCGACGATCTCCTCCCGATCGCCGCCTTCCTGCTCGATGATGTCGTCCACCGTGCGTAAGAGCGCCTGGTTTGAAACCGCCAGGAAATCCCGATCCTCGTCGTTCTCACGGTGGTTCCACCAAGCGTAGATGAAGAATGCGCAGGGGGCGCTGGCCAGTGAGACGCGGCCGGCACTTCAACGGTCCGGCCCTATGGACGCCTCGCTCAGCCTCTCCTGCAGCAGCAAGGCGATATCTGTCGCCGTCCGCTTGAACTGGCGCTGCACGATCTCAACAGGTGTGCCGCCGACATCCTTGTCCTTGCCGCCGAACATGCGGCCGATCAGATTGCCGATACCCAAGTTAGCCCCTCGCTTCGCCCAGGTTTCATACTAGGACGCAATCCAGCAGGCAGCTTATTTCGAGGCCGTCGGCCCAGGGTAAACCACTCGCACTTTTCTCTGATTGGTCGGCGCGGCTTCGGTGCCGGAGGTCATGGGTGTCGCAAGCGCCTCCGGCGGTTTTGGAGCGGAGAGCTATAATTTGGCCGATGGGCGCGGCTGAGTTAATAGGTCCAGCCCACGCGGACCGTGACTTTTGCCTTGTTGCTCCGCGCCGGCTGATGTTGCCATCAGAATGCACAAGACCGCCGCCCCAACCGTTACCGACAAGATGCGTCGCATCCAAGTCCCCATTAAAATGAGCCAGAGGTGAGCGAGGGGCCGGCCACCTTCGGAGCCGGCCCCTCGCGACGCCAATTCAGTCGATGACCTGCACGATGCGTCCAGTGTCGGGATCGACAAGCACGGTGCGGTTGTTGACCACGGTATAACGATAGGTGGTCGCGCCGTATTCACGCGGGACTTCGTAATACGTCACGCCCTGGCGCGGTAGGGTCGAGCCAACGACGACCGGGTCGGCATAGGTATACGACGGCCGGCGCTGCTCGGTGACATAGGTCTGGAAGCGGGGGGTGTTGTCGCCGATGATCCCGCCGACCACGGCGCCGCCAACTCCCCCAACCACTGCACCCACCGGGCCACCAACGATGGCCCCGCCGACAGCACCGGTGAGTGCGCCGCTCGCCGCACCACCCTGCGCACCCGGGGGATTCTGCGCCACCGCGACGACGGGGACTGCGGCCAGAGCGAGAACCAAAGCAATCTGCTTGATCATAATGACGTCTCCTCGCCACCATACGTCGGGACGATCCCTGGTTGGCAGCCGGGGCGATAACTCGGCTAAATTACTAAGGTTCCAAACTGCGTAGTTTAGTTAACAATAAAAAACCATTCATGCGGTGTTCATTTTGGAAGTAAGTTTTTTCAACATGAAGAACTATTAACGCTAGTTGGATTTTTGGTTCAGCTGACGTTCGGGAGCGCACTTGCCTGAGTGAAATCAATAAAAATGCCATCGCGTCTGCAACGTCATGTCGTGCGCGCTAATGGGAGCCATGCCCCTCATAGACCGAAATTGGGACGGCGGCGGGCCCGGAAGCGGGCACCCCGTGGCCGCCTGCTGCGCTAAGCGTGAAGCACGTGGCCAGTCGTTGGTCTGGTTTCAGCTCCTTTGATCGCCGAGCGCCGTCCGCCTCTGCCGCCCTGATCGGGCTCGCCGGCCTCTATACCGGATAGATCGGTTGGCAGAGACTCCAGCACGCCGCCGCGTGAGCCCTATATCTGTTTCGTCACGGGGGGCTGTCCGGCATACGGAACGCCGGCATCGCGACAAAGTGCACGACCCGGATACGGCCGCCGAGAGCGATAGAGGCCGTGGCCAGCCAGCCATGCACGGGGTCGGGCGTTTCGTGATTTTCAGCCCGTCTTAAGCGATGGCTTCTCGGTGCACACGGCGCTCTCGATCGGCTCGCCTTGATCATTCAGCCACTGCCATTGCTTCACGTCAGGCTGGAAGAGCAGTGTTGGGAGACCTTGATCGCGTGGAACGAGTTTACGTTCTTGGAGAGCGTACTGGCGAGCTTTCCCATCCACTTCGACCGTCACTTCGCCCGCCGCATTGGCCTGCTCGATTACGATCCGCCCCGCCTTGAACTGACACGTGAAGACCGGGTTGGCCACCGGGTCCGTTTCGGCCGTCAAGGCCAGACTCATAGGCATGAGCAGAAGCGCGACGTGCAAAATCATGGTGGTCTCCCAAGGTACCAGTACGGCGAAAAGCTTCGTCTGGGAAAAAGGTTCCTTGAACGAGGAACAGCCAATCGCGTGCACTAGCGACCCAACCTCGTACCCAAACGAGGCAGCCAAAGAAAAGTAAAATTGCGCTAACCCACTCCATATGAACGGTTATTCATGGAACTGACCGCCTTCGATCGCAGTTTAGATTGCGACTGAGGGGCAACATGTCCTCGAAAGGGAGAAGACCATGATCAAGAACATAGCTCTCATTGCAGCTCTCGCTCTCGTCCCCGCTACCGCCTTCGCGCAGTCCAACTCCGGCGCGGCCGGTGGCGCAGCCAGCGGCGCGGCTACGGGTGCTGTCGGTGGCGCCATCGTCGGTGGTCCTGTCGGAGCCGTCGTGGGTGGCGTCGGCGGTGCTGCTGCTGGCGCGATCGTCGGCGGGATCGCCGGGGATCAGCGCACCGAGTTCCGCACCTACGTGAAGGAACAGAGGGTGCCGTCAGTGGCGTATCGCGAGAAGGTCGTCGTCGGCGCGACCCTGCCCGAGACGGTCACCTATCGCGAGGTCCCGGCCAAATACGGCAAGACCGAGTACCGCTACACCGTGGTGAACGACCAGACCGTTCTGGTCGAGCCGAAGACGCGCAGGATCGTTCAGATCATCGAGTGATCTAACTGGAGCCCATCCGGTATCGGATGGGCTCCTTTCGTTTTGCACCGCACGGGCGGACGATCCTCATCGCAGTTCAGGGAACTAAGCCATGATCAAAAAGCTCTTGATAGCCGCTGGTATCGCAGCGACCGCACTCATCACGGCACCCGCCCAATCGCAGGTTCGGGTCGAAATGGGCATCGACCGGCCGGGCTATAACGGACCCCGATACCGGGAACGGCGCGGTTATGAAATGCGCCGGGTAGAGCGTCGGCGATACGATGACTGCCGAATGGTGGAAAGGCGGCGCGTCAATCGCTTCGGCGAGCGCGTGGTCACTCGCACACGCATCTGCGACTGAGATCGAAGGGCAGCGGGAGCGAAGACGCGTCCCGTTGCGCCAGCTTCTTTGGCGGCTGCGGCAGCGGCGGCCTCCGGCGCGCTCGCGGCGGCCATCATCATCGCCCGGTCTCGGGCGGTGCGCGCGTTCCTGGCGACATCCCGGGCCATAGTGACCCGGGTCACAACGACGGCACCGCCATGCGGCAGGTGCAAAGAAGGATGCAGGCACTGTGACAGGCAACGCGCGAACGCTCGGCTCGAAATTGTCACTCGCTTCACCTCACCGCCGACCCATCGCTGAAGCGCCAGGGGGCGTTGGGAGCGTTGCGACGGGAGCCTTGATCGTCGCTGCGCTCTACATGGGCCGCGAGGTGTTCGTTCCGGTCGCTCTCGCGATCCTGTTCAGCTTCGTTCTGGCGCCTCTGGTCAAGCTGCTCCAGAAAATTCGGCTGCCACGATCGATCGCTGTAATTACCGTCGTCCTCTGTGCGTTTGCGATCGTCGCTGGCCTGGCGATGGCAATGGTCGGTCAGGCGACGCAATTGGCCGGGGATTTGCCGACCTATCAGAGCACGATGCGGGAAAAGATCGCATCGCTGAAGGGAGCTGGTCCGGGAACCGGTGTGCTGTCGCGTGCCGCCGACGTCCTCCAGGAACTCGGCAAGGAGCTCGACAAGCCGGAGGCGACACCTCCAGCCCAGCTGCCGTCGGCGGCTCCGGAAAGAAAGCCGATCCCTGTCGAGGTCCACCAGCCGCGCCCCGGCGCCCTTGCGACGTTGCGGGCTTTTTTGACGCCGCTGATCCAGCCGCTGACCACGACCGGCATCGTGCTCATCTTCGTTGTGTTCATCCTGCTGAAGCGGGAGGATCTGCGCAACCGATTCATCCGGCTGACGGGCACTCACGACCTGCAAAAGACCACCGCGGCCTTCGATGACGCCGCCAAGCGCCTGAGCCGGCTTTTCCTGACCCAGCTGCTGTTGAACGCAGGCTTTGGACTGCTGATCGGATTGGGCTTGTGGGCGATCGGCGTTCCCAGCGCGCTCCTCTGGGGTATCCTCTCCGCCATTTTGAGGTTTGTGCCCTATGTCGGCGCGCTGCTTTCGGCGATCTTTCCGATGGTGATCGCCGCCGCGGTCGATCCCGGCTGGACCATGCTGGCCTGGACGGCCGCACTCTTCCTGATCGCGGAACCCCTCGCCGGCCATGTCGTCGAGCCACTTGTCTATGGCCGGTCGACGGGTCTCTCTCCTGTCGCCATCATCGTCGCGGCGACATTCTGGACCTGGCTGTGGGGACCCATCGGACTGGTGCTGGCGACGCCGTTGACGGTGTGCCTCGTGGTGCTCGGACGCCATGTCGACCGGTTGGAATTCCTGGACGTTCTATTGGGAGATCGCCCTCCCTTGTCGGCCCCGGAGATCTTTTACCAGCGCGTCCTGGCCGGAGATCCGGCGGAGACCGCCGACAAGGCTGAAGAGGTCCTCAAGGAGCGTTCCTTGTCTGCGTATTACGACGAGGTCGCGCTGGAGGGCCTGCGGCTGGCGGCAGCCGACGTGGCGCGGGGCGTCCTCGATATCGACCGGCAGACGCAGATCCTCGACACGGTTCGCGAGGTGCTGGACGATCTCTCCGATCACGAGGACCGCAGGCCCAGCTCCGGCGAGATCACGCGCGATGCCGAAGGCGGCGCGGCAGTGGACGAGACAGATGAGGCCGAGGGTGCCGCAGATCTTCCAACGCTTACGGATGATCGGATGAAGGAGGCTTTCCGCGGCGAGGGGCGTGTCGTCCTGCTTGCGGCCCAGTCGAGCCTCGATGAGGCAGCGGCGCTTATGTTGGCACAGATACTCGGCAAGCATGGCTTGCCGACACGCGTGCTGGCACCCGACGCGTTGTCGAGCGCGAAGTTGTCAGCGCTGGTGCAAGCCGAGCCGGCCCTGGTCTGTCTTTGCTATTTGGGCAAGCAGAGCGGTGCTCATATGCGATATGCCATCAAGCGTTTGCGTCGGCGGATGCCCTCGACCGCCATCATCGTGGCTTCCTTCGGCACCGAGCACAGAATGGCAGACGTTGCAGATACCTCACTTGCCGATCAGGCCGAGACGACGCTGCGCGGCGCGAGCAAGGCTTGCATTGATCGGGCTGCCCTCGCCCCCGCGCAATAGCGCCGCATTGCCACTGTCGATCAGTTACGGGACTCGCTGGCGCTTCATGATCGACCGGAGCCACCAGAAGAAGTGCTACGGCCCCGCCTCAATCGCGCTGGCTTGCTAGGAACTGCGTGCGGCTGACATCGACAGGATTGTCACCAGCCTCGTCAGGGGCCTGCACAGTCCGTTGGCCTTCTACCTTTCGGCCGGCTGGCTTTCATCGAGGCGAACGAGACAATCCACGACGGAGAGTGCGCCCTCTAAAGTGCCGCCGGTTTCTCCTGGCCCCGGACGAGGCGAAAGTTCTGGCCAACCGCGCTGCTAGGTCGTGTGGATGAACCTGATCCAGATACGGATTGTGGCGAGTTGAACGAAGCCGAGGAAGCTGGACGCGAGTGTCAATCGGCGCGGCTCAGTGGCCCGGCTATCCCATCTTATTTCAACGGCTTATCGTGCCGATCGGCGTCGAAGCTAGCGCCGATTCAGATCGGCCGTCGACCAACGGCGCCGACGCTGCACCGAGGTGATCACTTCGACCCGCGAGAACGGGCCATCAGGGGATTTCGACATAGTCGTACTCATAGGCGAATGCCTATGCCTTATCGGCTATGCCACCTGTCCGATCAAAACGGGGTGCGCTCCACGTCAAAGTCGCGGCGCGATCAGGAGGTCGCGACCGCCGGGGACTACGCGCTCACAGCCGCAACATCCCGTGACGTCGACGGGACGGCCGCGCCGGGGTGTGGCCAGACGGGATGGGCGCCGGAAGCACAATGGGAACTCAAATTCACGCGCAGCGAGTTCCCGCAGGCTCCGGCAGCGGTGGCGGCATGGTTGGCGTGCGGTTGCCAGTAAATGACCGCTCTCTGTGAAACAAAACTTGATTTGGTCATGTCGTTGATCTCGCCGCCGGGCCGCAAGAGCATGTGAACTCGATTCCGATGTCCAAACCTGCCCTCGCGCAAGTCGTCAGCCGTTCCTCTCCCACAGCGAAGGCAGTAGGAAAGGAACGGCACCAGGCGGCCCGGCTAGCGCCTGATCTGGCGCAGCACGACGCTGTCATAGCTGTATTCCGAGGCTTGGTACCAAGGCGCAGATTCGGCCTGGAAGCGGCGCATGCTGTCATAGAGCGCCTTGAACTCGGGATTAGCGGCCGACAGCTCGTCATAGAGCGCCATCGCGGCCTTGTAGGCCGCGTCGATGATCTCGGCGGAGAAGGGCCGCAACTGCGTCCCGGAGCCGAGCAGGCGACGCAGCGCCGGCGGATTGGCGACATCGTAGCGCGCCATGCAGTCAACATTGGAGAGCCCGGCAGCGGCCGTCACGGCCGCCTGATAGTGCTTGGGCAGCTTGTTCCACTGCTCCTGGTTAATGAAGAAGTGCAGCAGCGAGGTGCCGTCCCACCAGCCGGGATAGTAGTAGAACGGCGCGACCTTGAAGAGGCCGAGCTTCTCGTCGTCATAGGGCCCGCTGAACTCGGCCCCGTCGATCGTGCCGCGCTCCAGCGCCGGATAGATGTCGCCGCCGCCGACCTGCTGCGGCACCGCGCCGAGCTTGGCCATGATGTTGCCGCCGAGCCCCGAGAGCCGGAACTTCAGGCCCTGCAGGTCGGCGACCGTGTTGACCTCCTTGCGGAACCAGCCGCCCATCTGGCAGCCAGTATTGCCGCCGGGCAAGGCGACGACGTTGTACTTCTTGAAGAAGGTCTCGAGCAGTTGCCTGCCTTCGCCGTGATAGGCCCAGGCGTTCTGCTGGCGCGTGTTGAGGCCGAAGGGCAGATGCGTGCCGAAGGCGAAGGCCGGGCTCTTCCCGACATAGTAGTAGGCCGCGCTATGGGCCATCTCGACCGTGTTGGCGCTGGCAGCGTCGAAGGCCTGCAGCGCCGGCACAATCTCGCCGGCGGCGAAGACCTGGATCTGGAACTTGCCGTCGGTGGCCTCCATTACGCTCTTGGCCATCACCTCGGCGCAGCCATAGAGAATGTCGAGATTCTTGGGGAAGCTCGAAACGCAGCGCCATTTGATCACCGGATCGTTCTGCGCGATGGCCGGCGCGGCGATCGTAGTCGCAGCCGCTGCGCTGGCCCCGACAGTCGCGGTCTTCAAGAAATCACGTCTCTTCATCGTATCCTCCCATGGACCTTCTTTTTGATCGAGAAGGCATTTTCATTCACTATGTGAATAGTTAATTCAATAGTAGCAGAGCCTCCGATATGGTGCTAGTCGAAACTCGAAACGCCATCGCGCTCTGGTCGCAACCAGGTCATTGCCGCCGACAAGCCCGCCAGAGCCGAAAACGACGAGGATTCCCAATGCTTCTTGAGAAAAACCTGATCGGCCCGTCCTGGACCGGCGGCCGCGATCCTTTGGAAATCCGCAACCCGTCCGATCTCAGCGACGTGGTCGCAACTTATGGCCTCGCCGGCGCCCATGACGTCGAGGCCGCCTTCGCGGCGGCGCGCAAGGCGCAGCCGGCCTGGGGCCGGATGACGCTGGAGCAGCGCTCGCTGGTGCTGGAGGCGATCGCGCGGGGCATCTTCGACCGGAAGGACGAGCTTGCCCGCATCTTGGCGCGCGAAGGTGGCAAGACCGTTCCTGACGCGCTCGGCGAGGTCATGCGCGCCGGCCATATCGCACGCTTCTTTTCCGGCGAGGCCTTGCGGATGCCCGGCGAGAAGCTCGGCTCTACGCGGCCCAATGTCGATGTCGAGATCACCCGCGATCCCGTCGGCGTCGTCGGATTGATCACGCCGTGGAACTTCCCGGCGGCGACGCCCATGTGGAAGATCGCGCCGGCGCTAGCCTTTGGCAACGGCGTGGTCTGGAAGCCCTCGGAAAAAACGCCGGGCATCTCGGTGGCCATTGCCGAAATCGTCGCGGCTTCGGGAATTCCCGCCGGCGTGTTCAACATGCTGATCGGCGCCGGGCCCGATATCGGGCCGGGGGTGATCGCACATGCCGATGCGATCTCCTTTACCGGCTCGTTGACGACCGGGCGGACGATCGCGGTCGCCTGCGCGCAGCGGCTGATCCGCTGCCAGATGGAAATGGGCGGCAAGAACCCGCTGGTCGTGCTCGACGACGCCGATCTCGGGCTCGCGGCCGATCTCGCCGTCAACGGCGCCTTCTTCCAGCAGGGCCAACGCTGCACGGCGTCGAGCCGACTGATCGTGACCGCAGGCATCCACGACGCGTTCGTGGCGGCCTGCGTCGACAGGATCGCCGCCTTGCGCGTCGGCCATGCGCTGGAGAGCGCGACGCAGATCGGGCCGGTGATCGACGAGACGCAGTTCGCCAAGAACCTCGACTACATCGCCATCGCGAAGGAGGAGAGCGCAAGGCTCGCCGTCGGCGGCGAGGCGCTGACGCGCGAAACCAAGGGCTGGTATCTTGCGCCGACCCTTTTCTGCGACACGACGAACGCGATGCGAATCAACCGCGAGGAGGTCTTCGGGCCGGTCGCCAGCGTGATCCGTGTGGCCGATTACGACGAGGCGCTGGGGGTGGCCAACGACACCGAATATGGCCTCTCGGCCGGTATCGTCACCAACTCGATGAAATACGCCCGCGACTTCCAGCGCAATGCTCAGGCCGGCATGACCATGCTCAACCTGCCGACCGCTGGCGTCGACTACCACGCACCCTTCGGTGGCCGGAAGGCCTCGAGCTACGGGCCGCGCGAGCAGGGGCGCTACGCGGTCGAATTCTACACCATGATCAAGACCAGCTATCTCTCTGCCTGAAGCCGCTTACGCAGGGTCGAAATCAGAAACGAATCGGAGGAGACAGCGATGTCCAGCGACACCCAGACGATCGGCTTCATCGGCCTTGGCCGGATGGGGCTCGCCATGGCCTCGAATCTTCAACGGAAGGGGTTTTCCGTTCTGGGCTTCGACCTCAACATGGAGGCGGTCGCGGCGCTGGCCGCGATCGGGGGCGCCAAGGGCGGCTCGATCGCCGAGGTGGCGCAGGGCTCGCAGATCATCTTCACCATGCTGCCGGCCTCGCCCGAGGTCCGCACCGTCTTGCTGGACGGCATCCTGCCGCATGCGGCCAAGGGCACGCTCGTCGTTGACATGAGCACGATCGACCCGATGACGACCGACGAGGTCGCCGGCGAGTTGCAAGCCGCCGGGCTTGCCTTCGTCGACGCCCCGGTCGGGCGTCTAGCGAGCCATGCCGACCGCGGCGAATCCCTTTTCATGGTGGGCGCGGCCATCGACGATTTCAGCCGCGTCAAGCCGATGCTGGACGCCATGGGCACGACGATCCATCATTGCGGCAAGGCCGGCGCCGGCATCCGCATGAAGATCGTCAACAACTACCTCGCCATCGCCGCCTGCCAGCTCAACGCCGAGACGCTGACGCTGGCCAGCCGCTTCGGGCTCGACACCGCCCAGACGATCGACGTGCTCAACGGCACCACCGCCAATAACGGCCATCTCAAGACCAATTTCCCAGCCAAGGTGCTGATCGGCGACACCGAGCCGGGCTTCCAGATCGATCTCGCACACAAGGATCTGGGCCTGGCGCTGGCCTCCGCTTCGGCGATGAAGGTGCCGCTCGCGATGGGGGCGACAGCGCGCGAGTGCCTGCAGCTCGCCCGTTCGCGCGGCTATGGCGGCAAGGACTTCTCCGGCCTGCTCGACCATTGGTGCGATCTCGCTGGCGTCGCCGCGCCGCGCCTGCCGCAACAGAATAGCCTCCAGCTCACGGACGCTCCCGGATGACCCTGCCGATCGCCACCGAAAGCGCCTTCTTCCTCGATCTCTACGCGCGCTATCGGCGAGACCCCGGCGCGGTTCCCGCCGATTGGCGCGTTCATTTCGAGGCTCTGGATGGAGCCGACTCCGCTGCCCCGCAAGGCGGTTGCGATCTTGCCGCAAGGCTGCTCGCGGCATGGCGCAGCCATGGCCATCGCGAGGCCCGGCTCGACCCGCTCGGCCTAAGCGAGCGGCCCGCGATTACAGCCTTGGCGCGCCTGCGCGACGAGGCCCAACCGCAGGCCGGCAGGACCGTCGCGACGCTGCCAGGCAGCGCGCTCGCGCCCGCCAGCATCGGCGCGCTGATCGCGTGGCTGGAGCGGCTCTATGCCGGTGCGGTCGGGCTGGAGGCCGAGCAGATCGCCGACGAGGAGGCGCGGCTCTGGCTCTACCAGCGTTTCGAGGCGCTCTTCGACGCGGAGACGGATCCCGCGCAGCAGGAGCGCGCGCAGGAATCGATCGCGCTGGCCGACAGCTTCGAGCGCTTCGTGCAGGTGAAATTCCCGTCGAAGAAGCGCTTTGGCGTCGAAGGAGCGGAAAGCAGCATCGTCTTCCTGCGCGAACTGTTGCGCGAGGCGTGCCTGGGCCCGTTCGCGGAAGCGGTGATGGGCGGCATGCATCGCGGCCGGCTCGCCACGCTGGCGACCGTACTGGGCAAGCCGGTCGGGACGCTGCTGGCGGAGATTAAGGGCCGCGACCTGACGGCCGGCGGGCCCGACTATACAGGCGACGTGCCCTATCACCTCGGCTATGCCGGCGAAATCGCGCATGGCGGGCGCAAGCTCAAGATCTCGCTCTCACCGCACCCCTCGCATCTTCTCACCGTCGCCCCGGTCGTGACCGGACTGGCCCGGGCGCGGCGTGACGGGCGCGACGACGACGCCGTGCTGTGTCTGCTGCTGCATACCGACGCCGCCTTCTCAGGACAGGGCGTCGCAGCGGAACTGGTACAGCTCGGCGGACTGGCCGGGTACAGCGTCGGCGGGACGATCCATCTCGTCGTCAACAACCAGATTGGCTTCACCACGACGGCCTCGGAAGGCCGCTCATCGCTCTATTGCACCGACATCGCCAAATCGGTCGGCGCACCGGTGCTGCATGTCAATGGCGACGATTCGCTGGCGGTGGCGCGCGTGGCGCAGCTGGCGCTGGAATGGCGCGTCCGCTTTCGACGCGACATCTTCGTCGATCTCGTCTGCTATCGCCGCAACGGTCATAACGAGCTCGACGAGCCGCGCTTCACCCAGCCGACATTCTGGGGCGCGATCGATGCGCGCCCCTGCCTGCGCGAGAGTTTCGGCAGCTGCGAGAGCGTTGATCGCACGGTCGAGTCGTTTCGCGAGGCGCTGCAGCATGGCTATGCCGGCATCGATCGGCTGCGGCACAATGACGGGGCAATGACCGAGTCCGCCTGGGCCGGCATCGCCCGCGCCGGGGCGGACGCGGTTCTGCAGCGGGTGGAGACCGGACTGCCGCTGGAGCGCCTGCGTGCGCTTGGCGACCGGGCCTGTGCCATGCCGGAGGCGACCACGCCGCACCCGAAGGTGACGCAATTCTACCAGACGCGGCGCGACAGCATCGCGGCCGGCAGCGGCATCAATCTTGCCACCGCCGAGGCGCTGGCATTCGCCAGCCTGCTGGCGGAAGGGGCGAGCGTCAGGCTGTCGGGCCAGGACAGCGTGCGCGGCACCTTCACCCAGCGCCATCTCGCCATTCACGATGTCCATTCGGGCAAGGCTGCGATGCCGCTGGCGGGGCTCGCCACGCCCGGCGCGGTCTTCGAGGCGGTCAACAGCCCGCTTTCGGAATATGCCGTGCTCGGCTTCGAATACGGCTTCAGCCTGGCCGATCCGCGCCGGCTCGTGCTCTGGGAGGCGCAGTTCGGCGATTTTCTCAACGGCGCGCAGATCATGGTCGATCAGTTCATCGTCTCCGCCGAGGCCAAATGGCAAATGATGTCGGGGCTCGCCATGCTACTGCCACACGGACTGGAGGGCCAAGGGCCGGACCATTCCTCGGCCCGGATCGAACGGCTGCTCCAGCTCTGCGCCGGCGGTAACGTGATCGTTGCCAATCCCTCAACGCCGGCCAACCTGTTCCATCTGCTGCGGCGGCAGATCGTGGCGCCCTGGCGCAAACCGCTCTTCGTCATCGCCGCGAAATCGCTGCTGCGGCAGAAGACCTGCGTCTCGACCCTCGACGAGATGGGGCCGGGCACGGCGTTTTCTCCGGTGATCGCCGACGAGGCTTCGCCGCAGGCCCGCCGCGTCGTGCTGTGCTCGGGCAAGATCGGCCATGAGCTGGCCCGTGCGCGCGAGACGGCCGGGCAGGCCGGGACGATAGCGCTGATCCGGATCGAACAGCTTTATCCATTCCCGGAGATGGATCTTCTGGCGGCGCTCGCGCCCTTCGCCGGCGCGGATCTGGTCTGGTGCCAGGAGGAGCCCGAAAACCAAGGCGCCGCGGCATTCGTCATGGCGCGGATGCGGCAGCTCGGCTGCGAGCCGGCTCTGGTCGCGCGGCCGCCGCTCCCGGTCGCCGCCGGCGGCTCGATCGAGCGCCATGAGAGCGAGCAAGCGGCGCTGCTGCAACGGGCGCTCGCCCCGCCGGCTGCGCGCCTGCGCGGGGTCGAGGCTGCCCGATAGCGCCGCGATCATGCCGCGGGGCGCGGATTTGGCTTGACCGCGCGCTCAGGCTGGCGAATTGACTGACCGTCATGGCATCCTTCGAACCCGTCCGGGCGATCATCCGCGGCCTCAACGTGTTGCGACTGGTCAGCGAGGACGGGCCGCTGACGGCGACCGACCTGGCGCGGGCCGCCAAGCTGCCGCAGCCGACCATGGTGCGCATTCTCGAGACGCTGGTCGAGGCGGGCTATGTCTATCGACGCGCCGACGGGACGACCTATGGGGTGACCGCCCGCACCAAGACGCTGAGCAGCGGTTTCGACGCGACCTCGCGACTGGTCCAACTGGCCGAACCGCTGATCGAGGCGTTGCGCAGCGAGATCGGCTGGCCCTCCAATCTGGCGACGCTCGAAGGCGATGCGATGGTGATCGCCTACACCAACCGCAACGCCAAGGGGCTCTCAATCCCGGGCCGGCTCGGCGCGCGAATTCCGCTGCTGGCGACCGGCGTCGGCATCGTCCAGCTCGCGAGCCTGACGCCGGCCGATCTCGCGGCGCAGCTCGCGCGGCTGCGGGGCTCTCGCGAGCCTTGGGACAGTGAGCCGGCGCTCTGGGCCGATCTCGACGAGCGGCTGACGCAGGCGAGGCGCGACGGCCACGGCTTCGCCGACGAACATTATCTCGACGCGGTCTACCAGTCTCGGATATGGGCAGTCGCGGTGCCGATCTTGGTCAATAGCCGCTGCGAGGCGGCGCTCAGCAGCCTTGTCCTGCGCGTCGCCGGCGAGCGCGAGCGGCTGCTGGCGACGATTCTACCGGCGCTGGAGCGCACCGCCGCGACGATCGCCGCGCGCCTCTCAGACGAGGCCGGAACAGCGTCGGCGTCTTGAGGGCGCGCCCATCATGGCGATCTGGCGTCAAATCGGTCTAGATTTCCGGTGCCCAGATGCGCGTTGCCTGCCAGAATTTTTCGCGCGCGCCAGCGATGCCTTGCATGCGGCGCGGCGTTTGTTCTCGGCCGCAGCACGCGCATCGTCCTCGCGCCAGACGACCGGGAGATCGCCGTCGAGGACGGCCGCGATGTGCCGCGGATCGAAGACGTGGAACGTCACCGCCTTTGCACGGCCGCGAGCTTCACGGTACGGGTGATACCAACGGGCAGGGCAGGCTCCTGTGCGCAGAGACCGCTTAGAATGCCGTTGCTGTAGAGCTCGATCACGTCCTGCTCCATCATGTCAATGTCGGCTCAAGTCGACTATTATATTGATTTTGTCTCTTTTAACCGACAATATGACGACTCATGGAGAATCCTCATGGGTCGCGGTCATCTGTTGAGCACCCCACCCTACGAGGTGGAGACGGCTTTAAAGCGCTTGGGTGCGAATCTGCGCACGGCGCGCCTTCGCCGGAACATCACGCTCGCCGACGTCGCAAAGCGCATCGGTGCGAGCCGCGAAGTTGTCGGCGAGGCCGAGCACGGCAAGCCGTCCACCAGCATCGCCATCTATACTGCCCTGCTATGGTCTTACGGACTGGTCGAGCGCCTGGGATCGCTCGCCGATCCATCGACCGACGACGAGGGTCTTCGCCTGGCGAGCCTGCGGGAGCGACGTCACGCCAGCACGCCGCAGCCCCTTGATGACGACTTCTGAGGCTGCACATGCCGGAGGCTTACGTCTACATTACGCTCCCGGACACCACGGCTGCCATCACCGCCGGGCGCTTCGAGCATACGATCGACCGAAACGGCGTCGTTGTGGGCCGCTTCGTCTATGGCCGGCGCTACCGCGAGCGTATCGATGCCGTTGAGATCGATCCTATCGAATTGCGCCTCGGCCGAGCCGGCTATGAGACCGTCCGCCTGAACGGGGTCTTCGGCGCGCTCCGGGACGCCGGGCCGGACTACTGGGGCCGCCGGGTGATCGAGAAGCATGCCGGGCTCGGGCCGATGGGCGAGCTCGACTACCTAATGCACTCTCCAGACGATCGCGCCGGTGCCTTGGGTTTTGGTCTCGGCGTCGAGCCGCCCGCGCCGGCGCGCGCATTCAACAAGACCTGGGACCTGGAAAAGCTCCAAGTGCTGGCCGACGCCCTTATAGCGGACGAAGCCCCACGAGACGCCGCGCAGGTCGAGGAACTGCTGCTGCTCGGCACCTCAATGGGCGGCGCACGGCCCAAGGTCGTGGTCGAGAGCGAGGACGCGCTTTGGCTCGCCAAGTTCAACCGCACGGATGACCGCTGGAACATGGCGCGGGTCGAGCACGCCACGCTCAGGCTTGCCCGCCAATGTGGCCTGCAGACGGCCGAGTCGCAGGTCGCCAGAATCGGCGGTCGCGACGTTCTGCTGGTCAAGCGCTTCGACCGCACGCGCGTCGAGGACGACTACGCCCGCGCCCGGATGGTCAGCGCCTTGACGCTACTCGAGACCGACGAGACGCCCGAGGGACGCTCGCGCTGGTCTTATGTGCTGCTGGTGGAGACCCTGCGCCGGATCAGCGAGCGCCCCGCCGACGACGCGCGCGAGCTGTTCCGCCGCATGGTGTTCAACGCGCTGGTCTCCAACATCGACGATCACCCGCGCAACCACGCGGCCATTGCGCCCCGCTCCGGCTGGCGCCTTTCGCCAGCCTATGACCTAACGCCAACGCCTTCCATCGGAGAGGAACGGCGCGACCTCGCGATGGCCTGCGGTGCCCAAGGCCGCTTCGCCAACGCGGCCAACCTGTTGAGCGAATGTCGCCGGTTTCTGCTGGCTCCGGATGAGGCGAAGGCCCTGGTCGACGAGATGACCGAGTTCGTAGCCCGCGAATGGTATGCGACCGCCCGCGCCTGCAACGTCAGCGAGGCCGACTGCGAGGTGATCCGTCGGTCATACGTCTATCCCGGCTTCTCAGCTGGAGCTCGGCCGGACGGTCGAGCAAACGTATAGGACGGGCAATCCGCCTAACCCGCTGACAGAAGAAGCTGTGAGGGCTGCTCGACACGACATCTTCTTAGTCCCGCGTCAGCTCGGCCCGGCACTGGAGGCGGCTGTGAGATCTGAGCACTGCCGCCCGCCAGTCCGAAAAATTTGCTCGTTGCGCCGACGCATTTGGCCGCTTTGGCGAAAAAGGGGATTCGAAATCCAGACGTACCGCGAAAGCGAATGGTCGCCGACGATCTCGTTGGATATCTCACGGCGATCAGGCAAGGCGCGTCTCGATCGCCCGGGGCCCTTCAGACCCTTAAGCACCCTGTAAAATGACGTTGCCCGGGATTTTATCCCCGCTACAGTCCGGCAGCGCTGTTGGCCGCGGGGTCTGTCGCCTTTCGGGTCGTCACTTTGAAACGCCGCGCATGGATACGAGGCGCGTCGAATGCCCATTTCTCGACGGTACCTGATCACCTCGACCCTCGCCTTGTTGCTGGTCGGCGCGGCTTCGCTCCTCTGCCTTGTCGGCGCGACCGTGTGGTTGAGCCAGAGGGCTCAGATCGATGCTATGCTCGTCGATCAGCAGCGCGTCTTGCGGACCCGCGCAGTGGGTCTCAGGGAATCCCTGTTGGCGGCGGAATCAAGCCAGCGGGGCTACATTCTCTCGAGCAACGAGATCTACCTGGCACCATACGAGAACGCCAAACTTGTCGCGCGGAGTGAACTTGCTCAGTTGACCGGCGACCTTGCGCCAAGCGGGCGCTTCGCAGCAATGCTGCCGCGTCTCGTGGCGCTGGTCGATCAGCGCCTCGACGATCTCGATGCGGCGATCAAGACGAAGGACGCGGGAGGGACCGGAGCGGCGATCGGCATCATCGGCACCAATCAGGGAAAGGCCCTGATGGACGAGATACAGGTCTTCCTCTCGGCGATCGTCATCGAGGCCGAAGACGCGCTTACGGTGAGCCTTAGCGCGCAGACGACCAACATCTTGGCGCTGAGGATCGGAACTGTCCTGGCGAGCCTGCTGATCCTTGGCGTCGTTGGGGGTGTCGTGGTGACCTTCGCCCGCTATACGCGGGAGATCGTTCAGGCGCGAGACGAGCTGTCGCAAGCCAATGCCAGCTTGGAAATGCGCGTCACCGAGCGAACCGAGGATCTTGTCAGGGCGCGCGACCGCGCCGAGGTGCTGTTGACGGAGGTCAATCATCGCGTCGCCAACAACCTGTCATTCGTCGGCGCGCTGATCCGGATGCAGCGTCAGTCGATCAAGGACCCCTCAGCCCGTGACGCCTTCGACGAGACCAGCGGGCGCGTCCAGGCCATCGCCGAGATTCACAAGCATCTCTATACATCCGGCGATGTCACTTCGGTCTCGCTGGACCAATACATGACTGCGTTACTATCGCAGCTCGAGCAGACGTTGAGTTCGCAAGGACACGGCGCCTCGATCAAACACGACATCGCGCCCGTACGCATTCCGACCAGTGCCAGTATCAGCCTCGGCATCATCATCACCGAATGGGTCACGAACGCTTTCAAGTACGGCTACGAAGGAGGCTCGGGAGTGGTTCGCGTGTCGGCTCGCGAGGATGACGGGCGCCTTCTCGTCGCCGTCGCGGATGATGGCCGCGGCATGGTCGTGGGGGCGCCGGCCCGTGGCACCGGGGTCGGTTCGAAGATCGTGGCGACGATCGCTCGCTCTCTCAAAGCCGAGATCGACTACCTGAACCGCAGTCCCGGGACCGAGGCCCGGATCGTGATGCCTCTCGAGCCTGCATGATGCGTGGCGCACGAAGCTCGCTGCAACGATGTGATCGGAGACCTGTATGACGTTGTCGCGCCGGACGCTGATGGGGTCGATTGGGCTGGCCGCGATCGCCCCGCTTGAGGGCCGGTCACAGGAGGCCCGGCGTGGCATCGTGGCGCCAAAAACGTTCGGCACCTTCGATCGCAATGCGGCGGCCTGCACCCCTCCGGCGGGGCTCAGGAAAGCGCTCGTATTCGCCCAGGACAATCAGCGCGAGTTCATGCAGGGCGCGGCGCGCGGACTGGCGTTGGCTGCCCAGCATCGCGGTCTCGCCTTCGAGATCGCGCTAGCCAACAACGACCCCTCGGCAATGGCGGAGCACGTCCGCCGGGCTCTGGCCGATCGCACGGGCGCCCTCGTCACCGCTCCCATCGACGTCGCGACCCTGGCGCCCGTCGTTAGGCAGTTCATCGCGCAGGGTGGCTACGTCGGCTCGATCGTGCCCCCTCCAGCGACCACAATCCTAAACGCTCCGCAGCTTGCGACAGGCAAGGCGCTGGGTGACGCGGCAGCCACATATATCCGGACGAGGTTAGGTGGCGAGGCGCGCGTCGTGCTGCTTACGCACGACACGAACCAGTTCCTGGCCCAGCGGTTTGTTGGCATCCGGGCGGCGCTAAAGGCGGTCCCCGGCGCGCGCGTGGTCGCTGATATCTCGCCTCGAACAGTAGACAAGGATGGCGGCTATGCGACCATGCGCACGATCCTGCTGGCGCACTCTCGCGTGGATGTTGTACTAGGCGCCGACACCGTCGTGCTCGGCGCCTTGGCGGCTCTTCGTGAAGCCCGACTGGCGCGCAACGACCAGTTCCTCGGCGGAATCGACGGTGAACCGGAGGCCCTGGCCGAGATGAGGAAGGGCGGACCCTACAAGGCGAGCGTCAGCCTGGCCTCGCCAATATTTGGTTACGCCTTGGCGCAGCACGCGGCCGATTGGCTGGACGGGCGGTCGGTCCCGCAGGGCCTAGACATTCTTCCGAGCCTGCTTTCGCTGGAAACGATCGGTCAATTCGAGCGCGACGCAGCCGACCCGGCGGCAGTCTTCAGCGATCCGAACCGCAGCGCCGTCTATCTTCGAGCCTATGGCAATAGCTGCTATGACACTCGGGCGGACTTCGTCGATTTCGGCTGGTCCTCGGAAGTGAGGCTCTGATTCAGCAGTGCTTGTACGGCTTGAGGCTTCTACGCCCTCGCCGACGCGGCTAGGTCTACGGCGGCGGCGCGCCTGATGTACGCTTCCGACCGATTGTGTTGAAAAAGTCCGGCCCGAAACTGAAGCCGCGCCGGCGCTTGACGGAGAATAACGTTCTTCGTGCTCGGGCAACTGACCTCGGTCGCCGATCTCTGCCGCAAGCACGGTGTGAGTGACGCCAGCATCTACAAATGGAAGGCGAAGTTCGGCGGGATGGACGTGTCGGAGGCCAGGCGCCTTCGGACGTTGGAAGATGAGAACGCCAAGCTGAAGCGACTTCTCGCCGATGCGATGCTCGACAATGTCGCGCTGAAGGATCTGCTGGGAAAGAAATGGTGACGCCCGCTGCCGAGCGGAAAGCTGTCGCGCATCTCGTGGAGCATCACGCGATGAGCGAACGGCGGGCGTGTAAAGCCATCGGCTGCTGCCGCATGACCGTGCGATATCGATCCGCGCGCCCTGACGATCGCGCTCTGCGGGATCGCATGATTGCGATCGCCCGCGAGCGCCGACGCTTTGGCTACCGACGTCTGCATGTGCTGCTCAAGCGCGAAGGGCACATCGTGAACCACAAGCGGCTCTTCCGACTGTATCGGGAGGAGAAGTTGGCGGTGCGCCGGCGCGGCGGCCGCAAGCGGGCGATCGGCACGAGAGCGCCGATGCTGGTGCCGCTCGGGCCCAACCAGCGCTGGTCGCTCGACTTTGTCTCTGACCAGTTCACCGATGGCCGCCGCTTC